>Ga0315283_10006974_pt1 | contig 10135 bp, 9 predicted proteins | sample YL17G09_0_MG_FD_204541 | JGI IMG/M metagenome (GOLD analysis project Ga0315283, IMG submission 204541) | Sediment microbial communities from Yellowstone Lake, YNP, Wyoming, USA - YL17G09_0 | ecosystem: Environmental > Aquatic > Freshwater > Lake > Sediment | place: USA: Wyoming | collected...
CATTGAACGCTGGGTCGGCGTCCAGGGTGGCATGAAGCTCGCTGCATCGCATGCGCTGGACGGTGCGGGGTTGCCGCAGCCGAACGCGATGCTGGCGGTGCTGCGGGCGATGTATCCGGCACCCCAGCGCGCAGGAGTCGATCTGGTCCTCGATTCCACGTGGTTGCCCCTGCTCCTGGTCGATACGGGTGGCGTCTTGTGGTCCAGGCCGCAGGTCGAGGCGCTGGTGCGGCATCGGCTCGGTCTGCTCTATGACAACGGCGCAGCGAAAGTGTCGACCTGGAACCTCAGGGTCGACCATCGCGCCGGCGATCGGTACGCACTCGGTGCAGGGTTGCCGGAGGATGTGCGTCAATCGCTGTCGAACGCGGCGCGCGAGGTCGGCCTGCGCGGGGCGGTGTTGACACCGGCGTTCCATTGGGCATTGCAGCGCCTGCGGCCGAATCGAGGCTGGCCGGGCCGAACCGGTTGGTTTGTCTGGCTCGAACAAGACCGTGCCATCGTGAGTCGATTCGATCGCGGCCGATTCACTGGCTTCAACGCAGGCGCGCCGCGGTGCGAGGATGCCGATGACGTGGAGCGACTGATTCAGACCGAGTCCTGCCGTCTGGGAATCGAAACGAAACGCGAACCGGTGGTCGTCGGAGCCTGGGGCATGCCTTCGGCCCGGCCGGACCGGCTGCGACATTCGCACCTGCGCTGGCTGCCCATTGCCGGCGGCACCGAGACAACACATCGACACCTGCCGCTGCCACCGCAGCCGCTCGGCAGCGCCATATGAGTCGCTCCTCCATGAACTTCCTGCAGCGGCCAAGTCCCCCTGTGCTTGGCATCTGCCTGCTCGCCGCTGGGCTGGTCGCGCTCGGCAGCGCCTGGGGGCTCAACCAGCGCTGGGCGGCCGAGGCAGCAGAAGCGCAGCGCACAGAACAACTTGCTCTGGCCACGCGCGAGGCATCCAGACCCAGGCCGGCACCGACGACGATCACGCCGCAGCAGCGGCGCGAACTGCAAGCCCAGGTCGAATTGCGGCGCCCTTGGCTCGCTGCGCTGCGCGCCATCGAATCCGCTACTCGCGACCCGGTGTTTCTGCTTGCACTGGCCATCGAGCCGGCCACAGGTGCGATCAGGGTCGACGCCGAAGCGTCGAGCTTCGATCAGGTGTTGGCCTATGTGGAACGCATTTCGGAAGCGGACGTGCTTACAGGCACGGCGTTGATCGCGCATGAGTCGGTGCCGGCCCCCGCCCCGGGGCAAGGCTCAATACGTTTCAGCGTCAGCACACGTTGGGCCACGCCATGAGTGCTGAGCTGGTCGGCAGCCATGGTTCCGGGCCGCGACGCGCACCCATCGTGCGTCTGGTCGCGGCGCGCGTACTGGGCGCGCTCGGGTGGCCCGGAGTCATTGGCATGGCGCTGCTCGCCGTGGCTGCAATCTGGCTCGGTTCGGGCTGGGAGGGCCGGCGCGAACTCGAACGCAGTGACGTTCAAAGCGCGCCGACGCCGGTTCGATTGCCCGTCGAAGAACGCCCGGGCGAGCCGCCTGCCCGACTGAAACTGCCAAGGCACGGCGACATACAGAGTCTGCTCGCTCGAATTGCCCAGGCCGCACGCAGCCAGGAACTCGGCTGGCCGGCTGCGGATTACCGCGTCAACCCGGCAACTGCGGAACGACTTGCGACCCTGGATGTACGCTGCACGCTAAAAGGTCCGTACCCCAAGCTGCGGCGCTTCCTGGCCCAGGTGTTGAGCAAAGTCCCGGGCGCGACGATTCGGGAATTGCAGATGTCGCGCCCGAGCAGCGAGACCCTCGACGTCGAGGCGAAGCTCGTGCTCCAGGTCTTCCTCGACGAAGGAACCGCGAACGTCGGCGGCGCTGCGGCCAAGGGGGCAACGCCATGACCGCTGCACGCTTGCCCTGGCTGCTGGCATTGCTGGCCGCGCTCGCGATTCTGCGAATCGTGGTCCCGCCGAGTCAGGGCCACGCTGTCAATCTGGCGCAGGCAGTTCCTCGCCAAGGCCGCATCGAGCCGCCGCCGGCAGCACAGCGTGCGGCCGAGCCCGTCGTGCGGGCAGCAGTCGCACGCCTCGAAGCAGCTTCCGATCGTCCGGGCAACGCGTTCGCCGTTCGCGCGCCGAAGCCGCCACCGGTGGCGCCGGCCGCACCAGTGCTCAAGGCACCGGTTGCCGTGATCGCCCCGGCGCCCGCTCCGCCCGAGGTGATCGTGACCAGCGCGCCGCCTCCGCCCCCGTTTCAAGTCATCGGCACATGGGATGATGGCGGCGCGTCCGGGGTCTTTGTCACCGGACCGCAGGGCACGTTGCTCGCACGCCAGGGCAGCGTGCTGATGGCCGAATACAACGTCGTGCGAATCACGGCCCGAGAGGTATGGCTGCAGCACCTGCCGACCCGCCGTGAATTGCAATTGCCCATTCCGTACGTCCCCCCAGCAGCACCACGCCCATGAACCCCACGCAACGAATTTGCGGGCGCCATCGGCGCAACATCGGCCCAGCCGCGCTGCTGCTGGCGGTGCTTGCGCTGGTCGCCGGGTGCGCCGGCTATTCGGCGTTTCGCGACGGTCAGGCGCAGATGGCCGAGGGCCAGACCGAGCAGGGTTTGGCCAACCTTCGCCAGGCCATGGAACTGAACCCTTCGAATAACGAATATCGCCGCCTGTACTTCACGCAGCGCGAAACCGCCATCAACGGGCTCCTGCGCGAGGCTGAACTCGCGCTGGAATCGGGAAATTTCGCCGCGGCGCGCGAGGCGTTCGCCCAGGCGTCCCGGCTTGACGCCGCCAACCTTCGGGCTGCCGCGGGCGAAGGCCGTACCGCAGCGGCCGAGCGCCACGCGCAAGCCCTCGACGCGGCAGCGAACCTGGCACGCGAAGGCAACATCGGCGCTGCTGTCGCAAAGGCTCAACAGGTGGTCTCGGAGAACCCGAACCACCGGCGCGCCAACCAGTTGCTGCGCCAACTGATGCGCCAGCAGGCTGATACCACAGGCAAGGACCTGGGCATCTACCCCAAGCTCAAGGCGGCCTACGGCAAGCCGGTGTCGCTGACCTTCAGCAACGCAACGTTGCTCCAGGTGTTCGAGGCGCTGAAACAGGCCTCAGGCCTGAACTTCATGCTGGAACGCGACGTGAAGCCCGATCTTCGAGTCACGCTGTCGGTGACCAACAAGCCGGTGGAGGACATCGTGCGCCTGCTGCTCGCCACGAATCAGCTCGAGCGTCGCGTGCTGGACTCCGACACGCTGCTGATCTATCCGAACACCCCCGCCAAAGCGGCCGAATACCGCGAGATGGTGGTGCGCAGCTTCTTCCTCAGCAACGCCGAAGCGGCGAAGGTGGCGAACGTGGTTCGCACCATCGCCAAGGCGCGCGATGTGGTCGTCGACGAGAAGCTCAACATGCTGATGGTGCGCGATTCTGCCGAGGTGATCCGCCTGGCGGAGAAGGTGATCGCCTCGCACGACCTGCCTGAACCCGAAGTGATGCTCGAGCTCGAAGTGATGGAGGTCAGCATGAGCCGGCTGCTCGACATCGGCATTCGCTGGCCGGACTCGGTTTCGACCAGCGTCATCGGCGCCGCGGGGGTCGAGGGCCAGCTGACGCTCAATGAATGGCGCAACCGCAATGCCGACATGGTGCTTCTGCGCACGAGCAACCCGTTTGTCTCGGCACAGCTTCGCAGCCAGAAAGGCGACGCGAATCTGCTTGCGAATCCACGGGTTCGGGTGCGCAACAAACAGTCGGCCAAGATCCTGATCGGCGAGCGCGTGCCGGTGATCACCACGACGTCGACCGCCAACGTCGGCAACTCCGAGTCCGTGAGTTATCTCGACGTCGGGCTCAAGCTCGACATCGAGCCCACGGTGTCGCGCGACGACGAGGTGTCGATGAGGATCGCGCTCGAAGTCTCGAACATTCTCGAAACGATCACGCGACTCAGCGGTGCGCAGTACTATCGAATCGGGACGCGCAACACGTCGACCTCCTTGCGTGTGCGCGACGGCGAAACGAACATCCTGGCAGGCCTGATTCAACGCGACGAACGTCATTCGAACACGGGTGTTCCCGGCCTGAACGAACTTCCGGTGGCCGGCCGCCTGTTCGGCGCAGGCAACGACAGCGACACGCGCACCGAGATCGTGCTGCTGATCACGCCGCGCATCGTGCGCAATCTCGACGTTCCGGGAGTCGGCTTGCAGGAATTCCTTTCCGGCACCGAGAGTTCAACTGGCGCGTCACCGATTCAGCTCGGGACTGCCACCGGACAGGGCCAGCCCCAGCGCCCCGATCTTCGCCCCCCGGCCACCCTGCTGCCCGCGCCAACCAGGCCCGAGCTGCCAAGCCAAAGCGCCCCGGCCCCTGCCCCGGCCGCGTCCGCACCGATACTTCCGCCGCCGCTGACGGCTCCTCCCCTCGTGCCTACATCCCCGGGAACGCGATGAGCAAGGCGCTCCTGGCATCGCAAAGCGCTGCCCATCGCTCGCGCCGGAGCACCCGCGGCTTCAGCCTGATCGAGCTCCTGATCGTCATCGCCATCATGGCGGTACTGGCCGGCATCGGATTGCCTCTCGCGGAGCTGTCGCACCAACGCGCGAAGGAGGACGAACTGCGCCGCTCGCTGCGCGAAATTCGAAGTGCGCTCGACGACTACAAACGCCTGGTCGACCAGGGCAGGATCGTCGCGGTGGCTGGCGCATCGGGCTATCCGTCGCGCCTGGAAGTGCTGGTCGAAGGCGTGACGGATGCGAAGTCACCGCAAGGCGCGCAGCTTTTTCTGCTGCGAAGACTGCCGCGCGACCCGCTTGCATCCGTGGATACGGTGGATCCGGCGCAGACCTGGGGTCTGCGCAGCTATGCGAGCACCGCTGATGATCCGAGGCCGGGCAGCGACGTCTATGACGTCTACTCCAGAGCCCAAGGAAATGGGCTCAACGGCGTGGCGTATCGCAAATGGTGATCGCCTGCCCCTTGCCGCGCTCGAACTCTGCGTGCGGTGGCTTGATGAAACGAAGCCTCGGCTTCACGCTGATCGAACTGCTGGTCGTGATGGCCATCCTCGCGCTCCTGCTGTCGATTGCGGCGCCGCGCTACATCGAGTCGGTGGATCGTGCCAAGGAGGCGGCGCTGCAAACCAACCTGCGCATGCTGCGCGAAGCAATCGACAAACACAGGGCTGACACCGGCAAGTTTCCAGAGACCTTGCAGCGCCTGGTCGAGCTGCGCTACCTGCGCGCGGTGCCGATCGACCCAGTCACCGACACCGCCGCGAGCTGGGTGCTGATTCCCCATCCGGACAAGTCGACGCAGGGAGTGTTCGACGTTCGAAGCGGGGCGCCGGGTGCGAGCCGAGACGGCACCTTGTACGCGGCATGGTAGTGGCAAGACGCAATTCAACGCGCCCCGCGATCGTGCGAAGGCAACGCGGGTTCACCTATCTCGGCGTGTTGCTGGCCATTGCCTTGATCGGGGTCGGCCTGACCGCGGCTTCCGAGGTCTGGGTCACGACCGCGTACCGCGAAAGAATGATTGCGCTCGAATGGGCCGGAGCGCAGTTCGTTCAGGCGATCGGGAGCTATTACGAAAGCTCGCCGGGGTCGGCCAAGGCCTACCCGGTTGGATTGACCGATCTGCTCGAGGACCGCCGCTACCTGACGATGCGCCGGCACCTGCGCACGGTCTACCCGAACCCCTTCACGAACGAACCGGACTGGGAAGCGATTCGAGGACCTGACGGTAGGGCGCGAGGTGTGCGCGTGCGCCTGCCTGAGGAATTCGGTGGCGGGGTCAAGTCGTTCGTCTACTTGCCCGCGCTGCAAGTGAGTCGCTGAGAAGACTCGTTCATTGATCACCACGCGAAGCGGGCCTGTGGTCCCCGCGCCAGCAGCAGGCGTTCGGTTGGGTGCACTGCGCTTGACCGCACAGCGCTGAGCTTGCGAAGTGGGTCGAGGGCAGCCGTTACACCCACGGATTTGGCATCCCGTCAATGATCAGATAAAGGGATGCGGAATCGGTGCGCGCGCCCTATAGTCCGCATCGAATGTGAGCGTGCTGGAACGATAGGAGACAGGATGTGCAAGCGTAGCGCCGGACCATTGGCCTGCAGTCCTCATGGCGATGGCAGGTGCGACCTCGGGGCCGGGCCTTTCGGCACGAGTGCACGACGCCTGGACGGCCGCGACACCTACGATCCCGCGCACCAACTCGGCTGCTCGACTCAGCCAGAGGCCAGCGACGTCGGGCATATGCACCACGACGCACACCGGCGGAAGGCCTTGTTCGACAACCGAGGCAACCGTATCGAGTACACGCTGGACAACGCGGGCACGCGCACCGCAGGCAACGTGAAGGATCCGGGAGGAGCACTCAGGCGAACGCTGAGCCGTTCCGTCGACGCGCTCGGGCGCACGCAACAAACCATTGGGCGGGAGTAGGGCAAATGATGACGGTAGGTCCGCACAGGTATCGGCTTGCAGCGACGCAACGCAATTGCCGAACGATTGTGCGCAAGATCTCCACTCTGGCATTTGGAGTTTTACTGGGGGCATTCTCTGTTTCCGAGTATGCGAACGCACAATCCTTCCCATATCAGGAATGCGAACAATATGGCGGTACAAGGCAGTGCATTCCTCCAGATCATCCAATTCCGCCAGCAGGCGACTTTGACGGTAGTCTAGATGATTTAGATCAAACTTGCTTGAAGCTAACGCTAGATGGAAAACCGAAGAACAATGGTGTTGGCACCTATAGAGTAATATCAAGCCCAATAGGCCTCTGCCAGACACCAGTACCTTATCCTTATTTTGCAGTAAATAACTGCACCAACTTTCCACATTGCGGCGGTTATTTCCCGGTACTTTATAGGTACGACTCAATTTGTCGCCATGGATATGAACAGGCCAATACTTCGGCGCCAGGGACAATTGTAAGACTCTGTGCACAGTTTGATGTTATTGATAGATATCACGACAAACCAAAGGCGCCCACCTGCGGCTACGGACATCCGATATACCCACTTACTGGCAGCAAGGCCTTGCGCGAGGACCTTGGTAGTCTGGGTACTGGTGGTCAACCACTACTCTTGGGGTACGACACCCGGCGCAAACTCCCCGCCGACTCTTCTCCGTCGCTTGATTTCAATCCAGTCGCCGCAGCATCTTTCGGCGAACTTTGGTCAAGCAATCTGCACAAGAACCTATTCCCGCAAACAGCCCGCACAGGCGGAAAAGCGATTCAGGCGTACCGTGGCAACGGCGCGTGGATCAGCTTCGTCCTCCAAAGTGATGGCAGCTATGCCGCAGACAGCGACGTACCCGATCGCCTGGTGGCGATCAGTGGCGGCTGGCGCTATATCGACGCGGCCGAGCGCTCTGAGGAAGTCTACGACGCGAGCGGTAAGCTGCTGAGTGTGAGCCACGCCGGTGGCGCAACTCTGAACTACACCTACAGTGATGGGACTACACCTGTTGCTGTAGCTCCTTCAGGGGGACTACTCATCAAGGTTAACGACCAGTTCGCACGCGCAGTTCAATTTCAATACGAGCCATCCTCAGGGTCGGGTGGACCGCGAATCAAGCAAGTTATCGACACGGCCGGCCAGACGATCGGCGTCTTGTACGACGCTACCGGCAACGTCAGCCGATTGAACTGGCCAGACGGCCAGAGCCGGCAATACTTCTACGAGCGTGGCGACATCGCGTGGGCCCTGACAGGCATTGCTGATGAAAACGGGCGGCGTCTGGCGACCTATGGCTATGACGTGCAGGGTCGAGCGAATGAAACGCAGTGGGCGGGTGGAGTGGATCACTTCAGCGCGAGCTATGCCACTCCACCTGAATGGACTACTGTCGAAACCATCGATAACGTTGCACGCGTCATCTGGCACGACCACTACTGGAAGTTGCCGACAGGAACGACGATTACCAAACCCAATGGCGGCTTCGCAAGCCTGGGCACTTTGCTCCTCTATGGCATGCCTCGCCTCACAAGCCAAAGTCAACCCGCGGGCAGCGGCTGCGCAGCCAGCACCAGCAACCAGACCTACGACGCCAACAGCAACATCACCAGCAAGGACGACTTCAACGGCACGCGAACGTGTTATGCCTACGACCTGAGTCGCAACCTGGAGACCACGCGCGTGGAGGGCCTTGCCAACAGCGTGGACTGTTCCACCGTGACGCCAGCCAACTCGGTCCTGCCCGCAGGCAGTCGCAGGGTCAGCACCCAGTGGCATCCGGACTGGAGGATGAAGACAGCGCAGACCGAGCTGAAGAAACTGACGACATGGGTCTACAACGGCCAGCCCGATCCATTCAACGCCAACATCATCGCCAACTGTGCACCAGGCACGGCACTCCTGCCCGACGGCAAACCGATTCCTGTGTTGTGCAAGACGGCCGAACAAGCGACTACAGGCGGAGACGGCAGTCAGACGAATGCCGTTCCCGCGACCGACGATCCGTACTTCGACAACGTCAGTCTGCTTCTGCATATGGATGGCACGAACGGTTCCACGTCGTTCACCGACTCTTCGAGCCGAACCAAGGTGCCCACGAATACGGTTGGCCCGCTTGTCACCGACACCGGCAATGCCGGACTTGGCAACGCAGCCGGAAACTTCACCGGAGGCTATCTTTGGTACGCCCCCTCGACCGATTGGGATATGGGAAGCGGACCATTCACTGCAGAAGCGTGGGTGAAATTCAACAGTGCCTCGATTGGTTCGCGGGTTTATCTCTGGGGTCAAGCGTCCTCCAACGGCAGCACAAATACGTTCTGGACCGCCAAGGGAACCAACAATACCTTGTATGCAGGCGTCTCTACGTCGACAGGCTTCGTGACCGTCACCGGAACAAGCCCTGTCGTGGCGAATACCTGGTACCACCTCGCCTTGGTGCGCTCGGGCAACACGATAAGGCTGTACAGAAACGGATCGGTGGAAGCTACGGCCGCAGTCTCGGGGTCCATACCCGTCAGCACGCAGCACATGGGCATCGGTGTGCTTGGCGACTACGCAGGTCTCTACGGCACGGAATACGGCACCAGGATGATGGGTTGGCTGGACGAAGTGCGCATCACCAAAGGGGTGGCGCGCTACACCAGCGCGTTCACTGTTCCGAGCAGTGCTTTCCCCCCATCTGCTGCAGGCTTGAGCGGTAGCCCTTACCCCGTACCGGACACGCGTGTCCCGGCCCGCATCACGACCTACACCTACAACCAATACGGCCAGGTTCTGACCGAAGACGGCCCGCGCACCGACGTGAACGACGTCACCACCTACGCCTACTACACCGACACGACGGCCGAGCACACGCTGGGTGATCTGCGAAGCGTCACCAACGCCGCAGGCAAGGTGACGCAGTACACCAAGTACAACAAACACGGCCAATTGCTCGAGAGCATCGACCCCAACGGCGTGCCCACCGTCAACACCTACGACCTGCGCCAGCGCCTGCTCAGCACCAGCGTCGGCGGCCAGACCACCAGCTACAGCTACGACCCCGTGGGCCAGCTCACCCGAGTGACCCAGCCCGACGCGAGCTACATCGGCTATGAGTACGACGACGCACACCGCCAGAAGGCCGTGTTCGACAACCGGGGCAACCGCATCGAGTACACGCTCGACAACGCGGGAGTCCGCACCGCAGAGAACGTAAAGGATCCGGCAGGGGCACTCAGGCGAACGCTGAGCCGCTCCATCGACGCGCTCGGGCGCGTGCAACAAACCACTGGGCGGGAGTAGGGCGAATGACAACGCCCCAACTCCAGCCCACCCCGCGCCGCGGCGCCTTGGTGCGCAATTGCGTGGCGGGTTTGTTCGCCCTGGTCGCCGCGGTCCTGTTCACCGACCTGGCTCTGGCCCAGACCACAAGCACGCTGATTGCCAAAGGTTCAGTCTGGAAGTATCTGGACAACGGGTCCGATCAGGGCACCGCGTGGCGGGCGAAGAGCTTCGCCGACGGCAGCTGGGCCAGCGGCGCGGGGCAGCTCGGCTACGGCGACGGTGACGAGGCGACGCGGCTCGGCTTCGGCCCCAACCCCAACGCCAAGTACATCACCACCTACTTCCGCAAGGCCTTCACGCTGGACAATCCGAGCCAGGTCAAGTCGCTGGCGATCAAC
>Ga0315283_10006976_pt1 | contig 10132 bp, 8 predicted proteins | sample YL17G09_0_MG_FD_204541 | JGI IMG/M metagenome (GOLD analysis project Ga0315283, IMG submission 204541) | Sediment microbial communities from Yellowstone Lake, YNP, Wyoming, USA - YL17G09_0 | ecosystem: Environmental > Aquatic > Freshwater > Lake > Sediment | place: USA: Wyoming | collected...
CATCGGCCGCCAGGAAGGCGAGACAGCAGAACATGATCCATACGATGCGTTGCAGCATCGGCGCAGTGTATCTCGCTCCGGGCACGCGTTTCCCTTGTCCCGCAAGACGCCCGGGGCCGGTTCAGGATGACTCTTACACACGGTAAGAGAACTTGACTAAGAGTAAACAAGAATATACAAGGGGTCGCATCGCGTCGGCGCAGACCGGCGCGACTTCTTGCGGACCGACAGACGTGCATCGGGGGATACAGATGAAACCTGCCTTTGGTTGCTCTCTTGTGCTGCGTGCAGCAGTGACGCTTGCCCTGGTCGCCGGAACGCGCCCGGCTCTTGCCGAAGACCAGAAAGACAGCCTCGCGCTCGAGGAAGTCGTGGTCACGGCCACCAGGCAGCTCGAGACGCTCGACAAGACTGCGGCGGCCATCACGGCCGTCACGTCCGAAGCGCTCGGCCCCGGCGGCATCCAGAATATCCGCGACCTCGCCGTTGCGGTGCCGAACCTCTCGGTCGGCGACCAGTTCGGCGTGAACCGCACGTTCATCCGTGGCATCGGCATGACCAGCATCGACCTCGGCGCCGACGGTGCCGTGGCGTTCCTGCAGGACGGCTCGATGATTGCGCGCCCGTCGCAGCAGTTGACCGGCTTCTACGACCTCGAGCAGGTCGAAGTGCTGCGCGGCCCGCAGGGCACGCTGTACGGCCGCGGCGCCACCGCGGGCGTCGTCAACATGATCACCAAGAAGCCGACCGATCAACTCGACGGCTACGTGCGCCTCACCGGCGGCAACTATTCGGCCTACACGATCGAAGGCGCGCTCGGCGGTCCGTTGCTCGGCGAAACGCTCGAGGGCCGCATCGCGGGCAAGATCGACAAGCGCAACGGCTACGGCACGAACCTTTTCACAGGCAAGGATATCGACGACCTCGACAGCCAGGCGGTGCGCGGCAGCCTGCGCTGGAAGGCGAGCGATTCGGTCACGGTCGACCTGATCGGCGACTACTTCAAGGAAGACGACTACAACTATGCGTTCCACTACTTCGGCACCACCGTCGTGCCGGAGGACTCGCTACCGCACAACTTGCTGGGCGGCCGGACGATCTTCGATTACGCCGCGGCCAAGGGCAAGAAGCCCGACCTGCGCAACATCGTCTCGGACCAGAACCCGATCAACGATCGCGAGGGCAAGAGCGGCACGGGCATCGTCGACTGGCAGATCAGCGACGACTGGTCGCTCAAGTCGGTGACGGCCTGGCGCAAGTTCGACCGCTTCCTGCGCGACGACCTCGACAGTTCCGACGTGGACATGTTCGGCCAGAACAACTACATCGAGAACAGCGAGTCCTGGAGCGAGGACATCACCGTCCAGGGCAAGACCGGGTCGGTCGACTGGCTGTTCGGCGCGAACTGGTTCACCGAAGACCTGCACGGCGAAGTGCTGGTCCCGCTCACGAATCTCGGGCTGTTGTTCGGCTTGCCGGCCGACTTCTTCGACAACGGCAACTATTGGCAGAACGGCGACGTGAACATCGACGCCTGGGGCGCGTTCGCCCAGGCCAGGTGGAACATCAGCGACCGTTGGGCGCTCACGGGCGGCCTGCGCTACAACTACGAAAAGCGCAAGGGCACGGGCTTCTTCGAGTTCGACGCGCTCGGCGTCAACGTGCCGACGGACCGCGAGAAAGACTGGAACAGGGTCACCCCGAAGCTGCTCGTGGAGTTCAAGCCGACGGAGAACAGCCTGCTGTACGCGCAGTACACGGAAGGCTTCAAGTCCGGCGTGATCAACGTGGGCAGCCTCAATGAGGTGATCGATCCGGAGTACGTCGATGCCTACGAAGTCGGTTACAAGACCCTCTTTGCCGAGGGGCGAGCCTCGCTGCGCGCGGCGGCATTCTATTACGACTACACCGACCTGCAGGTCGGCTTCGTCAACGAGCAGAGCGTCGTCGAGACGGTCAACGCCGCGTCCGCCGAGATCAAGGGCGTCGAGCTCGAGATCACGTCGCGACTCACCGAGGACCTGACGGTCGAGTTCTCGGGCACCTATCTCGATGCCGAGTACACGGATTTCGTGACCGGCGATTACCGGCAGGGCTTCGCGCTGGTGCAGCTGAAGGGCAACGCCCTGCAGAACGCTCCAGAGTACACGCTGCGTGCGGCCTTCGATTACAAGCACCCGGTGTCCGACTCGGGCGCCGTCGTGGCGCGCATCGAAGGCTCGTACCAGGACAAGGTGTACTTCACCGAGTTCAACAACGACGACGCGGTGCAGCCGGCCTATGGCCTTCTCAACCTGATGGCAGGTTACGAGGGCGGCGACGGCAAGTGGTCCGTCACGGGCTGGGTGCGCAACGCCACCGACGAGTTCGTGATCAGCAACAACATCATCACGGCGCCGCTGTATGGCAGCATCCGCGTCGGCTCGATGTTGCCGCCGCGCACGTACGGCCTGACCGTCGCCTACAACTTCTAGGCGCACGCCGTGGTGGACGCGCTGCATGTCGGCGATGTGCGTGTCCGGAGGGTCGAGGAGTGGCAGGGGAACTTCCTGCCGCCCTCGGCCTTCTTCGTCGGCTTCGACGAGGCGGACTTCCGCCGCGTCGTCGAACCCCTGACGCCCGACTACTACAGCCCGGACGTCGACAGCATCTATGCATTCCTGCAGAGCTGGCTGCTCGAGGTCGATGGCCTGCGCGTGCTGTTCGACACCGGCGCGGGCAACGACAAGGATCGGCCCGGCATCCCGATCTTCGGCAACCTGAGCACGCCTTTCATGGAGCGCTTCGCGGCCACCGGCATCCGCGCGGAGCAGGTCGACGTGGTGATCTGCTCGCACCTGCACATCGACCACGTCGGCTGGAACACGCGACTCGATGCCGGCCGCTGGGTGCCGACGTTTCCGAACGCGCGCTACCTGTTCTCGGCCGTCGACCGGGAGTACTGGGATCCCGCCGGCGCCGGCGCGCGGCCGACCGAAGGCGGCGCGTTCGTCAACTCCGGCGTGTTCGAGGACAGCGTGCAGCCGCTGCTCGACGCGGGCCGGGCCGAGCTGATCGGCGACGGCTACCGGCTCTCGGAGAGCATCACGCTGCAGGCCGTGCCGGGGCATACGCCGGGTCACCTTGCGATGAACGTACGCTCGCGCGGCGAGGAGGCGATCTTCGTCGGCGACGTGTTGCATCACCCTCTGCAGGTGCACTACCCGCACTGGAACAGCCCGTACTGCGAGGACCAGCCCCAGGCGCGCGTCACGCGCCGGCGCATTCTCGACGAGGCCGCCGATCGCGAGGCACTGCTGGTGCCGGCGCACTTCGGCGGCGTGCACTGCTGTCGCGTCCGGCGCGACGGCGAACACTTCATCCCGGTGCTCGAATCATGAACGCCAAGCTGCAGATCGATTCCGCCGCGTACCGGTTCGATCCGGCGGACCCGGACCTCATTCGCGACCCGTACCCCTACTATCGTGTCATGCGCCAATCCCCCGGCTTGCATCGAGCGGCAGGGGGGTACTGGGTCGCGTCCCGCCATGCGGACGTGCGCGAAGTCCTCTCGAACCCCTCGTTCGGTCAGGGCGATTTCATCCGCAACATCCAGCTGTTCTACGGCCCGTCGTTCGATCCGATGCGGCATTCGTCGTACCGCTGGCTGTCGGAGGTGTTCCTCATGCAGGACCCTCCCGCCCACACACGCCTGCGCAAGCTCGTCTCGTCGGCGTTGACGCCAAAGCGGGTCGCGGCGATGCAGCCGCGCATCGAGGCCATCACCGAGCAGCTGCTCGACAAGGTGGAGCCAAGAGGACGGATGGAAGTGCTGTGGGATTTCGCTTACCAGCTGCCGACGCTCGTGATGTGCGACATGCTCGGCCTCGAGGAGTCCGAGCGAACGCCGGAAAACCTTGCCCGGCTCACGCGTGCGGTGGCCGAATCGTTCATCGTGTTCGAGACTCGCGTGCTCGCCGACGCGGAACTCGCGAATGCGAACGCGCAGATGGACTACCTCAACGAGTTCTTCGGCGCGCTGTACGAGCGCCGCAAGGCCAGTCCCCAGGACGACCTGACGAGCGCCCTGGTGCAGGCCCGCGAGGACGGCGGCACGCAGCTGACACGCGCGGAACTCGTGAACGTCGTGGTGGCCATGTTCGGCGCGGGATTCGAAACCACGGCGCACCTGATCGGCAACGGCCTGCTGTCGCTGCACCGCGACCGCGTGCAGTGGGACACGCTGATCCGGGACCCGCAAGAGTTCGCGCCTCGCACGGTGGAAGAGGTGCTGCGCTTCGAATCCTCGCTGCAGGGCAGCTACCGGACAGCGCTGCAACCCGCCATCGTGTCCGGCACCGACGTGCAGCCGGGCGACAAGGTGTTGTGCGGCATCGGGTCAGCCAATCGTGACTCGGCCGTATTCGAGCGCCCGGACGACTTGGACATCACGCGCAGGGACTCACGGATGCTGTCCTTCGGCGGCGGCATCCACCACTGCGTGGGCCAGCAGCTGGCGCGCCTCGAGGGACGCGTCGCGTTCACTGCGATCGCGACTCGGCTGCCGCAGATGACGGTGAATACGCAGAACCCGGCCTGGCGGCCCGGCTTCCTGTTCCGTGGCCTCAAGGAACTCCACGCCGAGTGGTGATGACCTGCGCCTGCTTGCAGCGGGCGGACGAAGTCCTGGGCGGTCTCAGTTCTTCATCTTCTCGACGAAGGCGCGGATCCGGCTCCTGAACCCTTCCTCGCCGCTCAAGAGCGTCTGCTGACGGTCCTCGTTTGCGATCGCCGCTTCCAGGCTCGGCGCGGCCATGCCCACTTCGAGCCCTTGTTTCGTCAGTGCCAGCCCCACGGGATCGGCCTGCAGCAACTGCTGCACCACTCGCTCGCCGGCGGCTTCGAGCTCCTCGGGCCCAACGACGGCCGAGACGAGTCCCAGCGTCTGCGCGCGCGCTGCGTCGATGAAGGACCCCGTCATCAGCAGATCGGCCGCCACGGAAGCGCCCACCAGGCGGGGCAGGCGGTAGCTCATGCCGACGTCGCAGCCGCTCAGTCCCACCTTGATGAAGGCGGCGTTCATGCGTGCGTCGGGCGTGCAGTAGCGAATGTCCGATGCGACGGCGAGGGCGAACCCACCTCCCGAGGCCGCACCCTGCACGAGACACACGATCGGCTGCGGGCAGCGGCGCATCGCGATGAAGATGCTGCTGAGCCGCTGCTGGAACGCGAGGCGCGCCGGCATGTCGAGGCGGGTGATGAGATCTGCCATCTCGCGCAGGTCGAGCCCCGCGCAGAATGTCTTTCCTGCGGCGCGCAGCACGACGACGCGAGTCGAGCGATCCTGGCAGAGCCGGCCGAAATAGCCGGCCAGCTCGTCGATCATGCGCTCGTTCATCGCGTTGAGCGCGTCGGGCCGGTCGAGCGTCACCCAGTCGGCGGCGGCGCGCTTCTCGACTCTGAGCGTCTGGTATGCCGGGGTGGTCATGCAGGGGCTCCTCAGCGGGCCGCGAGCACGCCGCCGTCGAGCGGGATGATGTTGCCGGTCATGTACGCGCCGGCGCGCGAGCTCAGGAACAGCGCGAGTCCCGCGACGTCCTCCTGCGCACCGGGCCGGCCGAGCGGGATGAAGTTCATCATCTCCGCGCGGCGCCCTTCATCCTTCATCACGAAGTGCGTCATCTTGGAAGGGAAAAAGCCCGGTGCGATCGCGTTGACGAGAATGCGCCGCGGGGCGAGCTCGGCCGCGAGGCTGACCGTCAAGTGGTGGATGGCCGCCTTGCTGGCACCGTACGACCACGCCTTCATGACCTGGCCCGAAACGCCATAGATCGAACCGACGTTGATCACGCGTGCGGGATCCTCGGCGCTGGCCGCGGCTTCGAGTTGCGGCAGCAGGGCCTGCACCAGCTGGAAAGGCGCCCGTACGTTGACGGCCATGACTGAGTCGAACGCCGAGGCCGGGAATTTCTCGACCGGTGCGCCCCAGGTGATGCCGGCATTGTTCACGAGGACGTGCAGCCGTGGCTCGTGGGCCGAGATCGTCTTCACCACCTCATCGAGGCCTTCGGGCGTCGCAACGTCGCCCTGTATGGCACGTACGTCGCCCAGTTCCGCCAGCCGCTTGCGTGCATCCTCCAGCGGCTCGGGCTTGCGGCCGGTGATGTAGACCCGGGCGCCCGCCCGGACGAAGCCTTCGGCCATCATCAGGCCGATGCCGGACGATCCGCCCGTGATCAGCACCGTCTTGCCCTGCACTGAGAAGAGTCGCTCGAGCTGCTGTGTGTCCACGTTCGGTGCCCCTCCCGGGGTGGCTGCCTATGTTTATGAAGAAAAAGAAACCACTGGTAGATTTTTTATACCGTCAGTATACTCGGCCGCATCCGCCGGGTCATGCGGCTCGGGCGGGTTTCCGCCGACGGGGATGATGCAATGCAACGGGACGACAAGGCACCGCCGGCTTTCGCCACGCGTTCGGGCATCCCGCTCAAGCCCAGCTATGGCCCCGACGACGTGCCCGCCGATCATCGCGCATTGGCGGCGGCCTTGCCGGGCCAGCCTCCGTACCATCGCGGTTGTTTTCCGCAGGGGTACCGCTCCAAGCCCTGGCGCATCTTCCAACTGAGCGGCTTCGGCAAGCCCGAGGACGAGAACGAGCGCATCAAGTTCCTGCTGAAAAACGGCGAGACCGGCTTCCTGATGGAGCACGATCGCAACACGGCAGACCACCTCTACAACGTCGATCACCCGGACGTCGTCGCGCGCCGCGAGGACGTGGGGATGACGGGCGCGGTGATGCAGAGCGTGCGTGAAGTCGCCATCTGCATGGACGGCCTGCCGATCGAGCGTACCTACGGCCACGCCGGCGGCGCGGTGGTGCAGCATGCGCCGTTTGCGCTCGCAGCCTACTGGACGGTTGCGAAGCGCCGCGGCATCGACCTGCGCGAACTCGGCGGCACCGGCCAGAGCGACTTCTTCCTCACGTACCTGGGCTGTGTCACCAAGCAGCAGGTGCCGACGGCGGCCGGCCTGCGGCTCAACGCCGACATCATCGAGTTCTGCGGCGCAAACCTGCCGAAGTGGGTGCCGGTATCGATCGCCGGCTATAACGGCGGGGACACGGGCCTCAATGCATGGCAGGAACTCGGTGCCGTGATGGCCAACGCGATCGAGTACCTCGACGAGGTGAAGCGTCGCGGCCACATGGACATGACGGCGGCGGCGCATCGTGTCGGCGGCGTCAACTTCCGCACGACGATGGAGATCTTCGAGGACGCCGCCAAGCTGCGCGCCGCGCGCAAGATGTGGCACACGCTGCTGCGCGATCGCTACGGCGTCACCGACGAGCGAGCGCTCAAGATGCGGATCCACATCGTGACGTCCGGCGCGTACATGACCTACCAGCAGCCGTTCAACAACATCGTGCGCGGCACTCTGATGGCGCTGACGGCGGTGCTCGGCGGCACGCAGTCGCTCGGCGTCTCGGGTTACGACGAGGCGATCTCGATCCCGAGCGAGCACGCCCACCAGATGTCGGTACGCATCCAGCAGATCCTCGAGCACGAGACGAACATCCCCGCGGTGACCGATCCGCTCGGCGGCTCGTACTACGTCGAGGCGCTGACGGCCGAACTCGAGCGCCGCGGCTGGGAATTCGTCGACCAGGTCCTGGCGCAGGGCGGCTTCCTCGCGACGATCGACTCGGGCTGGCTGCACGCCCGGGCGCGCGAGAACCAGCACGCACAGGCGCTCGCCGAGATGAACGGCCAGCTCAAGATCGTCGGTGTCACCGACTTCAAGGACGACATCACGCCGTTCGAAGTCGACGGCTTCCCGCCGGTGAGCGATGCGTACGAGGTGGCGCTCGAACGATTGAATGCCGTGCGCCGCGAGCGTCACGAGGCGGGCGCCGCCGAGGCGCTGCGCAATCTCGAGCGCACCTGCCGCAACACGGACAACATCATGCCGGCGATGATGCAGGCGCTCGACGCCGAGGTGACGCTCGGCGAAGTGGGCGAAGTGTTCCGGCAGGCCTGGGGCGACTGGAAGACGCCCGAGCTCGTCTGACGCGGCGGAGGTTACGGACCATGGACGCAGCACCCCGCATTCTTCTCGCCAAGACGGCCCTCGACGGCCACTGGCGCGGCATCTCGGTCGTCGCGCGCGCGCTGCGCGACGGCGGGTTCCAGGTCATCCTGGGCGGCATGATCACGGGACCGGAGATCGTCCGCGCCGCGGTCGACGAGGACGTGGACCTGGTCGGGCTCAATGTCGGCGGGCACGTCGAGGTGGCGGAACGCATCATTGCGGAAATCCGCTCGTCGCGGCCCGACCTTCCGGTGTTCGCCGGCGGCGTGATCGCGCCGTGGGCCGCGAAGCGCTTGAAGGCGCTCGGCGTCGAGGTGTACCCGCCGGGCTCGAGTCTGGACGACATCGTGGCTTGCGCGCGCCGATTGACGGGCCACGAACAAGCCAGCGCGTAGACGACAGGGCGCGCCCTCATCGTCGTAGGCGCCTACGGGCCGGGGTCTCTTCGCAGGGACGCCGCAAGTACGTCCCTGTAGGCTCCGCACGCGACGTCCTGTCGCGTGACGGCCCTGCGAAGAGACCCCGACCCGAAGACGCACGACGCATCGGCGCGCATTGTTGCTCCGCGATCGCTTTGCAGCGTTCGCTCCCTATCGCGCCCACCGCACCGCGCAACCAACGCAAGCAACCTCTCTGACCTCCGCGCCGCAATTGCGGCGGGAGGCGGATCCGGCTCTCATCCTCTTCCCCGGGGCCGTCCGCGGCATGGACGCCGCGGCCGGAGCCCCCAGGGAAGGGTTTACGGCGTCCCCGGGGAAGAGGATGAGAGCCGGGTCCGCCATTGAGCTCTGTGCTCGGTCGCGTCGTAGAAGATTGTTGCGCGCTAGGCGCGGAGCAGTCGCGCGAGCAGGTCGTGCGAGGCAGAAGCGAGATCGAGGTCGCCGGACTGGAGGAGTGGAAGCGCGCGAGCGAAATCGTCGCCGGCGAGCAGCGCGTTGGTGCGCTGCATGAGTTCCGCGTCGATCAGGCCATGCAGTGCGAGCCTCAGCAGCCGCTGTTGCCGCCGCACCATCTCGCCCGACTCGACGAGGTGCTGCCGGTGACGCGTGATGGCGTCCCAGACCGCGTCCGTCCCGCGGTCCTCGCTTGCCACCGTCTCGACGACCGGTGGCCTCCAGGCATCGGCGGGCAGGTGATGGACCGCACGTTCGATGTCGAGCCGTGCCGCGGAGGCGCCGTCGCGGTCCGCCTTGTTGAGCACGAAGACGTCGGCCATTTCCATCAGCCCCGCCTTGACCGATTGCACTTCGTCGCCTGTGCCCGGCGTCATCACGACCACCGTCGTCGCGGCGGCTTCGACGACGTCGAACTCCGTCTGGCCGACGCCCACCGTTTCGATGATCACCCAGGGCCATCCCGCGGCATCGAGCGCGCGGATGGCGAAAGGCGTGGCGAGCGCGAGACCGCCCGCGCGAGTCTCCGCCGTCATCGAGCGCACGAACACGCGCTCGTCGGCCGTGGTGTGCTCCATGCGCAACCGGTCGCCAAGCACCGCGCCTTGCGTGAATGGAGACTTGGGATCGAGCGCAAGCACGGCCACCCGTTCGTTGCGCTGCACGGCGGACTTGAGCATCGAGCCGACGAGCGTGGACTTGCCGGCGCCGGGAGCGCCGGTGATGCCGATGGTGCCGGCCCGGCCCGTGCGGCGCGCGAGCAGGGCGTCGATGCGCGAGGCGTCCGCAGGCCGGCGATCGATCAGCGTCAGCACCCTCGCGAGCGCCGCGCGATCGCCGTCGAGGAGGCGCCGGACGAGAGGCTCGTGCGGCGCTTCGCTCACAGTGCCTTGCGCAGCAGCGGCACCAGCGCTTCAGCGTTCGCGATCGGGCGCGGATTGGTGCCGCACCAGATGTCCTGGAACGTGTAGCCGGCGAGCGGCGCGAGGTCGGCTTCCTTCAGGCCCACGGCGGTGAGGCTGCGCGGCATGCCGAGGCCACGGATCGCCGCGTCCGCCAGTTCGTGCGCCGGACGGTTCGGCTGGCCGAACGCGATGCTGATCAGCTTCTGCCGGTCGCCGTTGACCACGCTGTTGTATTCGAGCGCGAACGGCGCCATCACGCACGACGTG
>Ga0315283_10006977_pt1 | contig 10132 bp, 7 predicted proteins | sample YL17G09_0_MG_FD_204541 | JGI IMG/M metagenome (GOLD analysis project Ga0315283, IMG submission 204541) | Sediment microbial communities from Yellowstone Lake, YNP, Wyoming, USA - YL17G09_0 | ecosystem: Environmental > Aquatic > Freshwater > Lake > Sediment | place: USA: Wyoming | collected...
CGTACAAATTGAGTTGCCGCTTGCGGTTGATGCCCGTCCTGATCTCCATGGCCTGTGTGTAGCCGGCCTTCGCGGCCCGCGCCTTCAGCGTGGCTTCGGCCTTGGCGATATCCGGCACGAACAGCGCGATGTGATGCTGGCTGCCGCGCTTCGCCGGTTCTGGCAAATCCCGGTACAGCATGAACTCGATGTAGTCGTCGCCATCAGGCACCTGCAGGTTCACCCAGTTGAGTTCCTTCCCGTCGCGGCTGCCCCGCCACGTCTCCTTGAACCCCAGCACGTCCCGGTAGAAGCCCATCGCCTGGTCGAGCGCGCCGACGAGAATCCCCAGGTGGCGCATGTCGCGCGACACGGCATCGCCGGTCATGAATTGGCCCTTCGCCAGGACAGGCATGCCGCCCGGCTCGTACTGCACAAATTCCAGGGTGTGGCCGTCGGGGTCCTTCACGCTGAAACTGGCGTTGCCAATGCGACCCGTGTTGACCTTGTCGGGCACGGTGATGCCGCGCGCCTTCAAATACCGGCGCATCCCTTCGGCGTCGCTGGTCTCGACGGCGACGTGAGCCAGTCGATCGCTTCCGGCTTCGCGCTCCGGAAACAACTCGATGTAGTGCCGGTCGTTGATCTTGATGAACGTGAGCGAGAGCGTGCCGTCAGGATTCGTGAGGGGGAACGCCTCGTCGCACCCGAGGAACGTCTTGTAGAACGCGCGCGACTTTTCGATGTCATGCACGTAGAACGCCGCGTGCGCCACGCCCATGATTCGAGGCCGCTTCGGTTCCTGTGCGGCCACAGCCACGGCGCACGACAGCAGCACCAACCCCAGCGCGAACGGTCTCATCGGTCCCTCCGGTCTGTTCAGCCCGAGCACGCCCTTTGCCACGCTGGCCTTCGACAAGCTCAGGCCGGGGAGCGTGGCGATCCCAGGCTCGAGACCGATCGGACAGTGTGCAGCGTGACCCGCCTGGGATCGCCGGGCTCCAGCCCGGCTATCACACTTCGGTCCCGCCGGCGCGGCCGAGCGGCAAACCGAAGTAGTCTCGCGCGTTGATGAAGGCGACGTGGCGCACCAGCCGGCCGAGCAGGTCGCGATCGTCGGGCAGCAGGCCTCGTCGCACGTCCTCGCCCAGTAGATTGCACAGCAGGCGCCGGAAGTACTCGTGCCTCGAGTATGAGAGGAAGCTGCGCGAATCGGTGACCATCCCCACGAAGCGCGACAACAGGCCCATGTTCGACAGCGCGTCCATCTGCGCTTTCATCCCGTCGAGCTGATCCAGGAACCACCACGCGGATCCGTACTGCATCTTGCCGGGAACCGTGCCGTCCTGGAAATTGCCGATCATCGCGGCCACGAGCGCGTTGTCGCGCGGGTTCAGGTTGTAGAGGATCGTCTTTGCGAGCTGGTTGGTTTCGTCGAGGCGGTCGAGGAACCTCGAGAGCGGCCTCGCGATCTCGACATCGCCAATCGAATCGAAGCCGGTGTCGGGCCCGAGCGCCCGAAGCAGCCGCGTATTGTTGTTGCGGAGGGCGCCGAGATGGAACTGCTGCACCCAGCCTCGCGCGTGGTCGAGGAGCGCCAACTGGAACAGCAGCGCCGACTTCAGCCTGACCGCCGCGCCAGGCTCTAGTGCGTGCCCGGCTCGCACCTGCGCAAACGATGCGGCGACCTCAGCGTCGGTCCAGTCGTCGGCAGACATCGTCTCGAGACCGTGGTCGGACGCGCGGCAGCCCATCTCATGGAAGGCGTCATGCCTCGCCTTCATCGCGTCCAGAAACGACGTCAGCCTCCCGCCGACGTCCACGCCCGATGCCTGCTCGAGACGCGCGACCCAGAGGTTGAACGCCTCCGGGTTCTCGACGCCCAACGCCTTGTCGGGCCGCCAGGTTGGATAGACGCACGTATCCGGGTCGGTTCGTGCCGCCAGCGTCCGATGGTGAACGAGTGAATCGACCGGATCGTCGGTGGTGCAGACGACGGCGACACGGAAGTATCTCAGCAGCCCGAGTGTGGTGAAGCCGTCCTCGCGCAACCGCTCGTTGCAGCGGTCGAACACGGCCCGCGCGGTCGCGGGCGAGAGGAGTGCGTCCACGCCGAACGGCCGACGCAGTTCCATGTGGGTCCAGTGATAGAGCGGGCTTCTGATGGCGTCAGGCACGGTGCGCGCCCACGCCTCGAACTTTTCCCAGTCGGACGCGTCGCCCGTGCAGTAGCGCTCGGCGACGCCATCGGCCCTCATGGCCCGCCACTTGTAGTGGTCGCCATCGAGCCAGGCCTCGGTGATTGAGCGGAACCGGTGGTTGGTGGCCATCTGCTCGGGTGAGAGGTGGCAATGAAAGTCGATGACCGGGACGTCTTTCGCGTGCCGGTGATAGAGCTCAACCGCGCACTCGCCCTCGAGCAGGAAGTTGTCGTCCAGAAACGCGCTCATCATCACACCCCGCGAGCTGGCCGTCCGACACTCGTGATCGTCATCGTCTCAGCACCCGGCCACCGACGCAGCACACCACGGTACAAGTCCGTCTGCATTCGACCTCGACCGGCGCCGCTACCCGGCCACGTCGGTTGCGATCACGACGGGCTCCATCTTCGGCACGAGGACCTGGTAGATGCCGAGGGCAAGCAGGTACATCGAGCCCGCGATGAAAAACACCACCAGGTACGTCCCTGTCACCTGGAGCAGGTAGCCGGTGATCTTCGCGATCAGCATCCCGCCGATCGCTCCAGCCATCCCTCCGATGCCCACCATCGAACCGACGGCCTTGCGCGGGAACAGGTCCGACGTCGTGGTGAAGAGATTGGCCGACCAGCCCTGGTGCGCTCCGGCCGCGAGCGCCACCAGGCCGACGGCCACCCACAGATCGTGCGCCCTGGACGCGAACACGATGGGCGTCACCGACACCGCGCACACGAGCATCGCCGTCTTCCGCGCCGCGTTGACGCTCCAGCCGCGCTTGAGGAGCGCCGACGACAGCCAGCCGCCGCCGATGCTGCCGACGTCGGCTACGACGTAGATCACGACGAGCGGCAATCCGATTGTCGTGAGGTTCAGTCCGTGGTTGCGCTGAAGAAAATCCGGAACCCAGAACAGATACAGCCACCAGATCGGGTCGGTGAGGAACTTCGCGATCGCAAACGCCCACGTCTGGCGGTGCATCAGCAACTGCCGCCACGGGACCCGCGCCGGGGGATCGGGCGGATCACTCTGGATGAGGGCCAACTCCGCCGGCGAGACCCGCGGATGCGTCTGGGGCGAGCCGTAGAGAGGAATCCAGGCCAGGAGCCAGAGGAGGCCGATCGCGCCCGTGGCCAGGAATGCCGCCTGCCAGCCGTACACGAGCGTCAGCCACGGCACGACAAGCGGGGCAACGATGGCGCCGACGTTGCTGCCGGAGTTGAAGATGCCGGTCGCGAGGGCGCGCTCCTTCTTCGGGAACCACTCCGCGATCGACTTGATCGCGGCCGGGAAATTGCCCGCCTCTCCCAGCCCGAGAGCAAATCGCGCGACGGAGAACCCCGTCACGGACCTGACCGCGGCATGCGCCATGGCTGCGAAACTCCAGAACACGAGCGCGAACGTGTAGCCGAGCTTCGTCCCCAGCCTGTCGATCACGCGCCCGACAACGAGCAACCCGATCGCGTACGCCGTCTGGAACGCGAAGACGATGTTGCCGTAGTCGATCTCGGTCCAGCCCAGATCCTTCTGGAGCGTCGTCTTCAGAATGCCGATGACCTGCCGGTCGACGTAGTTGACCGTCGTGGCCAGGAACACGAGCGCGCAAATCACCCACCGGTAGTGGCTGATTCGCGCCTTGGTTGTCTCGGTCATGCCGCTACTCCCCTCTACCGGCCGATCTCAAATCGATCCATCAGGCGGATGTCTGCCGACGAGCTGCCGATCCGCACCTCGAAACTCCCGGGCTCGACCACCCAGTGCATCTGCTCGTCGAGCAACTGCAGGTCCTCTGGGCCCAACGTGAAGCTCACCGTGCGCGTTTCGCCAGGGGCCAGCGCGACGCGCTGGAACCCGCGCAGCACCTGCTCATAGGTGACCACGCTCGACAGCACGTCCTGCACGTACAGCTGCACCACCTCGTCGCCCTGGCGTGTGCCGCTGTTGGTCACGTCCACCGACACGCGAACGCTGCCACCGCCGGACTGCCGCTTCGGCGAGATCTGCAGATTCGCGTACGTGAACGTCGTATAGCTGAGGCCATGGCCGAACGGGTACAGAACGCCATTGGCCAGCGACGACTTGCCGTTGGGCCCTCCGCCCTTCTGTTCGGCCTGCGCGCCCGGCCGGGTCGGGAAGTTCATCGGGATCTGCCCCACCGTTTTCGGCACGGTGAACGACAGCTTACCGCCCGGGTTGAGATCGCCAAAGAGCGCCTCGGCAACCGCCTGGCCGCCAAACTCGCCCGGAAACGTCGCCTCGATCACCGCGGGCATGAACTTCGACACCCAGTTGGTGGTCAACGCACGGCCGTTGATGAGCACGACGATGGTGGACTTGCCGCTCTCGCGCATGGCCTTGATCAAGTCGAGCTGCCGCCCCGGCAGGTCGAGGCTCGTGCGCGACAGACTCTCGCCGACGATGGAGTCGGATTCGCCAACCACGACCACGATCGCATCCACTTGCTTCGCCAGGCCGCGCGCCTCGTCGATTCGAGCCTGCTCGGCTGCCGACAAGGGCTCTGGCAGCAGCTCGGAGTCGGGCCAGTTCGGGTCGACCAGGTCGCAGCCGAGGGCGTACTTCACGTCGGTTGCAGGCCCCACCAGTTTCCTGATGCCGTCGACAACTGAGATGGTCGGCGGATCGTACGGGCCGTACCGGTTGTTGGCCCAGGAGGTCGAGGCGGCGTTGGGCCCCACGACGAGCACCGATCGCAGCGATCTGCTCAGCGGCAGCAGGCCGCCTTCGTTCTTCAGCAGCACGAGCGACTCGCGCGACGCGCGCAGCGCCAGCGCCAGATGAGCAGGGGCGCGCACGATGCGGTCAGCCTCGGCTGGCTTCGGCACATACGGCCGGTCGAACAGGCCGCGGATCATCTTCACGCGCAGCACGTCGCGCACGCGGCTGGCCAGCGTCTCGCGGCTCACCGCGCCCTCGCGGACCAGTTCGCGCAGCGGCAGGATGTAGTTGGCCGGCGGATTGAACTCCGTCCGCACGTTCAGCCCGGCGTTGACCGCAATCCGGACGGCGTCCTTGTAGTCGGTCGCGACACGATGCTTGGTCTGCAGGAACTTCACCGCGTCGCTATCGGAGACGACGTAGCCCTTGAACCCGTACTCGGTGCGCAGCTTGTCGATGAGCCAGGCGCGGCTGCCCTCGATGGGAATCGCGTCGTAGTCGTTGTACGACGCCATGACGCCGAGCGCGCCGCCTTTGGTAAAAGCCGCGCGGAAGGGCGCCAGCAGAATCGTCTCCACTTCGCGCAGGCTCTCATGGGGATCGGTCCTGGCCTCGCCGTCGCGCCCGCCTTTCGGCACGCTGTAGACCGCGAAGTGTTTGACGGTTGACGTGACGTCCTGCTCCTGCAGGCCCTTCACCATCTCCACGCCGAGCGTCGAAGCGAGGTACGGCTCCTCGCCGTAGGTCTCGACCACGCGGCCCCAGCGCGGATCGCGAGCCAGGTCGAGAATCGGCGCATACACGCCCGTAAACCCGAGCGCACGCGCTTCCCTGCCGGTCACCCGCCCGAGTTCGCGGACCAGCGGCGCATCCCACGTGCACCCGATCCCGATCTGCGCCGGAAACGACGTCGCACCCCAGTTGCAGAGGCCGCGGATGCCCTCGTTGGTGAAATCCACCGGGATGCCGAGTCGCGTCTCTTCAATGAAGAACCGCTGGACGGTGTTGATGACCTCAGCGTGGCGCGACGGGGGTGTGGCGAATTCCCTGCCGGCGCCCCGAACCCCGTTGGCGTGCTCGTCGATGTTGCCGATGCCGTCCTTCCAGACCTCGGTCTTCCAGGCCGGTGTCGGCAGCGGATCCTTGAGGACGCGGTTGAACCCGTACAGCGTCGCCAGTTGGCAGGTCTGCTCCTCGACGGTCATCTGCGCCAGCAGTTCGTCGAGCCGCGCGTCTATCGAGGCCGCTGGATCCTCGTACACGTCTTTCCTGCCGTTCTTGTTCAGGTCGATCCATCCGTCGCGGTAGATGGCGCCCTGGATCGATCCGATGGAGGCAGCCGGGGAGGGAGCGGTCTGGGCGTGGTACACGCCGGCCAGCGCGACGACCCCGGTCAGCGCCGCCACGACGACCGCGATGCGCGTGGAACGGGAACGATGCGAGCCACCGGATCTCATGCCGATCTCCCTTCGCGGTCGCCGGGCAGACGCTGGTCGAGCGCGCTCAGACCGATGGGTCCAGGTGGCTGCCTGGAGCAGGGGCCGACTCGGGCTCTTCGGCTCGCTGGCTGTGCTCGGCGCGCAGCAGGTGCTCGCTCATCATGCGCCGGGCCCGTTCAGGATCGCGCGCGCGGATGGCGAGATAGATGCGGCGATGCTCCTCGGCCGCGTCCTTCAGGTCGTGGGCGCGCCCGATGGTCTGGCGCCGCTGCTGTCGAAACAACTCCGATACCATGTCCACGAGCGACGAGAGAATGGGGTTGCCGCACGCTGAGGCCACCGCCCGATGGAAGGCGATGTCGTGCAGCAGGAACCCCTGAGGATCGTCCATCGACGCGAACATGCCGCTGGTCTCGTCGCTGATGGGCATCAATCGATCGGCAGTGGTCCGCTCGGCAGCCAACCCCGCCACGGCCACCTCGAGCACCAGACGGGCTTCGAACATCTGGTCTCGTGTGAAGCCGTGCAGCGCAGCCTGGAAGCTGAGCGCGTCGGTGCCAAGCGCGGGCGGTCCCGCGGCGATGTACGACCCGGCGCCGGGCCGGATCTGCACGACGCCAATCACGGCCAGAGAACGCAGACCAGCGCGTAGACTGGGCCGGCTCACACCGAGTTGCTGGGCCAGTTCGCGCTCGGCCGGCAGGCGATCTCCGGGCTTGAGCTCGCCTCGATCGAGCATGCCCCGAACATGTGCCACCACCAGATGTGTGGCTGCGGATCCCCTGAATTCGGACATAGGACACCATGAATCGGTCAGACCAATTGGCAAGCAAACGCATAGACAAGTACCATCGCGCGGGTGGGTCTGTCAAGGACCACACGCGAGAGAAATGGGCGAAGCAGGGCCAATAGAGGGCGACATTCCACGGAATTTCGGATGGAGAGAAAGCGCGCCGAGCGGAACCAATTCTTGGGCGCTGCGAAGAATGGTCTGTCCACCGAGTAAGACGTAGAGTGACGGCCGGGCATCACGCCGGAATCTCTCCGGTCGGTCAGTAGACCACGTTGACGAGCGGCGTCTGTGGCGGCTCGGGAAGTCGGTGGATGACGTCGGCCAGATCGTCGATGCGGCCGACCGCTTCGAGCGCGGGTTCGCGAAGCCGGGCCGCCAGCCCGTGATCCAGTCGTGACGGCGTGCCGCCCTGATGAAAGTTAGTCACGGGTTTCCCGCTGCTGTACCGGATGCCGCCCAGATACTCGCCGTCCATGACGAAGACACGCACGTCCCAGAATCGTCCCTCCTGCAGCGTCGGCATGATGCGCTCGCAGAGGAGGAAGTCGCCCGACCACTGTCTCGGCAGGTCCCCGGCATCGCCAACCTGCACGCCGTAGCCGCCCCACCCGACTCTCGGCTTCAACACGAACCCGTGGCCGAACACATCGGGGTGTGCGTCGATCAGGCCGATGGCCTGCTGCCTCGTCTCCACGGGAAACGACTGTGCTACCCGGAAGTGACGGCTGCCCGCGAAATGGTCCGGGTAGCTGGCCTTGTCGCGCACGATGACCCACACGCAATTGGGATTCACGACGAGCACGCCGGCGCGTTCGTAGGTCCATGGCAGACCGTACCACCAGCGGAAGATGCTGCCTGGCGTCACGATCCGGCCGTCCCGCCCAATCAATTCCGTGCGCGGATTCTGATTGTCTTCCACATCACACACGATCGGTTCCTCGGCCAGGTGTTCGGCAAGATGACGGCCGATGAACGGCGCGTCCTCTCCGCCGTCTGGAAACGGCTCTCCCCGCCGCCACAACAGGCAGGACGGACCATCGGCGCGATTCATGCGCGACGCCGTCCGGGAAAACGGCCGGTCGTCCCCGAAGAACTCGAGGTACTCGGTCATCATGTGCGACGACCGGTTGGCGTCGAGGAGCACGGGCACGCCGTCATGGTCGATCATGAAATCGAGCCCGGCCCAGAGATAGTGCCGGACGAATTGGTCGCTCATGACGCGCGCCACCCTACGTGCCGGACGAACGGGCACAGGCGTAAACGGTCGGATCCACGACGCCGGCTGCCATGAAGGCCGCCTGCCGTCGTCCACACTTGATGCAGCAACCGCAGTGCTCGTCGCCGCGCGGATCGACGCACGACCAGGATGCGGCAAGCGCCGCCACGTCACTCTGCTGAATGATCTCGGTCTTGGTGAGGTGGATAAACGGCGTCAGCACGCGCACGCGGCGCCGCATCGCCATGGCGAGCAGTGTTTCGCACCCGTCGAAGAAGGCGCGCGATCCGTCGCCGAAGTGGTTGTCGGCTGTCGTGCCCGTCGCCAGCACGAGGTCCGGCATGTCGCGAAAGCGAATCGCCGCCGCGGTCAGCAGCGTGATGTTGCGCAACGGGATCTCGAGGCGGCCGGGCTCGTCGTCTCTGTCAGGAATGCCGTCGCCACTCATCCCCCAGTGATCCGCCAGCAAATCGCGGAGGGGGTAGTCGATCTCGACGATCGGCTGCAGTGCCGGCTGGGTCAGTCGCGCGCAGCACCGCCTCAACGCGGCCGATTCGTTGGCTTCCCAGCGAAGCCCGCACCGCACGTGCAGCGGAATCACGCTGGCGCCGGCGGCCAGGAGTCCGGGGATGAGTGCCGCGGTCTCGATCCCCCCTCCGGCCAGCACGATCACGTCAGTCCCAGGCCCGATGCCGGGAGAAAGCCCCAGGCGAATATCCGGGCTCACTGCGGCATCCCCTTGAGCGCCAGCAGGGACAGCGGGTCGACGACGGCACTCCCCAATCGAAGCGTCCAATGCAGATGAGGGCCCGTCACCCGGCCGGTGGCCCCGACCTCTCCGACGCTCGACCCGGCGTCGACCAGGTCGCCGACGCGCACATCGATCCGAGCGAGATGCGCCAGCAGCGAGAAGAGCCCCAGGCCGTGATCGACGAGCACAGTGTTGCCAGAGTAGTACAGATCCTCGGCCATCACGACGCGGCCTCTGCCTGGCGCACGAACAGGTGTTCCTGACGGACTCGCGAAATCCGTTCCTCGATGTGATCCGCGTGGCTGGCCGTTGAAGACGCTTCGCTGGCCGAAGTTCGCGGCGGAGGCTCCGTCGACGGGCGCAACGAATCCTCCGCCCCACAACCGAGCCGGCGACACCACAGTCAATGCCTCGGCGAGTCGTTTCTGCTCGCGCTCAATGCGCCCAAGCGCCGACGCGGGTGGCGTGACGAATTTCGGATCCACCGTTAACCGGCGAACGCCGAATCCCTTGGCCGAGACCTCGATCTGGTGAACAACCGACTGCCGCCCCTTGTCGAGCCGAGCCACGATGACGATGTCGTACTTGCCCGGGGCCGTATCCAGATCGATGCCCGCCAGCGCGTGCCACGTTCCTGATCGCCCCCCGGGGAACGCCGGGATCGGATGGCCGAACGCGGTTGCGTCAACGGCGAGGATGGGATCGGGGGCCGTGATCGTCAACAGCATCATCTCGCCGGGTGCGACGGCCCTGGCTTCGTGGGTGACGATGAATCCCTGCGCGTAGCACTGCCAGGCCAGGAGCAACGCGGCGATTGTCGCCAGGGCCCACCGGCAGGCCCACTGGCCCGAGAATCCCGAAACCTGGCGAACGGAACTGGTCATGTCTGGTCCATCGGCGCCGCAGCCATCGGAATCAGCCCGACGGCTGTAACCTGCAGCCGACAAAGCTATTGTTACCCCGCCCGGCCGGCTGGCGAAGAAGAAATCTGGCGGGACTGTGCTATGATGTGTCCGTCAGGTGGAAGCCCGCACTCTGCAGTGACACGCGATAGTGACGAATCGAGTCGCCTTCGACTCGCTC
>Ga0315283_10006979_pt1 | contig 10131 bp, 7 predicted proteins | sample YL17G09_0_MG_FD_204541 | JGI IMG/M metagenome (GOLD analysis project Ga0315283, IMG submission 204541) | Sediment microbial communities from Yellowstone Lake, YNP, Wyoming, USA - YL17G09_0 | ecosystem: Environmental > Aquatic > Freshwater > Lake > Sediment | place: USA: Wyoming | collected...
CCGTCACCAATCTGGAGGGTATAATTATCTATACCAATCAGGCTGATGCAGAAATACATGGATACAACACTGCGGAATTAATCGGCATGGATGCGCGGATTTTCAGTCCTCAAACGAGCTGGAAACCAATGTTACAGCCAATGCGCAAAAGGTTCAAGCGCGAAAGTATAAATATCAGAAAGGATGGTACAACATTCCCCGTTTATCTCATGTCAGACGTAGTAACAAATAACCGGGGAGAAATAATTGCAAAGATCACAACCTGCGAAGATATCTCCGATAGGAAAAGAAACGAAGAAACGATACGAAACCTTGCTTTTTATGATTCGCTGACAGGCCTTCCCAATCGTTCTCTTTTTACCGACCGTATGATACAGGAACTGGCGAAAGCCAAAAGACAACGACAGGTGATGGCTGTCATCTTCATTGATCTTGACCGGTTTAAGGTTATCAACGATACCCTCGGGCATGCTACAGGTGATCTGCTTTTACAGGAAGTCGCGAAAGAACTAAAGGATTGCATCCGTGAGGGTGACACGGTCAGTCGCCTTGGAGGTGATGAATTCCTTTTACTATTCCCTGATATCACTCAGGTAAAAGATGCCTCTGTCATTGCAGAAAAGATTATGCATAAATTTTCTGAAGCATTTATGGTAAATACTAAAGAGCTTTATATTTCAGCAAGCCTTGGTATCAGTATCTTTCCGGATAATAGTGACAATATAGAGACCTTGATAAAAAATGCTGATACAGCAATGTATTATGCCAAACAACAAGGCAGAAATAACTATCAATTCTATTCTCCGAAAATTGATGCATACACAACAAAGAAAATTCAGATGGAGGCTAATCTGCGAAAAGCAATTGCGAACAATGAGCTTATGCTGTATTACCAGCCACAGATTAGCCTGATAGATGGGAAGATAACAGGTGCTGAAGCCCTACTGCGGTGGCAGCGTATGGACCAAAGTTTCATCTCGCCTGCTGAATTTATTCCCATAGCAGAAGAGACAGGGCTTATTCAGCCAATTGGCGAGTGGATCTTTCGGACTGTCTGCAGACAAATCAAACAATGGCAGGAGGCGCGTCTTCAGAACATCCGTATATCGGTCAATGTCTCAATGAATCAGTTCAGGCAGAATAATTTTATAGAAATACTGATTGGAATATTGAAAGAAATAGAAATCCAGCCTGAGTGCATTGAACTGGAAATCACTGAAAGTGCGATCATGCATGATACCGGTTTAACGACAAAAATGCTGGGTGAATTAAGAGCCCTTGGTATTCATATAGCCATCGATGATTTCGGGACGGGGTATTCATCTCTAAGTTATCTTAAATATCTTCCCATAAGCAGACTGAAACTTGATCAATCTTTCGTGCACTCTCTTGGCATTAACCCAAACGATGAGGCAATCTCCCGGGCAATTATTGCAATGGCACACAGTCTGAACCTGCAAGTAGTAGCCGAAGGGGTTGAGAAGGAAGATCAATTGATGTTGCTGAAATCATATCATTGCGATGAAGTGCAGGGATTTCTCTTCAGTAAAGCGTTGCCTGCTGATGATTTTATCAAATTTGCTGATGGGTATCACAATAAGAGCATTGTAAACGATAAGATATATAGCACGACCCCACTATCGGTTTAATTCAGTTATTATTTCAATTGTTCGCTTTTCTCATTGGGGTCTGCCCTTGATCATTGACATTATTGAATTCGATTCTTTCTGCCATCCCTTCGAGAATCTACTGTCTTCCCTAAACCGTTTCAGTATCCTTTTATATTGTCGATGCACAGCCGCGGGACTTCGCCCCCCCCCTACCATATGATGTGATATCCTGCGCCTTCATAGTCTTTCCTCAATGGTCTTGTCATGTTGCGTATTATAAAAACAATGGCTTGTTTGTCAACGTTCAAGGGCAGACCCCAGCGATTCCGCGGATTGATCAGCGCAAGGAGTCTCTGTGTTATCTGTCCATTTCCCGGCAGTGACCTATCGGAAAGAGCTTATGAATAAACAGGAGATTTGTAAAGAAAATATTCATTTGTCAAGGCAAAGTAAAAATTGCCGAGATTTAATATCTGCCCCTATTGCCTTGACATATATGATCAATTATTTTATCATTTAATTGATCATGGTCATATTATACAAATCTCCATTCAAGAAATTTGTAAAAAAACAAAACAGGGGTTTTCAGTTAGTCATAGAAGATGAGGCAGAAAAGATTAGAGATAATCCTGATATTGGTGAGGCAAAAACGGGTGATTTAAGAGGTTTTCTGGTTCATAAATTCGTTTTTCAGAAACAGGAATATCTCATTGCTTATAAATCAGAGCAGGATTGTATGACCTGCTATATGATAGGGACTCATGAGAATTTTTATCGTGAGCTTAAGCGTTATAGAAAGGAGATTAGAAATTGATTACTGCAGAAAGAGTTTACAAAGAGATTTTAGAGATGCCGGTAAAGGAAAGAGAGCGGCTGTTTGCTGTTATAGCAAGAAAAGGTTTTGAGAAGGACCATTACACTCATGAGGAAGTCTTTAGCGATATAAGGCGCTCACCTTTTACTATTAAAGAAGCATCTGAATATCTTGAGGTCGCAGAGATAACAGTAAGAAGATGGGTGAAAGCCGGTATTTTGAAATCAAGAAGAATCGGAAAGAATATTGTATTTGATGTGGATGAACTGAAAATATTCAAGAAACAGCATCATGGAAAATAGAGAATATAAATGAGTGAACCTACCCCTGCCCTTCTCCCGGAAGGGTACTTTCGCAATGCTGCACAATAAAAAAGTAGGGGACCTTTAGGGGCAGACTTGCTTATTAATAATGAAATCCAGCCTTGGCTATGATAAGAGCCTTGGCGTGAATTTCAGGAGAAACACGGAGCATGAGCTTGCCGGAGGCCGGCTTAAATGGCTTGCGCCCAGTGGCTGCACAGTCAACGATATGGTGGTTAATAGCAGCCTCAAAGTCGATCCTAAGTTCCTTCGCTGTCGCCCCATGAAACGTTATACCGTCTTCAATCCCAATGAATCGATTTCATATAAATTTTTGACAGAGGAAATTTGCGATCTTGCATAACAGGAATATTGCGCATACAATTGATGGAGAGGGGAAGGGAGGTGAGGATTTTTCGCTGATTCTCAGGATTATGTTTAGTGAACCATAGCAATAATACCAGGAGGGAGGTTATCGCATGAAATCAAGCAATAGAATATTCTTATTAACGGTCGTGGCATTGGTCACCCTGATTTTTCTCGTTGGGTGCGGCGGCAAGGTATATGCACCAAGGGATGGAATATTGTACTACCCATATGAATTGCCGGAAGCAGCACAGGCCGTCGAAAATGCCCAGAAGGCGGGAAAGGACAAAGAATGTCCTGATGAATTTCAGGCTGCAAAAAATCTGATGGAGGACGCATATCGAACCTACCGGGCATGCAGGACTCAGGAAGGAATTGAGATGGCCAAAAAGGCAACCGCAATGGCAAAGGCACTCTGTCCTCAGCCGGCTGCCTGTACCCTAACCGCTTCACCGAAAGAGATCCAGAAAGGACAATCTTCCACCCTTACCTTTACTACATCGGGAACGGTCAAATCTGCAATGCTGGACGGAGCGGAAGTTCCGGTAACAGGGGCCACAAAAATAATAAGCCCGGAAAGCACCACAATCTATAACGGCGAGTGTACCGGCGTTGGAGGAACGCGGACAGCCTCTGCAACCGTAACAGTTACAGCGCCTCCGCCGAAAGTTTTGGATAAAATGACCCTTCGGATAAACTTCGACTTTGATAAATCTGTCATCAGAGAAGCTGATGAAGCTGAACTGAAGAAGGCAGTCGGATTTGTCAAAAAATATCCGAATGCCAATGTAAAGATCGAAGGACACACTGATAGCATGGGTACCGATCCATACAACCAGAAATTATCAGAACAAAGGGCAGAAGCTGTACAGAACTATCTCATTCACAAGGGTGCCGTGCAGAGGGCTGACATATCCACTGTCGGATATGGAGAATCAAGGCCTATTGCAGATAACAAGACTGATGAAGGAAGGGCTGAAAACAGGAGAGTTGATATACTCATTCTGGAAAAATAACTCAATACCGTAGTCAGAAGGGGAGCATAACTAATGCTCCTCTTCTGAGGGACCTCGGGCCAAACAAACTGCAGGGAGCAGGGACTTTGAAAGGGCTTTGACAACCGAATCCTATTCTGCGTCAGGGTTGACTAAACCAACCTCGCCCACTGAGGCTATTGACCTCCTTCACGAACGTTTACTGTCTTTTGCTGCTCAATAAGGGACCGAATCTCCGGATACCGGTTGAGCGGGTCATTCTTTGTATCAAATGCGTGTCTGTTAAGGTGCGGAGGCACAAGGTTGTCCAGAACAAGATATGAAGGTCCTTGAAAACCCTCTTTTTCGCAATGGAGTGCGTTATAGTATTTGATAAGACCCCTATTCAGCCAATGTTGTGGATCTCTTTGAACCAGCACAACCCGATTGATAAGGCGCATTATGGTAGAGTGAGGTTCTTTCCGCAATGCGGGAAAATCTACCAGTAACACCTTCTCGCCCCTTTGACCCGCTTCGATAAAGGCCTGTTCAACACGTTCGAATTCAGTGCGAACAATATAGGTATTCCAGATCAACGCGCCAAACAAGGCGAGCGCGCCTACTATCACAGGAAATGTTGCAAGCCATACCCTGTCGTTCATAAAGCGGGATGCCCCCCAGACCAAAATTATCCCGAGAACAAGATGGGTGCCCCAGAGCGCCCGTCCGTAAGGCAGAAATCCTCCAAGTGCGGCAGAAGGGATAATCCCGGCTGTTGAGATGAGCAGCAGTGGGAAAAAAACTTTTTCTCTCCCGGAAATCAAATCCTCTTTGCGCATGAATAATAAAAGCATGAGCACAACCCCCACGCAAAAAGGCGCGGGCAACAAGGTAAAACTCACATACAAAAATGCCGACGTGACAAATAAGGCAAAAAAGGAACCCTGTTCAGGCTGGGCTGAAGCACGCGCGTGAGTCCCGGGGGCAAATACCAGAAAGCTGAACCCCAACGTAAAACTGAACATCAGATAGCATACCCAGGAGGGAAGAGGTTTTTTTTCTATGACAACACGCCAAAAAAAGAGCAATCCAAAGAGGGGAATCATGAAAAATCCATACACCTCGTTCGACCAGCCGGAGACAAAACCTACAGGATAAAGCCACCACGCCGGAGCGTCATCTTCTCCTTCGATAAACCAGCGGCTGATTTTATCGACAACGAGCAAAGTCCCAACGCCTCCGGGTATGTAATTGTAGAGCCCGGAAGTGTAGGAAATAAAATTCTCCACTGCCTGGAGGGGTAAAAATATCACGGACAGGATTCCGAGCCAGAGTGTCATATCAAAACCGGTAGGCTGGACCTTTCGCCGCAATGCTATGCGTAAGAGCACAAAAATTAAGCCGCCTACCCAAAGCATTACAATGAAATCATTGAGCCACTGAGGCAGAAAAGTCAGAGAAAAGCGGTAATAGATATTCCCCAATCGCGCATTATGCGAGAACACTTCCTGCTGTATACTCTGCATGAATTGGGAGAATGACGTGATGATCTCCGCTTTCCCATTTTCTAAAAAAACGTTACAACCAAAATCGTCCGCATTGAGGGGCATAACAAGATTGAGCACCCAGAAGAGCAGCAACCCGGTAATCGGTACTATCCACCATATCGCCGATGGAGCACGCATCGAACCATTTGACATCATCATTCTCATATCATTACATTTCCGTTGTACCTTCATTAGAATGTCCTTATGCCGTCACAACTCTTGCAGCATGACCGATTGAATTCGGATAATTATATCACGGCAGGGAGGTGTTTATTAACGAGGGGCTTCTCTTCCAACGAAGGTTGACAGACGGGTGTGCTTCAGGTCTTCTCGAGAACAAAGAGGGTCTGCCCCTCGACAACAAAGCTGTTGAGTTTTACGCAGATTTCCGTTATCTGACCTGCAAACGGCGCGTTGATGACGTTTTCCATCTTCATCGCTTCAAGGTTCGCGATTTCCTCTCCTTTATGGATAATGTCGCCGACCTTAAGCGTTCCCCTCTCGGGATTGCCGATCCGCCAGATATTGCCATTGATCGGCGCGCCGATTTCGTTTAACTTCTTCGCCATCCTGATCTCGACCTTTTTCGCCCTCGGAGTCTCGACAGCGTAAACCCTTGTTTTGTTGTTCACGCGCATGACGACATGGACCAGGCCCTCATGTTCTGCACCGACAGAGACAAGCTCTATACTGTACGGCTTCCCCAAAAGCTCAAAGTCCACCTTATCCCCTGGGTTTTTCAGGCCCGACCTCCAGACATCGGTCGGCAAAACCAGAGGCGTTTCTCCGTATTTTTCCCTGAACTCGATCATGTTCAGGGCGTCTTTCGGATGCATGAGGAAAAGGATAAACTCCTCTTCAGAGGAAGTTCTTCCGATATAATCAGCCAGCTCGTTTCTGAGTTTTTCAAGATCGTCATCTTCCATTGAATCAAGCGGTGAAAGCTCGATGCGCTCTCTTATCTTTTGTTCCCACTCATCGCTGAACGTGCTCTGGTAAACCCAGTCCGGCGGCCATCCCATGGGGAGCTTTCCGTAATGGCCCAGGATGAGATTTTTGAAATCACCCGGAGCGCTCATGAAAAGGCCAAGTATCTCTTCCTGTTCATCGGCATTCATTTTCTCCAATGACAGGGATTTTTCGTCGATGAATTTTGCGAGAAGTTCGATAAGATGCCTGACGCCCGCATCTCCTTTTGCCTTCGCATACTTATTTACTATTCCGCTGCAGGTCACCCAGGTAATCTGCGATCCGGGGGTTACATCAAAATAGTGGATGATCTTGTTATAGAGAGACATTACCTTGAGAACCGCGGGCATGTAATGGAGAAACCCGCCCTTCTCTGCCTGTTCAAAGGAGCTTGGGAATGCGCCGCCGGGCATTTTGTGATACGTTACCGTATGGTCAAATCCCTTAAACGGCGATTCAGCCCAGTCGTAGTAATTTATCCATTCCCGGACTTTCTGCACCGCCTCTTCCGCCTCTTTTCTGTCGAGATTGACAGGGATGCCGGCTTCTTCAAAGAAGGCTTGCACGCCCAGCAGCGGAGAATGTCCGTAAAAGCGCACCAGGGAATCTTCCTCGACATCGAAGATCTTCGCTCCGGCCTGTGCTGCCGCGAGCAGCGCCGGCATTGCAAGCCCGTCTGTTATATGCCTGTGGTAGTGGATGACCAGCTCGGGAAACTTCTGTTTTATTGCGTCGATGAGGCTGCTGACACGGTGGATGCTGCCGACTCCGGCCATGTCTTTGACGCAGAAAATGATTTCGCCTGTCCCTCCGCAAAGATCGATTATCTCCTTCACGAGACCCAGATAATATTCGTTGGTTGCCCAATCAGCAGTCGTAAAAGAAACAGATGGTTCGAAGAGCCTTCCTCTTTTCATTACGACTTCTGCAACAGTGCGCATGTTCCTCACATCATTCAGGAATGAGAAACATCTCCATACATCGATATCAACACGGGAAACGACATGTTCGATGACATTCCTGGGGTACGGACGGTATCCCCAGAGATTCGTTTCCCTCACCAAGGTCTGCAAAAGAACGTTCGGCATCTGCTGCCTCAGGATGTCTATTTCTTCGAACGGGCTCTCTCTCCTGTTCATGACGCCGACATGCCATCGCGCGCCGCCGTGGCACTCCGAGCTGAACAATCCCATCCGGTCATAATATGGCGCAAGGGTGGCAAGGTCATAGATACGGTGCCTGTTTTTAAAATCAGACTGGCCCGCGTCACGCATTCCGACCGATGTGAAGCAGACGCCTTTCAGTGAACGGACCGCCTTCACAATCTCTTTCGGCTTCATACCGGGTTTCGCAAAAAGGTAATCGTTCATGTCCTGTTTACATCCATGACTGAGGGCCAAGGGCCGATATCTCCGCGACATAGCGGGCGATCTTCAGAATTTCGTCTTCACTGTTCGTTTCCTTGAACATCGAAATCAGTTCATCCATATGTTCTTCGATAAACCGGGTTGAAAAGTCCCCTGAGACAAAGGCCGGATGCCGTATGATGCTCAAAAGCAGGGGGGCAAGAGTCTTCACTCCCTCGACCCTAAGGTTTCTGCTGAGCGTTCTGTCCATAACCTGGATCGCATCGCCCCTGTCCGCGCCTGCTGTTATCAGGAGCATAAAGAGCGAATCGTAATACGGCGGTATATCAGCGCCTTCATATACGCCGGAGGCGATTCTCACACCAGGGCCCTGCGGCACCTGAAGCCTCGTGATCGTACCAAAGGAAGGGCTGAAATTCTTCGGGTCCTCTGCGTTCAGCCGGACCTCGAGCGCCCACCGGTTCGGGTGCACATCTGCCTGCTTGAACGGCAGATTCCTGCCCATCGCTACATCGATCATGAGGCCAACGATATCCACTCCGGTGATAAGCTCTGTTATGCCGTGCTCCACCTGCAGGCGCGTATTCACTTCGAGAAAATAGTATTTCTTTGTCAATGAATCGAAAATAAACTCGACGGTCCCGGCGGATTGGTAGCCTATCTCCCGCATCAGGCGTATTGCGGTGAAACAGATCTCTTTCCGGAGATCTTCATCGATCGACGGCGACGGCGCTTCCTCGATAATCTTCTGATTGCGCCTCTGAATAGTGCATTCTCTTTCATAGAGATGCACCATATTACCCTGCTCATCTCCGACTATCTGGACTTCGATATGTCTGCCGCGTTCTATATATTTTTCTACCAGTATTCTTTCGTCTCCAAATGACTTCATCGCCTCCGAACGGGCCTGCGAAACAGCCTGCGAGAGTTGGTCTTTATTCTCGACCTTGACCATGCCTCTGCCGCCGCCGCCTGCAACAGCCTTTATCATGATAGGGAAAGCGACTTTATCGGTCTTCATCCACTTTTTGATCTGCTCGGCGCTCACCACGTCCATAAGCCCCGGTATCGTAGGAACATTGGCTTTTTGCGCGAGTATCTTCGCCTGTATTTTATCTCCCAGCGCGCTGATCACTTCAGGCGGAGGGCCTATCCAGGTTAATCCCGCATCAATAACCATCTGCGCAAATTTATGGTTTTCCGCAAGAAACCCCCATCCCGGATGCACAGCATCGGAACTGCTCTGTATGGCAGCGGCAATCATCTTTTCCATATTCAGATATGATTCGGCAGGGGGCGCTTCACCGATATGCACTGCTGAATCCGCCATAAACACGTGATGCGAGAGACGGTCGGGGGTGCTGTAAACAGCCGTAGTAGGGATTTTACGGTCCCTGCAGGTATGCATAATCCTGACGGCGGTAACGCCTCTGTTTGCAATGAGAATTTTATTGATCTTCTTCGTCATAAGAATACCTTCCGTGATGCGCTTCATTTTACCATAAAACCCATCACGAGTGGTTGCATGAAGTGGCTGTAAGATATTTCTCTCAGGTATAATATCCCAGTTTGTCTTTTGGAGGAAAACATGACCATCACTGAAAAGATACTCGCTGTACATGCAGACAGGAAAAAGGTCTCACCCGGAGAACTTATTAACGCAAAGGTCGACCTTATCCTTGCCAATGACATAACCGCTCCGATCGCGATTTCTGAATTTAAAAAGATCGGGGCAAAGGATGTTTTCGACAGGGACAGGATTGCCCTGATTCCCGACCATTTTGCTCCACAGAAGGATATCAAGGCAGCAGAGCAATGCAAGCTGTTGAAGGTCTTTTCGCGGGAATACAGCATCAGTCTCTATTTCGAAGTGGGCAGGATGGGCGTCGAGCATGCCCTTCTTCCGGAAGAAGGGCTTGTGGTGCCCGGCGATGTCGTCATCGGCGCAGACAGCCATACCTGTACCTACGGCGCCCTCGGCGCATTCTCGACCGGCGTCGGCTCCACGGATGTTGCTGCTGCGATGGCAACCGGCGAATGCTGGTTTAAGGTGCCTGAATCGATGAAATTCATCTATCACGGCCAGCTCAATAAATGGGTCGGCGGCAAGGACCTTATCCTCCATACGATCGGGGATATCGGGGTGGACGGAGCGCTGTACAGGGCGATGGAATTCGAAGGG
>Ga0315283_10006980_pt1 | contig 10130 bp, 9 predicted proteins | sample YL17G09_0_MG_FD_204541 | JGI IMG/M metagenome (GOLD analysis project Ga0315283, IMG submission 204541) | Sediment microbial communities from Yellowstone Lake, YNP, Wyoming, USA - YL17G09_0 | ecosystem: Environmental > Aquatic > Freshwater > Lake > Sediment | place: USA: Wyoming | collected...
AACCGGACAGGCCTCACGCCTGAGCAGGCGAGCCGCGTGTTCAACGACATCGAGGCCAAGCGGCGGGCGACGCGATACCAGCACGAACCACCCCTGCTGGTCGAGCGAGTGCGGGAGAGCGATCCTGACGCTTCACACCGCAATCATTCAGTGGAAACGGCCGGAACCAGTGAGTGAAGCCCGGAAGTCGGCCGCAGAGACTCGGCGGGAGGCGACCGCCTTGCCCTTCCGTCGGGCCAATTCGGCTGACCGGGACCAGCTTGCGCGGCTGCATAACGCCAGCTCCCAACTCCAGCCCGGGGCCTTCATGCACAAGCTGGGCGTGCCGTTCTTCCGCTTGTATTACCACCTGCTACTGCCGGATCCCAATACGATCATCTTCGTCGCCGAGGATGCAGCGGGGAGCGTCCTCGGCTTTGTGGCAGGCTGCCGGAATGCCCGACTCGAGATTGCCCGGCTGCGTCGGAGCAGGTGGCTGCTGCTCCTGTCCAGCCTGCCCGCCCTCCTGCGGAGCCCCAGCCTCGTCCGGGGTCTTCGGATCCGGATGAGAGACCTCGCAAACCCGGGTCCGGATAACTGGGTGGCCCACGACCAACCTCGGATCTCCTTCTGGTGCTGGGATCCCGAATCCACGGCCACCCGGCAATCGACCCTGCTGCTGCAGACCTTCCTGCTGGACATGAAGGGGACCGGCGCGAAGGTCGTCCGCTTCGAGGTGGACCGGGTCAACCGGAAGGTCGAAATCACCCACCGGCTGATGGGGGCCAGGATCGTCGAGACCCTCCGGCGGCCGGATGGCAGCGAGCGGCTCGTGATGGAACACGTCTTGGAGGGACGGGAAGGTTGAGGGTCTGGGCGCCGGAGGGGTTCAGTCCACCCGGCAGTGGCAGCCGCGGCTCTTGGGATTCTGGAGGGCGGCGGCTTGCGCGCCCCCGGTCGCAGGACCGGCAACTGAAGAACTGCCGGCCGCAACGCCGGCAACTGCGCATCCGAAGCGGCGTCTCCACGTGCCAGACGCCGAGGGTCCGGAGTCTCTATCTCCGGGCCTTCACCTGCTCGGGCCCATCACAGCGCCGCGCCACCCTACCTCAAGCGACCTCAACCTCCGGAGCGCCGGCAAAGCGTCGAGTCTTCTACGCTTCTACGTGATTAGCAACACCCGATGGACCGCAGGGAGGGACGAGCCCGGCGGAGGTGCTCCGGCCAGCGCAGCGCGGATTGATTCGGCGCGCCGGCTCTGGCGCATCCAGGGCAAGTGCGACCGTTCCACCAGGCCGGCGGGAACAACCGCCCGCAGAAGTCGCAGCGATAGCGGTCAGCCTCGCTGCTTCCAAGGTCACCGCCGCTCCTGAACAACGCCGCCCCCACCGGTTCCGGCCGGCAGAGGCGGATGGACTCGAGGCGACAAGTTACAGTCAAGTTACAATCGCCCCGCCCGCGGTTCTCGCGCGGATGGGGCTTCTCGTTGCGGCGCTTCAGGTAAGGATGGTGGAGCTGGACGGGATCGAACCGACGACCTCTTGACTGCCAGTCAAGCGCTCTCCCAACTGAGCTACAGCCCCACAGCGTGCAAGCGGAGTGAGTTTCTACCCCAGCCCCGCGCCCGCGTCAAACGCGGCCCGCGAGCGTCCCGGCTCCTGCCGGGATCTACAGGCCGCGCGGCGGGCACTCCCCGTCCACGTCAACCGCCGGCTACTTCTTCTTCGCCCCCGCGCACTTCTTCGCGCTCGGGCAACCACCGCAACCGGGGCCGCTCTTGCCATCGGAGGCCGCGACACCGACCAACTTCGCGTTCTTCGAGACCGAGTTGATCGACTTGAGGATCTCCTCGGGGTTCGTCTGCTGCTTGTCGAAGGTGACGTTGAACATCTTCTTTTCCGGGTCCATCTGGGCGAGCACGATCCCGGGCTTGTCGGCGAGGGCCTTCGCCAGGTCCTTCAGCACATTCCCCTTCGCCAGCTTGGGAACGGAGAAGACGGCCATTTCCTGCGAACCGGCCGCGTTCGACTTCTCGGTGGCTAGCTCGCCCGCGAGGACCAGCCCGGCGGAGAAGAGGAGGAAGACAAAGACCGCGAGGGATGCTCTCAGGCTGCGCATGGATGAACCTCCAGTGGTCAAAGGGTCCGGCTGCTGCGGGACATTCTACCGGATTTCGGCCCCGTCCATCGAACGGACCTCGAACTGGTGGAAACGGATCTGCCCGCTGGCCTCGTCCACCACCGGCCCCTCGATCGCCGCGCGCAGGGCCTGCGGGTCGGTGACGGCCGCGTCGTAGGTCACCCTCGCCTCATTGCGCGAGGCGTAGGCGACGTAGCGCAGCACCCCGGGCTCGTCCGCGAACTGCCCGGCCACCTGTTTGGCCGTGTCGACACACTTGAGCCCGCGCACGACGAAGCGGACCGTCTCGACCCGCGCACCCCCGGCGGCGGCATAGTCCCGCGTGAAGCTCGGCGCACCGAAGAGGCGCGCTCCGCCAATGCCGAGTACGGCGGCGAGGATCACCACGACGGGCACGATCCAGGGTGACACCCTCATGGCTTGGTGCCCTCCAGGCGCAGCTCGAGCGCACCCGCCGCGGGGCAGGCCTCCGTACACTCGAGGCAGAGCGTGCACTCGCCCGAGCGCACCTCCGTGCCGCTCGCGACATCGATCCCGTGCGGGCAGGCACGGCTGCAGGCGGCGCAGGCGGTGCAGCGCGACTCCGTGCGGCGCAGGCGCAGCCGTCCCAGCACCGAGAACGGCCACAGCGTGATACCGAGCGGGCAGAGGTAGCGGCACCAGGCCATCGGGACAACGACATTCAGGGCGAGCACGGCGACGAGGATCGCGTAACTCCAGAGCTTCACCTCGTGCCCGTGCGCACTCGTCAGGATGTAGTACGGGTCGTAGCCGCGGAAGACCAACTCGCCGGTCTGCCAGGTGAAGAACAGGATCACCGCGAGCACCGGCAGGCGCAGCCAGCGCAGCGCGCGGTCCACACGGCGCGGGGGCTCGAGCGGCAGTCGCGCCCCGGTCCGCCGGACGAGACGGATGATCCACTCGTTCACCGAACCCACCGGGCAAACCCACGAGCAGAACGCCTTGCGTGCGATGAGCGTGAGCCCCAGCAGCGCGAGGAAGAGCGCGAGGTTCAGCTCCCCCGCCGCGCAGCTGAAACTACGGCGGGTCACGAACGACCAGGCCGTCTCCAGCCCGCCGAACGGGCAGTACTTCTCGACCCCCGCGAGCGACCAGCCCCGCGCGAGCCGCACTCCCGCGGTCAGCGCGGCTGCGGCGACGGCGATCTGCAGGGTCAGGCGCAGCACCTGCAGGATGGAGACACGTCGAGCCATGATGCGTGAAACGCTACGCGGGCCCGCTTGCCAGCGTCAAGCGGAGCCAACCGTGGGGGATTGCCCGCGCCGGGCACGCCACCACCGGAACCGCGGCCACCGGGTTCACCGGGGCGGGTCGACCTTCTCGCGCAGCGATTGCTGGAATTCCTCCCCGCCCGGACCGCTGACACGCAGCCAGTCCAGCAGTTTCCGCGCCTGTGCCATCTCGTCCGGGTAGCCCCCGCCCCGCGCGAAGAAGCGCTCGAGCGAGCGCCGGGATTCGCTGTAGCGCCTGGCCTTCGATTGGACGAATCCCATCAACCACCAGTAACGCCCGACCTCAGGCGCCAGCAGGGTCGCGGCGTACGCCTCTATCGCAGCGTCCGCTTCGTAACCGTGCAGGTTCACCAGAAGTCCACCGAGCATCGCGTGCGCCTCGGGATCCAGCACGTGCCGCGTCAGGGCCTGTTCCATGAGATCCCGGGCACTCACGGTGTCACCCGCGACCACGAGACGCATCACCGAAGCGATCTCGGGTGTTGGCCCCACGTCCAGCGTCATGCCCGCCTGCTGCAGATCCGCCCGCGCGCCCGCCGTGTCCCCCAGCGCCCAGCGCTGCCACGCTCGCCAGTAGGGCGCAAAGCGATCGGTCGGGGCCACCGTCTCTGGAAGCTCCAGCAGGTCCAGCGCCAGACGAGGGCGCTCCGAGGTCACCGCCGTCAGCACGAGCGAGAGCAACCGGTTCTGATCGAGCTTGATCTCGCCGAGAGTGTCGTTCTCGACGATGAAGCCGAACGCCGGTCCGCGGCGGTAGCGCTCCACCGTGAACTCCATGAGGTAGTAGGCACGCAGACTGCTGTCGCGATAGGCCCAGCGCAACAGCGGGCCGTCACCCGCCTGGAAGCCGGAGAACGCCGGCAACCCCCCGAAGAACACCGTGCTCCTCGGCGGCAGCGTTGGCCGTGCAACGCGCAACTGCCCGAGGTAGCGTTCGACGAACGAGTTCGAGCGCTCCACGTAGCGACGGTTCACGTGCGACTGGCTGGTCCAGGCGCCCGGGGCGGTGATGAACTCGTCAAGCCGCCGGTCGTTCTCCGAACCCCAGACCAGCAGCGCCAGCACCACGAGCACCGCCACGCGCGAACGTGCAGCCAGCCCGGCACCGAGCGCGAGTCCCGCGCCGCACAGCGCGAACAGGTAGTAGTAGGCACTCCAGGCCGTGGCCACGGCCGTCACGGGCATGGCCCCGAGCAGGGCCCAGACGAGTCCCAGCGCGACCGGCGGGAACCCCGGCGCAGCGGCAGCACCTGCCGCGCTGCACCGCTCCTTCCCCGCAAACGCGACCGCGGCGAGCACGAGCGTCAGCGGCACGAGCGGCGGCAGCAGCGTGAGGAAACGCAGCGCACCGCCCGCGCGCCACTCGAGTCCGAACGCCACCTGCAGCAGGTGCGCGAACGCCGCGGCCGCACCCGCCGGGCTCAAGGCGACCGCCCCGCGCGCCCCCGCGCTGTGCAGCATGGCCGTCCCCCACAGCACCACCCACGCCGCGACCGCGAGCCCAAGCGGCCAGGCGCGCACGAGGCTGCGGCGCCACGGCTCGCCGGCCCGACGTGCGGCCAGCGCCGCCACCAGCGGAGTGAACAGCACCGTCTCCTTCGAGAGCATGCCGCCGAGCAGCGCCACTGCGGCGAGCGAGCGCCGGCCCGAGAGGAACAACGCCAGCGCCCCAAGTGCGCCGACCAGGGCCAGCAGGTCCTGGCTGCCCGAGGCCCACAGCAGCGGCACGTCCGCGGCGTAGTGGAGCGCCACAAAGGCAGCCGCGAACGCCGCGGCCACGGTCCCCGCGAGGCGCCGCGTCACGTGGAACAACAGCGCCACCACGCCGAGGAACAGCGCGAGGTTCGCGGCGTGGAAGACCACCGCCGACTCGCCGCTCGCGCGGGCGAGCAGCCAGAAGTGGAGTTGCCGACCCACCGGGCGCACGAAGTTGCCGATCGGGTCTCGCCCGGTGAGCGTCGCCCACAGCGTGTGGTTCCGTGCCTGATCCAGGAACAGGAAGTCGTCCGCGAAGAACGGCGCGCGCAGCGCAGCGCGCTGCAGCCACACCGTGGCGAGCAGGATGAGCGCAAGTACGGCGGGCCAGGGCAGGACCGGCCATGGGCGGCGCGAGGGCGGCGCGGCGGGTGCGGGAGATCCGGCCCGCGATTTCGCGCGCGACTGCGGCCGGGCGCCGCGGTTCACCGGAGCGGTCGCGCGCTTCACACTAGTAGCGGCGCCGGCGGCGCGGCGCCGCGCCCAGCAACGCGCCCATCAGGCCACGCGTGATCTGCCCGGCCACGGTGCGGGTGACCGGCGAGCGGAGCACCTGCTCGATGAGATTCGGCGGCTCCTTCGCCGCGCGGCGCGCCGCCGGCTCATCCCCCGCCACCGCATCGCCCGCTTCCGGTGCGGCACGGGCGAGCTTCTCCTCAGCGCTGTCCGGGTTCACCGCCTCGCGGTACTTGCGCACCAGAGGCGAGCCGGCGAGCCGCTGCTGGAGTTCCGCGTCCACGAGCGGGCCCATGCGCGAAGCCGGCGGGATGAGGCGCGTGGCGAAGGGCGGCGTCGGCACGCCGCTCGGGCCCAGCACCGTGACCAGCGCCTCGCCGATCCCCAGCGCCTGGAGCGTCTCCTCGATGTCGTAGAACGCAGTCCTGGGGAAGGTGCGCGCGGCCGCCCGCAGCGCTGTCGCGTCGTCGGGCGTGAAGGCGCGCAACGCGTGTTGCACCTTGTGGCCGAGTTGTCCCAGCACGTCGGCGGGGATGTCCTTCGGGCTCTGGGTGATGAAGAAGACTCCCACGCCCTTCGAGCGGATGAGCCGCACCACCTGCTGGACCTGGTCGAGGAACGCCTTGCTTGCGCCGTCGAACAGCAGGTGCGCCTCGTCGAAGAAGAAGACGAGCTTGGGCTTTCCCAGGTCGCCGACTTCGGGCAGCTCACCGTAGAGGCGCGCCAGCATCCACATCATGAACGTGGAGAACAACGCCGGCTTGTCCTGCAGGTCCGTCAGCTCGAGCACGGTCACCAGTCCGCGCCCATCGCGCTCGACCTCCATCAGGTCCGCAAGGTCGAGTTCGGGCTCGCCGAAGAACGCCAGCGCACCCTGCTGCTCCAGCTCCACCATCTCGCGCAGCAACACGCCCACCGTGGCTTTCGACATGCCGCCGTAGTCCTTGAGGTCCGCCGCGCCGTCACCGCTCAGGTGCTGGAGCACCGCGCGCAGGTCGGCGAAGTCCACCAGCTCGAGCTTGCGGTCATCCGCGTACTTGAAGACCATCGAGAGCACGCTGCTCTGCGTCTCGTTCAAGCCCAGCACCTTTGCGAGCAGCAGCGGCCCGAAGGACGACACCGCCGCCCGCACCTGCGCGCCGCGCGTGCCCGTGAGGCTCAGGAACTCGACCGGGAACGCGGCACCCTTCCAGGTGCAGCCCGTGTCCTGCGCGCGCTGGCGGACCTTGTCGCTCTCTTCGCCCGCCACCCCCAACCCCGAGAGGTCGCCCTTGAGGTCGGCGAGGAAGACCGGCACGCCTGCGTTCGAGAGTTGCTCAGCCAGCAATTGAAGCGTCCTGGTCTTTCCCGTACCCGTCGCACCCGCGATCAGGCCGTGGCGGTTCATCATGGCCAGCGGCAGGCCAATCAGGGCCTCGGGCTGGCACTCGCCCTTGAGGACCGGAGCGCCCAGGGTGAGCGCTCCTGCGCCCTCGGGAAACGCAGCGCGGACGGCGTCGAGAAATCTGGGCTCCATGGAGTTCCTCCGGAAGGTGCGGCGCGACGGCCCTGCAAGCCGAGGGAATGTAGCGCGGCGGGGCGGGTGCCGGGAAGTGCGCCGCCGCGGCCGCGCGGCAAGGCCGGGGTGGGTGCCGGAAAGCACGCCGCGACGGTCGCGCGCCTCAGACGGAGACCGCAACACGGTTGCGCCCGGCCGCCTTTGCCCGGTAGAGCGCACGGTCCGCCACCTCGATCAACTCCGGCGCATCAACCCCCGGCGCCGCCGCCAGCGTGGCCACTCCAAGGCTGAGCGTCGCGCGCACCACCCCGGAGGTGGTCTCGAAGCGCTCCGCCTCGACCTTCCCGCGCGTGCGCTCAGCGATGGTCAGTGCGGCCCTGCCATCGCAGCGCGGCAGGACGGCCAGGAACTCCTCGCCACCGAAGCGTCCCGACGGCGTCATACGGCCGCAGCGCCGCGCACAGGCTCGCCGGTGACGAGCGGGGTTGTCCCGGAAGCGCGGGTCCTCGAGCGTGTCCGGCACCACGAGCATGTCGTCGCCCAGGATGGCGTGGGCACAGAAGGAGATCGCGCGCGGTCTCGGTGGCGTGCACGCCGTGGACGGCCTTGAACCACGCAACGCTCGAGTCCAACAGCGAGATCAGCGTCATCGGCATGCGCAGGAAGCGCGCCGCCAGTCGCGTGATGCGCTCGAAGCGCTCCTCGGCCGGCGTGAACAGAAGCCCAAGATCGCGCAGGGCGCGCACCCGCGTGGCTTCGTCGGGCGGCAGCGGGGCCTCGATCATCGCTCGTCCTCCCTTCTGGCATCCATGCCATCCGCGGCGCACGAGGTCTGCCCGAAAGCGGCAGCCTGGCGGCGGCGTCATCCTCGTCTCTTGGATGCGGACAGGTACCGCACCGACGCGCCGGTTCACATCCTACGGACACCGGGTGCGGAACGCGACGGCCCGAAGCGCGGCGCGCCTACTTCTGCAGCTGCACTATGATGCGCGACTCCGGGCTCTTCGCGCGTGCGAGCAGCCGCACGTAGCGGACCTGGCGCCCATCGCGGAAGTCGAGCAGCGAGTAGATGCCCGGCCGGTGCGTGCCCGCGTTGAAGTCGACGACCTCGGCCTGGCCGTTGCCGAACACCACTTCGGCCCAGTCCAACTGGGTGCGCCCGATGAGTTCCAGATAGAGCTTATCGCCACGGTCGTTCACCTCCAGCGCGACCTCGGTCCAGCCCTCGGATTTCTGCAGGGTCTCGCCGTCCTCCCACCCCAGCCGCTCGCGCGGCGGCAGGCTGACGAAGAGTGGCCGCCAGATGACCAGCGGCGCGTAGACGATGCGCTCGGTCACGGTCACCGGGCGGCGGCGCACGACAACCGCCGGCAGCGAGCGGCGGATCGGGAAGCCCGTGTGCACGACCACCTTCGTGCGCGGGCGACCTCTGCGCTCGACGACCTTGACGCGGCCCGCCCCGGCTTCGACGGTCAGGAGTAAGGCGGACAGGGCGATCAGACTGACGACCAGGAAACGTCTCATCTCTTCCTCCTCATGCGAGCGGGGGGTCGCAGGCGGGGCGGGTGAATAGCAGGGCCCGTGGCACACCCGGCGAGGGCCTGCCGCGGCGAGTCAGATTGACGACCTTGACTCCGCCCAGCCGGTGGCGAACCTGCGCCGCCACACGGCCGAAGGGAAGGCGCATCTGCCGGTCCTGCCTCGGCTCAGGCGAAGCCCCGCGTACGGAGTATAATGAATGTTGGCTGCGGCACTCCCCGAGGAGTCACCACGACCGTCCGGGGCAGGGCCGATTTCCCCCGACAGGAGGGCGCGATGTGCAGACACGAACGCTTCGTCGTCCTCGCCCTGGGTGCGTTGGCCGCCCTGCTCGGAACGTCAGCGACCGCGATGGCCCAGCAGGCCAGCGCCAGTGTGTCCGCCCGCGCTGGCGCGACGATCGTCGCCGCGACGGGCATCGTCACGAACACCGCGGAGCTGAGTTTCGGCAGCGTCGTCGCCAGCGCCAGCGAGGCCGGCACCGTGGAGCAGACGGCCGCCGCGAGCCCCGCACGCACCGGCATCGGCGTCGCGCTCGGCAGCGCCGCGACCATATCCGCCGCGACCTTCCGCGTGACGGGTGATGGCAGCGCCACCTACGCCATCATGCTCACGGACGGCCCGGAGACCGTTACCCACAACAACGCCACCGACCGGATGACCGTCATCCCCTTCAGTAGCCTGCCGAACGGCACCGGGCTGCTGAATGCAGGCGGTGCGAAGACGATCTACGTGGGTGGCACGCTCAACGTCGCGAAGAACCAGCGCCCGGGCACGTACGCCGGCAGGTTCGACGTGACGGTGGCGTACAACTAGCGAAGCGCAGTCGAAGCGGAGCCGGCCAGCGCTGCCGGAACGACGTGAACTTCCGGGCGGGCGAGATCGGCCGCCCGGCGAATCGCTCGCCGACCTGGGAGGCGCGAGTCGGCCCTGCGCAGGATCCCGGTCGCAATGTCCCGGTCGCTGGCCGTCATTCTCAAGGCGCGTTATGCTGCGCGGCCAGTTGCACGAAGTGCCGGAGTGGCGGAACTGGCAGACGCGCGGGACTCAAAATCCCGTGAGGCTCAAACCTCGTGTGGGTTCGACCCCCACCTCCGGCACCATCTTCGCAACGACTTACGCGCTCGGCACGCGCTGCGCATCACGCCCCCCTTTCGCCGATTGTGCTCGAATTGTGCTCATTCTCGAAACCGCAGCCTCCGAGATGCGAGCGACGTGCACCGGATCCCCGTCCGCAGCCTGCATCGCCGCGACCTTCCTCACGCCCTCGGCCAGGTCCCGGTCCGACACGATGGCGTAGCGGCGATAGATGCTCTCGGTCTTGTGCCCGGAGAGCATCATCGCCACCGAGCGCGACACGCCCGCCCGCTCAAAGTTGCGGACCGCCGTGCGGCGCAGGTCGTGGATCAGCCGTCCGGGGACACCCGCACGCTTGCAGGCTCGTCGCCACATCATGTGGAAACTGCGGACCTGCTTCCCGTTCCGATGGAACACCCACGGAATGAGCCGCC
>Ga0315283_10006984_pt1 | contig 10128 bp, 8 predicted proteins | sample YL17G09_0_MG_FD_204541 | JGI IMG/M metagenome (GOLD analysis project Ga0315283, IMG submission 204541) | Sediment microbial communities from Yellowstone Lake, YNP, Wyoming, USA - YL17G09_0 | ecosystem: Environmental > Aquatic > Freshwater > Lake > Sediment | place: USA: Wyoming | collected...
CACCACTCGGTCGGGGTTCTCCGACTCGATAGCAACAGTCCGCGACCGCCTACCCTCGACGACGACGTCGGTCATCTCGGACGTGCAGCCGCCGACGCTGAAACGCAGCCGCTTCTTGTGTACCGGGACCGCACGCAACTCTGGAAGGAGTGCGGTGAGTTCGGCCACCAGGTCTTCGACGGTGTAGCGCTCCTTGTCTGACGTTCTCAGAGGCAGTCCAAGCTTCGCGCGGAACCTGTCGGCATCCTCCGGCGAAAGTGGCATTTTCACTTTAAGCACAGGCACCCATTGCTCGAGACCGGCCTCGTCCACCCGCTCCAGCGACTTGACGTCCATCAGGCCGGCGCGGAGCTTCACGACCTTGCCGGGGATCGAAGAGACCAGGTAGATCTCGTCGCTCTCCTGGATCCCTGTTGGTTCCATGGCGGCGAACAACTCATCGGCCTCGCCGAATTCATCCCCAAAGGCACGCCACTCCCAGCGCGGAACGATCTTACCCACAAGCCACCGCCTCACCCGCTAGCTTACGCTGACAGACTTCGCACTAGTTGAACGGAACTCGACCTCCAAGAAGGCCGAGTTCCCCCCGATACGCTTCCACGATTTGAGGGCACGCAAACGCCTCGCGGCTGATCGCAGCCGGCGTTGGCACCCGGAGCGAGGAGGATACCCACGATAGCCCCCTTTCAGTCCCCCATGGTGACTACCATGACCGCCTTGATGGTATGCATGCGGTTCTCAGCCTGGTCCCAGACGATCGAGCGCTCCGACTCGAACACGTCGTCGGTCACCTCCATGCCGTCGAGCCCGAACTTCTGGAAGATGCTCTCGCCCACCTTGGTCTCCCGGTTATGGAAGGCGGGCAGACAGTGCAGGAACTTCACCGCGGGATTGCCGGTCTTCTGGACCACGTCCAGGTTGACCTGGTAAGGCAGGAGCAGCCTCACCCGCTCCTCCCACACAGCCGGATCCTCCCCCATCGAGACCCACACGTCGGTGTACAGGAAGTCCACGCCCGCCACGCCCTCCTCCACACTCTCGGTGAGGGTGAGGCGGGCTCCGGTCTCGGCGGCTATTGCCCGGCAGGTGGCGACCAGGTCCTCGCCCGGCCACAGGCGAGCCGGCGCGCAGAGGCGTACGTCCATCCCCAGCTTGCAGCCGCCGACCATCAGCGAATTGCCCATATTGTTCCGCGCGTCGCCCAGATAGCAGTATGCGATCTGCTCGAGCGGCTTATCGCTGTGCTCGCTCATCGTCAGCACGTCCCCCAGAACCTGGGTGGGGTGGAACTCGTCGGTGAGCCCGTTCCAGACCGGGACCCCCGCGTACTTCCCGAGGATCTCGACGGTCTCCTGGGAGAATCCCCGATATTCGACGCCATCGTAGATCCGCCCCAGCACCCGGGCAGTGTCCTTGGCGGACTCCTTGTGCCCCATCTGAGAACCGCCGGGATCCAGGTACGTGACATGCGCTCCCTGGTCGTAGGCAGCCACCTCGAAAGCGGTGCGCGTGCGCGTGGAGGTCTTCTCGAAGATGAGCGCCACGTTCTTGCCCAGCAGCCGGGGCTGCTCGGCGCCTGCCCGCTTGGCCCGCTTGAGTTCGGCGGCCGATGCGAGCAGATAGCGGATCTCGTCGGGCGTGAAATCGAGCAACTTGAGGAAGTTGCGGCCCCGCAGATCGTGCCCCATGTTCTCCCCTTCCTGGTTCAGGGCCGGCGGCCGTTCCGCCGCCCGGAGGGTATGGCAATCACTATAGTGCGAGTGCCGGAACCGTGCAGCACGCGAGGATACCGGCCCGCGGCGGAGAAATAGTAAGCGGTGAGCCGTGAACACTAACCATGAACCGATCCCAGATGAGGACGCGTCCGGAGAGACGGCGCCGGCAGTGAGCCGTGGCAAGGGGGCCGGCGGCCCCACCGCCATGCGCGACGAGTTTCTGGCGCTGTTCCGCGATACACGGCTGCACCCTCCCTCCGGCAAGACTGCTTCTCCACCTGAGAGTACCCCTGAAAACACCTCTCGCGAACGGATCCCTTCCCTCCCCGCCTCTGAGCCAAGCCGGTTCCTACGCCGGTTCCTCCAACAGGCCGCCCCCATGCCGGAGCCTGCTTCTTCGGGGCTCGCGGGTCTCGATGACCGCCTGGGCGGCGGTTTAGGCTACGGCCTCCACCTGGTGCTCGGCGCGCCGGGAGCCGGGAAGACCGCCTTCCTCGAATCGCTCGCATGGGAAGCGGTGGCGGGCCAGCGCCCGGGTCTCTACTACGCCCTCAAGACGGGAAGTCTGCGGGTGTGGGAGCGGCTCATCGCGACGCTCGGGACTATCCTGGACGGACCGGCGATCACGCCGTCGGCGCTACGCGGGCAAGAACTGGCGCCCGAGGACGCGGAGACGCTCGGCCGCCTGGATGCCGCGCTCCAGGCCTCCGTGCTGCCATACCTCTCACTCATCGACGCCGCTCCCGCCTCCACGGGCAGCCTCAGCGCGTTCGTGGAGGATGTGCGTTCCCGGGGCCAGGAGGCCGGCGAACAGCACGGGCGGCTCCCGTTGGTACTGGTGGACGACCTGGAAGCCCTGGTGACTCTCACCGGGTCCCGCTCTCCCCTGCATCTGCTCTCCCGGATCAACGACGCTCTCGTCGGGGACTCGATGCCCGGCCTGCTTGCCTGTGCCCCTGCCTCTCCCTTATTTGCCGAATTGGAGCGCCTGCCCGTTCAGACGGTCCTGGCTTTGATGCCTGTGCTTCCCTCGACAACCGCTACCTCCGAGCGCGTGGATCTCGAGGTGCGGAAGAACGCGGCGACCGGCTGGACGGGGACCGTCCCTCTACTGCTCGATCCCTGGTCGGGCCTTTTCGCGGAGCCGGGCGCGGGCGGATAGGCCGGTTCGGCTGCGCGGCCCGCGTGCGCGGCCGCGGCCGGCTCAGGGCGGCCCGGTGCGCTCTGGGCGGCGCGGCGCCCTCTCCGCGCCGTCGCAGCCGGTCGGGCGGCCGGCCGCTCACACCCCGTCGACGATGACCAGTTCCCCCCGGGCGCAACTCTGCCGCATTTCTTTCGCCGGGCAATACTCTGGAGAGGAGTACCAGCGCTGGGCGTCCTCGAAGGTCGGGAACTCGAGGATGATGGTGCGGCCCGGCTCTATGTCGCCCTCGAGCACTTCGGCCCGCCCGCCCCGGGCCAGGTAGCGGCCGCCGAAGCTCTCGATGGTGCCCGGCACGATGCGCGTGTAGTGCTCGTAGGCGATGGGATCGTCCACCCGGATATTGGCGAAGACGTAAGCAGGCATCTCTCTCCTCTCTCTAGGCTACTTTGGCTCTTCCCGCAACGAAACATCAACGAACACGAATCTCCCGCGATCGACTACATCGCCGACGTCGACGCCGACCCGCTCGTAGAACATCGGCCCGGCTATGGCCACGGTGTGGAACTCGCCGTTCTCGGCGCACGGATCCACGCCCTCGGGGAGATCTTCGAGCAGCGACCGGTCGAACGAGCGGCCGGCGAACCGGGCGTCCAACTGCTCGGTGTCCACACAGGTCACGATCGCTTCCATCCCGTTGTCAATCATCTTTCGGGCGAGGGCGGCGGTCGGCCGGCCCCACAGGGGGAAGAGCGGGGTAAGACCGGTACCGCTCAGTTGAGCCTCACGATAAGCCCGAACATCGGCGAGGAACAGATCTCCAAAGGCGACCGCCTGGACCTTCCGCTCACGCGCCTCGTCGATAGCGACGCTCATGGCCGCCCGGTACTGCTCGTCGCTGCAGGGATCGGGGAGAGGCACCTTGAACAGGGGCAGACGGCACGCCCGTGCCTGGGCCTCGAGCACCACTTCCTGCACCGCGTGCATCGAAACCCGGTTGGCGTCACCGTTCAATGTGGTCAGCAGACCGACTGTCTCGATGTCCGGCCTCTGCCGTAGGGTCCAGAGCGCGTACGCGCTGTCTTTGCCGCTGCTCCACGCGAGCAGGGTCTTCGCTCGCATCGGCCGGCTACCTCCCGACTCGCCTGAAGTCGATGAACCCTCTCTCGACGTCGACCGATACCAGCTGCACGCGTACCCGGTGCCCCACGTCGACGCCCTTGAAGCCCTCGACGACCCTTCCTTCGACCGGCACCTCGAGCAGCCGCACCCAGGTCCCCTTCTCGGAGGCTCCGGTCACCATCCCATCGAACTGCTGTCCGACCCGCGACCGCAGGTAGAGTGCGGCCGCCGACTTGCCTACCTGGCGCTCGACCTTGTTGGCGGCGTCCTCCTGCTTGGTGCAGTGAGTGGCAAGCTCCGCGAGTTCGTCTCCCGCGTAGGGGGCGGGTTCGGCGGCCACCGCCGCCTTGAGCAGGCGCTGGGTCACCAGATCGGTGAACCGGCGATTGGGCGCCGTGGAGTGGCCGTAGTCTTTGACGGCCAGGCCGAAGTGGCCGGGAGCATCCTCGCCCGGGACCTCGGCTACGTACTCGCCGGGGCCAAGAAGCTTTATCACCGCGAGCGAGAGATCGGGGAAGCGCACCGGATCGGCCGCCCGCATGGCGGTGAGAAATCCCTCCAGCGCGACTGCGTCGGGGGCGGCCGGAAGGGGCGAACCGTGTTCGGCGGCTATCTCGACGATGCGGTCCCACCTGTTCGGCGTGCGGACCACCCGGCGGATGGACGGGGACCCTTTCGAGGCTAGGAAGCGCGCCGCCACCCCGTTCGCCGCGATCATGAGATCCTCTATGATGGTCTTCGCCCGGTTCTTCTCCTCGACCTCGATGCCGGTCACCAGGTCACCCTCGAACACCGGTTGCGCCTCGATGGTCTCCAGGCTCAGCGCTCCCCGCGCGTGCCGGTAGTTCTTCATGGTCTGCGCGGCCTGATCCTGGAGGCGCAGATTCTCGGCAAGGCCGTCGACGGCCGCGATAGCGTCGGGGACCGGGCCGGTCCCCTCGAGCCAGGCAGCCACGCCGTTGTAGGCCAGTTTCGCCCGGCTGTATACCTGCGCCCGGTAGACTTCCGAATCCTCGACGGAGCCGTCTGGGGCCACCACCATCGAGAAGACGAAGGCGAGCCGCTCCTCGTCGGGATTCATGGAGGTCAAACCGGTTGAGAGCTTTTCGGGGAGCATCGGGAAGATCTGGGCCGCGGTATACACGGAGGTCGTGTTGTACGCGGCATGCTCGTCGATGGCCGTCCCCTTCTTGACGAGCGCGTCCACGTCGGCTATGGCAACCAGGAGCCGCACCCGGCCGTCCGGGGCCGCTTCGGCGACCGTCAGCTGGTCGAGGTCGAGGGAGCTATCGTTGTCGATGGAGGCCCACAGGAGGTGCCTGAGGTCGGGGACGGCGTCGCCCCGGGCGCCGGTCCGGCTGCTGCCGCCGCTATCGCCGGTGTGGCTGCTGCCGCTGCCGTCACTGGAGTCGTCGGTGACGGATGCAGGCGAGCGGAGCTTGCCGAGTTGGGCCAAGGCGGCGGGGGAGAAATCCGGGAGCAGCCCGCGCTCCTGCATCGCCTGGCGGGCGACGCGTTCCAGGATGGCGCGGTCGTGCTGGTCGCTCGGGTTCATGCGGCCGCGCGGATCTTGGCGATCATCTCATCGACCGTGAGCACCTGAGCGAAGAGAAAGCCCAAGGTGACGAGCGACGTCTTTTGCAGCTCGGCCGCCGAGGCCCCGGGCATATCGGCGGCAGCGGTGCCATCACTCAGGAAGAACACGTGGAACTCGCGTTGCATGGCCTCGCGAGCCGTGGTCTCGCAGCAGACGTTCGTGGCGACGCCGCCGATGATGACCGTGTCGATCCCCCGCGCCCGCAGGATCTCTTCGAGAGCGGTGCGGCAGAACGCGCCGAACCGGGGTTTGTCGAGGATGACGTCTCCCTCTCGGACGACCAGCGCTTCGTCGAGTTGAGCCGACGGGGCGTCGCGGTTGAGGAGCCCGTCTCGAGCAGGTGGAGAGGTCTCACTGAGCACGCCTAGGTCGGACCCATCCGGGTCCAGGACGAACCGGGTATGGATGACGGCGACGCCGGCCTGCCGGCAGACGGCGGCCAGCCGGTTGAGCCGCTCGAGGACGACAGGACCTTCCGGGGCCGCGATGGGCGAGTCCCGGAGAAAGCAGTTCTGCAAGTCCACGTTGATGAGGGCGGTCCGCCGGGGGACCAGGTCGAAGTTCATTTTCACATGATACGGCCTGGGAAGCGGCGCGGCCCCGAGGCTGGGGTCGTCGCGCTCACTTTGATCTGCGTGACCTCCACACGAGGCGCTGCGTGTCCACGCGAGTGGAATGTACACTTGGAGCGAGCCTGCACAGTCAGCACCGCCGTCCGCCAGTGCGATGGAGGATCGATGAGCAAATGGGAATACAAATCCGTGCCGCTGGAGCGATTCGGAACCAAGGAGGACTTCGGCTTCAATTGGATCTATAGCCCCTGGCAGATGACGACGGACAAGGCGGGCAAGCAACTCTTGGCCGTCGGGCTAAAGGAACTCGGCAGCGAGGGGTGGGAGCTGGCCGGAGTCGTCCCCTGCGACCTGTGGGCCGAGGGGGGCCGAGCCGCCAACTCTGCATCCGGGATCAGAGCCATTTCCTGTACGTTGCTGTTCAAGCGGCCGCTGGGCGAGGGGGCTTAGATACCAGGCCAAACCGGCGACCGCGCTGCGCTGACAAACCGCCGCCGGCCGGCAGACTAAACTCGCCGGCCGGCCGCTTTCCTTGGCCTGGGCCCTGGGTCTATCCCCCAGCTACTTCTCCAGGAAGAGCACTCCGATATTGACGCTTTCCGTCACTTCGACCACCTGGGAAGCGGCCCTGTAGCCGGGGGCGTTGACGCTCACTTCATACGTTCCCGGCTCCAGTTTGTCGATGATGAAATCTCCGTAGTTGTTCGTGGTGGCCTCGGCGATCCTGGCCCCTCCGGTCCACAGGAGCACGATCGCTCCCTCGGCGCAGTCGTCCGTGTCCTTGTAGGCCACCGTGCCGCCGACAAAGGCCTTGGTCCAGCGGTGAAGGTTCTTGTACCAGACGCGCGGACTGGTTTCGAGATCGTCCCGATAGGCCTCCAGGCCGTCCGCCTGCGCCTGAGCCGCCATGATCTCGTCCTCGGCGAGGACGAGCTTGAGGGCTCCGGTAGGACACACCTGGGTGCACCGGGTCTCGGTCCAGCCGTCGTCGATCAGATGGGCGCAGCCTGTGCACTTCTGCGGGATGCCCTGCTGATCGTTCCAATAGATGACTCCGTAGGGACAACTGTCGAGGATCTCCTTGCGGCCGTGAGCCTTCTTCGGGTCGATGAGCACGAGGCCGTCCTTGCGTTTGTAGACGGCCTTGTCCTTGGTCACGCAGGGAGGGTTGTCACAGTGCTGGCAAGGCGTGGGCAGGTAGGCCACCTGCACCATGGGGAACTGACCCCGCTCCTTGCGCTCGATGTTCATCCAGCGCTGGCCGAACCAGGGCTGGGCGGCCGAGTAACCCTTGAAGTCGTTCTGCACGTACTCGTCCTTGCAGGACAGGAAGCAGTTGTTGCAGTCGTGGCAGAGGGCGACGTCGACGACCATGTTCCACTTTTTCATTCCACGCCCCCCCACTTCTCGACTTCTATCAGACAGGAATTGTTCGACATGCCTCCCGAGTAAGGAGTGATAAGCCGGATGTTGGTGAGGATATTGACGCAACCCCCTCGATCCGGCGATTCCCCGGGCACGCCCAACGGCTCGTACTCGGCGCACGATTCGTAAGAATGCGCGGTGCCCGACGGAACCCGCTCCGTGACCTGAGCCGCCAGGATCACCGAGCCCCGGTCGTTGAAGGCTCGAACAAGGTCACCGCTCGTGATGCCGCGCGCGGCCGCGTCCTGGGTATTGAGACGCATCAACCAGTAGTAGTGATCGTCGATCAGCACCCGGTGGTCTTTCACCTCGTTCATCCAGCTCTGCTTGCCGTCGCCCATGGTGTGGAAGCTGAACCGCGGGTGGGGCGAGACCAACTGCAGCGGATACTTGGCGTACAACTCGGTGGTGTGATGGCCTTCCCAGCTGGGGATGAACTGCGGGCCCAGCGGCGGCCGCTCGGGATCGTGGTTGCCACCCGCCTCGAAGCGGGTGAGGCTGTGGGACACGAACTCGATCTTGCCCGAGGCGGTCTGAAGGCCCTTGAGACCGACCGTGTCGGCGGGGGCCGGGCCCCAGTCCGGAGTGTCGCGGACCCGGTCCTCGGCGAACCACCGCATGGCCGGGGTGGACGTGTGCTCTTTGGGGAAGGGCAGCACGAAGTAGCCCTTCTTCTCGAACTTCTCCCAGCTCACGTACTTGGGCAGGTCGGTGGCCTGGAAGTAGTCCTTCACCCATTGGTACTCGTCCTTGCCACCCATGGTGTAGGCATCGCCCACCCCAAGGCGGTCGCAGACCGCGGCGAAGATCTCGTAGTCCGACTTGCTTTCACCCAGCGGCTCGATGCACTTCTTCTGAAACGTGAAGACCCGGTTGTTGGTCTGGGTGTAGACATCGGGGATGTAGCCCGAGCAACTGGCGAACTCGCTGATGTCCCAGCGCTCGAAGTTGGTGCAGGCGGGAAGGACGATGTCGGCGAACTTCGCTTCGCCCTCGAACCAGATGGGCTGGCTCACAGCGAACTGGAGCTTGGGGTTGCGGTACGCCTTCACGTACCGGTTGGTCTGGGTCATCGTCCCGAAGAACGACCCCCCGTAGCGCCAGTACATGTGGATGAACGGGTAGCCTGGAGCCGGGTACTCGTATTTCTGGAACTGGCTCTCGATGGACGAACCACAGAACCCCTTGCCCCGGAATTCCATCTTCTCGTGCTGCAGCGCCTCGGGGATGCGCAGACGGGAGATCATCTGCCCCTCGGGGGAGTCGTGAGTGAGACGGGTGGCTCCCTGCCTGCCGGCGAACATGTGGTTCAGCCAACGGAACCCGGCCGCGGATTTTTCCGGGTCGCAACCGATGCCGCCTTCGGCGTAGCCGGGGAAGAGGAAGGATTCGTCGGCCGGACAGCCCTGGGACGTGCCCCAGATGTTGCTGCCCGGTTTGCCCATGCCCTGCATGGCGGCCAGAGCGATCATCGTCCTGGCCCACTCGTTCCCGGTGGCCGAACGGCAGGCGCCGCCCCATCCGCCCAGAGACCCGGAGGCCAACATCGTCTTCTTGGCGCCCCACTCGCGGGCCAGCGCCCGGATGTCCCGGGCCGGGATGCGGCTTTCGCCTTCGGCCCACTCCGGCGTCTTGGGCACGCCGTCGGACTCCCCGAGCACGTAGGCCTTCCACTCGTCGAAGCCCACCGTTCTTCCGGCGACGTATTCCTTGTCGTACGTACCCTCGGTCAACCACGTGTAGGCGATGCCCAGCCCGAGAGCGACGTCGGTGCCCAGCCTGGGCGAGAACCACTTGTCGGCGATGAGCCCGGCGGTGTGGTTGTAGTAGGGGTCGATGAAGATCATCTTCACGCCCAGCTCTTTGAGCCAGAAGCGCCGGACCGTACTTTCGAAGGCCGAATAGATGCCGCCCCCCGTGCTTTCAGGGTCGGCCGACCAGAACACGATCATCTCCGTGTGCTTGAGCGCGTCCTCGAGCAGGTCGTACTGCTCGGGGATGCCCAGCCGGTGGCTGTTTCCCCACATGTGCATGCCACCCCAGTGCCAGCCCTCCCAGCTGTCGGGGTTGTGGGCTGCCTGCACCAAGCCCACCAGGTTCGAGAAACGCTGGTAGGCGCTGTGGCGGTAGCCTACGTTCCCCCACAGGTGGTGGGAGCCGCAGGTGGTGAGCATGGCGCCGGGGCCGTAGGTGCGTTTGATACGGTTGATCTCACCGGTGACGATGTCGAGGGCTTCATCCCAGCTGATGGCTTCATAGCCCGATTCGCCGCGCTTCTCGCAGTTTCGCTCGCCGTTCGGGTCGAAGTCCACCCGCTTGAGCGGAGTGAGCACGCGCTTTGGCGAGTAGATCATCGACTTGTGACCCGCGGTGTACGGCATGACCGTGGTCCGCCGCGGAGGCACGAATGTCCGTCCCCGCGCCTCGATGGTCCACGACTGGCCGTCCGACTCGTCGAGGTCCATGGGCGTGATCCGCAGGATCTTCCCATCCTTGACGTCGACGAAGACCGGCCCCCCGGTCGTGCTGTTGGTGAGTCTTTCCACTTTGCTCATG
>Ga0315283_10006985_pt1 | contig 10127 bp, 15 predicted proteins | sample YL17G09_0_MG_FD_204541 | JGI IMG/M metagenome (GOLD analysis project Ga0315283, IMG submission 204541) | Sediment microbial communities from Yellowstone Lake, YNP, Wyoming, USA - YL17G09_0 | ecosystem: Environmental > Aquatic > Freshwater > Lake > Sediment | place: USA: Wyoming | collected...
TGCAAAAAACCGCCATACTTGGTTTTCGGCTTGTCGATGAACAAGACCGGCCGACAGCTGATTTTATCAAAAAGAAAATCCTGCTGCCCATGTCCGATTCAACGGAAGCATACCTTCAGGTTCTGGCCTCGGGCCAGGTTGCCTTTTATGCTTACCGGAATGTTAATGTTACCACGGTTGAATACAAATTGAGCAACAATACCCGGTATTTTATCTGCACCGGGGGAAATGACTTCCTCCTGACGCTAAAACGAAAGAGCCTTTTAAATCTTCCGGTGGTTCAGAAAGCGGAAATGAAGAGCATTCTGCGGGTAAACCGTATTTCGGTAAGTGGTAATGAGCAGGAGTTTATCCGGGCAATTGAACTGTATAATAATCGGCATAAATAATGAACAAGGAACACTGAATAATGATTTTGGAAGTTAGGACGATCGGGCGCTACTTCTTAAATCTTAAATTGGTGTTCCTTGTTCGGTGCTGGCTTATGCCTGAAATGGATTCAATGATAGCCTAACCCTGCTACACCAGTATTTTAGTGATAAGGTTTGTGATGCTGGTTTTTATGGCATCAAATGGTTTTCCATCTTTGGTGCTGTCCTGTTCAACAATCATGTACTTCATACCGGCAACATCTTTGGCAGCCAGAATCTCCTTGAAATTAATAACTCCTGCACCAACTGGGGCGAAATCAGTAACCCCATCAGTGGTGAAGTAAGGTGCTTCTTGAGTAAACATGTCCTTCATATGGAAGAGCTGGAATCTACCCGGGTATTTGTTAAAAATATCAATCGGGTTCTGTCCGGCTTTTGTTGTCCAGAAAAGATCCAGTTCCATAGTAACGAGATCTTTGTCCAACTCGACCATCATGATATCGAAGAATGGAATCATACCTTCCACGGTGGCAAATTCGAAATTATGGTTGTGATATCCGAACATGATTCCGGTTTCTTTCATAATTCCACCCACCTTGTTCCAGTCGGCCACCATGCTTTTATAGCTTGCGAGTGTTTTGCGGGCTTCCGGAACAACCCAGGGCTGAATACAATATTTAACATCGAGTTTTGCATGGTCTTCGGCCATTTTTTTTGCGTTTTCCAGGGTAATACCCTTATCTTCAACCTGTGTATGACTGCTGAGTATTTCCATTCCCAGGTCATTCACCAGTTTTTTGAATTCGGCTGGTTCATACCCATAAAACTTGCCATTGGCATATCCGGCCAGTTCAAGGTATTTGAAACCTATATCGGAAACTTGCTTTAAGGATCCGGGAACATCAGTTCTCATGGCATTACGTATGGTGTATAATTGCAAGGCTAAACCAAAAGTTTTAGGGTCGGTGTCAGCCGTTACGGGCACAGGTGTGGCAGCAGTTTTGAAGGCGTATTGCGACAAAACAAATGCTCCAACAGTACCTGCTGTAGAAACTCTGATGAAGTCTCTTCTTGATGTTTTTGTTTTCATAATTATGGTTAATAATACTTATTATTTTGAAAATTGATTACAGATAGGAAGTATGCAATCGAGGAATAAAAATAGTCAAAACTTTATTATAATAACGATATGCCAGCTATTTTTACGTTTTCTCCGATGGGCAGTGCTCAAAAACATAAAATAATTAATACCACTTGTTGTTTTTGAGAAAAAAACATCTACCTTTGCAAGCCAATTTTGAAGAAAAAATATACAAAAAAAGCATAAATGCCAACCATACAGCAATTAGTAAGAAAGGGCAGGGCCACTATCGAGGAAAAGAGCAAAGCTCCGGCTTTAGATTCTTGTCCCCAGAAGCGTGGAGTGTGTACGCGGGTTTATACCACCACTCCTAAAAAGCCTAATTCAGCCATGCGTAAAGTTGCCAGGGTTAGGCTTCAGCACGGTATTGAAGTTACGGCGTATATTCCTGGTGAAGGTCATAACCTCCAGGAGCATTCGATTGTGATGATCCGTGGCGGCAGGGTGAAAGATTTACCGGGTGTACGGTATCATATCATCAGGGGCGCGCTTGACACTTCGGGTGTTGAAGGCCGCAACCAGCGCCGTTCGAAATATGGAACCAAAAGACCTAAAAAATAATTTGCATTTTGAATAGGCAAGAAAATGAGAAAGTCTAAACCAAAAAAAAGAATATTGTTACCGGATCCGAAGTACAATGATACGCTGGTAACCCGTTTTGTGAACAACATGATGACCAGGGGCAAGAAGAGCACCGCTTATGACGTATTTTACGAAGCGCTCGACCTGGTTGCCAAACGCGCAAAGGATATTGAAGCAAGTCCGCTTGATATTTGGAAAAAGGCGTTAGAGAACATCACCCCTCAGGTTGAGGTAAAGAGCCGCAGGGTAGGTGGAGCCACTTTTCAGGTTCCCACTGAAATTCGGCCCGATCGAAAGATTTCCATCAGCATGAAAAACCTGGTTCTTTATTCACAGAAGAGAGCCGGCAATTCAATGAGCGATAAGCTTGCTGCTGAAATACTTGCCGCCTATAAAGAAGAAGGTGCAGCATTTAAGAAGAAAGAGGATACACATAAAATGGCAGAAGCTAACAAGGCATTTGCGCACTTCAGGTTCTAAAGATATTTGACATTGCGGTTTTTAGCCTATAGTTACACTAGCTGATAATTAGTGCAGAATGAATGTTGATTTGAATTATACCAGGAATATTGGCATAATGGCCCATATCGACGCCGGTAAGACGACTACTACCGAGCGTATCCTGTTCTATACTGGTATGACTCACCGGATGGGGGAGGTGCACGACGGCACAGCTACAATGGACTGGATGGTGCAGGAACAGGAGAGAGGGATTACAATTACTTCCGCAGCTACCACTGCTTTTTGGGATTATCAGAACCAGAAATATAAAATTAACATTATTGATACGCCGGGACACGTAGACTTCACCGTTGAGGTGGAACGTTCACTGCGTGTGCTTGACGGCGCCATCGCCGTTTTTTGTGCGGTGGGAGGGGTTCAGCCACAATCAGAGACTGTTTGGAGGCAAGCCAATAAATACAATGTACCCCGTTTAGCCTTTGTAAATAAAATGGACCGCACAGGCGCTGATTTTTTTAACGTTGTTAAGCAGATCAAAGATAAGCTGGGTTCAAACCCGGTGCCCCTGCAAATCCCCATTGGTTCCGAAGAAAATTTCATTGGACTTGTGGATCTTATCGAACGCAGGGCTATCGTGTGGGTACCCGATGAAAAACTTGGCATGCGCTATGAATATACCGAGATACCGGAAGACATGATCGAGTTGGTTGAGGAATGGCGCGAAAAGCTCATAGAGGCTGTATGTGAACTCGATGACGATTTGCTGGAAAGATTTCTTGAAGACCGCACTTCTATTACGGTTGAGGAGTTCATGGAGCATACCCGTAAGGCTGTAATCGGACATCGCATTGTGCCGGTTTTATGCGGAGCTTCTTTTAAGAATAAAGGAATTCAGCGGCTGCTCGATGCTATTTGTGCTTTGATGCCCAGCCCGCTTGATATTGATACAGTTAAGGGACATAATCCGGATACCGAAAGAATTGAAGAACGCAAGGCTGATGACAAGGAACCGCTTGCAGCACTTGCCTTTAAAATCGCCACCGATCCTTATGTAGGACGCCTCACCTTCCTGCGGGTTTATTCCGGGGCCATTGATGCCGGTATGCAGGTACTGAATCCGCGTACAGGTAAAAAAGAAAGAATCAACCGTTTATACCAGATGCATGCCGACAAACAGAATGCCCGTGAGCGTATAGAGGCCGGGGATATTTGCGGTGTGGTCGGACTAAAAGATGTGGTCACCGGAGATACACTTTGTGACATCAAGCATCCGGTTTATCTGGAAATCATTACCTTCCCTGAACCGGTGATAGGGGTGGCCATTGAACCAAAAACCCAGGCTGATGTTGACAAACTAGGTGTGGCGCTGAACAAACTCGCCGAAGAAGATCCCACTTTTAAGGTTAATGTTGATGAAGATTCGGGCCAGACTATTATAAGAGGTATGGGGGAACTCCACCTTGAGATCCTTATGGACAGGCTTAAACGCGAGTTCAACGTGGAATGCAATCAGGGTGCTCCCCAGGTAGCTTATAAAGAAGCTTTGACCACTGTTGTGAAACACCGTGAAACCTTCAAGAAGCAAACCGGTGGTCGTGGAAAATTTGCTGATATTGTTTTTGAACTGGCACCGGCTGAAAAAGGAGTTACAGGGCTTGTATTCATTGATGAAGTTAAGGGCGGAAGAATTCCGCGTGAATACATACCTTCGGTTGAAAAGGGTTTCCGCGAAGCAATGCGAAATGGTATTCTGGCAGGGTTTCCCATGGACAGCCTCCAGGTAACTTTAAAGGACGGTTCATTTCACCCGGTTGATTCGGATTCTTTAGCATTTGAGATAGCTGCCAGGCAGGGTTTTAAACATGCGCTGAAGAAGGGGAAAGTCTCCCTGCTTGAGCCCATCATGAAAATAGAAGTGGTTACTCCCGAGGAAAACATGGGCGATATAATTGGCGATTTCAACAGGAGGCGTGGACAGATATCAGGTATGGAATCACAAGCTTCCTTGCGCGTTGTGCTGGCTAATGTTCCCCTGGCTGAAATGTTTGGGTATGTGACCGTTTTACGCACCCTGTCATCGGGAAGAGCTACTTCCACTATGGAGTTTTCGCATTTCGACATAGTACCTATTGCCATTTCCGCAGAGGTAATTGAAAAAATAACCGGAACTAAAGTTTTTGTATAAACGAATGTAAGACCAATATACATGAGCCAAAAGATTAGAATTAAGCTTAAATCATACGATCATAACCTGGTGGACAAGTCTGCCGAGAAAATCGTGAAGACGGTTAAGGGTACTGGTGCTGTAGTTAGCGGGCCAATTCCGCTGCCTACGCATAAAAGAATTTTTACCGTACTACGGTCACCTTTTGTGAACAAGAAGTCGAGAGAACAGTTTCAACTTTCGTCGCACAAGCGGTTGCTGGATATTTACAGTTCAACACCCAAGACCATTGATGCGCTGATGAAGTTAGAATTGCCCAGCGGTGTTGAAGTTGAAATCAAAGTCTGAACTACTTAATTTATTAAGAGATGCCAGGATTAGTTGGAAAGAAGGTCGGAATGACCTCGATATTTGATGAGAACGGTGTAAACGTTCCCTGCACGGTTCTTGAAGTTGGTCCCTGCGTTGTTACCCAGGTCAAGACCAAAGAGACTGACGGCTATAAGGCCCTTCAACTTGCCTTTGACGAAAAGAAGGAGAAAAACACTCCCGGGGCTATGAAGGGACATTTTAAGAAAGCCAATACAACCCCCAAACGTAAGGTTATTGAACTTTCCGGCTTTATTCTCGACTGGAAGATTGGTGACGTCATTACGGTTGATTATTTCAGGAATGATGCATGGCTTGATGTTACAGGCGTATCCAAAGGTAAAGGATTCCAGGGAGTTGTCACCCGGCATGGCTTCAGCGGTATCGTTGGTAGCACACACGGCCAGCATGACAGGCAGAGAGCCCCCGGTTCACTGGGAGCATCCTCCTTTCCTTCACGTGTATTCAAAGGTATGCGCATGGCCGGTCAAATGGGAAATAAGAACGTGAAAGTACTTAATCTTAAAGTGGTTAAGATAATTGCCGAAAACAATCTTTTATTGTTGAAAGGATCAATTCCCGGGGCCAAAGGATCCTATGTAATTGTTGAAAGTCCCGACAGAATATAATAAACTGTGACCAATGGAATTAGCAGTATTTAATAAAACAGGAAAGGAAACCGGCCGCAAGGTTGAGCTCATGGATACTATATTTTCCATTGAGCCGAACGATCATGCCATTTACCTCGATGTAAAGCAGCATCTTGCCAACAAGCGCCAGGGAACCCATAAGTCCAAAGAACGTAATGAGATTGCAGGCAGTACCCGCAAGATCAAAAAGCAAAAAGGTACCGGCGGAGCCCGTGCAGGAAGTATCAAGAATCCTTTGTTTACCGGCGGCGGAAGAGTGTTTGGACCACAACCGCGCGATTACCATTTTAAACTTAATAAAAAGGTAAAGCAACTGGCCCGCAAATCGGCACTTACCTATAAGGCCAGGAATAATGAGATCATGGTGCTCGAAGATTTTAGCCTGGAGGCGCCAAAAACCAAAGACTATGTAGCCATTCTCACCAATCTTAGTATTGATGGCAAAAAGTCGCTGGTGGTTCTTAATGAACCGAATAAAAATATATATTTGTCGTCCCGGAATTTATCCGGAACAAGAGTCGTAACCGTTTCGGAGTTAACCACTTACGATATTCTGAATAGCGCTTCTCTTGTGTTTTTTGAGAGTTCACTCGACATTTTTCAGAAGAGTCTGTAACCGTCTAATAGTTTAGAAATGGATATTATTGTAAAGCCAGTTGTTACTGAAAAGATGAATGCCCAGGCTGACGGCCTGAAGAAATACGGCTTCATCGTCGATAAAAAGGCTAATAAAGTGCAGATAAAAAGGGCTGTCGAAAATCTTTATGGCGTTACGGTCGAATCGGTGAATACCATGTTCTATGCCGGAAAACGCAAATCGAGGTTTACCCGCGCCGGTAATGTTTCCGGAAGAAGGAATGCTTTTAAGAAAGCTGTGATCACATTGCGGGAAGGCGATATTATAGACTTTTATAGCAATATTTAATATTATATTATGGCTGTAAGAAAATTAAAACCTGTAACCCCAGGTCAGCGACACAGAGTTGTTGCTTCCTTTGACGACATTACCAGCACTGCGCCTGAAAAATCGTTGATGAGGCCATTGCAGAGGACAGGGGGACGTAATCATGACGGTAAGATGACTATGCGGTATATTGGCGGCGGCCATAAAAGAATGTACCGTATTATTGACTTCATCAGGAACAAGGATGCTATGGGAGCCACCGTGAAAAGCATTGAGTATGATCCCAACCGTTCTGCCCGCATTGCATTGCTTGTGTATGAAGATGGAGAAAAGCGGTATATCATTGCTCCTGCCGGATTAAAAGCAGGACAGGTAGTGCGTTCAGGTTCAGGTGTGCCTCCTGAAGTAGGTAACTGTCTGACACTTGCCGAGATTCCGCTTGGTACCCTGGTTCATAACATTGAACTGCATCCCGGCAAGGGCGGTGCCATGGCAAGGAGTGCCGGATCATATGCCCAGCTTACTTCACGCGATGGTAAATATGCCATTATCAAGCTACCGTCAGGTGAATCAAGAATGATTCTTGTTACCTGCAGGGCTACTATTGGAACTGTTTCCAATCCCGATAACCAACTTATCCGTTCAGGTAAGGCCGGACGAACGCGCTGGTTAGGTCGCAGACCCAGGGTGCGCGGTGTGGCAATGAACCCTGTTGACCATCCAATGGGCGGTGGTGAAGGTAAGGCTTCGGGTGGACACCCAAGATCGCGCAAGGGATTATATGCAAAGGGTATGAAAACCCGGAGGAAAAAGAATCCCTCCACCAGGTTTATTGTTGAAAACAGGAAAAAATAATTGACTTAATATTATGAGCAGGTCATTAAAAAAGGGTCCCTTCATCGAATTTAAACTCGAGAAGCGTGTACTTGAGATGAATAAATCGGGAAAGAAATCGGTTGTTAAAACCTGGTCAAGAAGATCCCTGATCTCTCCCGAATTTGTTGGACATACCATTGCCGTGCATAACGGGAACAAATTTATCCCGGTGTATGTAACCGAGAATATGGTAGGTCACCGATTAGGTGAGTTTTCACCTACCCGCACGTTCAGAGGACATGCAGGCAGACAAAAGGTATAGATACAAAATCCATTAAAATAGGAAACAATGGGTGCACGTAAGCGAATAGCAGCAGAGCAACGAAAAGAAGAGAACAAAAGCAAGGCCGTGGCAGTATTGAATAACTGCCCCAGTTCACCGCGTAAAATGCGACTGGTGGTTGAAATGATACGGGGAGTTGAAGTCAACAGGGCGCTTGATATTCTTCGTTACAGCACAAAAGAACCTTCAAAAAGAGTTGAAAAGCTTTTGTTATCAGCCATTTCAAACTGGCAGAAGAAAAATGAAGAGGTGCGTATTGAAAAATCGAACCTTTTTGTAAAGGAAGTTTTTGTAAACGGTGGTCGTCAACTGAAGAGACTCCGCCCGGCACCCCAGGGAAGAGGTTACAGGATACGTAAACGTTCAAATCATGTGACCATCATACTGGACAGTTTAGCAAATAGTCAGGAACAAGTCGAAAGTAAAACAAACTAATATTAATGGGACAGAAAGTTAATCCGATAAGTAATCGCCTGGGAATCATCAAAGGTTGGGATTCCAACTGGTACGGCGGCAGAAACTATTCCGAGAAGCTGGTCGAAGACTTCAGGATACGGGAGTATCTTACAGCCAGGTTGGCAAAAGCCAGTATCTCGAAGATTGTTATCGAGCGCACGCTGAAGCTTATTACGGTTACTGTTAACACCGCCCGTCCGGGAATCATTATCGGTAAAGGAGGACAGGAAGTTGATAAGCTCAAGGAAGAATTGAAGAAGATCACCAGCAAAGAGGTCCAGATTAACATTTTCGAAGTGAAAAGGCCTGAACTTGATGCTGTAATAGTAGCAAACAATATAGCCAGGCAATTGGAAGGTAAGGTTTCTTACCGTCGTGCCATTAAGATGGCGATTGCCTCCACTATACGTATGGGAGCCGAAGGTATTAAATGCCAGGTATCAGGACGTTTAGGTGGTGCTGAAATGGCGCGTACTGAAATAATCAAGGAAGGACGGATACCATTGCATACTTTTCGTGCCGATATTGACTATGCGTTGGGTGAGGCGCTTACAAAAGTTGGTTTGATTGGTGTTAAGGTTTGGATATGCAAGGGTGAGATCTTCGGGAAACGCGATCTTGCTCCCAATATCGGCGCCAAGTCAGCAAAACCCAAAAGCAATTTTAAGAAACGCAGAAAATAAGTGGTTTACTTTATAACAGGATAACATTATGTTACAACCGAAAAAATCAAAGTTCAGGAGGCAGCAAAAAGGCAGGATGAAGGGAAATGCCCAGCGGGGTCATGACCTGGCCTTTGGATCGTTTGGGATCAAAGCCATGGATAAGGCCTGGATCACCGGGAGGCAGATTGAAGCAGCCCGTCAGGCGGTTACCCGTCATATGAAACGTGAAGGGCAAATATGGATACGTATTTTTCCTGATAAACCGATCACTAAAAAACCTGCCGAAGTACGTATGGGTAAAGGTAAAGGCGCTCCTGAAGGATTTGTGGCGCCGGTAACCCCGGGACGGATCCTGATCGAAGCTGATGGCGTACCTTTTGAATTGGCGAAGGAAGCCTTGCGGTTGGCTGCTCAAAAGTTGCCCATTCCCACCAAGTTCATCGTCAGAAGGGATTTTGTTGAAATTTAATTTGTAAGTTCATGAAGACTACCGAGATAAGAGAATTTTCCGCCAAGGAAATCGAAGAGCGAATCGAAAATGAGAAAAGTCTCATTTTCCGGCAGAAAATGAACCATGCCATTTCTCCGCTGGACAACCCGATGAAGATCAAGGAAACCAGGAGAAATATTGCCAGGCTGGAGACTATACTTCGTCAGAAAAAGAATGAAGCCAAGTAAAAGGTTAAATTGAACCCAATGGAAAACAGAAATTTTAGGAAAGAAAGGATCGGGATTGTAGTAAGCAACAAGATGGACAAGACCATCGTGGTGGCCGAAAAAAGGAAGGTAAAGCACACCATTTATGGTAAATTCATCAACCGTACTACAAAGTTCATGGCGCATGACGATACCAACAATTGCAATATCGGCGATAGGGTGAAAATCATGGAAATCCGTCCACTGAGCAAAAATAAGACCTGGAGAGTAGTTGAAATTATCGAAAGAGCTAAATAACTATGATACAGCAAGAAAGCAGATTGACTGTTGCGGATAACAGCGGTGCAAAAGAGGTACTTTGCATCCGGGTACTCGGAGGTACTGCCAGAAGGTATGCCTCTGTCGGCGATAAAATCGTGGTGACCGTAAAAACCGCACTTCCTGCAAGTGAAGTCAAGAAAGGAACCGTAAGTAAGGCAGTAGTGGTAAGGACCAGTAAGGAAATTCGCCGGACCGACGGATCATACATCAGGTTTGATGACAATGC
>Ga0315283_10006988_pt1 | contig 10126 bp, 6 predicted proteins | sample YL17G09_0_MG_FD_204541 | JGI IMG/M metagenome (GOLD analysis project Ga0315283, IMG submission 204541) | Sediment microbial communities from Yellowstone Lake, YNP, Wyoming, USA - YL17G09_0 | ecosystem: Environmental > Aquatic > Freshwater > Lake > Sediment | place: USA: Wyoming | collected...
CACCAGTAGGTACGCTCACGGAACGCCAAGGGCTGAGCGTGAAGCGGCCGTTCATCTGGAAAACATGCTTCCGGACGAAAAATATGGAAAGAATATGGAAAGCCAAGGGGAGGAGGCCAAAAAGATAACTGCTGTAAGTCTCTGATAATCAAATAGTTCGGAGGGCTCGCATAATGGTAGTGCAGCGGACTTGAAATCCGCCGTTCCCGTTCACTCGGGACATGGGGGTTCGAATCCCTCGCCCTCCGCCAAAAAGCCAAGGAACAGCTGACGAGCATCGAAATACAGGAACAATCAAAACGCCCCCCGATTTTCGAGGGGTGTTTTTCGATTTTTTCCCTTAAGAGGTTACGGATGCGGAGCTTGGCTTTGAAACCTGGCGGGCGAGGGCCGTGCTCAACTGCTCATGCCTGATACAGCCCATCTCGAGGAGCAATTCTCCCAGCCGGCGTTCCGGTTTGACCATCTGGAACCGACGGGCTTCGTTGATGGAGCGAAGGTCCGTGAACCCCATCTCCACCTGGTCACTCACCGCTTGCTTCTCTCCCACCAGAAAGGGCTTTACTTCTTCAGCAGCTTATCCAGCTCGTCCGTGAAGGTCTTCTTCTCCTGGAGCCCGACATAGGAGGCGGCAATATTCCCTTCCTTGTCCAGGATGAAGGTCGTGGGGATGCCTTCGATCTCGATCCCCGCGGCCTTGGCGCAGTCCGCGAAGGTTTTGTTCCTGAATCCCCCCTCTCCGATGAGCACTGGGTAGTCGATAGCCAGCTTGTATTTCCTCATCCCTTTGACGATGTCAGCTTTCCCGCCGTCGTCCAGGGCGATGCCCACGACCATGGCCCCCTTGGCCTTGTATTTCTTGTAGATCGCATTCAAGTCCGGGATCCCCCGGCGGCAGGGCCCGCACCAGGTGGCCCAGAAATCCAGGATCACGGCCTTCCCCTTGAGGTCGGCTAGGCTGAGGGTTTTGCCTTTCAGGTCCTGCAGGCTGAAATCTGGAGCTTTACCGGCTCGGGCCCAACCCGCTCCAGCTAGGAGCATGATGCTGAGGACTAAGCCTACGGTCCAGAAACGTGAAAATCGCAAGCTCATCTTCGCCTCTCCATATATCACACTTTATCAACGATATAATGATAACAGAACGAATTATCTAAGTCAAGAAGTATCCGAATAAAAAAGCAGCCCTAAAAGGGGCTGTTTTTTTTAGAGCATAAATGTACGTTCCGATTAACTCCCCTTCTTCACCAGGTCCATACCGCACTTGGGACACTTCCCGGGCTTGTCCGAGACGACCTCCGGGTGCATCGGACAGGTGTAGGCCAACTTGACCTCCTTGGTTGTGGCCTCGGTCTTCTTTGGGCCCAGGGACTTGATGTAGTTCACCAAGTGCCACCGGCCCATCCCCAAGACGGTCTTCTCGTAGGCGGCCATGCCGGTGCCGGTCACGCCCTTGGTGATCGAGGTGTAGATTTCCCCGTCCGAGCCGCCGTGCTTCCATGTGGAGTCGGTAAGGTTCGCGGCCAGCGGGTTCAGGGCCTTTCCGGTCGTGGTATCGCCGTTCCCCTTTTCCCCGTGGCAGGTGATGCAGTTGTTCATGAAGATCTCCTTGCCGCGGGCGAGGGAGGTCGCTGTGGACTTGGCCGGATTCCTCAGGACCGCGGCGTCTGCGTGACGATGTCCGCCGGCCTCGTGCCTCTCCTCGGCCCAGGAAAACGCCCAAAGCGCCATTCCCAAAGTCAAGGAAACCGCCAACCAAGGTATCCACTTCTTCATTCTCTCTTCTCCTTTGTATTGATGGTTATGGGTTTTGACTCTTAACCTACATTCCCATTCCGGCAGAACTTCTCCGTTTGGAGGCCTTTTTCTTATCTGAGATTCCAGGAACGCCTTGAGATATGCGGCTCATCCCGATTGCTCGGCGCTCGGTCATGCCTTGCGACATTCCGTTCATCTGGTTATTTGAGGGACCGCGTTGGGTCATCCCGGACAGGTTCATGCTCCGCATGCTGGATTCACTTCTCTTCATCTCCGAGCCCATGGTTCCCATCCGGGTTTTAGGCTGAGGGTGCTTCGTTTTCATTCCTTCTCTCCCGCCCATCCCTTCGCTCCCAACATCTGGTGCGTACAGGGAAACGAGAAGCAGGATTCCAGCCGTCAAACTTATTAACGGATTCCTCATCGTGATAGGTTTCGGTTTTCAGATTGGGACGGGAGCCGGCTCTTCCTGAGGAATCCAGACCGCCCGGCCCTGTTTCATCTCCACGAACAATTTCCAGAGCAGGTAGATCGCGGGGTAGACCAGAAGCTCCATCAGGAACGAGGTGAAGATGCCTCCGAACATCGGTCCGGCGATGCGCTTCATCACGTCCGCACCCGTGCCCACGGACCACATGATCGGCAGGAGCCCGAAGAACAGGCAGGCCACGGTCATCATCTTGGGCCGCACCCGCTTCACGGCTCCGTGGATGATCGCCTCCTTCAGGTCCTCCTTGGTGCGCATCAGGCCCTTGGATTTCATTTCATCAAACGCGAGATCCAGATACAGGAGCATGAAGATCCCGGTCTCGGCGTCTAAGCCCAGGAGGGCGATGATCCCCACCCAGACCGCGATGCTCATGTGATAGCCTGATAGATATAGCAGCCAGATCGCCCCCACCGCCGAGAAGGGCACGGCCAATAGCACCAGGAAGGTCTTGAACAAGGAGCGGGTGTTCAGGTAAAGCAGGATCAGGATGATGAGGAATGTGACCGGCACGACCAGGAGCAGACGCTTGGCTACTCTCTGCATGAATTCGTACTGCCCGCTCCACTCCAAGGAATACCCCGGATGCTTGCCCAGCCCCTTGGCCACGGCTTGCTTGGCGTCGTGGACGTAGCTCCCGATGTCCCTATTCGCAATGTCCACATAGACGTAGCCCGAGAGCATCCCGTTCTCGTCCCGGATCATGGAAGGTCCCAGAGAAAGGTGGATGTCCGCAAGCTGGGCCAGGGGCACCTGAGCCCCGCTGGGCGTGGGCACGAGAACGCGCTTCAGCTTGTCCAGGTCGTCCCTCAGCTCCCGGGCGTAGCGCACGTTTACCGAATATCTTTCCCGGCCCTCGATCGTAGTCGTGACGTTTTCCCCGCCCACCGCGGACATGATCACCATGTTGGCGTCGTCCACGGAAAGTCCGTACCGGGCCAAGTCCTCACGCTTCAGGTCGAAGTCCAGGAAGTACCCTCCCGCGACCCTCTCCGCATACACGCTTCGGGTCCCCGGGACGTCTTGGATGATCCCTTCAATCTTCTCTCCGAAAGCCTGGATCGTGTCCAGGTTCGCTCCCGAGATCTTTATCCCGATCGGGGTGCGGATCCCTGTGGTCAGCATGTCAATTCTGGCCTTTATCGGCATCGTCCAGGCATTGCTCACCCCGGGAAAGCGCATCTTGGCGTCCATCTCATTAATCAGGTCCTCCCAGGAGATGGTCTCCGGCCAGATGTGCTCCAGGAGGCCCTTGACCGGGCCGATGGGCCAGGAGGAATACCAGCGATGCTTCTTCCTCCACTCTTTCTCAGGCTTCAGAAGGACCGTGGTTTCCATCATTGAGTACGGGGCCGGGTCGGTCGAGGTCTCGGCCCGCCCGGCTTTCCCGAAGACCCGCTCCACCTCCGGAAAGCTTTTCAAGATCTTGTCCTGGGCCACGAGCAGCCGCTGGGCCTCGGTGACCGAGATTCCGGGCAGGGTGGTGGGCATGTACAAGATCGTGCCTTCGTTCAATGGGGGCATGAACTCCGAGCCCAGCTTGAAGAAGACCGGAATCGTGGCCAGCACGATGACCAAAGCGGCCAGGATCACGCTCTTCGGAAAGCGCAACACGAAATGCACTGCCGGCTGGTAAAGCTTGAACAAGACTTTCGAAATGGGGTGCTTCTCCTCGCTGTTAATCTTTCCGATCAGGATGGCGTTTGCGATCTTGGCCAGCCACCTCGGCCGGAACCGGTAGTCGTCCAAGCGAATGAACAGCAGCCGGATCGCCGGGTCCAGGGTGATCGCCAGGATCGCGGCGATGGCGATGGAGAAGTTCTTGGTGAAGGCCAGGGGCTTGAACAGCCTGCCCTCCTGGGCCTCCAAGGTGAAAACGGGAAGGAACGAGACCGCGATCACCAAAAGCGAGAAGAAGGAGGGCCGTCCCACCTCCTGGATGGCTTTGACGAGGACCTCCTTGTAATCCCCCTTCCGCCCTTCATTCTGCCACCGCTCCAGCTTCTTATGGGCGTTCTCTACGACCACGATGGCCGCGTCCACCATCGCTCCGACGGCCAGGGCGATCCCTCCTAAGGACATGATGTTGGAGGTCAGGCCCATGGCCTGCATCGGGATGAAGGCCATGATCACCGCGATGGGCAGGGTCAGGATCGGGATCAGGGCGCTCGGGATGTGCCACAGGAAGAGCAGGATGACTAAGCTCACGATGATGAGCTCGTCCCGCAGGGTTTCCTTCAGGGTAGAGATGGAACGGTCAATCAGCTCCGAGCGGTCGTAGGTCGTAACGACCTGGACTCCCGGAGGCAGGGAGGGCTCGACCTCCTTGAGCTTGGTCTTCACCCGATCAATCACCTTGAGCGCGTTCTCCCCCTGGCGCATGACCACAATCCCGCCCACCGCGTCCCCGGTTCCATCCAGGTCCGCAATTCCCCTGCGGATATCCGGGCCCAGGGCCACGCGGCCTAAGTTCTTGACCAGGATCGGGGTTCCAGTCTCTGGATTAACGTCGACCACGATGTTCTCTATATCCGCCACCGACTTGGCATACCCTCTCCCCCGGACCATGTATTCGGCCCCGGAGAATTCCACCAAGCGGCCGCCCACGTCGTTGTTCCCCTTGCGGATGGCGTCCACCACCTGGCCGATGGGGATCTTGTAACCCAGCAGGGCGTTGGGGTCCAAGTTCACCTGGTACTGCTTCTGAAACCCCCCGATCGAGGCCACCTCGGCCACGCCCTGAACGGACTGGAGCCAGTAGCGCATGTACCAGTCCTGTAAGCTGCGCAGCTCCGCCAGGTTGTATTTCCCTGAGGTGTCAACCAGGGCATATTGATAGACCCAGCCTACGCCCGTGGCATCCGGCCCTAATTCGGTGCGCACCCCCTCCGGAAGCCTGGGCGTGATCTTGGACAGGTATTCCAGGGTCCGGCTCCGGGCCCAGTAGGGGTCGGTCCCCTCCTGGAAGATGATGTAGACATAGGAGAAGCCGAAGTCCGAGAACCCCCGGATGGCTTTGACCTTTGGCGCACCCAGGAGGGCGGTAACGATGGGGTAGGTGACCTGGTCCTCCACGATGTCCGGGCTGCGGTCCCACCGGGAGTATATGATGACCTGGGTGTCCGAGAGGTCCGGGATCGCGTCCAAGGGGATGTTGCTGATGGACCAGATGCCCCAGGCTGTGGCGATCCCGACCAGGACCAGGACCGCGAACCTGTTATGCGCGCACCAGGCGATCAGCTTTTCTATCACTCTCTTTACTCTCTACTTTTGATTCAAGGCTGACTTCAACCGGCTCTCGGCATCGATCAGGAAATTGGCACTGGTCACGACCACGTCCCCGGCTTTTATGCCTGACAGCACCTCATAGTACCCCCCGCTCCTGGCCCCGACCTTGACCTCCTTGGGCACGAAGTACCCATCGGGATGAGCGATGAAGGCCATCTGTCTCTCTCCGGTGTCCATGATCGCATCTTCGGGCACGGTCAGTTTCTCCCCTAAGTCCTTGACCAGGAGCACATTGGCATACATCTCGGGCAGAAGTTTCCGCTTGGGGTTCGCCAGCTCGACCCGCACCGTCGCGGTCCGGGTCTGGGGATCGAGATAGGGATAGATATAAGATACCCTGCCCGGAAAGGACTCGTCGGGACTGTAAGTCAGCGCCACCTGGGCCTTCTGCCCGACCTTCACGAAAGGAAGCTCGTACTCGTAGATCGAGGCCTCCACCCAGACCGTGGAGATGCTTCCTATCTTGTACAGCTCTTCCCCGGGCTGGACGTACTTACCGGCCAGGATGTTCTTCTCCACGATGAACCCGTCCATCGGCGCGTTGATGGTGAGCGCCCTCGCCGGTTTGCCGATCCTCTCGATATCCTGAATCTGCTGCTCGGAGATGTCCCACAGTTTAAGCCTGTCTTTGGCCGAGGAGGCTAACTCCCCTCCCGTCTTCGCGGCCGTCAGGTACTCTTCCTGGGCCGAGACCAGGTCCGGGCTGTAGATGGAAAATAACGGCTCGCCCTTGGCCACCGGCTTGCCGGTGTAATCCACGTAAAGCTTGTCAATCCAGCCGCCCACCTTGGTGTTCACCGAGGCGATCCGCCTCTCGTCATAGACCACCTTGCCCATGGCCCGGATCTCCTTCGTCATCATCCGGCGGCCCACGGTATCGGTCTTGACCCCGATCGCCTGCTGCATCTCAGGTGTGATCGAGACCGCTCCTGCAGGCATGGAATGGCCTGTGGTCTGCTCCTCGGATTTCACCAACTTCATTCCGCAGATCGGGCAGTCCCCGGGCCGGTCCGAGGTGTAGTTCGGGTGCATCGGACAGTGATAGAGCGCTTTCTTCTCTCCCCCGGCCATCTCCTTCGCCGTTTCGCCTTCACCGACCACGCCCTTCTTTCCGGGCGTCACCTCGAACCCCATGCCCCCAGGCTCCTGTCCTGGCCGTGCAACCGTCACCGCCATGTGCCAGGTCCCGGCCATACTCATGGAAGCCTTTCCAGTGTAGACACCCTTACCATCACCCTGAGCCTGGACTTCTCCCCCGCCCATGCCCATCGTGGGCATCTCGACCTTGAAGGCTACCTTGGCATCTGTCACCGGTTTCCCGTCCGCATCAGCCACAAATATCTTAAAAGAATTTTCTCCTTCTCGCGGAGGGTCGGGTTCGACCCTGACCCCAATCCTCAGGTCCCCGGAGATGAACATCGTGGGTTTATTCGTTCCACCCCGGGTGGAGCACCCGGCGATCACGATCGCCGCTAAGCCGATCAGGATAAGTCCGATAGTTTTTCCTCTCATAATATCCCCTTTACACTTTCTCTCCTTCTCACTTCTTACTTGTCACTTCTCGCTAACTCTGCCCCAGCGACCTGCTCTAAGCTTGCGATCGCCTTGGCCAGCTCCGCTTCCTGCTCCTTGGCCTGCAACTGATAGTCCAGCAGCGTGGTGAAGTTGGACAACAGGTTCAGAAAATCAATGTTCCCTACTTTGTACTGGGCGAACGCTGAGTTGAGCGCCGCATCCGCCTTGGGAACGATCGTCTTCCCGTAGAGGTACGCCAGGCTCTGGGCCTTGGTCACGGCGCTGTAGCCCTCTCCTATTCTGGCCAAGACGTTCTGCTTCATTGCCTCCTGAGAGTATTTGGCCTCGCCCAGGTTGGATTGGGCCTCTTTCACCGCGTTCCTCTGCTTCCCGATAGCCCATAGCGGGATATTGAAGCCCACTCCCGCCCTGACCATCGGGTCCATCTGACCTCGGTAACCGTAGCCTGCAGTAAGCGAAAGATCGGGGAGATACCCGAACCTGGCTGCGGCCACCTGTGCCCGGCCCGCCTCCACGCCTTTGGTTTGGGCTACGAGATCGGGACTGTTCACGAGGGCCAGGCTCTCCACGGAACTGTAACTCTTTTTAAAGGAAACGACGACCAGTTCCGGCCTTCCCAGGACCTCAGCCGAAGGCTTTGCCAGAAGGCTCCTGATCTGGGCTTCCAGTCCAGTCTTCCTCTGCTCCAGGCCGATCCGTTTCTCCTCTACCTTAGCCAGCTCCACCTGGGCCTTGAGCACGTCGGCCTGGATACCTGAGCCGGTTCTGTATTTCACCTCCGCGGTCTTGGCGAACTGGTCCAGCAAGCTTCTGTTCTTTTCCAGGATGTCCAGGGACTCGTACACGAAGCCGAGATCGTAATACGCTGTCTTGAGCCGGGTCAGGACGTCCCATTCCACAGCCTTTAGCTCGGCTGAGGAACGGTCGGCCTCCCGGCCCGCGGCATGCCCCTGGGCGATGAGCTTGCCCGGGAACGGGATGTCCTGGGTCACGGAATACATCACTTGGCTGCTCATGTCTTTGCCGACCATGTACTCCTTGAACCCTTCGTTATCCAGTTCGACCATCCCCATCGGGTCCGGCAGGCTTTGGGCTTGGGGAACTCTTGCCCTGGCCGCCTGGACCCGTGCCCTTGCCGCCAGGATCTCGGGGCTCTTCTGGCGCGCTTCGGCAAGTAGGTCAGAGAGCCTGAGCACAGGCTGGGAAGCCTCTTGAGCCCAAGCCGGGGCAATCAGGAAGGAAAGAACCAAAAGGCTGATGGCTATTTTAGAAGAGTTTCTCATGGTGGTTACCTCACCTATTCAAGATATAGTGCATATTCCATGCCGGAATCTGGTCTGATTTAGAATATGATTTCTAACTGATTTATTTGTAGTAAGTTGGGAATATTATTTAAGGCAATGCTGGAGAATTGTGGTCGCCTTAAAAGCCCTAGTTAATGAATTTTTTCCTGAAGAGGTGTAGCAAATGCTACATCTTGCAGACCGGATCGATCGCCATGAAAGTCACCTCCCCCTTAAAACGGTAGAATCGGTTGATCGCTTCGCTTGGTAGAATCGCTGGAATCGTAAAGACAAACCTTTAAAAACGGTAGAAACGGTGGATCGCAACGCTCGGTGGAATCAGTGGAATTGTAAGAGCCTTAACATCCTAGACAGGGACTCCTCGCAATGACACCAAAGAGAGATGCTGAAACAAGTTCAGCATGACGTGTTTCGGAGTCTTCGCAATGACTTCAATAGAATCGCTGTTAGGATAATTTAACCTTCTTTAAGCGCAAGGAGTTGGTCACCACGAAGACCGAGCTCGCGGCCATGGCCCCGGCCGCGAGCATCGGGTCCAGGGTAATATGGAAGAATGGATAAAGTACGCCCGCCGCGACCGGGATCCCCAGCACATTGTAGGCGAAGGCCCAGAACAGGTTCCAGCGGATCGTGCCCATCGTCCTCCGGGAGAGAACGAGCGCGCGGGACACGTCCCGCAGGTCCCCCCGCATCAGGGTGATGTCCCCGGCCTCCATGGCCACGTCCGTGCCTGGGCCCACCGCGATCCCCACGTCCGCCTGGGCCAGGGCAGGGCCGTCGTTGATCCCGTCCCCGACCATGGCCACGACCTTCCCCTCCCCCTGCAGGCGCTTCACCTCCCTTGACTTGTCCTGGGGCAGGACCTCGGAAAGGACACGCTCGATCCCGGCCTCCTGGGCGATGGTTTGCGCCGTTCCCTTGCTGTCCCCGGTGATCATCGCCACGTTCAAGCCGGACTCAGAGAGAACCGCAATGGCCTCTTTGGCTCCCTCCTTGAGCACATCCGCAAGCGCCATCAGGCCCTGCAACTTTTGATTTGAGGCAACCCCGATGGCCGTCCAACCTTTGCCTGACCACTCCTTAATCTTCGCTTGAGCCTCGGAAGGAACATCCACCCCCATTTCCTTTAACCATCCGAGCTTACCCACCAGGACCTTTTGATTATTCACCATGGCCAGCATCCCCTTGCCCGGAACCGCGTTATAGTCCGAAGCATCCGGAATCGCAATCCCCCTCTTCTTCGCCTCCTCCACCACCGCTTCGCCCAGCGGGTGCTCCGAGCCTTTCTCAACCGCCGCGGCCAGGGAGAGAACCTCTTTATCATCCAGGCCGAAGTAGGTCACCTCGATCACTTTTGGCTGGCCCCTGGTCAGGGTGCCGGTTTTGTCGAAGACCACGGTTGTGACCTTCTCCAGCCGCTCCAGGGCCTCCCCGCTCTTGATTAAAATCCCGCTCTCGGCCCCTTTGCCGGTCCCGACCATGATCGCAGTCGGAGTAGCCAAACCCAGAGCGCAGGGACAGGCGATGATCAGCACGGCCACGAAGGCCAGCAGGGCGTGGGTGAAGACCGGAGGCGGGCTGAAGATACACCAGAAGATAAAGGTGAGGACCGCAATCCCGATCACGATGGGAACAAAGATCGAGGCCACCTTGTCGGCCAGGCGCTGGACCGGAGCCTTGGAGCCCTGGGCCTCCTCCACCAAACGGATGATCTGGGAGAGCATCGTGTCCCGGCCCACCTTCTCGGCCTTGAACA
>Ga0315283_10006990_pt1 | contig 10125 bp, 9 predicted proteins | sample YL17G09_0_MG_FD_204541 | JGI IMG/M metagenome (GOLD analysis project Ga0315283, IMG submission 204541) | Sediment microbial communities from Yellowstone Lake, YNP, Wyoming, USA - YL17G09_0 | ecosystem: Environmental > Aquatic > Freshwater > Lake > Sediment | place: USA: Wyoming | collected...
GATCTGCCTGGTGCTGGGTTACCCGGTCGCCTACGTGATCGCGCGGAGCCGCCGGTGGCGGAACCTGCTGCTGTTCCTGGTGGTGCTGCCGTTCTGGACCAGCTTCCTGGTCCGCACCTTCGCCATGATCTTCCTGCTCCGCGATACCGGGCTGGTCAACTCGCTGCTGCTCCGCCTCGGGGTCATCCAGGAGCCGCTGACGCTGCTCTATACGCCATTGGCGGTGATGGCGGGGCTGGTCTACAGCTTCCTGCCGTTCATGATCCTGCCGATCTACGCCACCCTGGAGCGACAGGACCTGGCGCTGCTCGAGGCGGCGGCCGTGCTGGGCGCCCCTCCGGCGGCCCGCTTCCGGCGGGTGACCTTGCCGTTGTCCATGCCGGGGGTCGTGGCGGGGTGCCTGCTGGTGTTCATCCCGGCGCTGGGGTCGTTCCTGCCCTCCGACCTGCTCGGGGGCGCCAAGCAGATGCTGATCGGGAACCTGATCCAGAACCAGTTCGCGGCGGCGCGGAACTGGCCCTTCGGTTCGGCCGCGTCGTTCGTGGTGATGGCCACCGTGCTCGTCGGCGTGCTCGCTTACCTCCGGACGGGAAACCGACCCGCCCCGGGGATGCGCTGACATGAAGACGCCGCGCTGGCTCGGCTCGATCGTGGCGGTGGTGTACTTCTTCCTGCACCTGCCGTTGCTGGTGCTCGTCGTCTTCTCCTTCAACGCCTCCCGGTTTTCGGTGGAGTGGTCCGGCTTCACCCTCGACTGGTATCGGCGCATCCTCGAGCGCTCCGACATCCTGGCGGGACTCAGGATCAGCCTGGTGGTCGGCCTCGTGTCCACGGCACTGTCCACCGTCCTCGGGACCCTGCTGGCGCTGGGGCTGGCGCGGCACCGGTTCCGCGGCCGGGCGACGCTCGAGAGCCTGCTCTACGTGCCACTGGTGACGCCGGAAATCGTGGTGGGGATCTCGCTGCTGATCCTGTTCGCCGCGCTCAAGATCGGCCTCGGCGTCGCCACCATCGTCATCGCCCACGTGGCCTTCAGCATCTCGTTCGTTACGGTCGTGGTGCTGGCGCGGCTGGCGGGCATGGACCGGCACCTGGAGGAGGCGGCCCTGATCCTCGGTGCCGACGAATGGACGACCTTCTTCCGGGTGACGCTCCCGCAGCTCCTGCCCGGGGTCCTCTCCGGCGCCCTGCTCGCCTTCACGCTCTCCTTCGACGACTATGTGATCACATCGTTCGTGGCAGGATCGGGCTCCTCGACGCTGCCCGTCGTGGTCTATGGCATGGTACGGCGGAACATCGAGCCCACGGTCAACGCGATCAGTACCCTGGTGCTGGTCTTCACGTCGATCCTGATCTACCTGGCCGACCGGCTGGGCCGGGAGCGGCTGGCGCGATGACGACCTCGACGCACCCGTTGCTGCAGGCGCTCCAGCGCGGCCGACTCAGCCGCCGCGACTTCGTCACGAGGGCGCTGGCGGCCGGGGCGGGCCTGCCGGCGATCGCGGCCCTGCTGTCGGCGTGCGGCGGCAGAGGGAGCGAGGGCGATGCGGCTCCGGCGGGTGTCCCGGCAGCGCTCGAAAAGGAACTCGCCATCTACAACTGGTCCGACTACATCGGTGAGACCACCTTGGCGGACTTCGAGCGCGAGTTCGGCGTCAGGGTCATCTACGATACCTACGAGAGCAACGAGGACCTGATCGCCAAGTTGATGGCCGGCGCCACGGGCTATGACCTGGTCGTGCCCTCCAACTACGCGGTCCGCGTCCTCCGCGAGCTCGAGCTGCTCGCCCCGGTGGACCGGAGCTTCCTGACCAACTGGAGCCATCTGGCGCCGGTCTTCACGGCGCAGGCATTCGATCCGGACAACCGCTACACCGTGCCGTGGCAGTGGGGGATGGCGGGACTGGCGGTGCGGGCGGACCGGCTCAAGGCCCTGCCCGATTCCTGGGCGGTGTTCCACGACCCGGCGCACGCCGGGAAGATGACCCAGCTGGACGACATGCGGGACGTGATCGGCTGCTGGCTCAAGTACCGCGGGCACTCGCTCAACTCCACCGATCCCGGGGAACTGGCCCGGGCCAAGGCCGACGCCCTCCAGGCCAAGCCCTACCTCAAGTCCTACCTGTCGGCGCCGGTGAAGGGGCAGCTGATCGCCGGCGACGTCTGGATCGCCCAGCTGTGGAACGGTGATACGGCCCAGGCCAGGACGTCCGAGCCGGGGATCGAGTTCGTGCTCCCGAAGGAGGGAAGCATGATCTATCTCGATTCGATGGTGATCCCCGCCGGGGCACCGCACCGACGGGCCGCGCACGAGTTTCTCAACTACATGCTGCGGCCCGACGTGGGGGCGGGCATCTCGAGGAAGTCTGGCTACGGCTCGCCCAACGCGAAGGCCCTGGCCCTCGATCCGTCGCTGCTCCAGCCGCCCTCGCCCGCAGAGATGCGACGGCTGGAGTACCAGGAAGACCTGGCGGCCGCCACGGGCGAGTGGGACCGGATCTGGACCGAGATCAAGGCGGGGTGAAACGGTCCTACATCTTGTGCACGCCGAACCCGTCGATGTGCACGTCCAGGTTGTGATTCACCCGGAGCCCGACGATACCGTTCATCGCGCCAGCCGCGGCCGGCATGGAGAAGACCTCCTTGCCGTTCGCGCTGAAGGTGACCTTGTCCTTGCCCACCAGGATCTCGAGCTTGTTGGTGGCCTTGCCGGCGTCGTCCTTCTTGACGATGGCATCGTTCGCCGTCCAGCCGGTGGTGATGTTCTTCGTGGTGGCGCCTTCACGTGCCCGGATCAGGAACATCCCATCCTGCCGCACCACGAAGTACGTGTAGCTCTGCCCGGCCCCCTTCAGGTCCTTGCCGCCGATGAAGAGGCCGTAGGCCTCGGGGTGCTCGGGGGCCTTGGTCTGGGTGAACGTGGCCACGGTATGGAAGGCGGTGGCCGGGGCGTCGGCCTCGCGCCAGAAGATCACGGCCGGGCCGGTGGTCGCGTGGATCCCGCCACCCATCGGCGCGATCTTGACGTTGGTCATCGCCGCATCCTTGTCGGTACGGGCCGACCAGCCGGCGGGCAGCTGCCCGCCCCCCTCTACCGGCTTGTCCATGTCGGCCATCTTCTGCTGGGCCGAGAGCGGGGTGGTCATGAGGGCGAGGGTGGCAAGAGCGAGACGGATATCCATGGTGAAGCCTCCTGAGGCGTTGGCGACGTTGCGAGTCGGGTCTGACGTGGTCTAAATTATCGGACTGCTTCAGCTTTGAACACTCGTACGCTGGTGGGAGTTCCCGATGCTCGAGACCCTCCGTATCGTGCTGGCCTGCGTGGGCGCCGGCCTGATCCTGGCCGCGCTGACGTTCGTCACCCTGCTCATCGGGGGCCTCGTCAACGCCATGGTCCTGCTCATGGCCGGGCCCATCATTGACCGGTTCATCAAGGAAAAGGACCCCAAGGCGGCTTAGGCTTTCGGGGAATCTTCGGCATCGGGCTCATCCGGGAGCCGGGTGGCCGCGCGTAACAGGCCTTCGTAGTTCAGCTTCAGGCTCACCAGCCCCTCCCGTAGCCCCCGAACCTTCATCTGCAGTCCGCCGCTTCGACGAGCCAGGTTGCTCATCATGCCGAAGGTGTCGGCCAGCGGGCCCAAGTTGAGCGTGGATGCGCCATTCCGGAGTTCGTCCAGCATCCGGCAGAGGGCCCGGGTGGCGGTGTCGTCGGATCTGAGGCTGGCCATTTCCTCGACCTGGCGGTGGATCCGCTCGAATTTCGGAGGGAGGGTCTCGAGAAAGGTGAGCTGGGCCTGTTGGGTCCCGGAAAGTCTGGCTTTGGTCATCGTCGTCAAGGTAACACCCGGACGGGGCTGCGCGTATTGTTAGGCATTGGTCGCTAGCCCATCGTCACCAGTCATCAGGTCACAGCCACTGTTTTCTCACGACCCGGGGCCATGAAACTCTCCGATACCGCCATCCGACGTCCGGTCCTGGCCACCATGATCAGTGTGGCGCTGGTCCTGTTCGGGGTGCTGGGCTTCCGCGAGCTCTCGGTACGGGAGTTTCCCGACGTCGATCCCCCGATCGTCTCCGTCAGCACGACGCTGCGCGGGGCCAACCCCAGGGTCATCGAGACCGCGGTCACCGACGTGATGGAGGAGGAGCTCGCCACCCTCGAGGGCCTCAAGACGATGACCTCGACCAGCCAGGAACAGTCGAGCAGCATCACCCTCGAGTTCAACCTGGACCGCGACATCGAAGACGCCGCCCAGGACGTCCGGGACAAGGTGTCCCGGGTGCGCGGCCGGCTGCCGGAAGAGGTGGAGGAGCCCGTCGTCGCCAAGCAGGACGCCGACGCCCGGCCGATCCTGTTCCTGTCCCTCTCCAGCGAGAACTACGACCTGCTCCAGCTCACCGAGTTGGCCGACCAGGTCGTGAAGACCCGGCTGCAGACCATCTCCGGCGTCGGGCGGGCCGATATCCGGGGCGAGCGCCGCTACTCGATGCGGGTCTGGCTCTCCGCCAACGAACTGGCCTCCCGTGGGCTCACGGTCCAGGACGTGATCGCCGCGGTGCGGAGCCGGAACGTCGAGGTCCCGGCCGGCCGGATCGAATCCGAGCGCCGCGAGTTCACGGTCCGCTCCATGGGCGAGCTCAAGACCCCGGAGGAATTCGCGGACCTCGTCATCTCGTCGGTCGGCGGGCAGTCGGTGCGCCTCAGGGATGTCGGACGCGTGGAGCTCGGGCCCGAGAACGACCGCAGCATCTTCCGCACCAACGGCAAGCCGGCGGTCGGCGTGAGCGTCCAGCGCCAGTCCAAGGCGAACATCGTGGACATCGCCGATGCGGTGCGCGCCTCGATGCCGGAGATCCAGGCCATGCTGCCCGAGGGCGTGAAGCTCGAGATGGGCTACGATCAGTCCGTCTACGTCAAGCGCTCCATCAAGGAGGCCGAGGAAACCCTGGTGCTCGCCGCCGGCCTGGTGGTGCTGATCATCTTCCTCTTCCTGCAGAACATTCGCGCCACGATCATCCCCGGCCTCGCGATCCCGACCTCGATCGTCGGCACCTTCGCGATCATGAACGCGTTGGGGTTCTCCATCAACAACCTGACCCTGCTGGCCCTGACCCTCGCGATCGGCATCGTCGTGGACGACGCCATCATCGTGCTGGAGAACGCCTACCGCCATCAGGAGGAGCTGGGCCAGGACCCGGAGACCGCGGCGATCGAAGGGACCCGCGAAATCGGGTTCGCCGTCATCGCCACCACCATCGCGCTGGTGGCCGTCTTCACCCCGCTCGCTTTCCTCAAGGGAGCCACGGGGCGGCTCTTCAACGAGTTCGGCATCGCCGTGGCCGGCGCCGTCCTCATTTCGGGCGTGGTGGCGCTCACCCTGACCCCGATGCTCTGCGCCAAGATCCTCCGGGTCCGTGTCCACCAGCCGATTCCCGAACCGACCGGGAGCTGGAGCCTGAAGCAGTTCGTGACCACCACCGAAATGCGGACGGCGCAGGCGCTCGAGCGCGGCTTTACCGGGCTCTCGAACCGGTACGAGGCGGCCCTGTCCCGCGCCCTGCAGCACCGCGGCGTGGTGCTGGCCCTGTTCGCGGTGACGACCGGCCTGGCCGTGCTCTGTTTCACGCGGCTCAAGCGGGAGTTCGTGCCGCCGGAGGACCGCGGCAGTTTCCAGGTGTCGATCATCGCGCCGGAGGGTTCGACCCTGGCGTACACCGACCAGTACCAGCGCCAGGTGGAGCGCCTGATGCTGGATACGCCGGAAGTGGAAGGCTTCAACAGCATGGTGGCCATGCGCGGCCCGGTGAACAGCGGCTTCCTGTTCACCCGCTTGACCGACTGGTCGCTCCGCCAGCGCACTGCGCAGGAGATCGTGCAGAGCCTGCAGCCCAAACTGAGCCAGATCCCCGGGGTGCTCGCCTTCGCCAACAACCCACCTGCCTTCGGCGGCTTTGGCGGTCAGCCGGTCCAGTTCGTCATCAGGAATTCGGACTTCGACCGGTTGACGCGCGGCATGGACACGCTGGTGAGGCGGGCGCGGCAGATCCCCGGGCTCATCAACGTGGACACGGACCTCCGGGTCAACAAGCCGGAACTGACGGTGTCCTTCGACCGCAATCGTGCCGAGGATCTCGGGGTCCCGGTGCGTGACGTAGCCGGCGCCCTCCAGGCGCTGCTCGGCGGGCAGCGGATCAGTACTTTCACGCGGAACAACAAGCTCTACGACGTGATGGTGCAGCTTTCGCCCGAAGCGCGAGCCACGCCCTCCGACATGGCCGGCATCCAGCTCCGCGGCAAGGGCGGCGAACTGGTCCAGCTGGACGCGATCGTGAAGGTCCAGGAGGGCGCCGGGCCTCGTCAGCTCAACCACTTCAACCGGATGCGGTCCAGTACCATGTCGGCGAGCCTGGCGCCGGGCTTCACCCTGGGCGAGGCGCTCGACTCGCTGCGGGCGCTGTCGAAGGAGGTGCTGCCGGCGGGGAGCAACGTCGCGCTGGCGGGCGAATCCCGCGAATTCGAGGAGAGCGGTGGCGCGCTCTACTTCGCGTTCCTGCTCGCGCTGGTCGTGGTCTTCATGGTGCTCGCCTCGCAGTTCGAGTCGCTCATCCACCCGTTCACGGTGCTGCTCGCCGTCCCCCTGGCGGTGAGCGGCGCGCTCTTCACGCTGTATTTCGCCAACTCGACCATCAACCTGTACAGCCAGATCGGGATGATCCTGCTGATCGGCCTGGTGACCAAGAACTCGATCCTGCTGGTGGAATACGCCAATCAGCTCAAGGAACAGGGTCTCTCCAGCTTCGAGGCCGTGCTCCGGTCGGGCCGGATCAGGCTCCGGCCGATCCTGATGACGTCGGTGGCGACGATCGTGGGCGCGGTGCCGATCGCCCTGGGCCTCGGCGCGGGTTCGCTCAGCCGCCGGCCGCTGGGCTACGCCATCGTGGGCGGCGTGTTCTTCTCGACCGTGCTGACCCTCTTCCTGGTGCCGGTCGCCTATGTGCTGCTCGAGGGGCTGGCCATGAAGCTGAGCCGGAAACGCCACCGGGAAGTCCCGGTGGCCGCGACGGCTGGCGGCAGATGATCGTCGCGGTCCTGATGGCCCTGCAGGTCGTGAGCACCGACTCGCTGCCCACGGTCACCCTGGCCGAGGCGCTCCACCGCGGTGCCAGCCTGGACCCCAACTACGTCCGCGCCCTGGGGCAGCGCAATGATGCCGAATGGAGCCGCCGTGCGGCGCTCTCCGCGCTGATCCTTCCCTCGATCTCGCTCAGTACCGACTACCAGCTCTACTCGCGCGACATCTTCAACATCGGGACCAGCAACCTCGCCGGCACCATCACCACCGCCCGGGCCGACGCGCGCTACGAGATCTTCGCCGGCGGGCGGAAACTGGCAGAACTGAGCCGGTCCCGCGCGGAGCTGGAGGGGACCCAGGCCAACGAGGTGCAGGCCCATTTCGCCGCCGCGCTGCTGATCGAGAGCAACTACTATGACGTCCTGAGCGGCCGCGAGCTGCTGGATGTCGCCCGGGCCCAGTTGCAGCGCAGCCAGGAGGGACTGGCGGCCGCTCGCGCGCGGGTAGTCAGCGGCGCGGCGGTGCAGACCGACTCCCTCCAGTTCATTCTCGACCGGGACCAGGCGCGGGTGAACGTGCTGCGGGTGGAGGCGTCCCTCCAGGTTTCCCGGCTGCAACTGGGCCGGCGCATCGGCCAGCCGGGGGGCGCCAACGCCGCCGCGCTCGACACGCTGCCGGCCCGGGAGCTGCCCTACACCCTCCCGCAGGCGGTCCAGCTGGCGCTCGAGCAGGGCCCGGCGTGGAAGATCTCCCGGGCCACCGAACGGGCCGCGGAGGCCTCGCTCCGTGCCCGGAAGGCGGCCTACATCCCGAGCATCGTGCTCTCCGGGAACGGGACCATCTTCGACGCCACCTGGCCCCCGTCCGGCCTGTCCCGGGCGTCGTTCACCGTTGGCGTGATCTGGCCCATCTGGGACAACTTCCAGCGGGAGCTGGCGATCTCCCGGGCCCGCACCACCCATGAGGTTTCCCGCGCGGTGCGCGAGGACCTCGAACGCGCCGCGGAATCTGACGTCACCGCGGCGTATACCACCTACACCACCGCCCGGGCGGTGCTCGACATCAGCCGTACCGCGGTCGTGGTCGCGCGCGAGAACTACCGCGTCCAGCAGACCCGCTACCGCGCCGGGGCCACGACCATCCTCGACCTCCTCGAGGCGCAGAACCGCCTGACCGAAGCCGAGGCCGGGGTGGTTCGGTCCCAGTATGCTGCCCGGCTCGCCGTGGCGGGGCTCGAGGCGATTCTCGGCCAGCGACTCTTCAGCGACAAGGACCAGCCGTGAAGGCCTATCATGGAACCCTGCTCGCGGTGCTGGTGGTCGCGTGCGGCGGCAAGGCGGGGGCCGGCAGCCCGGGCAAGGGCGGGCCGCCCCGGACCGTCCCGGTCGAGGTGGCCGAGGCGCGGAGCGACACCGTCGTCGACGCGATCCTGGCCACGGGACAGATCGAGGCGATCCAGTCCATCGAGCTCCGTCCCGATGCGGATGGCCGGCTGGTGGAAATCCTCGTCCGCGAGGGGGCCTTCGTCACCCAGGGCCAACCGCTCTTCAAGGTGGACGATGCCGAGCTGAAGGCCCAGGTCGCCCGCGGTGAAGCCGACCGCGATCTCGCCCAGCAGGCGCTGACGCGCACCAAACAGCTCCTCGCCGAGAAGGCGGCCGCGCCGGCCGACCTGGAGCGGGCGGAGGCCCAGGCGCGCAGCACCGACGCCTCGCTGCAGTTGCTGCAGCTCCGGCTCGACCGCACCGTCATCCGCGCCCCGTTCTCCGGCGTCACCGGCCCGCGGACGGTCAGCCTGGGCGATTATCTCACGTCCAGCACCCGACTCATCTCGCTCCAGACGGTGAATCCGCAGCGCGCGGCCTTCCAGATCCCCGAGCGCTATTCCGACCGCCTCAAGCTCGGCCAGACGGTACAGTTCCAGGTGGCGGCCCTGCCCGGCCGGGATTTCAAGGGGGTCGTCGACTTCGTGGACCCGCAGGTTCGCCTCCCCGGCCGCACGATCACGGTGAAGGCCGCGGTGCCGAACGCACGCCGCGAGCTCCAGGCCGGCATGTTCATCGAGGCGCGGCTGTCGACGGACGTCCGGCCCAATGCCACCGTCATCCCCGAAGATGCCATCACCACGGTGCAGGCCGGCTCCTTCGTCTGGGTCATCGCCGCGGGCAAGGCCACTCGCCGTCGGGTTGATCTGGGTGTCCGCACGCCAGGATATGTCGAGGTGAAGAGCGGCGTGGAGACCGGTGAGCTGGTCGTGGTCGGCGGACTCGAGCGACTGGCCGAGGGGGTCGTGGTGACGACGACGGTGGTCGACCGCCGGCCGGCTACCGGGACGGAGACCAGGACTCCCTGACGCGGCTCCTGACTGGCAATGGTGGACCCTATCCGTCAGATTGCTCCCTCGCTGGGAACTGACTTTCCGGACGGCATCTCATGCTGAAACCAGGTACCAAGGCACCGGCTTTCTCGCTGCCGGCAGACGACGGGTCCACCGTCGCCCTCAAGGATCTCAAGGGGAAGAAGGTCGTCCTCTATTTCTATCCGAAGGACGATACCAGCGGCTGCACCACGGAAGCCTGCGAATTCCGGGACAGCTGGAAGTCCGTGCTGAAGGCGGGCGCGGTGGTGCTGGGCGTGTCGCCGGATCCGGTGAGCTCGCACCTGAAGTTCAGGAAGAAGTACAGCCTGCCCTTCCCGTTGCTGGCCGACACCGAGCACGCGGTGGCGGAGGCCTATGGGGCCTGGGGCGAGAAGAGCATGTACGGGAGGAAGTACTTCGGCATCCTGCGTTCCACGTTCATCATCGACGAGCGCGGCAAAGTGACGAAGGTGTTCGAGAAGGTGAAACCCAAGGGCCACGCCGGCGAGGTCCTGGCATCGGTGGAGGACGCATGACCTTCGGTCGGTTGGAGTTGCTGGCGGTTGTGGGCCTGGTGGCGGCGGCCCTGCTTTCCGGATGCGCGGGCAGCGGATCGGCGGGGGCCGGCCCCGCGCCGAGTCTGAGCGGTCCCTCGACCACCTACGTGCAGCCGGAGCCTGGGGAGAAGCACCT
>Ga0315283_10006991_pt1 | contig 10125 bp, 13 predicted proteins | sample YL17G09_0_MG_FD_204541 | JGI IMG/M metagenome (GOLD analysis project Ga0315283, IMG submission 204541) | Sediment microbial communities from Yellowstone Lake, YNP, Wyoming, USA - YL17G09_0 | ecosystem: Environmental > Aquatic > Freshwater > Lake > Sediment | place: USA: Wyoming | collected...
TCGTCGGCCCGCAGGGCTTCGGGAACCGCGTGCACCAGGCCGGCATTTGCGACCGGCCTGGCAAGCGTCCCCCGCTGCGACGGCCGTTCACAGGCGAGCGGCCAGGGCGGCGCCTCAGTCGATGGCCAACGAGCACAGGCGTTTCAAACGCTCTCGGCAAGAACCGAGACTGGCCTCGGAGCCGGTCTGCGGCAGCCTGAAGTGCTTTGACTTGGCGCTTCGGCCGTGGCGTTGTGCCGATTCGGCATGTTCTGGACCGTTCAATGCGCCATCGGTCTCGGTCCAAGGATTGACCTGGTGTTGACGGCGTCGTGCAGGCTCGACGCGCAGCGCCGTCCCACCTGCCGCGCGGCGGTCAAGCCTGCGGGGTTCCGTGTGCATCGGCGGCCGCGGCTCAGGCAGTGAAGTGCGGCACAGACTCACGCGCCCGGCCCTTGGGCGGCAGCTGAGGCTCCAGCCCCAGGGGGGAGAGGATCTTCTCCATCACCGGCTCCACGTGGATACTGCAGACGGAGTTGAGTCGCCAGTAGACTGCCGGCCGTGAGCGACTCCTCCTGGCCGTCAGTGTGAGTACGAGGCTGCGCCAGGAAGCTGACCTTTGATGTGTGGGCATGGCCGGCCAAGGTCTGCTGTCGGCAAAGCCCGGGAACTCACACTGGCGGTCAACTGCTGCCGGTCGCGAAAGGCCGGTACCTGGCATCCGGTCTCGTCGATGTTCCAGTGGAAGGTAGCGCAGGGCGGACACCAGGGCGATTTGCTTCTTCGTCCGTTCTCCGCGGCAGCGCGAAAAGCAGTGCGTGAACGACTCGTGCGCACGGCGTGGAGCCGTCGATGACCGGCGTCAGTGATAGTCCTCTTCACGCTGGTGGCGTACCGCCAGCACCACGACTGTTGACGGGCTGACGACTTCGTACAGCGCGACATAGCCGGTACCTCCGAACGGGATGATCAACTCCCGCTGGGCTGGGTTTTGGGCCGCTTTGCGGAAGCTGAAGGGCGTGATTGCCAGCCGGTGCTGCGCCGTCGCTCTGATCGCGTCGATCGCGGCTTGGGCGCGATCAAGGTCTTCGGTCGTCTCGGACCGGTCGAGCAAGAAGTCAAAGAGGCGCTCCAAGTCAGCCTCGGCCGCAGGAGACAGCTCAACGACAAAGCTCATCGGCCAAGCTTCTTGCGCCTGGCGTCAAGCTTGGATTGCAGTCTTTCCAGGACGGTCTCGACGGGCACCGAAATGCCCGTCCGGTGGTACTCCTGCGATGCTACTTGTGCCCGAGCATGGAATGAGGTCTGGACGCGCCGGAAAGCGATGGCGTTTCGCACAGTCGCTTCGACGAAGTCGGTCAGGGTCTCGCCCTGCCTGAGAACGGACTCAAGTTCAGCGCGCAACTCTGGTTCGACGCGGATTTGGGGTATGACAGCGGACTTCATGGAAAAATTGTATTGCGTTTGCGTTACGGTTGCAATGGTCCTCGTCGGCGTGCCGACCCGACAGGACGGCAGAAGTCGCTTGCCGGCCACGTGCGGGTGCTCCCGACTATCTGGTTTGCGCGCCCGGATCTGTGGCCCGCATCAACTGCGAGGCACCTGCCACAACGTTGACACCCTGAGGTTGGCACCAGGAAGCAAGCACCACAGAGGGCCAGGCGAGTGGATCTCCGAGGACGTGGCGAGAGTGCTGGAGGCGCGCCGCTCCTTTGGAGACCGCAGCACACCATAGCCTCCAAGCGAGCAGCGCGCGCAAGCCATCGGTCGGCGGTCGCACCGCGGCAGCTAGTCTTCGCTGAAGCTTCGCTTTCGAACTGGACCCGGAGCACTACCTGTACTGCGACGGTGAGCTGAAGGTCATCGCCGCCATCCTGGAGCGGCCCGTCATGGAGCAGATCCTGACGCACCTGTGTCTGCAGTCCCGCGCACCGCCGCGCTCACCTGCCCAGGGACAGGTGCTACAGGCGGCCCGGGCACGGTCAACTACCGTCGATCGAGCGGCCTGGCGCCACGGGTCGCGTGGATCGGCTGCGTCCGGAGTCTTCCAGGCAAGGGCACTGTGCCCCCGTCGCGTGGCTAGACCCGCAAACGAGCGCGGTGCCGAGTGTGTACAGCCGGGTCCATCGCCGCTCGGCGTCTACCGTCGAGCATGAAGACCGCCACCAGTGCCTTGACCGACGGGCGCTGGCGACCAATCGCCGCCCCAGCGCCACGGAAAAGTGCGTTTGAATGACCTATCTCCCCCAGCCGCAAAGCGACAAGAGACTATTTGAAGCAACGTGAGACCGATGCCGAAAATTGACAAATACGAAAACGAAGTTCTCGGTGCCTTCGAGAGAGGCAAGCTCAAATCCGTGGCGACCAAGGCCGAACTGGCGAAGTTTAAGTCGGCTGCACGCGCCACCGCTGTCAAGGATCGCCGAGTCAACATTCGGCTGTCATCGGATGACCTGAGCGACATCCAGGTCAAGGCGCTGGGGCAGGGCATTCCGTATCAGACGTTGATTGCTAGCGTACCAGTACGTCACTTAGCATCTTCCCGCGCGCGCCGAAATCACTGGTGTTCGGCCGCGAGGCCGCACAACCAAGCGGCGTGATTCGCCGGTGAACTGATGTCGCGCGAACGAATTGTGAACATGACCGTCGTGCTCCATTGCTGCCCGCTGCACTGCAGCGGTCCGATGTACCGCGCCGAGCAGCACGGGCTGTTCAGCGGGATGCATACGATGAAGAAGTTCGCGACGAATCCGTTCGACGATATGGTGTTCTGGCAGTCGCGCCGCGATTGAAGTTGAAGAAGGTGATCCGGAGGTATCTCGCATGAAATGCCCGAGCTGCAGAAGCAGGAACTGGAAGGTGCTGGGATTGGTACTGGTGGCATAGGCGCCGGCTACGCGCGGACCGGTGCCGACACAACCGGAAGCCACTAGTCAGAGTTCTCGAAGGCCGGAGGATGAGGATAGGCCGTTCAAAGGCCCATCTTTCTTTGGCACCAGGGTCAACGGGCCCGTCGGCGGAGGCACTGGGCTGTGAAGGCGACCCGCCGGGCGTCCCCCGCAAGGGTGACAACCGACGTCAGCCCGCACCGCTCAGGCGGAGCGGGCTGCGGTGGCGAGCACGGCTGCGAGCACCTCGGCCGGCGCAACGGCAGCCATGCAGCTGCAGTCCAGGTTCGAGCAGCCCTTGTTGCACGGGCCGGGCGCCGGGGTCTGCAAGGTCGTGACGCGCGGACCGATGGGCCGCCAGCGCAGCGTGCCGATGGGCAGCAAGGGCGGGAAGATGCCCACCGCGTGGATGCCGCTGGCGCCGGCCAAGTGCAGGGGCCCGGTGCCACTGGCGACCAGGCAGTCGGCACGGCCGATCAGGTCAATGAACTCCGGCAGCGGTAGGCGGCCCACGAGGTCTTCCACACCCGGCGGCAACTGCGACAGCCAGGCCGCGAGCGCAGGCCGTTCGGCCGCCGCACCGGTGATGCTCACGGCGTGGCCCGAGGCGAGCAGCGCACGAACCAGTTCGGCAAAGTGCGGCAGCGGCCACCGGCGGCCGTTGCCGTTGGATCCCGGATGAACCAGCACGTGCAGGCGGCGCGGTGCGGGCGACGGTTCGTGCAGCGGCTGGGCTTGCGTCGTCACCGCGTGCCGCCCGTGGGCCGAGGTGCCAGCGGACAGCCAGCCTTCCTGCTGCAGCAGCGATTGCCATTGTTCGGCACCGGCGGCGCGATCGAAGACGGCGCCGAAATAGCGCCAGGACAAGACACTTTCATGCTCCCGCATGCTCCGCTTTGAGAAGCGCACCCAGCGGTTGCAGCGAAACCAGTGGGCGCTGCGTAGCAGGTTGCCCACCCGCAGCCCGATGCCCCAGCGCGCGCAGTCGCGCAGCAGCGGACGTGTCGACTGCAGGTGAAACACGGCGTCGGGCGCGGGTTCGCGCGCTGCCACCGCCTGCGCCACCTCTTCGGGTGACCACACACGGTCCACCCAGGGGCAGCGTTGCGTCAGCGCCCGGGCGTAGTCGCGCACCACCATCTCCACCCGAAGGTCGGGGTACTGCGACTTCAACCAGCGCAGGGCCGGAAAGATCATCACCACGTCGCCGAGGTTGTCGATGCGGCAGACGAGGATCCGGCGCGGGTAGCTGGCCATGGGCATCAGCCTGCGCCGGCCAGCAGCCGCTGCGCCAGCGCAAGTGCCTCGTCGGTGCCGGGCCAGTCGGTCGGTCCGGGGCGGGGTGGGCGCTGCAGGACGTGGACGCCCGGCCCCCACGGTGCCCAGCGCGCCGCGTCCGTGGGGCCCAGCACGCTGACGACTGGGCGGCCCACGGCGGCTGCGATGTGTGCCGGGCCGGTGTCGTTGGCGACCACCAGCGCGGCCTGCTGCAACAGCGCAAGGTAGGTGGCCAGGTTTGCGCCGTCGATCATGTGCGCGTCGGGGTAGTGCTGGCGCGCCGCGGCGTGTTCGCCCGGCCCCGGATAGACGACCAGCGGCAGGCCCAGAGCCGGGCCTGCCAGGCGCGTGAACTCGCCGAATGCCGGCCACTTCTTGTCGGCCTTGTCGACCGTGGCGGCACGGCCCGCGGCGAAGGGGCAGATCATGACGAAGGCGCCGTCGATGCCTTGCGCCTGCAGCAGTTGCCGAGCTTCGGTCACCTGGGCCGGCAGCACCTGCAGATCGATGTTGCGCGGCGGCGCCTGTTGCACGCGCAGGAAGCGGCAGGCGACGTCCCAGTAGCGCTCCAGTTCATGACCGCTGCGTGCCCACGGTACGGCGCGCTGCAGCAGCAGCGAGCGGCCCTCCTTGGCCACGCCCACGGCACGCAAGCCGGCCAGCCGCATCTCCAGCGCGCTGGAGAACGACACCGGCAGCAGCAGGGCGTTTTCGCGCCGCGCGAAGCCGGGGTCGACCTGCTGGCAGTGCCGGCGCAGCTCGCGCAACTGCTGCACCTTGTCGCGCAGGCTGGCGCCTTGCACGCACACCGGCCAGGGATAGGCGGCCAGCAGCGTGGGCGCCCACTTGCCGCGCGCCACGATGTGCAGTTCGTAGCCGTGGGATTCGATCAGACGCAACGCCGGCAACCCCAGCACGACGTCGCCCACCCAGTTGCGGATGCGCACGACCAGCGGGCGGCGAGCGGCGCTCACGGTCGACTGCCCGCAGCGCGCGCCGGCGTGTCCAGCAGCGATTGCACGGCGCCCAGCAAGCTGGCATTGGCGCCATCGGCGCCGCCTTGGGCTGCCGCAGCGCCAGGGCCGATCAAGCAGCAGCGGCCCACCCGGGCGCGCCGTCCGGCTTCGATGTCGCTGGCCTTGTCGCCGAACAGGCAGGACCGAGCCGTGTCCAGGCCCAGATCGGCCGCCGCGCGCAGGATGAGACCGGGCCGCGGTTTGCGGCAGTCGCAGTTCAACCGGTATTCGTGCCGCTCACCCTGCGGGTGGTGCGGGCAGGCGTAGACGCCACCGAGCTGCACGCCATGCGCGGCCAGTTTCTGGCGCATGTGGGCGTGCAAGCGGTCGAGGTCGGCCATCGTGTACAGCCCACGGGCGATGCCAGACTGGTTGGTGATGACGACCAGCACGTAGCCCGCCTGCTGCAGGCGCTGCAGGGCCGCGATGGCGCCAGGCAGCCAGTGGAAGTCCTCGGGCCGGTAGACGTAGCCGTGGTCTTCGTTGAGCACGCCATCGCGGTCGATGAAGGCGGCGGGTCGCAACGACGTCATCGATCCGCGGCCGCGCGGTGGATGCGTTGCACCAGCGCGGTGGTCGAGTAACCCTGCACAAAGGGCAGGGCCAGCGCCCGGCCGCCCCAGCTGCGCACCATGGCCGTCTCGGCCAGCGTTTCGATGTCGTAGTCGCCGCCCTTCACGTACAGATCAGGCCGGCAGATCTTCAGCAGCTCGACGGGGGTGTCCTCGTCGAACAGCATCAGCGCATCCACCGCCTGCAGGGCGCCGAGCACGCAGGCGCGGTCGAGTTCGCGGTTCAGCGGTCGCTCCTGACCTTTGCCCAGTCGGCGCGCCGAGCGGTCGCTGTTGAGCCCCACCAGCAGGCTGGCGCCCAGCGCGCGCGCCGCCGCCAGGTAGCTGACATGTCCACGGTGTAGGATGTCGAACACACCGTTGGTGAAGACCAGCGGCCGCGGCAGACGGGCCAGCGCGGCGCTGTCACCGCGGCTCAGCAGTTTGTGCAAGAGCTGGGCCTCGTCGACGGCCGGCGAGTCGAGCTCTCGGCGACTCATTCGGCCAGCTCCGCGTGGCTGACCGCGGCGGTGCCGAAGCGGGACACGACGATACCGGCCGCCCGGTTGGCGTGGGGCGCGGCGTCGCGCAGCCGCATACCGCAGGCCATCAACGCGGCCAGCGTGCCAATGACGGTGTCCCCGGCGCCAGTGACGTCGAACACTTCGCGCGCCTGCGTGGGCAGCCGCAGATGGCCGTCGGCGTCGAACAGGCTGATGCCCTCTTCCGAACGTGTCAGCAGCAGGCCCTGCAGGTTCAGCCGTTGGCGCAGCGCCTCGGCGCGCTGGGTCAAGTCGGCTTCGTCCTGCCAGCTGCCCACCACCTGGGTCAGCTCGCTGCGGTTCGGCGTGATGGCGGTGGCGCCGGCATAGCGGCTGAAGTCGCTGCCCTTGGGGTCGACCAGCACGGGCAGGCCGGCGGCACAGGCCTGCTCGATCATCTGGCCGACGTGGGTCAGGCCGCCCTTGCCGTAATCGGACAACAGCACCAGGTCGTGCTGGGGCAGCAGCCGCTGGTAGTCGTTGAGCATCAGCTGCAAGACCTCGTGGTCGGGCCTGTTCTCGAAGTCGACGCGCAGCAGCTGTTGCGAGCGGCCGATGACCCGCAGCTTGACCACCGTCTGCAGCTGCGCATCAGTGCCCAGCACGGCCTGCACCCCCTGCCGCTCCAGCAGCTCGCGCAGGCTGCGACCGGGGTCATCGTCACCCACCGCGGTGAGCAGCGTGCACTGCGCGCCCAGGCTCTTGACGTTCATCGCCACGTTGGCCGCGCCGCCCAGGCGCAGTTCCTCGCGCGTCACGCGCACCACCGGCACAGGGGCCTCGGGCGAGATGCGATCGACGTCGCCGAACCAGTAGCGGTCGAGCATCGCGTCGCCGACCACCAGCACGCGGCTGGCCGTCAGTTGCGCCCGTGTCGGCAGGGTCCGGCTCATGCCAGGTCCAGGCCGCGCTCGATCAGGCTGCACCAGCAGTGGCCGACAAAGATGTGCACCTCCTGGATGCGCGCCGTGGTGGCGCTGGCGATGATCACCGCGTCATCGCACAGCGGCAGCAGCTTTCCGCCATTGCGCCCGAGCAGGCCGATGGTGGCGATGCCCAGACCTCGGGCGGCCTCGGCGGCGCGCAGCAGGTTGGCGGAGTTGCCCGAGGTGGAGATCAGCACCAAGCCGTCGCCGGCACGCCCCAGACCACGCACCTGGCGCTCGAAGACGGCGTCGAAGCCGTAGTCGTTGCCGATGCAGGTGAGCACGGAACTGTCGGTGGACAAGGCCAAGCCGGCCAGCGGGCGGCGGTCGTCGACCAGGCGGCCGGTGAGCTCGGCAGCCAGGTGCTGGCTATCGGCCGCCGAGCCGCCGTTGCCGCACCACATGATCTTGCCGCCGGCACGCAGCAAGCCGGCCATACGCTGGCCGATGCGATCGACCGCGGGCTGCAGCGTGTGCAGGCTGTCGAACAGCGCCCGGTGCTCGGCAAGTGCAGTGCTGAAAAGGTCTTTGGGCATCGGCGGGGGCGGCGCCTTTCTGGCGAATGATCCGCTCATTCTGCCATCGCACCCCAGCGGCTCGGCCGCTTTGTCTGTGCGCCCAGCATGGGCGCGATCTTGGAGGTGCAAGTCCTCGCGCGAGCTGACCACAGTGCGCGAAGTGAAGCGCAACTGCGTGAGGGTGACCGAGCGTGGGGAGGAAGCGTGGAGCGAAACTGCGAGTCGAGGAACACGAAGCGCATATGAGGCGGCGTCGGGCAGGGCGAGCGGGCAAACGATCGCGAAGCTCTTGAGGTCAAGGCCCAGGCGACGTAGAGGCGACGGCTGCGTGGGGAAGGATTGCGTTCTTACCTGGGGAGATCTCGCCTTGTGGCTGAAAGGCTGACCGGGATGACCGGGAGCGAGAAGTCAGCAGAGGGCGAGTGTGCGCTGGGCAGCGCGTAGTTCAGGAGGGTTCAAGTCCCTCTGGCGCCCGGATGAGGGGCGTCATATCTGAACGCGGGGGTAATGCCTCGCGGGCCGGGGAGAGGAAGGAAGGTATGGAGAGGCCTAGACGGGCACGAAGGCGAAAGTCGGAGACAGCCAAGGCGGACCTGCAGCCACCGTCCTCGCAGTACCTCGGAGGGCAGGGTGTCCACCGCGAGGTGGGATCCGAAGGGCATGAGGAGAAGTACCGGGCCGTAGTCGAAGGAGCTATCCGTTGACGAAGTGGTCGGCCAAAGGTGGGGCAAGGGCGAGCCTGCACTATGGAGGCGAAGGCGTTCTCATTCACCCACCGCACCAAGGTGTTTGCACACGGCACGGTACGGAAGAACTATGCGTGACCCCAGGAGAACTGACGTGGTCCGCGGGTGGCGCCGCGGAAAGCGAGCCTATAAGCGAGAGCGAAGTGGCGAGCGATGCTGCGTCAGTAGTCGGACTGCCGAGTAGTACCTCAAGCGCGGTGAAAGCCGCGTGACCGAGCGATCGGCGGGCGGGTGGCCCGGGAAAGGCGGCAGACGTTGATGGTTGGGAAGAAACGGCGGAGCCAGAGAGTTAAGGGCGCGGAGGAGGAACAGTTCCATGGGTGAAATACCCGAACATCCTCGCCCGAGGAGACTGGCGCACTGGATCAACCCGACGGGGGCAAAGAAGGTCCATTCATTGATTGGCAAGGTCTACCAGAAGAAGAACCTGGAGATGGCCTGGGAGAAGGTGCGAGCCAACAAGGGCGCAGGCGGTGTGGACGGACAGAGCGTGGCGGACTTCGAGTTAGAGCTGGACGAGCAATTGGACCGGCTACATCGCGAGCTGCGCGACGACGTCTATCGACCCCAACCCGTAAGGCAAGTGCCGATCCCGAAGGTCGGCAAGCCGGGCGAGTGGCGGAACCTGGGGGTACCAACGATCTTCGATCGGGTGTGCCAGCAGGTGCTGCTCAATCGGCTGGAGCCGATCTTCGAGCCGGAATTCGATGATGCCAGCTTCGGATATCGGCGAGGGCGGTCTCCCCACGGCGCTCTGCGCAAGGTGTGGAAAGAAATCGAGAGCTGGAGCGGCGCGGACACCAGTTCGTGCGCTACGCCGACGACTGCAACGTCTACGTCAGGAGCCGGCGTGCAGGCGAGCGGGTGCTGCAAGCACTGCGAGGCTGCTACGCGAGGCTGGCCCTGAAGGTCAACGAGTCCAAGACGGCGGTGGCCAACGTCTGGGGACGCAAGTTCCTGGGCTTTTGCTTCTGGGCAGCCCCGAAGGGGGAAGTCAAGCGGGCGGTGGCCGGGCAGGCCATGCACAAGCTGCGCGAGCGCATCCGGCAGCTGACACGGCGCACGAAGGGGCGCAGTCTCGAACAGATCGCAGAGGGCTTGAGGGGCTACGTGCCGGGCTGCAAGGCGTACTTCCGGCTGGCACAAACCCCGAGGGTGATGCGCGAGCTGGACGAATGGCTGCGTCACCGGTTGCGCGCTGTGCGGCTCAAACAGTGGCGGCGCGGGACGACGATGTTCCGCGAGCTGCGCGCGCTGGGTGCCAGCGTGGACCTGGCTGCGCGCATTGCCGGCAACGCCAGACGCTGGTGGCGCAACCGCCGCATGGGTCTCAATCGCGTGCTGCCGATCGCTTACTTCGACCGCCTGGGAGTCCCGAAATTCTCCTGACCTCAACTTCTCGAAACGCCCGGTGCGGACCCGCATGCCGGGTGGTGTGGGAGGGCTCCGATCAGCGATGATCGGCCCCTATCCCAATCATCGGCAGGGTGCGCGAGATCTGCGCGGCGGCCGCGAGCAATGATGGCAGGCACCGCTGAAGCATCTGCTGCGGTGGCGTGGCCAGTGCCTGCGCGCTGAGGTTCAGCGCAGCGATCGTGCGGCCGCTGCGGTCGGTGATGGGGGCCGCCATCGACACCAGTCCCTCTTCGAGCTCTTGATCGACCAGGCACCAGCCCTGGTT
>Ga0315283_10006993_pt1 | contig 10124 bp, 8 predicted proteins | sample YL17G09_0_MG_FD_204541 | JGI IMG/M metagenome (GOLD analysis project Ga0315283, IMG submission 204541) | Sediment microbial communities from Yellowstone Lake, YNP, Wyoming, USA - YL17G09_0 | ecosystem: Environmental > Aquatic > Freshwater > Lake > Sediment | place: USA: Wyoming | collected...
TCCGCCGAGCATGATGTGTCGCGGGTGAGCGCGGTCGCCGTGGCCCAGGCGCTCGATCCTGCCCGATACGAGGTGGTGCCGGTCGCGATCACGAAGGAAGGTCACTGGTTGCTCGCCGGCGAGGCGCTTCGCCAACTCGCAGGGGAGCGTGCCGCGCTGCCCTCGGCGTTCGTTGTCGAGGGCACCCCAGTGGCCGCGCTTCCCGATCCGGGGAGCCGTGCGCTTGCGCCGCTGAACGCCGGGACATCGACGCCGCTGCCGGCTCCCGCGTTCGACGTCGTGCTGCCGCTCCTTCACGGACCGTACGGCGAGGACGGCACCGTGCAGGGGCTGTTCGAGCTCGCCGGGGTCCCGTACGTCGGCTCGGGCGTCGTCGGCTCCGCTGTTGCGATGGACAAGGTGATGATGAAGCACGCGTTCGCCGCCGCAGGCCTCGAGGTCGCGTCGTGGCTGTCGTTCCGTGAAGGGCACGACGTCGACGCCCTGGTCGCCGAGGCCGAGAGTGGGCTGGGGTATCCGTGCTTTGTGAAGCCGGCCAACCTTGGCTCTTCGGTTGGCGTCTCGAAGGCGACGGATCGCGACGGGTTGCATGCCGCCGTCGAGGCCGCGCTGGGCTTCGACGAGTGGGTCGTGGTCGAGGAAGCGATCGTCGGGCGCGAGATCGAGGTCGGCATCCTCGGTGACGACCCACCGCGGGCATCGGTGCCGGGCGAGATCGTTCCGGGCGCCGACTTCTATTCCTATGCGGACAAGTACGAGAGCGATGCAGCCGAGCTCATCGTGCCTGCACCGCTGAGCCCAGGCCAGGTCGAGACGGTGCGCGCGCTTGCGGTGCGGGCGTTCGAGGCCTGCCGGTGCGAGGCGATGGCCCGGGTCGACTTCTTCTTCGAGGAGCGACGGGCCGACGGTGGGCCCGGGCGCGGGTTCGTGGTGAACGAGGTCAACACGATTCCCGGGTTCACGCCGATCTCGATGTACCCGCGTCTGTGGGAGGCGTCGGGCGTGACCTATCCCGAGCTCCTCGACCGGCTGATCGAGCTGGCGCTCGATCGCCAGGATCGTCGTGCTCGGCGAGCCGGTCGCCAGCGGGACGAATGAGCACCCAGAGAACTGGTACAGCAGGGAGCTAGAGGTTCACGACGGGGCACGTGAAGGTGCGGGTGATGCCCTCCACCGACTGGATCTGTGACACGACCAGCTTGCCGAGGTCGTCGAGTGTCGCGGCTTCGGTGCGCACGATGACGTCGTACGGACCCGTGACGTCATCGGCGGCGATGACACCCTTGATCGCCCGTACCGAGCCGGTGACCAGTGCGGCCTTGCCGACCTCGGTCTGGATGAGCACGTAGGCGCTGATGGCCATGGCGTACCTCCTCGTCTGGTGCGCGGAGCGTAGCGGTGGATCGCGGGGACGTCTTGGCCGAGTTGCACTCGCCGAGCCCTCTGGGTCGAGCCCCTCAGCCGAGCCGGTCTTCGAGTGCGCCGAGCTCCTCGCGGAGCGCGGAGGGCAGCTTGGTGCCGAAGGTGTCGAAGTGCTCATGGGTGGTGGGCAGCTCGCGCTTCCACTCCTCGGGGTCGACCATCAACGCCGCGGCGGCGGTGGTCCGGTCGTGGTCGTCGAGCCCTTCCAGGTCCAGGTCCTCGGGACGGGGCACCGTGCCGATCGCGGTCTCGACACCATCGGCCTCGCCCTCGAGACGCCGGCAGACCCAGTCGAGCACGCGGGAGTTCTCGCCGTAGCCCGGCCACAGGAACTTGCCGTCGGCGTCCTTGCGGAACCAGTTGACGCCGAAGATCCGGGGGAGCTTCGACTCGTCGGTGCGCTCGGGCATCGACAGCCAGTGCGCGAAGTAGTCGCCCATGTGGTAGCCGCAGAAGGGGAGCATGGCGAACGGGTCGCGCCGCAGCTCGCCCAACGCGCCGAACGCAGCTGCGGTCTTCTCCGACCCCATCGTTGCGGCGATGAACACGCCGTGACGCCAGCTGCGCGACTCGTAGACCAGCGGGACCGTCGTGGCGCGGCGCCCGCCGAAGAGGAACGCCGAGATCGGCACCCCCTTGGCGTCTTCGGACTCCGGAGCGAGGATCGGGCACTGCGCGAGCGGGACGCAGAAGCGCGAGTTCGGGTGTGCTGCGGGCTCGTCGGACGCGGGTGTCCAGTCGCGGCGCTTCCAGTCGATGAGGTGGGCGGGCGGCTCACCGTTGATGCCTTCCCACCAGACGTCACCGTCGTCGGTGAGCGCCGTGTTCGTGAACACGGTGTTTCGCGCGACCGTGTGCATCGCGTTCGGGTTCGTCTCCAGGTTCGTACCCGGGGCCACCCCGAAGAAGCCGTTCTCGGGGTTGATCGCGTAGAGGCGCCCGTCGTCGCCGAGCTTCATCCATGAGATGTCGTCACCGACGCACTCGGCCTTCCAGCCTGGGATCGTGGGGATGAGCATGGCGAGGTTGGTCTTGCCGCACGCCGACGGGAACGCAGCACCGATGTAGAAGGTTCGGCCCTTGGGCGAGGTGAGCTTGAGGATGAGCATGTGCTCGGCCAGCCAGCCCTCGTCCCGGGCGATCACCGACGCGATCCGCAGCGCGAAGCACTTCTTGCCGAGGAGGGCGTTGCCGCCATATCCCGATCCGTAGGACCAGATCTCGCGTGTCTCGGGGAAGTGCACGATCCACTTCTCGTCCGGGTTGCAGGGCCACACCGTGTCGGCTTCACCCGGGCCGAGCGGGGCGCCGATCGAGTGCACGCACGGGACGAACTCGCCGTCGGTGCCGAGCACCTCGAGTGCAGCGCGGCCTGCACGCGTCATCAACCGCATGCTGACCGCCACGTAGGGCGAGTCGGTGAGCTCGACGCCGATGTAGGAGAGCGGGGAGCCGAGGGGGCCCATCGAGTAGGGGATCACATACATCGTGCGGCCGCGCATGGAACCGGCGAAGAGATCGCGGATCTTGGCGCGCATCTCGGTCGGAGCCATCCAGTTGTTGGTCGGTCCGGCATCCTCTTCGCGTTCCGAGCAGATGTAGGTGCGGTCCTCGACGCGGGCGACGTCGCTCGGGTCGGTGGTCGCCCAGTACGAACCGGGGCGCTTCTCGGGGCTGAGCTCGGTGAAGGTGCCGGCATCGACGAGCTGCTTGCAGAGCAGCTCGTACTCGGCATCGGACCCGTCGACCCAGTGGACGGCATCCGGCTCGCAGAGCTCCGCCATCGCCTGGACCCAGGCGAGCAGTCCGGCGTGAGTGCTGGGGGCATCCGTCACGAGCGACACGGGGACTCCTTCGCCTGGTCGACTCCGGCTGGCGCGGCGCCCGAACGGCGGGCCGCGAAAGGTGGCAGGAGTGTACCGATGGCCCATCGCGAGAGCCGAATGGCCGACCACGACACCGGTACCGTGGTGTGATGAGCTGGCTCTCCTGGATCGTCGTCGGGTTCGTCGCCGGCGTGCTTGCGAAGCTCGTGACCGGTCAGGACCGCCCGGGGTGCCTGGGGACGGTCCTGGTCGGCATCCTCGGCGGGCTCCTCGGCGGGGCCATCTTCACCGCAGCGGGCGACGAGGGGATCAACGACTTCAGCATCCGCTCGATGCTCGTCGCGTTCGTCGGTGCGACGATCCTGCTCTTCGTGTGGGGCCTGGTCACGAATCATCGCGACTGAGGCTCGCGCGCGATCTGGCCTGCTCCGCTAGATCTGGGCGGTCGGGAGGCCCATGTCGCGCTCGGAGCCGATTCGGATTCGGGTGGCGCGACCTTCCGGGTCGAGCTCGAAGTTCACGCGCTGGCCCTGGCGCAGGGCCCGAAACAGCGAACCCTCGAGAGCGGTCGTGGCGAGCATGTACTCGGCACGATCAGCGTCGCTCATCACGATGCCTTCACCAGTCCGCGGATCGAAGGTTCGCACGACGCCCTGCATACCCGGGCCGCCTACGGCTTCTGGACCTTGCCGGCCTTGAGGCACGACGTGCAGACGTGGAGTCGCTGGTGGGTACCGTTCACCACGGCGCGCACCTTCTGGATGTTGGGATTCCAACGCCGCTTCGTGCGACGATGCGAGTGGCTGAGGCGCATGCCGAACTGCGGCTTCTTGCCGCACACCTCGCAGACCGACGCCATGGGACTCACTCCTCTGTGCGGCCGTGCCGCGTTCGCTGGTCGCGGCGGTGCCGCGGAACGCGCTGCCTCGAACGGGGAACGACTGATGCTAGCAGCGGGGCCCGCCCTGCTCGAAGGCGGGCGCCGCTACCATTCTCCGGCACATGAGCACCCTGGCCACGATCGACGGTGCGACCCTCGCCCGGGTCGTCGGAATCTTCCGCGACGCGTTGCGAGCACACCAGGAGGAGCTGAACCTCCTGAACGTGTATCCGGTGCCCGACGGTGACACGGGCACGAACATGGCGCTCACCATCGAGTCCGTGTGCACCGAGGTCGGGTCCGCGACGCGGATGGATGACGTGTGCACCGCGCTGGCCCACGGATCGCTGATGGGAGCCCGGGGCAACTCGGGAGTGATCCTGTCCCAGATCCTTCGGGGGCTGGCCGACACGTTCACGTCGCTCGAAGCGATTGGTGCGGCCGACGTCGCCGCGGGTCTGCGGCGAGCCTCGGACGCGGCCTACCAGGCCGTGATGCGCCCGGTCGAGGGCACGATCCTCACCGTGGTGCGCAGTGCGGCGGAAGCGGCCGAAGCGGCGCGTGACGCCGGTGGGAGCACGCTCGAGTCTCTCCTCGAGCAGACGGTCGCGGCTGCCCACGACGCGGTCGCCCGCACCCCCGATCTGCTCCCGGTGCTCAAGGAGGCGGGAGTCGTCGATGCCGGCGGACTGGGCTTCACCCTCCTGCTCGACGCCTTGCTCCACGTGGTCGACGGTCGCCCTGTTCCCGAGCCGGAGATGGTCACCGCGCCCACCGCGGTTGCCGCTCACCAGCGCGACGGCGACCGTTCCTCGATGCGCTACGAGGTCATGTATCTCCTCGAAGCGGCCGAGGGGACGATTCGTGCGTTCAAAGAGACGTGGGGCGCGCTGGGCGAATCCATCGTCATCGTGGGTGGTGAGGGCCTGTGGAACTGCCACGTCCACACGAACGACATCGGCGCGGCGATCGAGGCGGGGATCCAGGCCGGGAGGCCGCACGAGATCCGCGTGACCGACCTGATCGAGCAGGTCGAGGAAGAGCAGTGGGTGCGTGCAGGCAATGCCACAGACACTCCCGCCGAACACGTCACGACCGCGGTCGTCGCGGTCGCGGTGGGTCACGGCCTGAGCCGGCTGCTCCGGTCGGTCGGGGTGCACGAAGTGGTCGCCGGCGGTCAGTCGATGAATCCGTCGACCGCGCAGATCCTCGAAGCCGTCGATCGCGCGCCCTCTGAAGCCGTTCTCGTGCTCCCGAACAACAAGAACATCGTCGCGGTGGCCCAGCAGGTCGGTGCGTTGACCGATCGCGACGTCGGCGTCGTACCAACGCACGCGGTGGTGGAGGCGCTCGCGTCACTCATGGTGTACGACCCGGACGCCACGCTCGAGGTCAACGCGGCGGCGATGGCGGATGCGGCTTCGCGAGTGCGCGCGGGTGAGGTCACCCAGGCGGTGCGCGACAGTGTCGCCGAGTGCGGCGCGATCTCGGAAGGCGACTGGATCGCGATCACGCGTGACGGGATCTGTGCCGCCACCGCCTCGGCTGCCGAGGCTGCGATCGCGCTGGTCGATCAGCTCATCGATGACGACAGTGAGCTGGTGACCGTCCTGCTCGGCAGCGACGCCCGCCCCGCCGAAACCACGAAGCTGCGCGAGCACCTCGGGCTGGAGCACGGGCACGTCGAGGTCGAGGTGCACGAGGGCGACCAGCCCCTGTACCCGTATCTCATCGGGGTGGAGTAGCCCGGGTGGCACCGGGACTCACTCTTCGCGAGCTGCGCGAGAAGTCGATCTCGGATCTCCGGACAGTCGGTCCGAGCCTCGGCCCGAAGCTCGGCGCGATGGGGATCGACACGGTGCTCGATCTGCTCGAGCACTACCCGCGCCGCTATCACGACCGCACGAGCACCACGGAGATTGCGGCGCTGGCGGTCGACGAGCAGGCCACCGTCGCCGGGGAGGTGAAGAAGGTCTCGGTGCGGCGCCCCCGAAAGGGTCGCCCGATCGTGGAGATGGAGATCTACGACGGCACGTCGTACCTCAAGCTCACCTTCTTCAATCAGGAGTACCGAGCGAGGATCTCCGAGGGCACGGAGGTCTCCGTCTTCGGCAAGGTCGATCTCTACCGGGGTCGGCGCCAGATGGTGAATCCGGCGATCGACGTGCTCGACACGGTCGCCGAGCCGACGACCGGTGTCCTGCTGCCGGTGTATCCGCAGTCGGGCAAGGCCGGGGTCAACAGCTGGGAGATCCGCAAGGTCGCGGCCGAGCTCCTCAAGCGCACCGAGCCGCGCGGCTTCGCCGATCCCCTCGATGACGACCTGCGCCGCGCTCAGCATCTCGTGGATCGAACGGTGGCGTACACCAACATCCACCGACCCGAGACGATGGCCGACGCGTCCGCGGCGCGAGCGCGCCTCACGTTCGACGAGTTCCTGCGAATGCAGGTCGGGTTGGTCGCTCGCAAGCGCGCGCTCGAGCAGGATCGAAGCGGGATCGAGCACCGGACCGTCGGTGTGCTGAGCGAGGCGTTCCTCGCCGGGCTGCCGTTCCCGCTGACGGGCGATCAGGAGCGCGTCGTCGCCGAGATCATGGTCGACATGGGCGCCGCCTCGCCGATGCATCGGCTCCTCCAGGGAGAGGTTGGCTCGGGCAAGACGGTCGTCGCGCTGACGGCGCTGCTCGTCGCGGTGCAGGGCGGCCACCAAGGTGCGTTCATGGCACCGACCGAAGTGCTCGCCGAGCAACACGACCTCACGATGCGGACGCTGCTCGAGGGGCTGAAGGTCCCGGAAGCAGGGTCGCTCCTGGGCGAGCGGCCGGTCGGGATCGCGCTGCTCACGAACCGCACCACCGCGGCCGAGCGCCGTCGCATCGCGGAGGGTCTGAGGGGCGGACAGGTCGACATCCTCGTCGGGACCCACGCGTTGATCTACGAAGGCGTCGAGTTCGCGGACCTCGGGCTCGTCGTCATCGACGAGCAGCACCGCTTCGGCGTGGAGCAGCGCGATCTGCTGCGCGGGAAGGGCAACGAGCCCGACGTGCTCGTGATGACCGCCACCCCGATTCCGCGCACGGCAGCGATGCTCATCTATGGCGATCTCGACAAGTCCGAGTTGCGAACGCTCCCCGCCGGGCGTTCCCCGATCACGACCGAGGTGGTCGGCCCGAGCGCGCTCGAGCGGGTCGCCGTCTATGAGCGGCTGCGCAACGAGGTCGCGGCCGGCCGCCAGGCGTATGTGGTGTGCCCGCTCGTCGAGGGCTCGACGAAGCTCGAGGCCAAGGCGGCAACGGAGGAGTATGAGCGCCTCGGACGCGAGGAGCTCGCCGGTCTCCGACTCGGTCTGTTGCACGGCCAGATGCCACCAGCCGACAAGGAATCGGCGATGCGCAGCTTCCGTGCCGGCGAGATCGATGCGCTCGTGGCGACGACGGTCATCGAGGTCGGCGTCGATGTGCCGAACGCCACGGTGATGATCGTCGAGGACGCCGACCGCTTCGGTCTGCTCCAGCTCCATCAGCTGCGGGGTCGGATCGGGCGCGGCGAGCACCCTTCGTGGTGCTACCTGTTCGCCGACCCGTCCACCGCCGAGGGCCGCGCACGACTCGAGGCGATGCGGGACAGCACCGACGGCTTCGAGCTGGCCGAGCGGGATCTCGAGATTCGGGGAGCGGGTGCGGTGTTCGGCGAGCGCCAGTCCGGCTTCAGCGACCTGAAGCTCGGGCGTCTCCCACGCGACGAGCCGGTGGTGGTCGCGGCGCGTGCGGTGGCCGAAGCCCTGCTCGACGACGATCCTGGGCTCGAGCGCCACGACCAGCTCCGCGAAGAGGTCGAAGATCTGCTCGGTGACGCTGTGGAGTTCTTGTTCAAGAGCTGAGTACGAGCCTCATCAGCTCTTCTTGAGGATGCCGAAGACGCCGCGCAGGACCGTGTTGATCATCGAGCGGCCCTCACGCGACTTGAGCACGGTCTCGACGACGCCGGGCTCGTCCTTCTGGGGCTTGGGGGCGCGCTTGGTCTTGGCCCGACCCGCAGGCTTCTCGACCTTGACGCCGCCGCCACCCGGCTCCTTCACTCCGGGATCGCCCTCCTCCTTCGCGGCGGCCTCGGCTGCAGTCGCGAGCTTGGCCTTGAGCTTCTCCTCGGCCGACTCGCGATTCTCCTCGGTCGCGTACTTCGACCACAGCGTGCTCGTCTTGGCCGCAGCATCGACCTTCTCGCGGCCAGGGTCGCCGATGCGTGACGTGGGCGGGGCGAGGCGCGTCCACACGACGGGCGTCGGCGTGCCCTTCTCGTCGAGGATCGTGATCATCGCCTCGCCGGTCCCGAGGCGGGTGAGGTCCTCCTCGAGGTCGTAGTCGTCGGTGTTGGGGTAGGTCGTGACCGCGGCCTTGAGTGCCTTCGCGTCGCGCGGCGTGTGGGCGCGCAACGCGTGCTGGATCCGGTTGCCGAGCTGGGCGAGCACGGGACCCGGGACGTCGTCGGGCAGCTGGGTGATGAAGAAGATGCCAACCCCCTTCGACCGGATGAGCCGAACGGTCTGGGCGACCTCCTCGACGAAGTCCTTCGACGCGTCGGCGAACAACAGGTGGGCCTCGTCGAAGAAGAACACGAGCTTGGGCTGGTCGAGGTCGCCCACCTCGGGGAGCTCGTGGAACAGCTCGGCGAGCAGGTACATCAGGAACGTCGAGAACAGCTTGGGGCGGTCCTGGACCGACGGCAGCTCGAGCAGGTGCAGTGAGCCGGCATCGAGGAGATCCGCGATCGAGATCTCCGGAACGCCGAAGAATGCCTCGGCGCCTTGCTGGTCGAGCTCGGTGATCGAGCGGAGCAGCACTCCGGCGGTCTGCGACGACACGCCGCCGAGCTCTTTCAGATCGGCCTTGCCCTCGTCGCCGGTGAGGTACGAGAGCAGCGACCGGAGGTCGGAGAGGTCGAGGAGCGGGAGCTGTCTCTGGTCGGCGTACGCGAACACCAGCGCGAGCGACGAGCGTTGCGTCTCGTTCGCCCCGAGCACCTTGGCCAGGAGCTGCGGACCGAAGGACGACACCGACGCGCGCAGGGGAATCCCTTCACCGAGGCCACCGAGCGACCAGAACGTGACCGCGCGGCCCGCGGGCTTCCAGTCGATGCCGAGCGACGCGACGCGCTCGTTGATCCTGTCGTTCGCGGTCCCCGGCTCCATCAGACCGGAGAGGTCGCCCTTCATGTCGGCTGCGAACACCGCGACGCCGGCATTCGCCAGCTGTTCGGCGAGGAGCTGCAACGTCACGGTCTTGCCGGTGCCGGTGGCCCCGGCGATCAAGCCGTGGCGGTTCATCATCGAGAGCGGGATCTGCACGATGGCATCGGGGAGCACCGCGTCGTCATGCACGGCCCTTCCGAGTCCCACGGCCGCGCCATCGGTGGCGTAGGCCGCCGTGATGCGGGCAGCCAGATCATCGGCGGGGACGGTCTCGTCGGTCTTGGCGGTCTGCTTGATGGTCACCCGAGCATCGTAGGACCGCGCGACAGTGGGATCTCATGGCGACGGGCCGGATGCGGGTGATCGCGGGGACGGCCGGCGGGCTGAGCCTGAGATCGCCCCGCGGCACCCGACCGACCTCCGGTCGGGTGCGCGAGGCCCTGTTCGCGGCGCTCGGAGACGTCGGGGGAGCCAGCGTGCTCGATCTCTTCGCCGGAAGTGGCGCACTCGCGATCGAGGCGCTGTCGCGTGGGGCTGATCGTGCCCTGCTCGTCGACCGTGATCACGGCGCGACCGAGGTGGCGAGTCAGAACCTCGCGACGACGCGCATGACCCCGCGCGCGCGTGTGCTCACTCGCCCGGTGGCGTCGCTGTTCGTCGGGCCGCCTCCCGTCGAGGCGCCCTTCGATCTGGTGTGCTGTGACCCACCGTACGAGATGCCCGGGTCCGAGCTCGAGGTCGTCCTCGCGGGACTTCGCGGTCCCGGCTGGGTAGATCCCGAGGCCCGCGTCGTCGTCGAGCGGGCCGC
>Ga0315283_10006995_pt1 | contig 10123 bp, 8 predicted proteins | sample YL17G09_0_MG_FD_204541 | JGI IMG/M metagenome (GOLD analysis project Ga0315283, IMG submission 204541) | Sediment microbial communities from Yellowstone Lake, YNP, Wyoming, USA - YL17G09_0 | ecosystem: Environmental > Aquatic > Freshwater > Lake > Sediment | place: USA: Wyoming | collected...
AGGCGTAAGGATGTCCGGCAATTGTTGCAGATAAAGCACCTGCTCTATGTTGAGGGATTCACTGTCAATGGGGCCAAGCGGCAATTGATGAAAATGAAAAACGCCTCTTCTGAAATCGATGAAGGGTGGGACAGGGCAAGGCTTGCGGAAATCAAGAAAGGCTTACGCCAGATCCGTGAGATGATCCGTTGAGATAAACCCGGCCACTGGCTCGTCAGATCCCAAACGGCCGATCGGGATGCTTGGGAGTCCTGATCGGCCGTTTGGTTAGGTTGACCGGATGGTGGGGGGATCGATGCTTTTTTACCGGATGTTAATAGTTTTTTAATGCTTTCCTCTTTTTGAGGCCTTAAGAGGATTGAGCTTTTGTGAAGATTCTTTGATATCCCGCTTGATATGAGAGGCTGTGGGACAGTTCCCCGAGAGCCACTTACTGTTGGGATCAGGATAGACCTTGCAATATTGACCGGCCGGATAGGCTATCGTCTTGCTGCAACCTTCACAAGTATCGATGATAGAATAGCAGCTTCCTCCGTTAAATCCGCAACCTTTCTTGGTCATGAAAGAACATTCATAACCCACCTTGATCGTTTGACAAACCATTGGAATCACCCCCTGTCTGTTTTTTTATCTTTAATGCCTAAGCGCATGGAAACAACTTCAAGCGCAGCAACGGCCCGACATCCATCAAAACCTTTGTCATCCCACGATTACGGCCGGCCCTGAGGTCGAACAAATGTATTGCACATCGCAGAGCCAAGCGTCAGCCTGCAAGGGCTTCTGGAAAAAGACGCGCTTTGGTAACAAAAAAATGAGGGTCTGTCAACACAAATTTTGACACAAATTTTGACAAATTTAGAATTTTTTACTCAGGGAACATGAATCGGCAATTGCTTGTTTGTAAAAGGATTTGCACTTTGTAAAAAAATAAGTGCGGCAATGGATTGACTTCATCGGGCATTCATGATAGGGAAACACGTCAACTAACTATAAACACAGAGCTTTATTATGAAGAAAGGGGGGATGTGCAAATGGACCGGTGCGGATTGACCCGCATAGTCCTTCGCTCCCTTCTGATTCAATCCTCTCTGAATTTCTCAAGGATGCAGAATCTTGGCTTTGCTTACTCTCTGGTTCCCTTCTTTAAGCGCTTTAAAGATGATATTGAGCGGATTCCGGAGCTGCTGATCCGCCATCTACAGATGTTTAATACCCATCCCTATTTCTCCGGTCCCGTAATCGGTTCCGTGGTCAAAATGGAAGAGATGGCGTTATTGGATGATCAGAACACCGCCTTATCTGTTAGCGATCTCAAGGGATCCCTCATGGGGCCCTACGCGGCCCTGGGCGATTCCTTTTTCTGGGGTGCCCTGCGGCCCTTTTCCTCCCTGATCGGCGCAACCCTGGCCGCTCTGGGATCGACCATCGCACCGCTCGTCGTGCTTTGCATATACAATCAATTTCATCTCTGGAGCAGGATGAAAGGATTTTCTGTTTGACATGATGGAAACGAGATCTTTCAAGATAACTAATAAACTGGGCATTCATGCGCGGGTGGCCGCCAAGCTGGTCAGTGTGTCCAACCGATACAAGTCGAAGATATTCTTGGAAAAGGATGGCGAGGTGGTTAACGGAAAAAGTCTGCTCGGCATAATGACCCTTGCCTGTCCTCAGGGAAGCTGGATATCAATCAGGGCGGAGGGGACGGATGCCTTGGAGGCCATCGAGGAGCTGGGCCGGTTAATTGAAAATAAGTTCGGGGAGAATTGATGAGCAGTGATGACTTAAAAAAAACCTTCGTTCTAAAAGGCATTGGCGTCTCCCCCGGCATCGTGATCGGGAAGGCCTATCTTTATGATCGACTGGACACGCAGGTGTCTTTCTATAAACTCAAAGCCCCCAGTCTCGTTGCGCAAGAGACAAAACGCTTCAAGATGGCCCTGAAGGAATCGGTGCAGCAATTGCGAGTGGTCAAGAGCAAACTCAGTGATCTCGCCGGCATGGAACCCCTCTATATCATCGACGTCCATATTATGATTCTCCGGGACAAAATGTTCATCAACCGGACCATCGATTATATTCGCGACAAGAGCGTTAATGCCGAGTGGGCTATAAAAATGACGATCGACAAATACCGGGAGATCTTCGAAAAAGTGGAGGATGCCTATCTCGGGGGCCGTTTCAGCGACGTACAGTATGTGGGGCAGAGAATCCTGCGGAATCTCACCGGTGAAAAAAGGGAAACCATCACCAACTTCGCTGAGGGAGTCATCATCATTGCCTCTGATCTTTCACCGGCGGATACGGCTCAGATGAAGATAGAACGGGTTTTGGGATTCGCTACTGATATTGGAGGCAAGACCTCTCATACTGCTATCGTGGCGCGTTCCCTTGAAATTCCGTCCATCGTCGGGCTTGAGAACATCACCCGCCTGGTCCGTACCGACGATGATATCATTATCGATGGTAACGCAGGTCTTGTCATCGTGAATCCTGATCCTGAGATGCTCAGAAGATACGAGGTCAAGAGGAAAGACTATCTCGATGCGAAGGAGATCTCGCTGAAATATGCAAGTCTCCCTGCCGTCACGAAGGACAAGTACAAGGTGGAGATCGGGGGCAATATCGAATTCGTCGAGGAAATACCCTCGGCGATCGCTCACGGTGCCGAAGGGATAGGTCTTTACAGAACCGAGTTCATCTACATCAACAGGGAGCAGCTTCCCACCGAGGATGATCACTTCGCCAACTACCGGAGCGTGGTCGGCGTGCAGGGACTTGCCTGGTCGACCATAAGGACCTTCGATCTGGGTGGCGACAAGTTTTTTTTCGATCCCAAATTGGCCAAGGAGATGAATCCTCAAATGGGGTTGAGGGCCATCAGGTTCTGTCTCAAAGAGCTGGATCTCTTCAAAGTTCAGCTCCGGGCTATTGCCAGGGCTAGTGCCTTCGGTAAAACGAGGATCCTTTTTCCCATGATTTCGGGGATCGAGGAGATCCGGGAGGCGAAGCGGATCTTCGGCGAAGTAAGAAGCGAATTGATCAGGGAAGGTATTGCCGTTGACGATGAGATCCAGATCGGGGTCATGGTGGAAGTTCCTTCGGCGGTCATCATGGCCGATGTACTGGCTCGAGAAGTCGATTTCTTCAGCATCGGAACCAACGACCTGATCCAGTACGCTCTGGCCATCGACCGTGTGAATGACCGGGTGACCTATCTTTATGAACCCCTCCATCCCGCTGTTCTGAGACTTATCAAGAGGGTTGTCGACATCGGTCACAAGGCGGGAATCCCCGTGGCCATGTGTGGGGAAATGGCAGGCGAAGCGGTCTATGCATTGATACTCGTGGGTTTGGAATTGGATGAACTGAGCATGAACCCCCTGGCCATCCCCCGGGTGAAGAAAATTATCAGGGGTTCAACCCTCAAGGAATCCAAATCTCTCTTGAGAAACGTCTTGAAATTTTCTTCGGCGCTGGAGGTTCGCGATTATGTAGAGAAATACATGCAAATGCGATTCCCGGAAGAATTTCCGCTGAACGGGCAGTAGGACCCGTCGATCGGCATTCATAGGAACAGTCATGGCATACATCGATGATCACAGCGGGGAGCAATCGCAAAACGATGAACCTTACGCGGAATGTCTCTATGAACAGGACAATTTCCCCCTCTACTTGCTTGTCAGGAAAGTTCTGTCAAAGGTGCTGTTCAACGACGAGCAGGCGGAGGCCCTGAAGAGGCTTTCTGAACAGGGTGTTGTTGTTTACGCCCTTAAACAGAAAAGCCAGCTCAACAGCCTGATCCTCAGGGAACTCTCGGCCAGAAAAGGGATACCCCGTCCCGTCTATTCCCATGGCGTCAACATGAATGCCTGGCAGCCTTTCCCTATAGCCGTGAAGACATTTTTTTCCACACTGCTTCGACCTTTCTTCAAAAAAACCTTCAGGAATCCCTATGATACCGGCTATCTGAAGCGCCTGATCCGGCAAGGCAGAAGTGCCATTATTCATCTGGGAGGTTCGGAATTTTTTGAAGACCCCTATGCCGACAACGCCATCATCCAGTTGATCGAAGCCCAGATGACCATGGAAAAACCCATATTCATCGTGCCGGAAATGGTCACTTACGGGAGACGACGCGAACGGGAAAAGGAAAACGTGATCAATATCCTGTCTGGCCAATCGGACAATGCGGGAGCGATACAAAGGATCGCCACCTTTCTGCGCTATTCCAACAAGGCCTCGGTCATCTCTGCCGGGGCCGTCAATCTATTCGAGTTCATCAGGAACGACGCCAGGCTAACCACGCCCGGCGTCGATTACGGCGCCGTTCTCCCGGAGGTATGCCGCCAGTTACGGCGGGAACTGATTGATCGTATCGACGAAGAGAAGGAATCTATCGTGGGGCCCGTCCTGAAATCCAGGGACGAGTTCGTCAGTATGGTCCTCAGCGACAAAGGACTGCAAAAGACGCTGGAACAACTGGCGGCAGACGGGAGGACGAAATATCCTTCCCTGGTAAAGGAGGCCCGTAAATATCTCCTGGAGATCTGTTCCGATTACAACGAGATGTTCATAGAGATATGGGATAAAGTTCTGACATGGCTTTGGAACAATATTTACGACGGCGTTTTCGTGGATCAGGAGGGACTGGCAAAGATCCGGCAGGTCTCCAGAAGGATGCCCTTTGTGATCATCCCCTGCCATCGAAGCCACATCGATTACTTCCTGCTGTCCTATGTCTTTTATAAGAACAACATACAAATGCCCTTCATCGCGGCAGGTACAAACCTGATGTTCTGGCCCGTCGGTTATCTCTTTCGCAAGTCCGGGGCCTTCTTCCTGCGACGTACCTTCCGGGGGAACGTCCTGTACGGCCATGTCTTTTCTAAATATGTGGAGGTCCTTTTGAGGGAGGGTCTCCCCATCGAATTTTTTATCGAGGGGGGACGAAGCCGCACGGGCAAGATGGTCATCCCCAAGTACGGCCTGCTGGCCATGATCATCCAGGCCTATCAGGAAAAGGCCTGTGAAGATCTGGCCATCATCCCCGTCTATATCGGCTATGACCGCGTCATCGAGGAGAAGTCCTATCTGATGGAACTCGGAGGCATTCCCAAAGCCAAGGAGAAGACCACTGACGTGTTCAAGACGGGCAAGATCGTCAGGAAACGCTACGGCCGTGTCTATGTCGGCATCGGTGATCCTATGCTGATGAAAGCATATCTCCTGGCGCAGGAAAAGCCCTTTGAAGAGATGACCCTTGATGAGAGGCAGAGTCTCTATCGTAAGATCGGTTATGAGGTCGTTCTGGAGATCAATAAGGTTTCCGTCGTTACACCCTTTTCACTCGTAGCTGCGGGATTGCTGTGCCACGACCACAGGGGAATCTCACAGGATGATCTGTTGTATGTTCTCAATATCTTCTATGATTATCTCGCCTACCGGAAGGTGAGTTTCGCAGCCACCTTGTCGAACAGGGAAAAGGCGATCAGCGATGCCCTTACCCTTTTCGATCAGTCCGAGATCATATCGAAGATGGGCGCCGAAGAGGAAGATCAGGAGTTCAAGGAGATCGTCTATTCCCTCGAAGATGGCAAGCGGTTGAACCTGGAATATTACAAGAACAACATCCTTCACTTTTTCCTGCCCGTAACGTTCGTGGCTTCATCCATGCTCTCCGGCAGCGATAGCACCATCGCTTTGGGCCAGATCATGGAGGATTATCGGTTTTTCAAGGGGCTCTTCTGGCATGAGTTCATTTTTGATCAACAGAAGGACGACATCGACGAGGTAAACGACGTTCTCTCTTACCTGCACAGTCATGAGATGATCACCGGCGAGGAGCAGGACGGTCAGGTATGGATCGAGCTGAAGGGTAAGGGCAGAGTGAAACTGATGCCCTTTGCAGGCCTGATCCGTAATTATATTGAGTCCTACTGGGTGGTTCTCCGGGGTTGTTCCTTCCTGAAGAAGGAAGCAAAACCCGAGAAAGACTGGCTCCGGCATCTCAACAGGCTGGGGACGCGTATGTATAAAAAAGGTGAAATCCGGCGCGCAGAAGCCCTTTCACAGTCCAACTTTGAGAGCGCCATCGAGTTTCTGAAGGAGAAGGAGATCCTCATCGGCGCCGAGTTGTTGGAAAAGGGCGATAAGCGAGCCTCAAGAGTCTATTCCCTGAATGAAAGCAGGGGGGCGATGGATGCTCTCCGTCACCGTCTTTTCCGCTTCCTTTAGCCCTAAGGTATTATTTCAGGCCTTTGATGCAGTAGAAGGCGCCTTTTCCCCGGTAGACAGCGACATCACCCAGCTCTTCTTCAATCCGCAGCAGCTGATTGTATTTTGCCAGGCGCTCACTGCGGGACAGTGAACCGCTTTTAATCTGACCACAGTTGGCCCCGACCGCGATGTCGGCCATGCAGGTATCTTCCGTTTCGCCGGACCGGTGGGAAATGATCGTCGTGTAACCTGCCTCCTTCGCCCGCTGGATCGTATCGAGGGTTTCCGTCAGAGTCCCGATTTGGTTGAGCTTGATGAGGATGGAATTGGCAACGCCGAGAGCGATGCCCCGCTCAAGCCTGATCCTGTTCGTGACAAAGATGTCGTCACCCACGATTTGGATCGTCGCCCCCAGAGCTTCGGTCAGCATTTTCCAGCCTTCCCAGTCGTCTTCGGCCAGGCCGTCCTCAAGGGAAACGATGGGGTATTTTTTAACAAGCCCCTCATAGAACTTAATCATCTCCGCCGCTGTCTTTTCCGGTTTCTTTTCTGCGGCGAGGATGTACTTTCCTTTCTTGAAAAAAGAACTGGCCGCCGCGTCGATGGCAATTGCGATATCTTTCCCGGGGACGTAGTGCGCCTTTTCGATAGCCATAAGGATCAGTTCCAGGGCTTCTTCATTGGATTTGAGGTTGGGAGCGAAACCGCCCTCATCGCCCACGGCCGTGTTGTATCCTTTACCCTTTAGGACTGCCTTGAGGTTATGGAAAACCTCGGCGCTCATGCGCAGGCCTTCCCGAAAGTTTATGGCCCCCACGGGCATGATCATGAATTCCTGGATGTCGACATTATTGTCGGCATGTTGGCCGCCGTTGAGGATGTTCATCATCGGCACGGGGATGTCCTTGGCCATGATCCCGCCGATATAGCGATACAGGGGGATCTCCCGGGCCTCGGCGGCCGCTTTTGCGCAGGCCAGCGAAACGCTGAGGATGGCGTTGGCCCCCATTGCCCCTTTGTTTTCGGTACCGTCCAAGGCTATCATCGCATAATCGATCTCCCGCTGCTGCTGGCAATCCATACCAATCAAGGCGGCGGCGATTTTTTCCGTGACGTTTAGAACGGCCTTTTGCACACCCCGTCCCAGGTAGCGTTTCTTGTCACCGTCCCGGAGTTCAAGCATCTCGTGCTCTCCCGTCGAGGCTCCCGAGGGCACCGAAGCCCGGCCTGTGATACCGGAAAGGAGGGTCACTTCCGTCTCGACCGTGGGATTCCCGCGGGAATCGAGGATTTCTCTCGCATTGATATCTACAATCTCCGTCATACTTCCTCCTTGGCCCGTGATGCGATTGCGGATAAAGGGTTAAGATATTTAGACCGTTGGTCCGATGCCTTGCCGACAGGCTGGTTGTTTCCGGGAAAGCGTATACCAAAAGCAGGCGATCTTCAAGAAGATATCGCATTGGGAAAGGCAGGGGACTTTGTCCCGTCGTTGCCCTTGAACAAAGCACGCAAGTCATGTACGATAGCGGCGATGAAAATTTGCAATGGGGAGACCGGCAGGGAGTGGCGGCACGGGAAGGCAACAGGCTTTATCTGCATATGAAGAAGTGGATCGAGAAGGCGGTCATGGACTACGGAATGATCGATGCAGGAGACCGCGTTCTCGTCGGCGTCTCCGGCGGCTCGGACAGTCTTGTGCTTCTCGATCTCCTCGATACGCCGATGATATATGTCCCTCCCTTTTCACTGGTGGCCGTCAACATAGACATGGGCTTCGATCTGGCTCATCAGGGCTACGACGTTCTGGAGGAGTATCTGAGGCGGCGGGGTTATGAGTATATCATGGAGAAAACTGACATAGGGCTCCTGTCACACAGTGAATACAACCGAAAGAATCCCTGCTTTCTCTGTTCTCGGCTGCGCCGCAAACGCATCTTCGAGATTGCAGCCGAGAGGGGCTGCAACAAGATTGCCTTTGCCCACCACCGGGATGACATCATAGAGACATTGCTGATCAATCTGTTCTACGGCAGGGAGATCAGCACCATGATGCCCAATCAGGAGATCTTCGGCGGCAGGCTCCACATGATCAGACCTCTGTCCTACCTGAGCGAGGACCTTATCAAAAAATACGGCGCCGAACAGGGGCTCCCCATCGTCGAAAATCCCTGTCCGACGAGCCCTGTCTCACGGCGAAGCTATATCAAGAAACTGCTCGCGGAGCTGGAACGGGAAAACAAGCATATTCGGAACAACATCTGGCGGGCCATGGGTCATGTGAAGCCGGATTATCTTCCTTCAAAGGTGTAGGCAGATAATGAACATACGGCTGATAAGAATCAAAGGTTTCGGGGCCCGGACATGACAAAGAAAACACCGGCAGAGAAATCCCTCTGCCAGAATAAAATGGCAAGGCGCGACTATTTCATCGAGGACACCTACGAGGCGGGCATTGCGCTCGTGGGCACGGAGGTGAAGTCCCTTCGCGATGGCAAGGCAAACCTCAAGGACAGCTATGCCAGGGTCAAGGACGATGAGATTTTTCTGTATGACCTACACATCGGCCCCTACACCCACGGCAATCGGGCGAACCATGAACCTCTGCGGGTCCGAAAGCTTCTTCTCCATAAACGGGAAATCAGGAAGCTTTACGGCAAGTCCCGGGAAAGGGGCCTGGCCCTCGTGCCCCTGCGGATGTATTTCAAAAACGGCAAGATCAAGGTGGAACTGGGTGTGGGGCGTGGCAAAAAGCACTATGACAAGCGTGAGGACATTAAACTCCGTGAGGACCGGATAGATATGGAGCGGGGATTCCGGGGCAGGCAAAGGGACGGGTAGCCATGGTTGCCATTCCCCTCCGGGGGAGGATAGACGAAATTTCCCTTCCTCAGTGAACGAGTTGCAGGTTTCGTCTGCAGGTTTCGTCTTGACTTGGAGAGATTAAACATTTATATTGTATCTGGATGCTGTTGATTCAACATCTCACCATCGTGGGGGCGTCACGGTTTCGACGGGGATAGTTGAAGCTGCATAAGCGTACCGAGGTTCCTGCAGGCCTCGTTAAACAGGCAGGAAACATATAATCGCAGACAACTACGATTACGCCTTAGCCGCATAGACGGCTAACGTCCCCTTGACCACGCCTGTCGGGTCATCCAGGGATGTCAGACAGACAGGATAGCCGATCTTCCCCGCCCGGGGGAGGGGAGGCGAAATTCAAGCCGGGATAGCTGCTGATTAATCCCGCCTCCGGGAGTCTTCAGGAGCGAATTCAAATCGGAGGATACGTACGTAGAAATTGCAGTGGAATATTTTCGGACGCGGGTTCGACTCCCGCCGCCTCCACCATGATTTCAATAACTTAGATGGTTTTTGGCAGTATCAAAGCAGTATCAGTATCAGCAGGAGTATCAATAGAAATTACTTCTGCACGCTGGCGGTAAACAGATCGGAGATCGTCATCCGTATCCTTGCCCATGTACCGCTCAAATGCCTTATTTGTTTCACTCATGGCGGCACGTTTAATTTCTTCGGGGGAACGGTATTTTCTCAATGCCCTGACGGATGAATGCCGTGTGCCGCCGTAAAGGTCAACCCCTTTTATGCCGAGATTATCGCAGGCTTTCACCCACCATTTGTAAAAATATTTTTCCCCAAATTGTTCGTTATCAGCAACACCCGATACACCACCAGAATGACGGAAAAAAGGCATGTCAGGGAATGGGGATAAGACGAATGTTTTTAGAGTATCAATGTCGTCCGGTATCAGTGGGATTGATTTATATTCTGTCTTCGAATCGGATGCCGGAATATAAAGATACCCATTCGCCGTGTCAATATTCCCCTCTGTTAGCTTTATAAGTTCCCCCGGCCTTACGCTGATATACGTTGCCAACCATTT
>Ga0315283_10006996_pt1 | contig 10122 bp, 8 predicted proteins | sample YL17G09_0_MG_FD_204541 | JGI IMG/M metagenome (GOLD analysis project Ga0315283, IMG submission 204541) | Sediment microbial communities from Yellowstone Lake, YNP, Wyoming, USA - YL17G09_0 | ecosystem: Environmental > Aquatic > Freshwater > Lake > Sediment | place: USA: Wyoming | collected...
GGGCCACCCAGTCACCATGTCACCCTGTCGGTAATTGCAGGGGGAATGCCCATGGCTGTGAGTGAACCGGTTCCGAGAGGCTTGCGACTTCCCTTCGAGGTGCGCATCGAGCGGCGGCTGACCGTGCCACGCTGGTTGCCCGTATTGACCTCCATCGGCGCGCTGGTGGTGGCATTCATCATCGGTGGCGTCGTGATCTGGGCCGCCGGCGGGGAGCCGATCAGGTCATATGAGCACATCGTCGAGGCGGCTTTCGGGAGCCTCGGCGTCTTCAACGACACCTTGGTCAAGGCCACGCCGCTGATTCTGGTGGGTTTGGCCTGCGCGTTGGCTTTTCGCATGCGGCTGTGGAACATCGGCGCGGAAGGCCAGTTCTTCCTCGGCGCATGGGGCGCCAGCGCAGTTGTGCTGTTCCCGCTCCTGCCGGCTGACACGCCGCGCGTCATCATGCTCGCGGCGATGGCGCTGGCGGGTTTCACCTGCGGCGCGTTGTGGGGCTTCATCCCCGGTTATCTCAAAGCCAAATATAACGTCAACGAAGTGGTCACGACGCTGATGATGAACTACATTGCTGCGTCGTGGGTGCTGTTCTGGGTGTTCGGCGCGTGGAGCGATGCCGGCTTTCAGATGTCGCCCATGTTCCCCAAGAGCGCCTGGCTGCCGCGCCTCACAGACTACGCCCAGCAGGTGCGCGGCTTCGGCGGCATGACGCTGCACCTGGGGATCGTCTTCGGGATACTCGCTGCCGTCGTCGTGTGGTTTATCATCAATCGCAGCCGGTGGGGCTATGAAATCCGCCTGATCGGCGACAACCCACGCGCGGCCTATTATGCCGGTATCAACATCGTGCGCAACACCGTGCTGGTGATGATGTTGTCGGGCGGCCTGGCCGGCTTGGCCGGTATGTCGGAGATTACCGGCGTCGTCCACCGCTTGCAGGGTGCGATCTCGCCCGGTTATGGCTTCACCGGTATCATCATCGCCTGGCTTGCCAAGCTGAACCCGTTCGCCGTGGTGCTGGTCTCGATCCTGTTCGGCGGGCTGATCCAGGCCGGCCGCGAGATCCAGCCGTCCGGTGTCCCCCGCATGTTGCAGGGCATCATTCTCTTCTGCGTCATCGCCAGCGATGTGTTGCTGAAGTATCAGGTGCGCATCGTGCGCCGCTAACCCGTGGATAGGAGGCGCTTATGAATTGGATCATCATCCTGCAAGCCGGTGTTGCGTCGGGCACGGTGTTGTTGTTCGCCGCCCTCGGTGAATTGCTGGCCGAGCGGTCGGGGGTGCTGAACCTGGGCATCGAGGGGATGATGCTCATCGGCGCGATGACGGCGTACAGTACCGCCGTCGCGACCGGGCAGCCGTGGCTCGGCGTGTTCTACGCCATGTTGGCGGCCGGCGCGCTGAGCCTGCTCCACGCGCTCGTGACAGTGAGCTTCCAGGCGGACCAGGTGGTGAGCGGGCTGGCGATCAACTTCCTCGGAGTCGGGTTGAGCCTCGTCCTCGGCGAGGGGCTGAGCAAAGCCGGCGCGATCGCGTGGCTGCCGACATTCACGGTGCCCGTGCTCTCCAGTATTCCGTTCGTCGGTCCGATCCTGTTCACCAACCAGAGCGTGATGGTCTACATCGGCTATCTGCTGACGCCGGCGGTGTGGTTCTACATCAATCGGACGCGGCCTGGGTTGCACCTGCGCGCGGTGGGCGAGTATCCCGCCGCGGCCGACGCGCTCGGCATCAACGTCTATCGGCTGCGCTACCTCTACGTGTTCATCGGCGGCACGATGGCCGGGTTGGCCGGCGCGACGATCAGCTTGGCGGTGTCGCCGGGGTGGTTCAGCGATCTGACGACCGCGGGCCAGGGCTGGATCGCCGTCGGCCTGGTGATCTTCGCGCAGTGGGATCCGTGGCGGGCGATGGGCGGCGCCTACATGTTCGGCGCGCTACGCCGGTTGATCCTGGATCTCCAGGCGCCGAAGCTGCTGTTGGGGCTGGCCAACCCATTCTTCTACATGCCCAAGCTGGGCTTTTTCCTCCAGATGCTGCCATACGCCCTGGTCATCCTGATCTTGTTCATCGGTTCGCGCGAGGCGATGAAGAAGCGCATCGGCGCGCCGGCCGCGCTGGGGGTGCCGTATGTGCGGGGAGAGCGGGGTAGGTAGATCGGAATTCTGTCAAGCCCGGGAAAAAATGGGGGGGTGCGTTTTGCGTTGGGAGGCAGGTTTTTGGAATCGAGCCTTTAGGCGGTCTGTGTGTGGTCGCCAAGTGACCGGCTGAAGCCTCGAATCCAGCGCTGAAGCCCCCTGCCCAGAAGCAGGAACGCACCCAAAAACAGGCCGCAATTCACACCCGGAATTGCGGCCTTTGTATTCGCGATCGATATGCTCAGTGCGGGCTCGATTCTACCTTCTCCAATAGCTCCCGCAGCATCGCTCGCTCCTCCGGGCTGAGATAACTCGCCTTCAGCCCATTATTACCCAGGATCGCCTGCCCCAGCCGGCTGTCGGCCAACGTGCGCAGGTCCTCCTCCAACGGGTCGAGCAGCAGGTGGTCGCTGACGATGCGGCCATCGGACATGCTCACGATGCGCTGCGTGGCTTGAGCCACACGGCGGTCGTGGGTGACGATCACGATGGTTGTGCCCTGGGTGCGGTTGAGGTCGGCCAGCAGCGTCAACACCTCCTCGCCGCTCTGCGTGTCCAGGCTGCCGGTCGGCTCGTCGGCGAGGATCAGCGCCGGGCCGTTCGCCAGCGCGCGCGCGACCGCGACTCGCTGGCGCTGACCGCCGGAGAGCTGGCTTGGCAGTGCGCCGCCCCGCTCGCTCAGCCCGACCATCTCCAGCAGCTTCTTGGCGCGTTCCCGCCGCTTCCCGGCCGGCAGTTGCCCTTGCATCGGCACCTCGACGTTCTCCTGCGCGCTGAGGGTCGGCAGCAGGTTGTGGAGCTGGAAAATGAAGCTCACCGTCTTGGCCCGGAAGGTGTCTACGTTCTTGAGCCGCGCCAGATTCTCGCCCGCCACCCAAACCTCGCCGGAGGTGGGCTGGTCGAGCGCGCCGAGCATGTTGAGCAGCGTGCTCTTGCCGCAGCCGCTCGGCCCCATGACGGCCAACAGTTCGCCCCGCGGCACGGTCAGGTTCACCCCGTCCAGCGCCCGCACGGACGCCTCGCCGGAGCCGTAGATTTTGGTGAGATTGGTGGTGCGAATCAGCTCTTCGGTCATGATTGCTCATCCGTGTGGCGTATTGCGTGTTGCGTATTGCGTATTGCGTAACGACAAGCGATCCCTACCGGGCAGGACGGAAGGAATACGCACTACGTGTCGTGCATCAATACATCGTGCCGGTCTAGTCGGCTGGCCATCAATACATCGTTCCATTGCACTCGCCCCACATCGTGCCGGTCAAGTGCTTGGAACCACTACATCCAGTAGCATATAGGCCTCTTTGGCCTACCAACAGTCCATCGCTGCGAAGGCTCGGCACGATGTAATGATGGCCTTCCGCATTAGAACCAGCGATCCGGCGGAACGATGTATTGATGCACGACAACTACGCACTACGTGCCACATCCCCTTGTCTACTCGTTGCCCAGTCTACTTCCCTGCCTGAATATTCACGAACGCCGTCATCCCCCACCGCAAGCTCGGATCGAGATCAGGCATTTCCACGATTACGGTGAAGTTGGTGCTGCCCTTTTCGGTGGTGCTCATGGGCGCGATGCGAGCTATCTTGCCCTGGAACGCGCGGCCGGGCAGGGCATCAAAAGTCAATTCCACCGGCATCCCGATCTTCAGCCGGGTGACGTCCGTCTCGCGCAGGTCGGTGGTCTCGACGCGTAGCTTGCTCGTGTCGCCGAGCATCAGCACCGGCTGGCCGGGCGTTGCCAGCTCGCCGGGTCGCACGTAGATCGTGCCTATCTGTCCCGCGAACGGCGCCACGACCTGGGTCTGTTTCAGTTGCGCCTGGGCCTGCGCCAGCGCTGCCTGGGCCGACTTGATCCGAGCATCCGCCACGGCCCTATCCTCGGCAGTCGTCCCGGCCTTGACCCGGTCGAGCGCGGCCTGGGCGCGCGCCACCTGCGCCTCGGCGGATTTCACGGCGGCCTCTGCCGGCGGCACCTGGGCACGGGCGACTTGCGCCTGCGCTTTCGCCGCATTGATCTGCGCCTGCGCGACTGCAAGCTGCTCACGCGAAGCGCCCTGGGTCGCGACCTGGTAGGCAGCCTTGACGGCCGCGTAGTCGGACGTGGCCTGCTGGAGCGCCAATGACTCCGGTCGTGCGGCGATTTCCGGGTCGCCGCGCACGCGATCGTAGGTGCGCTGCGCCTGCTCGAGCGCCAGCCGGGCCAGATCGATTTTGCGTTGCGCCTCCAGCCGCTCGGCCTGTGAGGGCCGACTGGCAAGCTCGTTGTATTGGGCTTGGGCGATGGCTATCTGCGTCTCGGCGGCAGCGGCGGCTTCCTGGATTTGTTTGACCGTGGCTTGCGCCTGGGCGACCGCGCCCTGTACGGCGGCGATATCGGCCTGGGCTTGTGCCAATTCGGTCGGCGTGGCCCCAGCCACGAGCTTACCGCGCGCGGCTTCCGCTTCAACCACCGCGGCCTTGGCGACTTCCACCTGGCTCTGCAAGATGCCGTTGTCCAGATCGGCCAGCACGGCGTCAGCCTCAACCTTGTCGCCTTCGACCGCGTTCAGGGTGCGCAGCGTGCCGCTGACTGCCGGACTCAAGCCGGCCCAGCGCGCGGGCAACAGCTTGCCAGAAGCCCAGATGACATTGTCCTGCGCCTTTGACTGCGTCACCTCGCCTTTCGCCGTCCCCGCCGCGGGCTTCGCCGCCGTGCCGCTGCAGCCGGTCAGGGCCAAGATGACGAGCAGAATGATGATGGGTGTGTGCTTCATCGCTTCCTCCTGCCAAATGGCGAATGAACGAAGCAACGAATCTCGAATCAGCGAGGCGCTTCGTTCATTCGCCTATTCGTTCATTCGCCATTCACTCATTCGTACCGTAACGCTTCCACCGGCTGCAGCCTGCTCGCACGCCATGCCGGATAGAAGCCGGCGATCAACCCGACACCCAGCGCCACGGCGATCGCATCGACAAATGTCCGCGGGTCCCACGACGCCGTGATCATGGCGTCCGCCATCGGTATCTTGCTGATGCCCCACAGCATGACGACTCCCAACGCTGATCCGAGCACCCCCGCGACCAGGCACAGCCATAAGCTCTCCTGCACCACCTGGCTGAGGATGCTCCGCTTGGGCCAGCCGAGCGCGCGTAACGTGCCGATCTCTCGCGTGCGCTCATAGATGGACATCATCATGGTGTTCGCCACGACGACCCCGCCCACCAGCATCGCGAGGATGCCGATCACCGCGGCGAACGCATCCATCTGCGCTTTGGCGTCGCTGTCCTCGGCGAACTGACTGCTCAGACTTGCCTGGGCGTCGGGGAAACGGCGCTCGAGCGCGGCGCGCACTGCGTTTGCCTCGTCCGGATTCACCACATCGACAAAGATGAAGCTCGCCGAGCGGGGCCGGTTGAGGAGCCGCTGCGCTTCGCGCAACGCCATCACGCTGCCGCCGTCTTCGTAGGCAACGCCGGTTTCGTAGAGGCCGACGATCTTGTAGCGATTGTCGTACAGAGTTATCGTATCGCCTACGCCAACTTTGTAGTTCTTGGCCGCCGTCTTCCCGATCATGATCTCGTTCGGCCGCGCAAGCAGGCGTCCCTCGGCTAACTGGTAGTGGGCCATGGCGGTGCTGTTCGGGTCAATCCCGCCGAACAGGAAGAATGGCATGTCTGCCGTCATCACGAAACCCATGAGGTACGGGCTGGCCGACTTCACGCCCGGCATGGACTGGATCTGGCTGATCATGCGTTCATCGAGCGTGCTCATGCTCATGTCCGCGACTTTCTTCTGCATCAACGTGATGTGCCCGGAGCTGCCGCTGCCTGCCAGCATGTTGAGCTGGCCCAGGATGCCCTTGCTCATGCCGCCCATCATCACCAGCGTCGCCACCCCGATGCCGATGCCGGTCGCAGAAAGGATGGTGCGCGTGCGGCGGCGCCACAGATTGCGGAACGCCTGTCCACCGAACATCAGCCGTGAGCGGCCCTTGCCGTCGGCGCCGGTTCCGCCTTCATAGCGAAGGGCCTCCACCGGCTGCAGGTTTGCCGCGCGCCACGCGGGATACGCGCCGCCGATGATGCCCAGGATCAGCGCGGTCAGCAGGCCCTGGGCGAACAGGCCGGGGGAATAGACCCCTTCCATGAACGCGCCCACGCCGGGCGCGCGTTCGGCCAGCTCCGTCAGCCCCACGCCGATGCTGATCCCGATGACGCCGCCGAGCAGGCTAAGCAGCACCGCCTCGCCCATGATCATGCGGACGATCTGCCCGCGGCGCCAGCCGAGCGCGCGCAGCGTGCCGATCTCGCGCGTGCGCTCGAGCACGCTCATCACCATCGCGTTCATCATGCCGAGCCCGCCGACGATGATGGCAACGGCCGCGATGCCCCAGGCATAGCCTTGCATCAGGCCCGCGTATTGTTCGGCGCCGTTGTATTCGCTGGCGATGTTGACGGATAGCACCTTGTCCAGCGATTCGATGCGGCGCTTGATCTGGTCTATATCGGAATTCCGGCGAATGCCCACCTGAAAGAGGCTGACCTTGCGCGGCTTCTGAGCGATGTCCTGACCATCGGCCAGCGTGACCAGACCGCCGGACTCCTCCATGCCTTGCCCCGTCTCGTAGATGCCCACAATGCGATAGGGCACGCCGTAGAGCCGCACGGTGTCGTCCATCGTCTTCTTAAGCGAGTCGGCGGCGCGGCGGCCGATGACGATCTGTTTCGGTCCGGTGACGGGCTTCCCCTCGACGATCCGGTAGTGCGTGGTCGAAGCGCTGCCCACGGGATAGCCGAAGATGAGGAAGAAGGGCATTTCGTCGGTGGCAATCCAGGTATAGACCCCCGGATCGACCGCTTCGACTCCCGGCACGGCCTGGATTCGCTGCGCCATCTCCTCATCCAGGCTGCTGAAAAGCGGGTCGAGCGCGTTGGCCTGGATCACCAGCAGATCGGTGCTCGTGCCGATCGCCGTGCCGTAGTTCTTGACCATTCCCTCGGCCATCGCGCCCAACGCCACCACCGCTGCCACGCCGATGGCGATGCCGAGAATGGTCAATAGACTGCGCGTCGGGCGCCGCCAAAGGTTTTTCAGGATCATCACTCGCTGCTCCGAGCGTGAAACGTGATAACGTGAAACATACTTGTCAGAGATCGATCATCGCGCCGGCCGGCGTCAGCGGTGGACATTTCGCCCCCTGCTGCCTGTCCGTTTCCTGACGCGTCGGTTGCGTTTGGTTTGTTATCTGCTATTGGTAGATTTTCGTTCGTGTCCCCATCGTTCCAGCAGCATCGGCAGCTCGCGTTCCAGAAAGGCGTAGAGATCGTGAGCTTCGCGCAAACGCTCTTGGTATGCGGCGTCGCGGCCGGTGGTCATCGCCAGGCCGCGCTCCACCATTTGGTGCAGGCCCGTCATCACCGCCAGCTCGGACTTGATCAGTTGGGGCCAGGCGCCGGACCTCAGACGGTAGTAGTCTCGCCGCTGGTCGGGCAGCGCCACCCGCTCGACGAGATTCATCTGGATCAGCAAGCGGGTCATGGCGCTCACCGAGCCTTTGCTGGCCCCAAGCATCTCGCCCAGTTGCCTGGCCGACTGGTGCGACGGGTCGCAAATGAGCAGCCAGCCGAGAATACGTCCGGCCATGCGCGGGAAGCCGAGCTGCTCGGTGTAGAGCCCGAAGTCCTCAATAAAATGGCGCTCATCGAGTTGGCGCTGTACATCATCCATGAGATGCTCTCCCGAGTGGCTGTGTGAGTGATGAGAGTATATCACGTTCTGCGTGTTCAGTCAAGATTGAACATTGTATACACGGATGATCGAACGAAGATGACGGAGCTTGCGTGGAATATGGTTTTGGGGAAACGCGAAAAAGGAGAGAGGCAACGCCTCTCCCCTTACTCAGACCTCAGGTTGTGTCGGGGGCGGATATCGCGTGGAACGCGTTACGGCAGATAATAGGTCATCCGCTGCAGGCCGACCACCGGGTCAATGTACTGGACGCGCACGCCCGCGGGCACCATAATCGTGATCGGCGCATAGTTCAGGATTGCCTTGACACCGGCATCGATCATGGTGCGGGCCGTCGCCTGGGCGAATTCCGCGGGAGTGGCAATGATGCCGACGACGATCCCGTGTTCGCGTATCGTCGCTGCCAACTCCTCGGCGGGCTGCACCTTGACCTTGTTCACGCCCATGACCTGGCCGATTTTCGTCGGTTCGTTGTCGAAGATGACCGTGATGTTGAACCCCTTGCCGGCGAAACCGGGGTAATCGGCCACCGCTTTGCCCAGGTTGCCTGCGCCAACCAGCGCGACGTTCCACATTCGGTCCACTTTCAGGATTTCGCTCAACTGCTTGTGCAGGAACGCGATGTCATACCCCGTGCCCTGCTTGCCGAACTCCCCAAAGTGTGACAGGTCCTTGCGGATCTGCGCCGACGAAATGCCCAACCGGTCGCCGAGTTCCTGAGACGACGTGATCTGACGTCCTTCAGCGACGAGAAAGTTGAGCGCACGGAGGTACACTGGGAGTCGTCCGATGACGATGTCTGGGATCGATCGCTTTGCCATTTTTCTCTCCTTCCGATGTTTGGCTGCTGGTCAGACGGTAAAGATTTGCCAATCGGTCGCACAATACCTGTGGCCGCTTCGTTTCTCTCTTGTGAATCCTACCTTTCGATTGTATCACAAGTGCGTTCCTTGTGCAAGTGTTGACAAGACGCTCGTATAATGCTATCTTGCGCTTCTCGCGAGGTCATTTTCGGCGGTGCTGTAGAGGTGGAGGAGGCGCATGCCCGAGAAAATGTCAGTTTGGGCCGTGCTGGTTGGCATGGTCGATCGGCCGGGAGCTGCCCTGGCGAATGTCACGGCCTATCCGCGCTGGCGGTGGGTGCTGCCGGTCCTGCTCATGGCGATCGCGCTGATCCTCTCGTTGGCGCTGACCGCGCCGATGCTGACCGTCCAGGCGCGACAGGTGATGGCCGAGCAGATGGTGCGTCTGCCCGCCGATCAGGCGCGTCTGGTCCAGGGGCAGATGGAGCAGTTCCAGAAGCCCGAAGTCGTCGTCGGCACGGCGTTTGCCACGGTGCTGGTGGGCCAGATCCTCGGTTGGCTGATCCTGGCCATCGCGATCTACTTCGGCGTGCTCATCGCCGGCGGTGAACTGGAGTTCAAGCGCATCCTGGCTGCAACGCCGTGGCTGAGCCTACCGTTTGCCATCGAGCTGGTTCTGCAGGCGGTCTTCGCGCAGACCCAAGGGCATCTGATCATCAATCAGGGCCTCTCCTATCTGGTTTCGGTCGGCAAGCCGATGGACGACATGCGCAATCTGACCTATGTGGCGCTGGGACAGTTGACATTGTTCGGGCTGTGGCACTGGGTGTTGGTTTATGCTCTGTTGCGAAGGGCTGCGAAATTGAGCGGCAACGTCGCCTTCGTTTTGACACTGGTATGCGCGGCGTTGGGGGTCGGCGCACGTCTGGCGTTAGCCGCCCTCTCGGGGATGCTGAATCCGCGCTGAGATTTCGGAAGATACCTTGCTGCATTAAATACCGAAAAGCACTATAAAGATATCAGTTATCTGGTTCAAGATTCCGACAGCCGGGCATGGATGTGCGCCCGGCTGTAACGCGAGGAGCAAAGTTATGCGGAGAGCGTTGGTTATCCTTCTGATCATCGGCGTGGTGATCGGTTTGAGCTGGCTGGGTTACCAGCAATTCGGCGGTGCAAAGGCGGCCGCCAGCCCCGACTATGAAGTCCTGCCCGTGTCGCGCGGCGATATCACCTCCGTTGTGAGCGCGTCCGGTACGGTGCTGCCCGAGCGGCAGACGAATCTGACGTTTCAAACTGGCGGCACGATCATCGGCGTGCCTGTTCAGGCCGGCGATCAGGTGAAGGTCGGGCAGGTGTTGGCGCAGCTCGACGCGAAGGATCTCGAGCTGGCGATACGTCAGGCGCAGATCGGCGTGCGCCAGGCTGAGGCGCAACTGGCGCAATTGAAGACCGGC
>Ga0315283_10006998_pt1 | contig 10121 bp, 13 predicted proteins | sample YL17G09_0_MG_FD_204541 | JGI IMG/M metagenome (GOLD analysis project Ga0315283, IMG submission 204541) | Sediment microbial communities from Yellowstone Lake, YNP, Wyoming, USA - YL17G09_0 | ecosystem: Environmental > Aquatic > Freshwater > Lake > Sediment | place: USA: Wyoming | collected...
GTTACCACGGCCTCCTGGACGGACGGCTCCTCAGTTTTGGTTTCTTGTTCAGGTTTACCCATTTCCTCGTTGTTTTTTTCCATTTAATTGTTTATCCCCCTAAAAATACTAAATTTTATAACCCGGCCGCCTCTCCCTGACGGACGGGTGACCGTCAAAATCAGCGGGCAGGCCAACGTTAATTAATCCATATTAAAACTTTTCATTTATATCAAAAATTGAGAATAAATCAAGTTTTTTCGTCCGCTTCGAAAAATAAGGTTCTTCGCCCTGAAGGCAGGGCCGGCTACGAAGACGTTCAATGTCTCCGGTTTTGGGCCCGGATTCTTCTCCCGCAGCTCCGGGGTAGGTCAGGTAGCTCCCGTTGGTCGTAACCTGACCTACCATGTCTGACTCCGAGGCGATTTAAGGACACGGGGGCCGGGTTAGGGCTGAAAAAGAAGGTTGGATAGGCTGATTCTATCCAGCATCTTTTGCAGTACTTCGTCAAGCGAACAGCCGGAAGTATCAAGAACAAAGGCGTCGCTGGCGGGACGCAGAGGGGCTAAAGCGCGCTGTTGATCTCGAAGATCCCGCCGGGCCATTTCCGCCAGCACCTCGTCCAGATCCAGGGAGGGGTACCCCGACAGAATCAGTTCCTTTAAGCGGCGCCGGGCCCGAACCTCCAGGGAGGCCTCCAAAAAAAACTTGACCTGGGCTTCGGGAAAAACCACGGTCCCCATATCCCGGCCCTCGGCCACCAAGCCTCCCAAGGCCCCTATTCGCCTTTGTTTTTCGGTCAGGACTTGCCTGACCTCAGGCCGGGACGACAGGATCGAGGCCCATTGACTGATTTCCGGACGACGAATTTCCCGGGTGACCTCCAGCCCTCCTACCTGAACCGTTTGCCGGTCCCCCACCCCCTTTATTTCCAGTTCGAGGGACCGTATAACGGCTTTTAAAGGTTCTCCGGATAAATGCTCTGCCTCCGTCTCTCGTAGGGCCCAGGCCACTGCCCGGTACATGGCCCCGGTATCCAGACAATCCAATCCCAGTCGATCGGCCAGCAGGCGGCATAAGGTGCTTTTCCCGCTGCCGGCCGGTCCGTCAATGGTGATAATCGGGAGCATACCCTGTTTTTTTTAAAGAAAGGCGGAGGGCCCTTAAAAATTTGGTGTTTTCCGAAGGAAGGCCGACACTGACCCGTATGAACCGATCCAAACCGAAACTTTTCATGGAGCGAATGATTACCCCCTGGCGGAGCATGGTCTCGTACAAAGACTGGGCCTCCAGGGGGACTTCAATCAAAATAAAGTTGGTTTGCGAGGGGACTACCCTCAACCCCAGACGTTGAAGTTCCCCTTCCAGCTTTTTCCTACCCCTCAAGATCAGACGGCGGGTCCTTTGATAAAAGGAATCGTCTTCCAGTGCCCCCAGGGCGCCGGCCAAGGCCAGTGAATTCACATTGAAGGGTTGTCGGACCCGATTCAGGTAGTCCGCTAGTTCCGGACTGGTCAGCCCGTAACCGATTCGCAACCCGGCCAGGCCGTAGGCCTTGGAAAAAGTGCGAACCACCAAAAGGTTTTTGTGCTTGGCCAGATAATCCGTACCCACGGGGCAGTTGGGATCCTCCACAAAATCAATATAGGCCTCATCCAAAAGGATCAATACCCCGGAGGGCACTCGTTTTATAAAATATTCCCAATCCTTCCGGGTCACGACGGTTCCGGTAGGGTTGTTGGGATTGTTGACGATCACAATTCTGGTCCTTGGGCCAATCCCTTTAAGCAGGCCTTTTAAGTCCACCGTAAATCCTGCCAAAGGGATCAATTGGTTTCGTCCTCCCAAGGCCTGAACGGCCTTGGTGTACATCAAAAAAGAGGGGAAAGGGGAAAGGACTTCGTCTCCGGGAGCCATAAACGTTTTCAAGGCCAACTCAATGATTTCGTTGGAACCGTTGCCTAAAAATATCCGGCTCACCTCGACCCTTAACCGGTCGCTTAAGGCCTGCTTCAGATAATAGCCACTCCCATCCGGGTAGCGATGCAACTGGGCGAGCTCCCGTTGAATCGCTAAAACCGCCTTAGGGGAAGGACCCAGCGGATTTTCATTGGAAGCCAGTTTAACCACTTCCCGGATCCCATATTCCCGGGTTAACTCGTCAATGGGTTTTCCGGGAGGATAGGGTACCAAATCCTGGATGGTTTTTTTTACCGAGGGGTATCGATTTTCCATAGAGCCCTTATATCATCCTACTTTTAAAAATCAACTGCTATTTTTTTCTGTTCGGGGATGCTCTTTTTTCTTGCATTTTTAAATAATATCAGTATCCTTGGCATCAAGATCCATTGAAAACGTCCATCCTTTCCAAATTAAAGAGGAGACTTGGGGTTATGAATAAGTCGCAATTGATTGAAGCCTTGGCCAAAATGCAGGGTTTGACCATTAAAAACGCCGAATTTGTGGTCACCAATTTTTTTGATAGTATCGAAGTGGCTTTAGTTCAGCGGGAGCGTGTGGAAATTCGGGGATTCGGAAGCTTTAAGGTAAAAAACTACCAGGGTTACCAGGGTAGAAACCCCAAGACCGGCTCGGTGATCAATGTCAACCAAAAAAAGCTCCCTTTTTTTAAAGTTGGTAAAGAATTGAAAGAAATGGTCGATATACTATAAACAGCTAGGAGCTTGGTCGTGCTAGGCGGGGAGTTAGCGGTGCCCTGTACCCGAAATCCGCTCATGCGGGGCTGAATTTCCTCTTGAGGGCTTGAAATATCCATGATGCTACCCTCTTCTGAAATCGGGATTGGACGTTACGCAACAAACGATTATGAACCCCGTCAGGTCCGGGAGGAAGCAGCGGTAAATAATGCGGTTTGTGTCGTAACTGCCTCTAATCTTTGGTTTTAGGAAGGGGACACCCTGGCTGTTGGTTCGAGAGAGGATGCACGGCCAAGCAGGATCAGTGAGGCGACGGGCTGGATGAACAACCAGGCCGCCCAAGGGATTAATCTTGACCGCACCACAATTAAGATAGAGGCATCCAATGAAATATAGCCATTCTTTTTCCTGCCCTCTAGTCAATATTTTGGCTATTGCCACCTTTTTTGACATTAAATCAAGAAGACAAAGGACTCCCTCACCCGACATTTTTATATAATTTATTGAATTTATTTAATAAATTTATTTTAAATTTTGGCATGTGAATTGCTTGGATTCCGATATAAAGAAAGCCAGAAACTATTCTTAAATTAATTAAATTAAATTGATGCGCTTTTCCAAACCCACTAAACTCATCGGGGTCGACATAGGTTCCCAGGCCATCAAGATTTGCCAGGTTGACCAATCGTCCGCGGGCATTACCCTCGAGCATTACGGACAGACCAATCTCCCTCCCTTCTCCATTCAAGACGGCAACATAAAAGATCACCAGGTCATTGCCGACAGCTTAGCTACCTTATTGGACCATTTGGGAATCTCGACCAAAGAGGCGGCCTTTGCCATTTCCGGATATTCGGTCATCATCAAGAAAATCACCCTGCCCTTGCTGACCGAAAAGGAAATGGTCCAGACTATCCACCTGGAAGCCGAGCAGCATATTCCTTTTGATGTCCGGGAAGTGAATCTGGACTTCCAGATCCTGGGACCGCTGAAAGATGAACCGGATGCCATGGCCGTTTTACTGGTAGCCGGGAAAAAAGATATTTTAGAAACCTACCAGCAGATACTTCAGACGGCCGGATTGGAGGTCAAGATCGCCGATGTGACCGCTTTTGCCCTCCAAAATGCCTATGAAGTCAATTACCCCCTGAGCGGGAACCCGATAGCCGCCCTGGACCTGGGGTCAGATCTAATCACCGTTAACGTCTTTAATTCCGCGGGTCCCCTCTTCATCCGGGATTTACCCTTGGGCGGCCGGCAGATAACCGAACAGATTCAAAAACAGGCCAACCTGTCCTTTAAGGAGGCCGAACAGGCCAAGCTGAAATGGGGCCCGACGGTCCGGCCCCTGGAGTCTGTTGGTCCGGCCGTTTTGAATACCCTCACCTCCTGGGCTGAGGAAATTAAAAGGGCCTTTGATTTCCTGGCTGCCTCCGATCCTGAAAGCCGTCCGACCAAGGTCGTTCTTTCCGGGGGATCGGCCTTGATCCCCGGACTGGCCCCGTTCTTCTCCCGGGAGTTGAAACTCCCGGTGGAACTGTTCAACCCCTTTAACCAGGTCAAGGTGAATCCCGAGGTGTTTGATCGGGAGGCCCTCAACCGGGTCGCTCCCCAGGCGGTAACCGCTCTGGGACTGGCCTTGCGCCGGAGGGACGATCGATGATCCGGATCAATCTGCTGTCCAGGGAGGAACCTCGGGGATCTGATCAGGCCCCGGGAACCCGGAATATTTTTATCCTCTCCCTGGGGCTGATCCTGGGCTTCATCATCATCGGTTATTTGATATTAGGCGCGCAGGTTCGCCGACTGGAAGCGGAAAAATTAACCCTGGAAAAACAGGCCCAAGGTTTTTCCGCCCTGCAACGGGAAATCAAGGAACTGCAGGACAAGAAGGAATTGGCCCAGAACCGCCTGGTCCTGCTGACCCGACTGGAAAAAGAAAGACACGGCCCGGTGCGATTACTGGAGCAACTGACCATGGCCCTGCCGGTTAATCAACTTTGGATTACCTCCTTAAAGGAAACGGACTCGGAGATCCGCTTAGAGGGAATGAGCTTAAGCAATCAAATCTTGGCCGATTACCTGAAGCGATTGGAGACCCTGGAATCCATTTCCCAGGTCGATTTGATCCAATCCGGCCAGATAACCTACCCGGCGGCGAAACCGGGGCAGCCTCCCTCCGAGCAGATCAAAATCAAGCAGTTCACGATCGCCGCCATAAAAAAAGGGGCGGAAAAGCCCCCAATCCCGGCGGAGAAAAAATAGGGTCATGGCCTTTTACACCCCGCTGATCGATCAATGGACCCTGCTCAGCCCGGCCAAAAAAATTGCCGCCGGGGTTTGCGGCCTGGTTTTGTTGACCCTGGCCCTGGGTCTCTTTCTTCTTAAGCCGATTTGGGATAAACGGGTGGAACTTCAGGAAGATGTCCTTCGGGGTCGGGAACGGTTGGCCCAAATACAAAAAACGTTGGCCCAAATCAAACAATTTCAGAGCGATCTGGTCCAGATTGATATTAAACTCAAAGAAGTGGCCGCGGTTCTTCCCAAATCCCAGGAAATTCCGGAACTCTTAAAATCCATTTCCTCCATCGGTCAACAGAATGCCTTGGAATTTTTGCTTTTTAAACCGGAACCGGAGATCCCCAGGGATTTTGTAACCGAAGTGCCCGTTGGCGTTCAAATCAAAGGTCATTACCATCAGATGGGTGTTTTTTTTGATCTGATCCGTCGTCTTCCCCGCTTGATTAACGTCCGCAACCTGGAAATGGGGACCTATGACGAAAAATCAGCCCAACTGACCGCCCGCTTTCAATTGGTAACCTATAAACTTTTATCAACCCCGGCGACGACACCGGGGCAGCCTCCCCCAAGCCCCCCGGCCTCGGGGACCAAGACCGCTCCTCCGGAGAGCAAAGCAAAATGATCCAAAAATTAAAATGTTTTTGGATAGGCGTTAGTCTACTGACCGCCTGCGGGTGCGGTACGTCCGGGGAAGGGCCGATTGCTCAAAAGCTCCCCCCGCCGGCCATGGGGAAAACGATGACCCCTCAAACAGCCCTGCCTCCATCGCCCGGTCCGTCGGCTCTTCCGGCTAAACTTGAACCGTACTACAACCCCGACGGGAAGCCGGATCCTTTTCAACCTCCGGTGCTGGAGCCTTCGCTGGAGCAGACCCAACGGGCCAAGCAACTGCTTCCGCTGGAAAAGTTTGAAGTAAATGAATTTCAGTTGGTTACCACGGTCACCGGTCCAGGTGGAAAAAAAGCTATGGTCCAGGATCCCTCAGGTAAAGGGTACATGATCAAGGTGGGGACTCCCATCGGCAAAAGCCAGGGCCGGGTGGTGGCTATTGCGGATCGGCAAATACTGATAGAAGAAAAAATTAAAGATTTTTTGGGCCGGGAAAAGTCCCGAACCGTACCTTTAAAAATGCCCCCGGCCCCTTAGAGGACCTATCAATTCGAAAATGAAAACTCAATCATTCGGTGAGGAGCCAATGGCACCAAAATTAAAATGGAGAACCGGGATGCTGGTCTGGCTGGGTTTAATCCTGATGACCCTGGGGGCCTTCAGCCCTTCTTCCTGGGCCAAGGCGGAAGATAAACCCCAGGCCAAATTAGTGGATATCCAGTCCAACCGAACCCCCGATCTATTGCGACTGCAATTAACGGTTACCCAACCGATTAAAATCCGGACCGTCTTTATTCTGGAAGAACCCCAACGACTGGTGCTGTATTTATCTCCCTGCCGCCTGGGTCTTAAACAGCCTCCGGCCATTCCGGATGACCCCCTCCTTTCGGATGTACGCATCTCCCAATTCAATCCCACGACCACCCGGATCGTATTGATCGTGCCCCAACGGCCTTCCTTTCGGGTTTACCCTTCCAAGGACTCGCCCCTGATCTGGCAGGTGGATCTGGCGGCGGCGTCCAAAAAGAAAACCGCTCCGGAGTTGGTTTCGGGCAGGCCTTCGCCCCAGCCAAAAAAAGTCCTCAGTTTGGACGAATTCAAACAGGAGCAGGAAGGGGCACTGAAACCTCAGGCGCCCGTCTCTCCCCCGCGGGTCACGTTTGATTTCTACAACGCCGATCTGCACAACGTCTTCCGCCTGCTGGGGGAAGTGGGGCAGGTCAATATCATCGTCGGTGAAGAGGTAAAGGGGAAGGCGACCGTCAGTCTAAAAGGAATCCCCTGGGATCAGGCTTTGGACATGATCTTGAATTCCAACCGGCTGATAAAAATAACCGATGGGAAAAACATCCGGATCTCCACCCTAAAAGATTATGTTGAGGTCGAAACCATCCGCCGGAAAGAAAGCCAAAGTGTGGTTAAGGAACAGCAGGAACTGTTAAAAACCGAGCAGGAACTGTTAAAAACCGAAGACGCGCTCCAGAAAATCCAGGAGGGCCGGCTTCCCCTGCTGACCAAAAATATAAAGCTGAATTATATTCCAGCGGAGGAAATGAAAAAAATCATAGATGAAATATGGGGGGCCGGGCAAACGCCCGGTGCGGTTAAAATCGGAAAAGGTATTGTGGCCGCCATAAAACAAACCAATACCCTCTTTATACGGTCTAACCGGATCGACATTGATCACATTGAAAAATTGATTAAAGCCACCGACCAGCCCACCCCGCAGGTGATGATCGAAGCGAGGATTGTTGAAGCCGGTTCTAGTTTTGCCCGTGATTTTGGACTGCAATGGGGGGGCGGCGCCCATTATTCCAACCCCTCTGCCCCACTGGCGGGGTCGCTGAGGGGATTCAGTTCCAATACCGGGAATGACGCTGTAAATCTTCCGATTGGAACCGGGAGCGCCTTTAACCCTTTTACCGGACTGGCCGGTATCGGTTTGACGATTGCCTCCGCCAATCTTAATATAGATGTCCGGTTGCAGGCCTTCGAACAGCAGGGTGCGGTTAAAATTATATCCTCCCCAAAAATTTTAACCCTTGACAATAAAAAGGCGACCATTAAACAAGGCATTAAACTACCAATAACTACCCGCGGGGAACTGAATACGTTTACCACAGTGTATGTCGATGCCAATCTAAAATTGGAAGTTACCCCCCATATAGCCAGAAATGGCAAAAAAATCACCATGAATGTAAAAGTTAATAACGACAAACCAGATGATAATATCAAAGATACTATCGGAAACGTTGCTATAAACACCCAGGAAGCCGAAATGGAATTGGCGATTAATGATGGGGAAACCCTGGTAATCGGTGGCGTAAAGGTCCGCAGGGAAAGCAACACGGAGCAGGGAGTCCCCTGGTTGAAAGATGTCCCCCTGTTGGGTTGGCTGTTTAAAACCAAGACAAAGATCATGGATGATGGGGAATTACTGTTATTCATTACCCCCAAAATCATTTGGCCGCTGCAGGAAAAATTTGCTTCCGAAAGTTAACTTTTTGAAGGGGAAAATATGAGCAGGTATAGGCGTTGGATTCAAATTCTTAATTCGTTTTTATTTATTTTACTCCTGATCAGTCTGGCCCAGGCCGACAATAGTCAAAAGGAAGTGCTGCCCGCCTACTCCATGTCCGGAATCATCAAGGGGACCTTTGAACCGGGGAAACTTTTACTATCCTCCAATGATAAAATCGTTATCGATTTAAAAAAAGTTTATGGAACGAAGCCGGGGGATTATGTGGAAATTTATCAACCCCTTGATCCTGAGAAGAAAGAGGATGACGAGGCGTTATATAGAAAAATCGGACTGGGAATAATCATTGAAAAAATTGACGAACAAAAAGCCGTTTGCATTATTGATTCCAGTATAAAAGAAATATCCGTCGGGGATTTGGTTCGGGTGGTTAATCCCCAGTAAAGGCTGCTCGGTTTTAATTAATGCGGAGACCTTTCATGCAAAAATTTATTAAATATCTATTTATTTTTTTAGTCGGAATTTCTCTGACCGTTGCCGGAAACAAAACGGGCTTCGCCTCGGATTCATCGGCCGGCGCCTTCGCTTCACCCGCTTTTAAAAACCTGAAACCTTTCTATCAGGAAATATTGAGGCAGGTGGCCGAAAGATCCGCGGACCTGGTTTATAATTATGATACCAGGCCGCTGATCCGGACGGTTATTATGGATTTTCGTGATCCCTCCGGGCAGGAAATCACCGTCGGGAATGAATTATCCGCTTATTTACGATCAGGATTGGACCGGGAAAACCAGTTTTATATTTACGGGCGGGAGCAGATCCGCCGTTCCCTGGGGCACTTTATTCAGGTAAATCGAGGGATGAAGCCTTATCAGGTGAGCCAATTGCAAGAGATGGTGCCGCTAGTCTTTAAAAAACCGATCCATCTTCTCGTAGCCGGTGAAATTTGGAAAACCGGTGAAAATCAACTCCAGGTCAACATAACGCTTATCCCGTTTTATCAACAACTGAAGCCGGTGGAAAGGGAAGCGGAAAGCCTGCCTTTCCCCCAGCTTTCTTTTTTAACCCCCAAACTGACCGACCAAGAAATCATCCAGGCCTTGGCCAAACCAAAAAGCGAGAAAAGGGCGGCCTTGAATCCCGGCTATGGCCGTCTCATTATTCTGTCCAATTATCTTCTGGAAAAACCACGAGAACAGGAACGCCGCTATTTAGGGACCTTGGAAGCAACCCGCCCCTCCAACGAAAAAGGGCAGGAGGGGACCCTCAGACAAATCAATCTGGGTGATCCTCAGAATTTGATCGGTTGGCTGGACGAACAGGAGTTGTTTATCTTTGAAGAAAAGCAACTCGGCAATCTCAAGGATTATTATCACAATATTTTAAGCGGGTTCGGGGCCGATCAAATCTGGTTCGATGCCGATATCAAAGGGGGGGATCATAAACTGTCCTTTAGCGTTTTTCCGGTCAGTACCCTCAATAAAAAGGCGGTCTCCTACCCTTTCAAGCTGACACCGGGGGCTACGACCTATCTCGTGGTCACGGTAGTATCCCAACCTCAAAAAGACCAGGATATTTCGATAAAAATGGTAGTCGATCCGGACAACCAGGTTTATCCTTTTTAGCCCAACTCTGCGATTCCGATTACGGGGTATTCTTCCAGGCTTGCAACTTTGTTTTCCTGTATCGAACCTTTTTCGATTCAGCCGAATCAGGAACAGGTTTTCGATCTCGAGCTGCTGCGCCGGCCATTTTTTCCTTTTCCCATCTGCTGAATTTTTTCCGGGACGGGGCCTTCGGCAAACTTGAGTTTTCTCCCTGTAAAGAAGGTCTTCCCTTTCTGTGAACTTCGGTGTCAGGGGTATTCCTCAAAGAGCGGGCCTTGGCTTCCACCGCCCGCCAGTGTTCGATCTCGGCTTGTTCGCGGGCCCGCTGCAGCTCGGCCGAAGCGGTATATCGTTGATAGGTTTCCGGATAACCCGGTGTCCAACACCACCAAACACACAAAAAACAGAAACAAGCCGTTCTTGGTTTCATTTTCCCTCCTGGTCTTCACTCCTCGTTAAGATTTTTGAATGATCCTGACGAATAAGCAC
>Ga0315283_10007000_pt1 | contig 10120 bp, 9 predicted proteins | sample YL17G09_0_MG_FD_204541 | JGI IMG/M metagenome (GOLD analysis project Ga0315283, IMG submission 204541) | Sediment microbial communities from Yellowstone Lake, YNP, Wyoming, USA - YL17G09_0 | ecosystem: Environmental > Aquatic > Freshwater > Lake > Sediment | place: USA: Wyoming | collected...
CAGTTGAAGTATGTGAGGATGAAGAATCATCCCTTGTAAACCTTGAACGTTTTAAAAACCTTATGAGGTATGCCTGGAAACGCGATATACTATCTTTAACCGGCTGGTCAGAAGAGATGTCGGCAATTGGAAGGGAACCACAAAAGAGTTTTATATCGTTTTCGCTTCGTCTTATTAGAGAAAACCTCATGCTCACTCTCGATCAGATGAAAAACAGCCTGGTTTTTATGACGGGCGATGAGGCGGAATTCTCATCAAAGTTCCACCCGTTTATAACCCGGGAAAATATCTATTCGCTTGCTGATGAGATGAATCTGGCATTTGCGCATATCGAAGCAAACGGGAATTCCAAGATAGTTTTTCTGGACCTTGCGCTTAAAATAACACGCCTTATCATCCGCTGACAAAGCGCAGGTTTATTGAAAGTGATTCATTTATTCACTACTTTTGCAGGATTAATTCTGTTTAATGGTTTCATATGACAGAGAATGAAGAATTATCAGGACAGCAGGGTGAAGATATAAAGCTGCCTGATGTAAAATTTAAACCCGGTTTAAATAAACTCGACTCTTTTAACTGGTTAAAAGACATCTCCTTTATTCCTTTAGATACCGATATTATTGAAATACGTTTTAAAAACACCAGGAAAGGTTTTTTCAGGAATGTTAACAGCCTGAGGCTCGAGACCGGAGATATTGTTGCAGTTGAAGCATCTCCCGGACATGACATTGGAAGAGTTTCAATGGTTGGACCTTTATTATATGAACGACTTAAAAAACTGAAGATACAGCCTACTTCAGAGGATCTTAAAAAAGTCTACAGGAAGGCTAAAGCTGTGGATATAATTAAATGGGAAGAGGCAAAGAAGCTTGAAACCCCGACAATGCTCCGATCAAGGCAGATAGCTGAAGAGCTCAAACTTAATATGAAGATCGGGGACGTTGAATATCAGGGAGACAAGACTAAGGCTATATTTTATTATATTGCTGACGAGAGGGTGGATTTCAGACAACTCATCAAGGTTCTTGCCGATGAATTCAGGGTCAGGATCGAGATGCGCCAGATAGGGGCGCGCCAGGAAGCAGGAAGGATAGGCGGAATAGGCTCGTGTGGCCGCGAACTATGCTGTTCAACCCATATTTCAAATTTTATTTCTGTCACAACCACTCATGCCAAATACCAGGAACTCTCCTTAAATCCGCAGAAACTGGCAGGACAATGCAGTAAACTGAAATGCTGCTTAAACTTTGAATTCGACTGCTATGTGGATGCACAACGTTTCTTCCCCCCGAGAGACATCCCTCTTGAGCTTTCTGACTCAACTGCTCATTTCCAGAAAATGGAAGTACATAAAAGCATCTACTGGTACAGCACTGATCCAAACGCTCCAACTAACCTTACTTCCGTCCCGGTTGAACGGGTAAGAGAGATTCAGTCTCTTAACAGAAAGGGACAAAAACCTGATAAACTGACAGTTATAGATGAAACTCTTGAACCCACAAATGTTTCGCATGATTTGCTAAGAAATAACAGCCTTACGAGATTTGATTCGCCGGAATTAAAAAGTTCGCATCAGCGGCATTCGAATAAAAGAAAGAACAGGAGGTTTAATGATAAGAAGAACAAATAAATACATTCTTTTATTTTTGACTTCCCTCTGTCTGGCATCATGTGTGAGAAACGCTGTCTTTACCGACTCTGCAGCAATGAAAGGGAAAATCTGGTCTCTTGATAATATACAGGTATTTAAAATCCCTGTCAGGGATACCCTTAACAGTAATAATATCTTTTTTATTATCAGAACAGGTTCATCCTACCCGTACAGAAACATTTACCTTTTTGTTACGACAACTGCCCCCGGAGGGAATAGCATAACCGATACCCTTCAATATGATCTTGCAGATGAAAAGGGGAACTGGTACGGGAAAGGATTTGGTGATATTCATGAACTAAAACTTCCTTACAAATCAAATGTTTTCTTTCCTGTTTCAGGAACATATCTCATTAATATCCAGCATGGAATGCGGACAGAAAACCTTAAAGGTGTTTATGATGTCGGCCTGAGAGTCGAAAAGGTTAAGAAACAGAACTTCTGAGGTGGGGAAAAATAAAATTGCCCGTTGGGCAGAACTGGGGACTTTTAATAATGTGATCCAGCCGGAAACGGATGAAGTATCAGGAAAAGACCACTGGATAAAAGGGAACTGGAACCTGAAAATCTTTAAAAACAGAAATCCCATAATACTTGAGCTTGGTTGCGGAAAGGGAGAATATACGATAGGATTAGCGATACTCTTTCCAGAGTGTAACTTTATTGGTGTCGATATTAAAGGCGCCAGGATGTGGAGGGGTGCAAAGAGCGCCTCTGAAATAAAAATTGGAAATGTTGCTTTCCTGAGAACAAGAATTGAATTTATAAATTCCTTTTTCGCATCAGGTGAAGTGGATGAGATTTGGATAACATTTCCGGATCCTCACCCCGGTAAAAAAAATTCAAACAAGAGACTTACCTGTCCCTGGTTCCTGAATAAATACAGCAATCTGCTCAAAGAAGGAGGAACCATTCATCTTAAAACCGATAATACGGAACTTTACAATTATACAAGAAAACTTGCTGAAGATAATGGATTGGAAATCCTCTTCTCAACAAATGACATTCATTCAATGAGTTCAGATTATTTAGAAGTTTCCGGTAATATTCCTCCTTATAATGATCATCATCGGAATAAAATCGGGATTTCAGCCGGTATCCTTTCCATCAGAACTCATTATGAAACAAAATTTCTTGAAAAGGGGCACACAATTAATTATCTCGCTTTTCGTCCTGAAAAAACCAAAGAAGTGAGCCATGGCTGGGAAAAAACAAAAGGATAATGATTTCTTCGGCAGGGTTTATGAAGTTACCAGTCTGATTCCACCCGGAAGAGTTACTTCATATGGCGCTATCGCACGTTTTCTTGGAACAGGGAAATCAGCAAGAATGGTTGGATGGGCACTAAACACATGCCATAATAAATCGGACTATATTCCTGCACACCGTGTTGTTAACCGGATTGGACTTCTAACCGGAAAATTTCATTTTGGCAATTCAACAACCATGCAACAACTCCTTGAAAATGAAGGCTTAATTATTGAAGATGACAGAGTAATTGATTTCAAGGAAAAGTTCTGGGATCCCTCCTGTGAAATAACCTGAATTTTTAATATCCAAAATAAATTACTAAAATTGCACCTTATTTATATTTAATTTAAATAAAAATAAGGCTGAGCTATAAGCGAGGAGCCGGCCTGCAGGGAGGGTTTGTAGTTAATAAGCGAGTCAGAATAGATTAATAAATTAATCAGTTTTAATAATTCAGGTATTATCTATATGTTCAGCAAAAAGAAAATATTAAAGGCACTGTCGGGAGTAATACATCCTGAAAATGGAAAAGATATTGTAACGCTTGGCCTTATAACAGAACTGGAAACAGGTGAGGATGGAATTTCAATAACGATTACACCTGAAAAATCAAATGATCCTTTTATCTCATCTTTAAAAAGTTCTGTTGCAAGAGCTTTAAAAGAGGCTCTTGGAGTGGATGCCGTCATAAAAGAGATCAGAGTCCAACCAAGGGTTATAGTAACAAAACATCAGCAAAACGAGAATAAGGTTCTGCCGGGTGTTAAAAACATAATTGCGGTCTCCTCCGGGAAAGGGGGGGTCGGTAAGACAACAATTGCAGTAAATCTGGCAATTGCCCTGGCAAAGAAAGGATTTACTGCAGGCCTGTTGGATGCTGATGTTTTCGGACCTTCTGTTCCCAGGATGTTCGATGCGGAAAACTACCATCCTGAAGTTATCCGGGAAAAAGATGGTGACAGGATTATTCCATTGTTTAAATACGGAGTAAAAGTACTTTCAACCGGTTTCTTCGTGAATCCTGCCGATGCGGTTGTCTGGAGAGGTCCTATGGCATCCAATTTCCTTAAACAGATGATAACACAGGGCGACTGGGGTGATCTGGATTACCTTCTTTTTGATCTTCCGCCAGGAACGAGCGACATCCATCTTACCCTTGTACAGGAGGTAGCAGTAACAGGTGCAATAGTAGTAAGTACACCTCAGGCAGTAGCTATTGCTGACGCAATAAAAGGAATATCAATGTTCAGAAGCGAAAAGATAAATGTACCGGTCCTGGGTCTTGTGGAGAACATGTCGTGGTTCACACCTGCAGAGCTGCCTGGCAGCAGATATTTCATCTTCGGGAAAGATGGGTGCAGTGCTTTGGCAAAGGAGATGAACGTCCCGCTCCTCGGACAAATCCCTCTGGTTCAGGGAATTTGTGAGGGCAGCGACAATGGTCATCCTGTTGTTCTGGACGATTCAGCAACCGGAAAAGCATTTATGTTACTTGCCGGAGTGGTAATTGAAAAAGTAAGTGAGAGGAATAAGGAGATGAGACCTACAATAAAAGTTGAGATCAATAAATAAAATAAAATTTATAAAAAAATGGCAGATCAGAAGAGTATACAGGAGAGAGTTATTAAAGCTTTAAACAGAGTAAGACCATACCTGCAAAATGACGGAGGAGATATTGATCTCATTGAAATAACAGAGGATCTTACTGTAAAAGTTAAACTTAAGGGAGCATGTCATGGATGTCCGTTCAGTATGCAAACACTTAAAGCAGGTGTTGAACAGGCTATCATGCAGGAAGTTCCTGAGATTAAGAGAGTGATTTCAGCCTGAAAATCAGGACTGTTCCAATTTTGCTTACCTTTGAGATACTATACATGGGTTAAGTCAGTTTATAGTATTAAAAAGTATTTATTGTTTTCAGGGAGAGTACCATATAGATTTCTGGCATCACTGTCACTCCTTTTGTTCCTGACAAATTGTTCGGTTGAGAAAAACACAGGCACAACAAGGTTTTACCATGGCCTTACTGCTAAATATAATATCTACTTCAATGGGTATGAAAGCTTTAAGGCAGGTGTTGCTAAAATCAATGCAGGATATGTGGATGATTTTTCAGAGATACTGAGGGTTTTCGAAAACAGCGACCCGGCAACTGTATCATTATGCGCCTCCGACATGGACCGGGTAATCCAGAAAGCTTCAAAACTGATATCCTTAAAATCGATTACCGCCCGACCTGAATTTGATTCTAAAAGAGATCTTTCAGAGAACGAAAAAGCCCTGCTGGAGCAAAAAGAATTCAATGAATGGGTTGACGATAGTTACTTCCTTATAGGTAAAGCCCGTTTTTATAAACATGAATTCAGCGATGCAGCCTCGGTATTCAGCTATTGCATAACTGAAGCCAATGATGAGGAAATACGTACTGAATCATCAATCTGGCTTGCAAGAATAAACTGTGAAAGAGGCAGTTTTATTGAAGCAAACAGGCTTTTAAATGAGATTAAGATATCCCCATCCTATCCCCGCAGCCTGAAAGCCCTTTATTACACAACCATGACCGACATGTACCTTAAACAGGAAATGTACCAGGAGGCCATTGATCCTCTTAAAGTATCCCTGGATCTGGTTTCGGGTAAAAGAACAAAATACAGACTTACTTATTTACTTGCCCAGTTATTTAAAAGAACAGGTGATTCCGGAAAAGCAATCTCACTCTTCCGGAAGGTAGTACAAATGAATCCTCCATATGATGTGGAATTCAATGCAAGAATAAACATTGCCGATGTCTTCGATATAAATTCCGGAGATCCTGATGAGATAAAGAAAGAACTGGAGAAGATGCTGAAAGACTCTAAAAATAAAGATTTCCTGGATCAGATCAATTATGCCCTTGGAAATCTGATGAAGAAAGAGGGTAAGGAAGCTGAGGCCCTTGATTACTATATTAAATCTGCATCGTCAAGTACTGTTAATCTGAATCAGAAGGGTAAATCTTTTCTTGCACTTGCCGAATACTATTATGGCAAGCCCGAGTACATGAAGGCTGGAAATTATTATGACAGCACTGTATATTTTCTTGATGATAAGTATCCCGGATATAATGAATTGATGACAAAATCACAAAATCTTAATTCGCTTGTTGTACATCTTAACATAATACTGACAGAAGACAGTCTTCAGAGAGTAGCTGCCATGCCTGCATCTGAAAGGGACGCTATGATATCAGGCATGATCAGTGAAATTACCAAATCGGAAAGTGAGGGAAAAACAACTGATTATACCGATAGGTCCAATCTAGGTCAATATTACGAGAATGAAAGAAGATTCCAGGATAATATTGCCCAGGAAGGAAAGTGGTATTTTTATAATCAGGCCGCTTTGAGCTTCGGACGTACAGAATTCCGAAGACGTTGGGGCAACCGCAGGTTTGAAGATAACTGGAGGAGATCAAACCGTGCAAGAATAAATGTACAGCAGATCGCCGGGGGTCAGGAAGAAAATGGCGGTACACAATCCGATTCTTCAGAAGTCCTGCAGGATTACAAAAAGCCGGAATTTTATCTTACAAACCTTCCCCTCAACGATTCTTTACTTGCGCTTTCAAATGAAAAGATATCAACAGCATATTTTAATGCAGGAAGGGTGTTCGCGGATAAAATCTCCGACAGAAAGAAAGCAGCAGAGGCATACGAAACTTTGTTAACACGTTTCCCGGACAGCGATATGGCTCCGGAGGCACTTTATGAACTTTATAAACTATACAAGGATAGTGACAATCAGAAATCAGAAATAGTCCGGCAGCGGTTGCTTGGGAAATATCCGGAAAGTGAGTACGCAAAAATAATTTCTGATCCTGATTACTATAACAAGAAATTAGCTCAGATCAGAAAATCGGAAATGCTTTATGAGGAGGCATATAACTTCTATACACTCGAGAATTTTAAGGAATCAATAGCTGCATGCGAGAGGGCAATAAATGAAAATCCTGAAGATGATCTTGCTCCGAAATTCATGTTACTTCGTGCTTATTCGGTAGCCCGGATCAGCGATGAGAGAAGCTTTAAGGAGGAGTTGAATCATTTGGTGAAAGCATGGCCCGATACTGAAGAAGGCAAAAAAGCTGCGGAGTTAACAGCTTATCTTAACCTGAAGATGCCTGAATTAAAGATCGAAGAGGATAAAGTGATAGCGTCAGAGCTATATGTTGCTGATACAACAGCATTGTATTCATTCATTATTATTATAACAGATCCTGCATTCAATATAAACCAGGCCACATTTGACATAATAAGCTACAATATCGACAATTATACAAACAAGAATTACCGTACCGAAGGCATTCTGGTCGATAACAAGTACATTAAAATCACTATTTCCGGATTTTCAGATAATTTACAGGCATGGGGATATTTTAATTCTTTCGATGCGGAAAAGATAATCAGAAATTCCTCCGGAGCTCAAGTAATGACATTTCTGATAAACAGCAGCAATTCAAAAAAACTCAATGAGGATAAAAATCCTGAGCGTTACAACTATTTCTTTAAAGAAAACTACCTCACTCGAGAAAAGAATAGGTAATTTTACTGCCTGAATTCTTAAAATCTGCAATGAGAAAAGTTAGAATATTATGGACCGATGACGAGATCGAGGTCCTGAAGGCGCACGTGTTATTCCTGAGAGAAAAAGGATATGAAATCGATACCTGCACCAATGGGATTGACACTGTTGACCTTGTCCGCCATAATCCGTATGATCTGATATTCCTCGATGAAACAATGCCAGGGCTGAGCGGATTGGAGACTCTCAGGCTCATAAAGGAGATAAGGAATGATCTCCCCATAGTAATGATAACAAAAAATGAGGAGGAGGGTATAATGGAAGCAGCTATAGGATCGGAGATGGCAGATTACCTTATAAAGCCTGTCAAACCGAACCAGATCCTGCTGGTTATAAAAAGAATCACCGAACAGAGAAGACTCATCACTGAAAAAACCACAACAAACTACCGACAGGAGTTCAGCAGTATTGGTAACCTTATATCATCGGCCAGAAATTATACTGACTGGACAGAACTTTACAGGAAAATTACATTCTGGGAATCAGAACTGGAAAAGTCTTCCGATACAGGCATGGTCGGAATACTTAAAACGCAGGAAAATGAAGCGAATAATGCTTTCGTAAAATACCTTGTTAATCATTATCTCACCTGGCTTGATCCGGATGCACGTGATAAACCAGTGCTTTCTCCTTCTCTTTTCTCTCAGAAGGTTTTTCCGAATGTTCAGCAGGGGAAACCTTTATTCTTCATACTTATAGATAACCTGAGATTTGATCAGTGGAAGATGATAGCATCCGAACTTGCAGGCATATACCGGGTTATTGAAGAAGATATTTATTTCAGCATTCTTCCTACTGCCACTCAATACAGCCGCAATGCCATCTTTTCCGGTCTGATGCCCTCAGCTATTGCGGCTATTCTTCCTGAAATGTGGGTTGACGATGATGAAGAGGAAGGTAAAAACAACTTCGAAGAGGAGCTTTTCAAATATCAGCTTGCACGAAAAGGATTAAAGTATAAATGGTCATATAGTAAAATTACAAGCAATCAGGAAGGACGGAAAGTAAATGACAGAATAAGGCAAATGCTTGATAATGACATTAATATCCTTGTTTATAATTTTGTTGATATGCTTTCCCATGCAAGAACAGAGATCGGGCTCATCAGGGATCTGGCTAATGATGAAAAGGCTTACAGAAGCCTTACCCGATCATGGTTTGTCCATTCACCTCTCTATGAAATGCTGATTACGCTTTCCTCACATCCTGTGAAGATTATATTCAGCACCGATCATGGCACAATAAGAGTACAGAATCCCATAAAGGTCATTGGTGACAGAAAAACATCCTCCAATCTACGGTATAAAATGGGAAGGAATCTTGATTATAATCCCAGACAGGTTTTTGAGCTCAGGTATCCCGAAAAAGCCGGACTGCCCAAGACCAACATCACTTCAAAATACATCTTTGCCCTCAATAAGGATTTTCTGGTTTACCAGAACAATTATAACTATTATGCAGGCTATTATAAGGATACTTTTCAGCATGGAGGCATTTCAATGCAGGAAATAATGCTCCCTGTTGCCTGCCTGGAACCTGTTTCTTAATACTGTGCGAAAAAAGAATGAGGATTTTCATAAAGGACAAAAGATATCTTCCTTCGGCTGCAAAAAAAATACTGCAGGTTACTTCCGGGAAAAGACTTCTTGCTTTTTACGGATCAATGGGAGCCGGTAAAACAACCATCATAAAAGCTGTCTGCAAAATTCTGGGTGCCGGAGATATTGTCAGCAGCCCTACTTTTACCCTGGTTAATGAGTATAAAACCTATAGCGGGGAAGCTATTTATCACATTGATTTTTACAGGATTAAGAAAACAGAAGAGGTATTTGATTTTGGCATTGAAGAGTACTTCTCCAGCGGTTCATACTGCTTTATGGAATGGCCTGAACTTATTCAGGAGATACTCCCTCCTGAGACTGTAAATATTAAAATATCTGTTGATAATGAAAACCAGAGGATTATTGACATCTCTTAGCAGTTGATTTTTGCTGCAGTATTGCATTTTTTTTAACTTTGAGAAAATAACCACATTCTCAAAATGGATGATAAAGGTAAAAATGGAAATCTGAGTTTTGGCAATACTACATTCATGCCAAAAGAAGAACAGCTTGAAACAGCTATTCGGCACAGAAAGATCTCAATTGGAATTCCTAATGACAAAAAGAACGATGAGAAAAGGGTTGCCCTGACTCCTGAAGCTGTAAACCTCATGGTTGAAAGCGGAAATGAGGTTATCATTCAGAAGGGAGCTGGTGGAGGTGCTAATTACTCCGACAAGGATTATACTGAGAACGGAGCAATGATAACTGATTCCCCTGCCAGGGTATATAGTGCTGATGCAGTTATTAAAGTTGCCCCGTTTACATCACAGGAGGTAGACTATCTCAGAGGCAACCAGATAGTAATGTCGTTTCTTAATGTCCTGAGCCTTAGTGAAGATACTCTTGGGAAGCTTATCAGGAAAAAAGTTACTGCAATTGCTCTTGAAAAGATCCGCGACAATAACGGAGTTATGCCGGTGATGGAATCTATGAGTGAAATAAGTGGTGTGACCTCGATCCTTATTGCGTCGGATTATCTAAGTAATCATCATGG
>Ga0315283_10007001_pt1 | contig 10119 bp, 9 predicted proteins | sample YL17G09_0_MG_FD_204541 | JGI IMG/M metagenome (GOLD analysis project Ga0315283, IMG submission 204541) | Sediment microbial communities from Yellowstone Lake, YNP, Wyoming, USA - YL17G09_0 | ecosystem: Environmental > Aquatic > Freshwater > Lake > Sediment | place: USA: Wyoming | collected...
CGGCGGAGGACATCTCCGACGCCGTCGCCGGGATCCGCGTCGAGGTGGTAAACGGAATCATCGACCCGTTCGTCCCGCCCGAGAGCGTGGAGGAGCTCTGGAACCTCGACGGGCTCGCCGAGGCGATCGCCCGCGATTTCCTGGTCCAGGTGGACCCGAAGGCCTGGCTTGCAGCGGACCACGACATCGCCGAAGCGGGGCTGCGCGAGCGCGTCGTGCAGGCGGTCGAGACCGCCTACCTGCAGAAAGTCGAGCAGGTGGGTGCACCCGTGATGCAGCACCTCGAGAAGGCCGTGATGCTGCAGGAGATCGACAGGCACTGGCGCGAGCACCTGGCGGCGATGGACTACCTGCGGCAGGGCATCCACCTGCGCGCCTACGCGCAGAAGAACCCGAAGCAGGAGTACAAGCGCGAGGCGTTCGAGCTGTTCGGCGCGCTGCTCGACCGCATCAAGCACGATGCGGTCTCGCTGCTGTCACGCCTGCAGGTGCGCACCGAAGCCGAAATCGAGGAGCAGGAGCGCGAGCGCGAGCGCCAGATGGCGCGCAGGCTGCAGCTCCAGCACGCGGCGCCGCAGTCGGTGATGTCGGGCGACGCTGCGCCCGTCGGCCCCGAGTCCGCGGGTGCCTCGTCGGTGCCGCCCGGGGGGCCGTTCGCGACGGGCATGGCGGGTTCGCGTGAGGGCGTGGCACCCGTGGTGCGCGAGGGCCGCAAGGTCGGCCGCAACGAGCCCTGCCCCTGCGGGTCCGGCCGCAAGTTCAAGCATTGCCACGGCCAGCTCGCGCGCGAGGCGTAGGAAAATAGGGGACATTCCCCTTTTTCGCCACAAAAAGGGGAATGTCCCCATTTTCCTGGAAGTTGTTGCTGGCGCGCTGTTCGACGCGGAGGGCCGCGTGCTGATTGCGCAGCGGCCGCCCGGCAAGGCGCTGGCCGGCCGCTGGGAATTCCCCGGCGGCAAGCTGCACGAGGGCGAGGACGCCCGCGACGGGCTGGTGCGCGAACTGCGTGAGGAGCTCGCCGTGGACGTGCGCGACGCCCGCCGGCTGCTCCGCTATTCCTACGCCTACCCTGAGCGGGTCGTGCGGCTCGACCTGTGGCTCGTCACCTCGTGGAGCGGAGAGCCTCGCGGCCTCGACGGCCAGGCGCTCAAGTGGGTGAGGCCGGAGCACCTTGCCTTCGAGGACATCCTCGAGGCCGACCAGCCCATGATCGACGCGCTCGCGGCGCAGGGTTGAGCCGGCAGCGCGATGCCCGGCAGCGCGATGCGCTGTCCCGTTCCCCGGCGCACCGCACCCGGGAGATGGCTGGTGCTCGTCAGGTCGGCAGCCGTCGCTCGCTCGCGCCCTCGTCCCCGTCCGCCGTCGAGGGAATTTCCTCGCCCGGTATCACGTGCTTCCCGGCGATCCACGCGCCGAGGTCGATCAGCTGGCAGCGTTCGCTGCAGAAGGGCCGGAATGGCGAGGCCTCGGACCAATCGACTGGCCGCTGGCAGGTGGGGCAGGAAACGGTCGGCATCGGGAGGCGAGGACGCGCGGGCGCGCCTCAGGTGCAGGTCGTCAGCGTGAAGTGCACGTCCTCTGTCGCCTGCACTGGACGGCTGCCCGCGTCGTGCCAGTAGAGGAACCGGATGCTGCAGCGATAGTGGCTGCCGCTGATCTCGGGGTAGATGTCCGTGCCCGCGGGGAGCGAGATGCGGATCATCTGCGCCGGCACGTCACGGTCGAGCGACAGGTGGAACACGCCGCCCGGCGCGACCTCGGAACGCGAGCGCGCCTGCTCGCGAGTCATCCACAGCAGTTCGCCGACCGCGTCGCCGAGCGGGCGAATCACCGCCAGCCAGTGCGCGAAGTCCGCACCGCGGATCTCGTCAGGCTGGTTGAGCCAGTGCGTGTAGTTCGGCAGGTCGAATTCGCAGGTGCCGCCTGGGATCGTGCTGCGGTGCTTGATCGCGTTCAGGAACTCGGAGTCACGCAGCCTCTGCATGAAGAGCGCGCCGACGCCCGACAGGTCCTCGCGCATACGGTGCAGCTTGGTGAGCAGCACGCGCAGTCGCGCCGCATCGACTCCTGGTCGGCTGTTGAAGGTGGCGAGCTGCGCCATCTGTCGCTCGAGTTCCTTCAGCACCTCGCCGCGCACGTCGCCGCGCTGGGTGATGGTGAGGATCTCGAGCAGCGCCGACACGGCCGCGCGTGTGGACCACGGGTCGGCCTTGGTGTGGTGATGGACCGCCTGCTGGTAGAGGAAATCGAGACGCAGCAGATTGCGCATCCGCTCGTTGAGCGGCTGCTCGTAGAAAACCGCGCGGGCAGCCGCACCCACCGAGGGCACTACGGCCTCGTTCGCATTCATGCCGGTATTCTGCTCTAGGGCCTCGGAGGGGCACAACCGCGGCTGGGGACATTTCCCTGTTCCCGGTCTCACCTTTTGCTCCGGCTGCCGCTGGGGAAAGGGGAATGTCCCCTGCTCATGCTCGATGGAGCTCATGCCCCGGCCAGCCGGCGGTATTTCGCGTCCAGCTCCGCGACCGCTTCCCGGAGTTCGTCCTCGCGGCCGGCATTGCGGACCACGTCGTCCGCCAGGGCCAGCCGATCGGCGCGGGTCGCCTGCGCATTCAGCGACGCCCGGGCCTGCTCTTGCGTCACCCCGTCGCGCATCGTGAGCCGCTGGACCTGCAGTTCCTCGGGCACGTCCACGAGCAGCACGCGGTCCACGTGGTCGCGGCGGCCGCCCTCGGTCAGCAGCGGGATGACGAGCAACTGGTAGGGGCCCTGTGCCGCCAGGGACTGCCGGGCCATTTCCGCACCGATCGCCGGGTGCAGGATGGCCTCGAGGCGGCGCCGGGCCTCGGGGTCGGCGAAGATGCGCTCCCGCATGCGGCGGCGGTCGATGCGCCCCGAGGCGTCGAGCACCTCCGCGCCGAACCCGGCGACGACCTGCGCGAGCGCCGGCTGGCCCGGCTCCACGACCTGGCGCGCGATCAGGTCGGTGTCGATGACCGGCACGCCGAGCGCGGCGAACAGGTCCGCCACCGTGGACTTGCCGCTCGCGATGCCGCCGGTGAGCGCGACACGGAAGGCAGCGGGATGCATCGGATCGAAACCCGCCGAACCGGTCAGCGATCGAGGCCGGCGAAGTGCAGGTACCCGCCGACGATCTGCGGCCCCCACATGAGCGCGATCCAGCCGGCCGCCGCAAGGTATGGCCCGAACGGGATCGGGATGTTGCGGTCGCGGCCGCGCAGCGCGATGAGCAGGATGCCGATCGCCGCGCCGGTGAAGGCCGAGAGCAGGAGCACGAGCGGCAGCATCTGCCAGCCCATCCAGGCGCCGAAGGCGGCGAAGAGCTTGAAGTCGCCGTAGCCCATGCCCTCCTTGCCCGTGAGCAGCTTGAACGCCCAGTACACCAGCCACAGGCTGAGATAGCCGGCCGCCGCGCCGATGATCGCCGACCACGGGTCCACCGGGATCGACAGCGCCGGGCCCGGCTGCCACGCGAGGCTCGCCAGCAGTCCCAGCCACATGAGCGGCAGCGTGATCACGTCCGGCAGGATGTGGTGGTCGAGGTCGATCACGGTGAGCGCCACGAGCGCCCAGGTGAAGACGAGCGCGGCGGCCGCCTGCCACTCCCAGCCGTAGCGCCACACCACCGCTGCCGAGAGAATCGCGGTGCCGAGTTCCACGACCGGATACCGGGGGGAGATGCGAGCCCTGCAGCTCGCGCACCTGCCGCCGAGCAGCAGGTAGCTCAGCACCGGGATGTTCTGGTGCGCCTTGATCGCAGCACCGCAGTGCGGGCAGGCGGAGCGGGGCACGACGAGGTTGTAGGGTTGCTCGCGGCGCGCGGCGGTACCCGTCGCGGCCCCGGGCTGCGCGGCCGCGTCGCCGGGGGCAAGCATCTCCCTGGCCTGGGCCTGCCACTGCCGGTCGAGCATGACCGGCAGGCGGTGGATCACCACGTTCAGGAAGCTGCCCACCAGCAAGCAAAGCAGGAACGCGCTGCCGATGAGCAGCGCGGGGCTGGAGCTGAAGAGCTCGGGTAGCGTCAGATGACCGCGCCCAGCTTGAAGATCGGCAGGTACATGGCGACCACCAGGCCACCGACCAGCACGCCGAGGATGACCATGATGAGCGGTTCGAGCAGGCTCGAGAGGCCGTCCACCGCGGCGTCCACGTCGGCCTCGTAGAAGTCGGCCACCTTGCTGGCCATGTCGTCCAGCGAGCCCGACTCCTCGCCCACCGCAATCATCTGCACGACCATGTTGGGGAAGATCCCGGTGTTCTCCATCGCACGCTGCATGCGCATGCCGGTGGAGATTTCATCGCGCATCCTGAGCACGGCGTCCTGGTAGACGATGTTGCCGGTTGCGCCCGCGACCGACTTCATGGCCTCGACCAGCGGCACGCCGGCGCCGAACATCGTGGCGAGCGTGCGGGCGAAGCGGGCGATGGCGGCTTTCTTCAGGATCGGGCCGATGACAGGTATCTGCAGCGACATCCGGTCGATGAACTGCCTCATGGGCCGCGAGCGCTTGTAGAAGTAAGCGAAGGTGAATGCCGCACCGCCTATAACGACCGCCAACAGCCACCAGTTATCCTGCAGCCAGCGAGACATGTCGATGACCATCTGCGTGAACGCCGGCAGTTCCGCGCCGAAGCCCTTGAACAGGCTCTCGAACTGCGGGATGACGAACAGCAGCAGGATGACCGTCACGATCACGGCGACCGCGAGCACTGCGGCCGGGTAGAACAGCGCCTTCTTGATCTTCTTCTTGAGGGCCTCGGTCTTTTCCTTGTAGGTCGCGATCTTCTCCAGCACCGCCTCGAGCGCGCCGGCATGCTCGCCCGCCTCGATGAGGTTGACGAACAGGTCGTCGAAGTAGAGCGGGTGCATGGCCAGCGCCCGGTTCAAGGCATTGCCGGTCTCGATGTCCGACTTGATGGCGAGCACCAGCTTCTGCACGGCGGGCTTGTCGTTTCCGACGCCGATGATCTCGAAGGCCTGCACCATGGGGATGCCGGCCGACAGCATCGTGGCGAGCTGGCGGCTGAAGATCGCGATGTCCTCCGCGTTGACCTTGCCTTCGCCCTTGAACAGGTTGCTTTCCTTGCGAACCCTCGTGGTGGCAATGCCCTGCCTGCGCAGGTCTCCGCGCAGTTCGAGTTCACTCTTGGCGAGGCCCCGGCCCTTGAGCCGGTTGCCCTTCTTGTCCTTGCCTTCCCACAGGAAGGTACTCTGTTTGCCTGCGACCAGTTCGGCCATGTCTCACCTGTCTGCTGTGCTCAGTCGACGGTCACGCGGTTGATCTCGTCCAGGCTCGTGAGGCCGTCGCGGACCTTCTTGAGGCCCGCCTGGCGCAGGCCCCACACGCCCTCGCGCGCGGCCTGCTGCTTGATCTGCATCACGTTGCCGCCTTCCAGGATGATGCGGCCGATTTCCTCGGACACCGGCATCACCTCGTAGATACCCGTTCGGCCCTTATACCCGTCCGTGCAGTTGCTGCAACCGACCGGTCCGAAAATCTGGATGCCGTTGGCGATTTCCTCGTCGCTGAAGCCCTCCTTCCGGAGCGCTTCCTCGGGCACGTCGATCCTCACCTTGCAGTTGCCGCACAGGCGCCGAGCCAGGCGCTGCGCGATGATCAGGCTCACGGAAGTCGCGATGGCGTAGGGCTTCACGCCCATGTCCAGGAGGCGGGTCAGCGTCTTCGGGGCGTCGTTCGTGTGCAGGGTCGAGAGCACGAGGTGGCCCGTCTGCGCAGCCTTGATCGCAATCTCCGCCGTCTCGAGGTCGCGGATTTCGCCGACCATGATGACGTCCGGGTCCTGGCGCAGGAACGCGCGCAGCGCGCCGGCGAAGGTCAGTCCCACCTTCGGATTGATCTGCACCTGGTTGACGCCCTGCAACATGATTTCGACGGGATCCTCGGCCGTCGAGATGTTGGTGTTCTCGGTGTTGAGGATGGCGAGGCCCGTGTAGAGCGACACCGTCTTGCCGCTGCCCGTCGGGCCGGTCACCAGGATCATGCCGTGCGGGCGCGCGAGCGCGTTCAAGTAGTGCTGCTTCTGGAACGGCTCGTATCCCAGCGAGTCGATGCCCAGCATCGCGCTCGAGGAATCGAGGATACGCATCACGACCTTCTCGCCGAACAGCGTCGGGCAGGTGCTTACGCGGAAGTCGATGGACCGGTTCTTCGAAATCTTCATCTTGATGCGGCCGTCCTGCGGGACGCGTCGCTCTGCGATGTCGAGCCGGGACATGACCTTGAGACGGGCGGCGAGCTTGATCGCGAGCTGCACCGGCGGGGCGGCCATTTCCTTCAGCACGCCGTCGAGGCGGAAGCGGATGCGGTAGGAGCGCTCGTAGGGCTCGAAATGGATGTCCGAGGTGCCGCGCCGAATGGCGTCGAGCATGATCTTGTTGACGAAGCGGACGATCGGGGCGTCCTCGACGTCGGATCGGTCCACGCCGCCGGCGTCGGACTCCTCGTCGCCTCCGGTGGTCTCGAGGCTGTCCATCTCGAAGTCGTCGCCCGCGAGCTCGGGCATCGAGGTGTCGACCTGCTCGAGTGAGCGCTGCAGCAGCTTGGTGAGCTTGTCCTCCTCGACGACGATGGCTTCGATCGAGAGGCCGGTGGCGAACTTGACCTCGTCCAGCGCGTGCAGGTTGGTCGGGTCGGAAATTCCGAGGAAGAGTTTCTTGCCGCGCTTCACCAGCGGCAGGACGTGGTGCTTGCGCAGCAGCTTGTCGCTGACCGCCCGGACAGTCTCGAGGTCGGGCTGGATGGCGTCGAGGTCGAGAAGGGGGGCTCCGAACTCATGGGAGGCCGCGATGGCGATTTCCCGGGCATCGGCGATGTTGTGCTCGACGAGGAAGCTCACGACCCCGATGCGGCGCTCCTTGGCGGCCGCCAGGGCGTCCACCATGGCGCCTTCGGCAACGAGACCGTCGGTGACCAGCCGCTGCGGCAGGCCCTGGAGCCCGCTGCGGGAGCCCGTGGAGGTCGAAATTGCAAAGTCATTCATGGACTTAGGGATGCCGCTCGCCAGGAGACGAAACTTCACACAATGTCGCTAAGAGTAGCAAATGTTAAGTCGCTTGGGCGATCCAAGGGGTGAGCAAAGTCCCACTATTGAAATTCGGGTACGGACGGCGCCCCGCCCCTGCGGGAACCCTTAGCGGGACAGGCCGGTGGACTGCTGACCGCCATATTGCTGGGCCACCCAAGTGTGGTAGCTGCCGTCCATGATCGCTCGCCACCACGTCTCGTTGTCGAGATACCAGCGAAGCGTGGATCTGAGCCCGTCCGCCGGCTTTACGGCCTGCTCGAAGCCTAGCTCACGTTCAATCTTGCTGCGGTCGATTGCGTAGCGCCGGTCGTGTCCGGGCCGGTCGGCGACAAATTTCACGAGTGACCTTGTGGGCCGCCCGGAGGCCGCCGGGCAGTTCGGAAAGCGGTCGCCGAGGCTCGGCTCCGCAGCGAACAGGTCGTCCGCGAGGCCGCATAGCATGCCGACGAGCGCGATGTTCTCCAGTTCGGCTCGTCCGCCCACGTTATAGGTCTCTCCAGGGCGGCCGCAATCAAGCACCTGGTCTATTGCCCGGCAATGGTCCCGCACGAAGAGCCAGTCGCGGACATTTCGTCCGTCGCCGTAGATTGGCAGCGGCCTGCCTTCGAGCAAGTTGACGATGACGAGCGGAACCAGCTTCTCCGGAAAGTGGTACGGGCCGTAGTTATTGGAGCAATTTGATGTCGTGACCTCGAGACCGTACGTCCGCGCGTACGCCCGGACGAGGTGATCGGACGCGGCCTTGCTGGCGGCGTAGGGCGAGTTCGGCGCGTAAGCCGAGGTTTCCGTGAAGGGCGGATCGTCGGGCCCGAGCGATCCGAAGACTTCGTCGGTGGACACGTGGTGAAAGCGGTGTCTCTGCACCGATTGCTCCGTCTGCCAGACCTGACGGCACGCCTTGAGTAGCGAGTGCGTGCCGACGACGTTTGTCGCGATGAATTCGTCCGGACCGTGAATTGACCGGTCGACGTGCGTTTCGGCGGCGAAGTGCACGATAGTGTCCGCACCGTGTTCGCGCAGCAGCGATTCGACCAGGGGCTGGTCCCCGATGTTTCCGTGCACGAACGCGTAGTTGCGCGCCCCTTCCAGGGCAGCAAGCGTCATGCGGTTGCCCGCGTAAGTAAGGGCGTCGAGCACGACAATGCGATCTGACGGGTGCGCTTCGCGCCAGTAGTGCACGAAGTTGCCGCCGATGAAGCCGGCGCCGCCTGTGACGAGGAGGCTACGCATCGCGAGTCTCATCCAGCATCCGGCAGAGGTTCTCGCGCCAGTGGGGGGCATCGAGTCCAATCAACGTCCGCGTGCTTTCCGTGTCGAGGACGCTGTACGGCGGGCGCGCGGCGGGTGTCGGGTAGGCGGCCGTGCGTATCGGCGTGATCGTGACTCGTCGCGTCAGCAGGCCGCGAGCCAGCGCCTCGTCGCGGATGGCGACCGCGAAGTCGTACCAGCTCGCTACGCCTGTGTCGGTCCAGTGCTGCACGCCATGAACGTCTTCGTGTCCGACGATCGCCCAGATCGCCTGCGCCACGGACATGGCCCACGTCGGCGTACCGACCTGGTCGTAAACCACGCCGATCGAATCACGGCTCCGCATCAGATTCAGCATGCTGGCGACGAAGTTGCTGCCGTTCCGCTCGTAAACCCAGGATGTGCGGACGATGACGCAGCGATCGCCCAGCACTTCACTCACGACACGCTCGCCGGCGAGCTTGGAACGACCGTAGGCGGACAGGGGACCAGTTGCCGTGGCGGTGCCATACGGGAAGGCACGGTCGCCGGCGAATACGTAGTTCGTCGAGATGTGCACCAGCCTCGCCCCGACTGAGAGCGATCCGGAGGCGAGGTTTCGTGCGCCGCGTTCGTTGACGTTGAAGGCTTGACCCGGCTCGCTCTCCGCGCGATCCACCTGGGTGTAGGCGGCCGCATTGATGACGACGTCCGGTCGGTGCCGCCGAAGGAGAGTCTCGACCTGCCGTTCGTCACCGATATCGAGCTGCGCGTGGTCCAACGGGAGCACTTCCACGCCGCTGGGCGCCGTACGCCGAAGCGAGCGACCCACCTGTCCCGCAGCGCCTGCGATGAGAACTTTCACGCGTACGTCTCGGCGTCCTGCAGCAGGGGTGCATCGCGATCCTTGACGGACAGTGTTGGCCCGCCGCCCGCCGGAATCGGCCAGCGGATGCCGATCTGTGGGTCGTTCCAGCGAACAGTGCGCTCGTACTCCGGGGCGTAAAGGCTGCTGCAGGCGTAGATGACCTCGGCTCGGCCGCTGAGCACGTAGAAGCCATGCGCGAAGCCGGGGGGAACATAGATCTGGTTGCGCTCCTCGCCGGACAGCACCGAGGCAACCCACCGCCCGAACGTCGCGGAACTGCGCCGAAGGTCGACTGCGACATCGAAGATGCGGCCGCTGACGACCCGGACCAGTTTCCCCTGCGGCTGACGGATCTGGTAGTGCAGTCCGCGCAGCACCCCGGCGCTGGAACCGCTCTGGTTCTCCTGCACGAACGTCACGTCGAGGCCTGCCGCGGCGAGCGCGCCGGTGTGCCAGGTCTCCATGAAATAGCCGCGGTCGTCGGCCAGCACGCGCGGCTGTATCAGCAGCACGTCGGGCAATTCAAGGCGCGAGACGTTCAATCGCGTGGCCCTTCCTGAAGCACCCGCAGCAGGTATCTGCCATAGCCGCTGCGCGTGAGTGGCTGAGCGAGACGGCGTAACTGGCGCGAGCCGATGAATCCCATCCGGAAGGCAACTTCCTCGACGCACGCAACCTTGAGTCCCTGTCGCTCTTCGACGATGCGCACGAAGTTCGCGGCATCGAGCAGCGAGTTGTGCGTTCCGGTGTCGAGCCAGGCCGTGCCGCGGCCGAGCTTCTCGAGGCGCAGTTCGGCGCGCCTCAGGTACTCGCGATTGACGTCGGTGATTTCCAACTCGCCGCGCTTCGACGGAGAGAGTCCCGCAGCGATCTCGACTGCTTCGCGGTCGTAGAAATAGATGCCCGTGACGGCGTAGTTGGACGGGGGACGCGCAGGCTTCTCAACGATGTCTACA
>Ga0315283_10007003_pt1 | contig 10118 bp, 7 predicted proteins | sample YL17G09_0_MG_FD_204541 | JGI IMG/M metagenome (GOLD analysis project Ga0315283, IMG submission 204541) | Sediment microbial communities from Yellowstone Lake, YNP, Wyoming, USA - YL17G09_0 | ecosystem: Environmental > Aquatic > Freshwater > Lake > Sediment | place: USA: Wyoming | collected...
AATACGAAAATAGTTTTCATTGCCATAGGTACCCCCCAAATATCTGCAATTGTTCCGAGGAGGGTAACCCCGATTCCTCCTGTTCCAATGGCAAACCCGACCATCAACCCAGAGGCCATTCCCAAATGCTGGGGGAGGAGGCCCTGGGCCATAACGGTGGTAAGGGCAAATGAAGAGATTAGCACCATTCCTGCAATCCCTAATACGACGAAGGCCATCAGACCACTTGTATTATAGAAAAGAAGAAGGATAGGAAATGTCAAAATCAAGCTGATCAGAAGGAAATTTTTATGGCCCCATCGATCAGCCAACGGGGAACCGATAAGCGTCCCTAAGGCGCCGGCCATCAGAAAGGTTGAGACGAGCTTCCCTGCATAAAGGGGATCCCCTTTAAGATAATTAATGTAATAGAAAGGGATGTATGACACTAGGCCCAATTGGGTCCATGATCTCACAGTGACGACGCTGATTAGAAGGAGAAGCGTAATCTTTTGGTTTTTAGAAAGAGGCTTTTTCGTCTCCTTCTTCGCCCGTGTAAAGGCGGACCACACCGGGGTAGTGAGCCATGATATGGAAAAGAATAAGATGGCCGCCATCAGAATTCCCGGTCCGATCATAACCCACGTGCCCTTCAGACCCAAAGAGGTAACGAGTGTGAGTGCCCATACCGGACCAAGAGCAATCCCTAAACTCCCGCCTACTGCAAAGATCGACATTCCCGTTGCTTTTTTATCGCCTGTAAAAAAGTGAGCTGTTTTGAACCCCTCCGGATGGAAACTCGCAACCCCGAAGCCGCTGACAATGACACAGATGAGCAGGAGATAGTAATTGGGGATGAGGCCCGTGAGGGACATTCCCAGACAGGCAATGAAAGGGGCCAACGGAAGAAGCCATCCGATGGGGCGTTTGTCCGAAAGAATTCCGAATGCGGGCTGAATGACGGAAGAAGTCAGATTGCCGAAGAGAAGAATTATCCCAGCCGTCGTGTAGGAAAGGTTCAGGACCTCTTTGAAAAAAGGGAGAAGGGCAGGAAGAGCTCCTTGATTAATATCCGTAACCAGATGGCCAGCGCTGAGAATCGCTAATGCCTTTTTATTTATCTTCGTCATCGTCCTCTATTATAAGTTATCATTATTGATAGTAAGGATAGTTTTGTCAAACTACAATTAGAAAGGTTATCCCCTCTCTGAAAAGACCACATTTTTTCATTAAGTGGAGTGTGTTTTATAGATTCTTACATATTTAAGTCTGAGAATTTCTTTCTAACATTTTGGCCCCCTCACCCTTCCCCTCTCCCCGTTGGGGAGAGGGAGGGGGTGAGGGGAAATTTCAAATATCTTTGGTTAGACTTTTGATCATTTTTTGGATATGATTAACAAATTAAAGGGATCCAGGGTTCAAGTGGCCTTTCAACTGCGGAATGCAAAATGCGGAATAAGAACTCCGAAATCCGCATTCAGAAGAACCCTTGAATCGTCAAATCCTTATTAATACAAACGCAATAATTCCTTTTACCCCCCCACCCATCCCTCCCCCTCTCAAGGGGGGAGGGTGAGGGTGGGGGTGATGTCATTTTATTTAATGCGTTTGTATTAGTTATCTTGGAAGAAGGAATTTTATGAAGATTGCCATTTCTGGAAAGGGTGGAGTAGGGAAGACGACGCTCGCAGGGGTGATGGCCCGGATTTTGGCTGATCAGGGCAAGAAAGTTCTTGCCATCGATGCCGATCCGGATTCCAACCTTGCTTCTGCGATCGGCCTTCCGAGAGAGATCCTGACAAAGCTCACTCCCATTGCTTCTATGACCTCCATGATCGAGGAGAGAACCGGAGCAAAAAAGGGAACCTTTGGTTCTATGTTCAAACTCAATCCAAAAGTGGATGATATTCCTGATGAGATGGGAGTGAATTATCGGGGTATAAAACTCCTACTGTTAGGCTCAATACCGCAGGGAGGTGGGGGCTGCTTCTGCCCGGAAAATGTACTCTTGAAAAACCTGGTTCGCCATCTTCTGGTCCAGCGGGAGGAAGTCCTTATTATTGATATGGAAGCAGGTCTGGAGCACTTAGGGAGGGGAAGCACGGGATATGTGGATGCCCTGATTATCGTCGTAGAACCAGGCCAGAGGGCCATCAATACGGCCAAACAGATCAAAAAATTAGGGGAGGATTTGCACATCAAGAATATAATGGTCGTTGGAAACAAAGTCGCTTCAGCCGAAGATCGAAAGATCATTGAGGAGAGCCTTTCCGATTTCCCAGTATTAGGCCATATGAGTTTTAACCCGATGGTTCTTCAAGCAGACAGGGAGGGGAGGTCTCCATATGACATTGACGAAAAAATCAAAGAGGAGGTAGCGGGAGTCCTCAATGAATTAGAGAAAAGAATCTAATCATAAGGAATAATGGAGAAGTAAAAGATTAAGGCTAAGGTTAAGGTTAAGAAATTCTCAACCTCAGCCTAAACCTCAACCTGTTGTGAAGCGAAGCTGAGCTCATTTTATGATCCGGACGATCTTTGTTTGGTCTTGTATTGTCGTCGCGACCTTGGTTCTGGGCTTCCTGGTTCTGGTCACCTATCCCTTTGACCGAAGAGGAAGAGTGGCCCATTGTTATGCAAGGCTCTGGGGAAGGGCAGCCCTTCTGGCCAATCACGTGAAGGTAAGAATGGAGGGATTGGAGCACCTAAATGGAAAGGGGCCCTATATCTTTATGTCGAACCACCAAGGGAGTTATGATATCTTTGCTTTGCTGGGCCACCTTCCTTTTCAGTTTAAGTGGTTGGCCAAGAAGGAACTTTTCTCCATTCCTTTTTTTGGTTGGGCAATGGCCGCAGCTGGCTATATTAGTATTGATCGAGAAGGGACCCGGCAGACAGTTAAGGCCCTGAGCGAGGCTGCCGAAAAGATTCGGGATGGGATGTCAGTGGTGATCTTTCCTGAGGGATCAAGGAGTCCGGACGGTTCGATTCAGTCTTTTAAGAAGGGGGGATTCACTCTGGCGATCAAATCAGGAGTTCCCATCGTGCCCATCGCGATCATCGGAAGCCGGGATATCATGCCAAAGGATAAATTGACCGTCGCCTCCGGGGAGATTCGGATATGGATGGGGCATCCCATCGAGACCGAAAATTATTTTTTGAAGGATCGGAAGTCGTTAATGGAGAAGGTGAGCAAAATCATCTCCAAGAATTTTAAGTTGCTCTCTTCACCCTCACCCCATTCCTCTCCCGCTTGCGGGCCGAACCCTTCAGCGGGCAGGCCCGTCAAGGGAGAGGGGGTATCTGCGAGAAAAGACCATGATTGAAGATTCCATCAAAGAGAGGTTGATGCGTGAGATCGTGGGGATTCTGTTGGTCTCCGCGGGAATCTTCATTTTTCTAAGCTTACTTTCCTATTCTCCTATCGATCCCTCTTTCTTTTCTTACACCTCCACGAAAGTCACGGACATTCATAATTGGATGGGCATTGTCGGTTCCTACTTTTCGAGCCTCCTCTTTCAGGGATTTGGATTTCCTTCTTTTCTGATCCCTTTTGTCCTGATTGCCTTTGCCTTGAGTTTCATTTTCCGTTGGGAGTTAAGATATCTCTCTGTTAAGTTGGCGGGCTGGGCGGTGATCCTCTTGACCACTTCCTCCCTTTTTGGTTTGTGGGCGAAGCCCCTCGGTTTCTACAATCGAGACCTCCTGTTTGGAGGGTTCCTTGGAGAGATTTTTTCGAGAAATCTTGTCCGTTATTTTAATCTTCCAGGTGCAACGATCCTCTTGCTGGTGATTTTTATCCTCTCTTTCGTTCTGGGGACAGGAATCTCCTTCATCTCCACTGTCAGGCGTTTGGGAGGTGGAGTGAGGCATTGGGTGGAAAAGATCGGTACGGTCAAGATGGTTAAAAAGGAACGTGCCGAGAGGGCAAAGAAGTTGGTGAAGCAGAAGCAGGAGAAAAGAGAGGCGATAGAGACGACGCCTCCAATGGTCATCGAGAAGACATCCCCTCCTGAGAAACGAGAGGAGATCCTTGAACAGGAGGCCTTTGAATTCTTAGAGTCGAAGCAGGCCTTCCAACTACCGCCCATCTCTTTGCTCGAGGCCGACGTCGAGAAGAGACAGAAGATCGATCGAGATAGTTTGATCATGAACTCCCGTATCTTAGAGAAAAAACTTTTGGATTATGGAGTGGAAGGAAAGGTGGTCGAGGTCAGGCCCGGTCCAGTGATTACGGTCTATGAATTTGAACCGGCTCCCGGGGTGAAGGTTAGTCGGATTGTTAACCTGGCAGATGACCTGGCGCTGGCGCTCAGTGCACTCTCGATTCGCATTGTCGCTCCGATCCCTGGCAAGGCCGTGGTGGGGATCGAGGTCCCCAACGCCAGCAGGGAGACGGTCTTTCTCAAAGAGATCGTCGATTCTGATGCTTTTCGAGCCTCCAAATCGAAACTTTCGTTCGGTTTGGGGAAGGATATCTCAGGAGAACCCTTTATCGTTGATCTCGCCAGAATGCCACACCTTCTCGTCGCTGGATCGACGGGATCCGGGAAAAGCGTCTCGATCAATTCGATGGTCTGCAGCATCCTCTTCAAAGCGACTCCGGACGAAGTCCGATTCCTCATGATTGACCCAAAGATGCTGGAACTCTCTGATTACGAAGGTATCCCCCATCTGCTTCTCCCTGTCGTCACCAATCCGAAGAAGGCCGCAGCGGCCCTCAAGTGGTTGGTGGACGAGATGGAGCGGAGGTATACCGTTTTAGCGGAAAAAGGGGTGAGAAATATTGAGCATTACCATCAGAGGGTGGAGAAGGAACTGAAGGAGAAAGGGAAGGTCTATAAGAGAAAGGGCGATATCTTAGAGGGAGGGGAAGAAAAAGCCCCAGAGAGTATAGAGAAAATCCCTTATATCGTTGTCGTGATCGATGAGCTGGCCGACCTGATGATGATCTCATCGAGAGAGGTGGAGGAATCCATCACGCGGCTCGCCCAGATGGCAAGAGCTGTGGGCATTCATCTTTTATTGGCGACACAACGACCTTCTGTCGATGTGCTCACTGGGATCATCAAAGCAAACTTTCCCGCCCGGATTTCCTTTCAGGTCACTTCAAAAGTGGATTCTCGAACCATCCTGGATACGATCGGCGCCGAACATCTTCTGGGAGCCGGGGATATGCTATTCCTTCCCCCCGGCAGCTCAAAACTCACGCGAATACACGGCGCTTTTGTCTCCAGCGCAGAGAGTAAACGGATCGTCGAATTTTTGAAAAAACAGGGAAAGCCTTCCTATGATCCCTCTGTACTCCAGGAAGTGAAGAAGGAGAAAGAAGCCGCCGGAGAGGATGAGTATGACGAGAAATACGATGAGGCGGTCGCCTTTGTGGCCGAGAACGGACAGGCTTCGATCTCCCTCATTCAAAGACGATTTCGGATCGGTTATAATCGAGCAGCCCGCATCATCGAAAAGATGGAAGAGCAGGGAGTGGTGGGTGCCTCCGATGGGATCAAGGCAAGAGAGGTGTTGATTAAGAAAATTGAATAATAAAATTTTGGAATTGGGGAATTAAGGGATTGAGGAATTAATAATCCCTAAATTCCTAAATTCCTAAATCCCTAAATCCCTAAATCCCTAAATCCAAGAATTGGAAAATGAAAGGTTGACGAGCATGAGAAAAATATCCTCATTTATTTTACCCATCTTTATTTTTTCGGTTCTGACCTTTATAACGGAGGCATTTGGAGCAACCGGGCAAGCTGTATTGGCAGAGATTCAGACCCGATATGAAAGTACGCAGGACTTCGAAGCCAGTTTTTTGCAGGAATATGTTGGGAAGGTGATGCAGAGACCTCAAAGGGGAGAGGGAAAGGTTTTTTTTAAGAAGAAAGGCATGATGCGATGGGACTATCGGATTCCGAACCAAAAGCTCATTTCAAATGGGCTCACCTTTTGGTACTATCAGGTCGAGGAAAGGCAGGTGTTCGTCTCCGATGTTTCAAAAGTCCTTAAAGAAAAAACTCCTTTAGCTTTCTTGGCCGGAGAGGGGGACCTCAGCAGGGATTTCAAGCTCCTCAATCTGAATGAATCGATTCCTGAAAAAGAGGACCACTTTGTTTTGGAGCTGGTCCCGAAGGAACCTCACGGAGCTTTATCGAAACTGACCTTAACGGTTGATAAAAAGACCTATTATGTTGTTCAAGCCGATGTTTTCGATGGGTTGGGAAATGTGACAAGAACCCGCTTTATGGATATCAAAACCAATGTGAACCTCCCCAACTTTCTTTTTCAATTTACCATCCCACCGGGGACGGAGGTGCTGAGAATTCAGGAGCAGCCCGCTCCCCCCTCGGGTGGAAAGGGATCCAACATAAAATAGGTTAGTCAGATTAGATTCTGACAGGTTTAGTCTCAGAATTTATCTCTAACATTTTATGCCTCTCACCCTTCCCCTCATCCCGCTGGGGAGAGAGAGGGGGTGAGGGGATATTGCAAGTATTTTTGGATAGGATTTCGATATTCGGATTTGACTCGGTTCTCTTATGCCACTCTTTAAAACAGATGCCATTGTGATCCGTTCTCTCCATTACGGGGAGTCAGATAAGATCATTACCATCTTCACCAGAGATTTCGGAAAGATTAAAGGGATTGCAAAAGGGGCGAGGAGAAGTAGGAAGCGATTTCAGAATGCCCTCGGCCTTTTTTCCCATTTGCGGCTTATCTTTTTCGACCGAGAGGGGATGGGGTTGATGAGGGTCGAAAGTTGCGATATCCTTCATCCGTTTCCTAAAATCAGGGAAGACCTCAAGAAAATCTTTTATGGAAACTATTATTTGGAATTGATCAACGAAATGGCTGGAGAACGGGAGTCGAATCCAGAGGCCTTCGATCTTCTTCTCTCTTTTTTGCATACTCTTGACGAAACCGAGCCGCAAGAGGAAGAATTGAGGATGTTCGAAATCCGGATGCTTTCTCTATTCGGCTATCAACCCAATTTAAAAAGATGTGGTTTATGCAAGAGAGATTGGGAGGATTTGCAAGAGAGTCCCTTCGTGTTTTTTTCACCGGAGAAGGGGACCCTGGTATGTGGAGGGTGTTCGAAGGCATTGAACAATCTTATTCCCCTCTCTTTAGGGACCGCGCGACTCATTGAGAAGATCTCCCAGATGGAGCTGGCGAAGATTCACCGACTTCGATTCACCCTTCAGGCCTTATCAGAGAGTCGAGAGCTTCTTCCCAGATTTATTACCTATCAATTGGGGAAGGAGTTGAAGTCTCTCAGGGTTTTAAGGGAAATCCCCCACAGCTCAGATTCAACAATCCCCCCATCTCCCCCCTTTAATAAAGGGGGGTGGAGGGGGGATTTGAGTTGACAGAAAAGGGATGAAAGTGCTAAACCCTACTTCATGATAGAAAACCGCACAGAGCATAGTGCATAGCGTATAGCCTTTTGGCAAATAGCAGATGGCGAGTGGGAAATGGACAAAAGCTATAAGCTATTAGGAATTAGCCATTAGCCATTAGCTATCAGCCAGTCATAGGAGAAACGATGAATTTTCAAGAATTGATTTTTTCACTGGAACAATTCTGGGCAGATCAAGGATGTGTGATTCAACAACCCTACGATACAGAGGTGGGTGCCGGAACTTTCCATCCTGCTACCTTTCTCAGGGCTTTGGGCCCTGAACCGTGGAGGGTGGCCTATGTGGAACCTTCTCGCCGTCCAACCGATGGTCGATACGGTGAAAATCCCAATCGGCTCCAGCACTATTATCAGTATCAAGTCATCATCAAACCCTCTCCCCTTGACATCCAGGAGATCTATCTCAGCAGCTTGAAGTCCTTCGGCATCGATCCCCTTGACCATGACATCCGGTTCGTCGAAGACGATTGGGAATCCCCCACTCTCGGTGCATGGGGTTTGGGTTGGGAGGTCTGGTTGGACGGAATGGAGATCACCCAGTTCACCTATTTTCAGCAGGCCGGTGGGATCGAACTTAATCCTATCCCTGTGGAGATCACCTATGGCATCGAAAGGATCGCCATGTATCTACAGGGTGTGGATAATGTTTATGATCTGGAATGGGTAAGAGGGGTGAAATATGGAGATGTCCATCATCGGGGGGAGGTGGAATTTTCGAGATATAATTTCGACGAAGCCGATGTAGAAATGCTTTTTCGTCTTTTTGAAATGTATGAGAAAGAAGCGAAGAGAATGGTCGAAAAAGGATTGATACTCCCTGCCTATGACTATTGTTTAAAGACTTCTCACACCTTCAACCTTCTCGACGCACGGGGTGCGATCAGTGTGACCGAGAGAGTGGGATACATATTGAGGGTGAGAACCTTGGCGAGGTTATGCGCGGAGGGGTATCTCAAGCAAAGAGAAGAGATGGGGTTTCCGTTATTAAAAAATAAAAAGTAGCATCGGCATTTATTGCCGACGAAATTCTTAATCGCCCCCATTCAATGAGGGCGCTACGAAAAATGGAAACAAAAACTGTCGAACATTATAAAACATGGGGCAAGAGTCGATCTAATAGACTTGCCCATTATGATTATTCAGCGGATCGGCCCATACATGTGACCATTTGCACAGAGAAGAAACAGGACATTTTTAGTTCAAAAGTGAATGCAGAAATTGTAATTGGTGAATTATTAAAATCGGCAAAAGATCTTGGGTTCAGAATCCTTTGTTATTGTTTAATGCCAGACCATCTTCATGTCATATTGTCTCCTGGAGATTCAATCAATCCTCTCTCAAAATTTCTCAATATCTTCAAAGGAAGGACAAGCGCAATTTTCAGGGAAATGGAAGGATTGAGCAAAATATGGCAGAGGTCCGCTTTTGATCATGTTGTTAGAGCAGACGAAGATTTGAGAGCTATTATTAAATATATCATGAATAACCCTGTTAGGAAAGATATTACAGAGAAAGCGGATGATTACCCATATTGCAGATGGTTTGATGTTGAAATAAAAAGATATGTTTAGTTCGCCCTCAGTAAATGAGGGCGCTACGGTTTATAAATTTTGTAGCGGCAGCATTTTTTCCCGACCTTTGGAGGGAACCTTTAAACTATGAAAGAGCTTCTTTTAGAGATTGGGACGGAGGAAATTCCCGCAGGTTTCATCCCACAAGCTTTAGTTGATCTGGAGAACCTCATACGGAAAGAGCTGGATGCGAACCGGATTAATTTCGACGGGGTGAAGACTCTTGGGACACCGAGACGGCTCGTACTCGTCATCGAATCCATTTCAGAGAAACAGAGGGACGAAGAGATCAGAAAGGTGGGCCCTTCAAAGCAGGCCGCATTCGATGCCGAAGGGAAACCCACCAAGGCGGCCATTGGTTTTGCTAAGAGCCAATCGGTCCCTGTCGAATCCCTGAAACTGATCCAAACAGAGAAAGGGGAGTATGTCTGCGCCGTGAAACAGGAGTTCGGGAGGCCAACCCTTGAGCTTCTTTCCTCCGTTCTTCCCAAATTAATCCTTTCTATCCCCTTCCAGAAGTCAATGAGATGGGCAGAGGTTCCCATTCGATTTGCGAGACCCATTCATTGGGTTTTAGCGCTCTTCGGAGGGGAGGTGGTTCCCTTCGAGGTAGGGAATGTCCGAAGCGGAAATCTGACTTATGGTCATCGATTCATGCACCCCGGTTCCATAGAGGTTCGTAATTTTAATTCCTATCTTCAGAAGCTGAGAGAGGGTTTTGTGATCGTTGATCCAGCAGAGCGAAAGAAGAGGATCGAAGAAGGTATGGATAAAGAGGCTGCTTCGGTCTCTGGAAAAATCCTCAAAGATGAGGAACTCCTCAATGAGGTCAATTTCTTGGTGGAGTTACCTGTTACCCTATGCGGAACCTTTGACCGAGAATTCCTCTCACTCCCCGGGGAAATCCTCATCCACTCGATGAAAGAACATCAAAGGTATTTCCCGGTCATCGATGGAGAGGGGAGATTGCTTCCCCATTTTGTCTGCATTAGCAATATCGTACCAAGGGATCAGAAGATGGTGGTAAAGGGAAACGAAAGGGTTCTCAAAGCGAGGCTTTCTGATGCAGCTTTCTTCTTTCATGATGATCTGAAGATCTCGCTGGAGAGAAGGGTGGATCAATTGAAGAAGGTGGTCTTTCAAGCAAA
>Ga0315283_10007007_pt1 | contig 10114 bp, 5 predicted proteins | sample YL17G09_0_MG_FD_204541 | JGI IMG/M metagenome (GOLD analysis project Ga0315283, IMG submission 204541) | Sediment microbial communities from Yellowstone Lake, YNP, Wyoming, USA - YL17G09_0 | ecosystem: Environmental > Aquatic > Freshwater > Lake > Sediment | place: USA: Wyoming | collected...
CACCGAGTGCTATTAACGGCGGAACAGTGTCCGCGCAAGTCGCAGCGTTCATGATATTTCCACCGACTGTTCCTCTGTTTCTAATCTGAGGCGAACCGATAACAGATGCAGCATGCGAAAGAAGCGAAGTGTATTGTTGGACAACTTTCGAGTTAACGATCTGAGAATGTGTTACTAACGGTTTAAGTGTTACTGTTCCATACTGGGATTTGATATTGCATAATTCATCTAAGAATGAAATATCGACAATAACTTTCGGTGGCTTTACATTTGGCTTTCTTAATTCTACAAGTAAATCTGTTCCGCCAGCCAAAATGCGAGCACCTGAGCCGTACTCTGCTAAAACAGTACATGCTTCTTCGATTGAATGAACAGCTTTGTATTCGAAGGGTTTTATTTTCCCTCCGGTCTAATCTTGCACGAGTCAGTAACAACTTCATCTTTCTTCATCGAACTGCGTTCACCTTTCCTTGTCAGTTTGTGCCCGAGGAGAACTCGCTCCAGTGTTGCTGGGATTTCATAAATGCGCTTGCCCGTCACATTATAAATTGCATTGATGATCGCTGGCGCAGCGATTTCGTTTGTCGGTTCGCCAATGGATTTTGCACCGAACGGACCGGCTGCATCTTCATTCTCAACAATGATGGGAGTGATATTCGGAACATCCATAGATGTTGGAATTAAGTACTCATCGAAGTTCAACTGTTTGGAAACCGAATCTTCAAAATCAAATTCTTCCAACAATCCATAACCGAGTCCCATTGCAACACCGCCATAAAATTGTCCGAGAACCGAATTACGGTTAATTGCTTTACCGACATCATGACATGAAACAAAATTCACTACATCAACTTTACCCGTTTCCGTATCGACTTCCACTTCTGCAACGTTCGCCCCGTAAACAAAAGTGAAGTACGCCTCACCCTGGCCATTGTGTTCATCCCACGAAGTCTGCGGCGATTTATGCCATCCGAAACCGTATATAGGTCTGCCTTTCTTGAAACATTCCGCTGCAACTTCATTGAAAGATGCAAGTTGCTCACCGTTGTTCTTATCAATCAGATAATTATCTTTTAAATCCAGCGACATAACATCTATCCCGGTCATCTCAGTCGCAGTTTTCATGAGAAAGGCACGAACAATCTCGGCTCCTTTTTTTGCCGCTGCTCCACCCATGATTGTTCCCCTTGAAGCAACTGTAGGTCCTGAATCGGGAACGCGGCTTGTGTTTGTGTTGAGAAACTGAATTCTATCCATCCCTATTCCAAGAACCTCGGCAGCAATCTGCGACATCTGCGTTTGTGCACCTTGTCCCATATCTGTAATTCCTGATGAAACAATCACGCTTCCATCTGTCTGAACCGACACAATTGTTCCCGCGGCATCTGTTCCCTCGGCACCGAGAGAAACGCCGCGATAACTGCATGCAAGTCCGATACCTCTGCGCTTCGGAGATGTTGATGGTGTGCGATATTGATTCCATTTATTTAGAAAATCAGCCGCTTCTGCTGATTTAGTCAAAACTTCTTTCAAGCTTACACGATGATCAAGCTTCTGACCTGTTGCAGTAATAGCCCCGGTTTCAAATCCATTTTGTAAACGAATTTCTAACGGATCCTTTCCAACTTTTTCTGCAAGCTCATCCATCATCGATTCGATAGCGAAGCTCACCTGCGGTGAACCGAAGCCGCGCATCGCGCCCGTGTAATTATTGTTCGTGTAAACTGCATAAACATCTGTTTTAACATTCTCGCAATAGTATGGACCCGTCGCCTGAACGACCGAGCGCCACGTTACAAACGGACTCATCGAAGCATACGCGCCGCCATCGGCGATACATTTAATTTTCATTGCGGTGATCGAGCCGTTCTTCTTTGCACCCCACTTATAATAGAGGACGTACGGATGTCGCTTGTAACTTTCGATCATCGACTCTTCACGCGTGTTCACCATCTTCACGGGCTTGCCTGTTTTCATACAAAGTAGTGCAGCCCGACAGCACATCGCTGTCATTACTTCATCCTTACCGCCGAATGATCCGCCAAGCGTTGCCTGAATAATTTGTACTTTGTTGAGATCAAGGTTAAGTGCAGCAGCAACAGAACGCCGGCTTGAGAATAAATTCTGTACTGAGCCAACAATTCTCACTCCACCATGCTCGGCGGGTTCTACAAGAACTGCTTCTGGTTCAATGTAAGAGTGTTCAACAAATTGTGTTTTGAATTTTCTCTCAATAATGAAATCAGCATCGGCAAATCCTTTGTCAATATCGCCTTTTCGGACTTTATGATGGACGAAAGTATTATCTTCGCCATGAATTTTCAGTGAGTTTGGCTTGAGCGCTTCTTCAGGATCGGAGACAACCGGTAACGGTTCATACTCAACCTTAATAAACGCGAGAGCTTCTTCAGCAATCTCTTTTGTCTTCGCTGCAACAAGCGCAACACCATCGCCAAGGTAACGGACTTTATCCGATGCGAGGATTGCCTGGTTCTTTACAACGATGCCGAATACTCTTTCACCGGGAATATCTTTTGCAACAAGAACTGCCTCAACACCATCGAGCTTTTCGGCTCTTGAAGTGTTGACACTCAAAATCTTCGCGTGAGGATATTTCGCACGAAGCACTTTGCCATATAATTGATGCTTAACGTTATAGTCCTCGGCAAACTTCGCCCTGCCGGTAACTTTCCCGAGGGCATCAACCCTGCGTTCTCCCTTGCCGATGATTTTATGTTTCATGATTAATTTTGAGAATGATTGCTTCAATTTCGTGAAAATTTGGGTGATTTACAAGGAAAGCAATGTATTCTCTCGATTCGACCGTGAAAAGTCTGAATTAATAATGAACTAAGAAATTTTCTTCATCTTCTCCCACAAATTTTTTGCCACCTTCTTCGATTTTTCATAGACCGATTCAACATCGAATCCGATCAGCACACGGTTTTTCACAACCCATTTACCGTCAATCATCACCGATTCGACCATAGATGAATTCATGCCGAAGAGAAAATGTCCGGCAAGATTTTCTATCGTCATCGGTGTTGGGGGCTGATAATCGAGGATAACAAGATCGGCGGCAGATCCCTTCTCGAGTGTTCCAAATTTGTGATTATATATTTCTGAAATCAATTGCTGTCCGTTTTGTAGAAGCTGTGTCATGCTTACGTTTTCAGTTTCATGCGAATCCTGCCGCTTGTAAAATCCGATTTTCGATTCCTCGAACATATCGGCTGGGAATCCATCCGTACCTAATCCGGCACGTTCACCAAATAAATGTAACGGTGCGTAACCAACGCGGTTGTTCATGTTGGAACGCGGATTGTGTATGATCCAGCTCTTCGCGCTTCTAACTTTCTCCAATTCCTTTGCACACAGATGAACACCATGGACAAGAATTGAATCCCTCCGAAGAATTCCATGTTCTTCTAAACGATCAACCACGCTGCAGCGGTAATTTTCTTCTGCATCTGTAATATCCGCCTTATCTTCTGCGACATGAATGTGAGCACCGACTTTATACTTCGAAGCCATTTCGCCGCAAAGACGGAGAGTCTCATTGCTCATAGTGAAAGCGGCGTGAGCACCGACCATTCCGCGGAACTGAGAATTCTTACGGTTGTCTTTAATGAAACGCTCATTCTCATCCAAACCTTTGTCGCGCTCTTTTTTACCACCACGATCGGTAACTTCATAACATAAAACACCACGCAACCCGATTTCCCACATCGCCTCTTTTATAATATCGAGTGAGCCAGTAATTGATTTTGGTGATGCGTGATGATCGATTAGAGTTGTTGTACCGCATCGCACAGCATCTATCGCTCCCACGAGTGCGCTATAATAGATAGAATCTTCGTCGAGTGCGCGATCAAGCTTCCACCAAACCTTTTGGAGAATCTCCAGAAAATTTTGAGCCGGCTCTTTCGGTCCTGCCATACCGCGTGCAAGTGCCGAGTAGAGATGCGTATGCGAGTTCACCAGTCCAGGCATAACGATCCTTCCTGCAAGATCGTGCACATCCTCGCCTTTCTTCAGCGTTAGGTTTTTTCCCTTATCAACTATATTACTGTTGTGAATGCGTATGTCGACCGATTCAATGGATGCGGGATTGAGGATGATGGATGTTGTGTTTTTGAGTAACATAATCTTTTCCAATATTTTGTCTTTGCGTGTCTTTTCCCGAAGGGATTCCTTCGGAAGCGATCTTCGCGGTTATATTTTAACCGACAAGTATGTAAAGATTCGCAAAGGGGTTTATAGTTTTAGTTGTTTTTCTAGAACGTTCGCCACCGTATCAAGGTTTGGCTCGATTAAGTGTTCTTTTCCTGCAGCTTGTTTTGCCGACTGGATATCTTTCAATCCATTATCGGTGATAACAACCACCGCGGTTTCGTTTGTCTTTACAATATTTTCTTCAACTGCCTTCTTCAATCCTGCTACACCGGCAACGCCAGCCGGCTCACCGAATACTCCCCCGAGTTGAGCAGTAAGCCGCATCGCTTCTAAAATTTCTTCATCCGATACGGCGATCATTTCACCGTGCGATAATCTGACTTGCTGAATTGCTCTTCTCCAGTTTCGCGGAGTACCGACTGCGATGCTATCGGCTATCGTGTTTGTATCGGATGGAATTAAATCCTTACCAGATCTAAACGCATCAAAAATCGGTTTTGCGCCTTCAGCTTGCACACCTAATAAACGCGGTACGCGGTTGATGAATCCAAGCCGCCTCATCTCCTCTAAGCCCTTGCCGATGCCGCCGATTGTGCAGCCATCTCCGACAGATACCACAATCCAATCAGGTAAATGTTCTTTCATCTGTTCTGCGATTTCAAGTCCGGCAGTTTTCTTCCCTTCTACGAGAAAAGGATTCGTTCCGCTGTTGCGGTTGTACCATCTAAATTGATCACACGATTGTTTGCTGAGGTCGAATGCTTGCTCGTAAGTTCCTTTCACTCTGAACACAGTCGCGCCAAAGATAAGAAGCTTTGTAATTTTCGGTTCTGGTGCTCTTTCTGGTACGAAGATGTAGCTTTTCAATCCGACTGCCGCAGATAACCCCGCGAGTGATGATGCGGCATTCCCTGTAGATGCGCAAGCAATAGTATTGAATCCGAATTCCATTGCTTTCAAAACACCAATAGAGCTTGCTCGGTCTTTGAACGAGTTTGTGGGATTGCGCCCATCGTCTTTCAAAAATAATTTTCGCAGTCCAACATGACGGGCAAGACGAGGTACATCATACACCGGCGTCCAGCCGATATGTAAATGTGGAACCGGAATATCGGGGGAGATTGGAAGAAGTTCACGATATCGCCAATGATCTAATGGGCGATTTCGGATTTCGGATTTCAGATTGCTGATTATTCGATCATAATCGTAACGCACATCGAGGATACCTTCGATACCGCAACGGGGACAAGTAAAAATATTTCCGTGCGGGTATGATGAACCGCAGAGTAGACATTTCAAATTAGTTACAAATTGAGGTGGAGAGAATTCCATATTAATATTATTTCAGATAACACTGATTAAGCGGATCAACACGGAAAGATTGAACTTGTGGATTCCCGTGTAATCTGTGGTTGACTATTTTTTTACCTTTTCCTTTAATTTTTCTATCGACAATAATATCACTTCGTTTGTCGCAGGCAGAGAAAACTCTGGCTCAACTTCATGATTGCCAACGGCAGAGATTGCATCCTTGATTGCCAGCCACACCGAGAGCGCAAGCATAAACGGCGGCTCACCAATTGCCTTACTTCGTCGGATTGTGCCAACTGGGTTGGGGTTGCCCTCTAAAAGCTTTACCCTAAAATCTTTTGGGATATCCTGCACAGTTGGAATTTTGTACGTATCCGGAGAGTGTGTCATTAAATTTCCTTTATTGTCCCATTTTATTTCTTCCGTAGTGCACCAGCCGAGTCCCTGGATGAAACCGCCTTCAACCTGTCCAATATCTATTCCTTCATTTATAGATTCTCCAACATCTTGAAGTATATCTGTCCTCAATAATGTATGTTGACCTGTTAGAACATCAATCATAACTTCCGAGACAGCCATACCAAATGAATAATAGAAGAACGGTTTACCTTGTCCCTTAGTTTTATCCCATCCAATCGTTGGAGTTTTGTAAAAGCCCGTTGCACTCAAGCTTACCTGATGTAAATTCATTTCCTTCATCGCATTGGCAAAAGAAATTTTCCTTTCAGGATGATCGGAATCGAAGATGGTGTTATCCTTGAAGAGGATGGAAGATGGAAAGGATGGATGATTACTGTTCTTCTCGCTGAATATCTTTGCGAATTCGTCTGCAATTCTTGATTTAATGATATCGATGGCATTTTTCACCGCCATCCCATTCAAGTCTGAGCCGGATGATGCGGCAGTTGCAGATGTGTTTGGAACTTTGGATGTGTTGGTAGCATTTACTTTCACTCGGTTAGGACTTACACCCAACTCAGTAGCAGCTATCTGTTGAATTTTGGTGTTGAGTCCTTGCCCCATCTCGGTGCCGCCGTGATTGACAAGAACCGTTCCATCCATGTAAACATTTACCAGGGCACCAGCTTGATTTAGGAATGTTGTTGTAAAGGAAACTCCAAATTTCACCGGTGTTAGTGCAAGACCTTTTTTAAAGAATTCATTCTGAGCATTAAAGTCGTCTATCCTTTTCCGTCGTTTTTCATACTCAGCCGATTTCATTATTTGATCATAGATGACATGCAGCCGATTGTTCTCAACAGTTTGTCCATAATGAGTGACGTTTCTATCTTTCGATCCGTAAAAATTATTAAATCGAATTTCAATCGCATCTTTCTTCAGAAATCTCGCAATGCGATCAATAATTGTTTCCATACCAGCCATACCCTGTGGTCCTCCGAATCCGCGCATTGCCGTGTTTGAGGGTAAATTTGTTTTCCAAACGCGTCCTTCAACCGAGAAATTCGGAACATAGTACGCATTATCAGAATGAAGCATTGCCCGCTCAAGTATTGCAAACGATAAATCTGTTGCTGCGCCGCCGTCACTGTTTAGCTCGAACTTTACAGCATGAAGAACTCCATCATCATCAAAACCGACTTCATATTTCGTGAGATACCGATGCCGTTTGCCCGTCATAATCATGTCATCATCACGGAATAGACGGATTTTCACCGGACGTTTTGTTGCATTACAGATAAGTGCCGTCCAGCAAGCAACATGATTTGCTTGTGTTTCCTTGCCACCGAATCCGCCACCGATTCGCTTCACTTCAACAACAACCTCGTTCCGTTTAATCCCCAAAACTTCAGCAACAAGTGCTTGAGTTTCCGACGGGTGTTGAGTTGAGCTGAAGACGTTGATTTCTCTCCCCTCTCCCGGGAGGCAAAGACAAGCTTGAGTTTCGAGATACCAGTGTTCCTGTGCACCGGTTCTAAGTTCACCCTGAATAACATTTGGGGCAGTTTTTAAAGCTGCATCCACATTCCCACGCTCAATCTTTCTCGGTTGTCCCATCAAACTACCTTTTAACATAGCGGTTTCGATGTCAAGGATTGGTTTGAGGGGTTCGTACTCAATCTTGATTAACTTCTCAGCTTCAAGACACTGCTCGAGCGTCTCCGCAGCGATGAGAAACATTGCTTGACCAACAAACGTAACTTTATTTTCAGCAAGGCATAATTCGTCTTTAACCACGGGTCCCATCTGATTGTGTCCCGGTATATCTTTGTATGATAAAACTGCGTGAACACCGGCAACTTTTCTTGCTTCACTCAAATCGAATGATTTAATTTTAGCGTGGGCATGTTGCGAGTAAACTACTCGTCCTACAAGAAGTTGCTCGTTAACGAGGATATCGTCAATATAAACTGCTTCACCGGTAACATGTCCAACAGCGGAATCGTGAGGTAGAATAGTATTCATTTTCCTACCTCCTCTCTTGCTTCATTGTAAAACTTCATCAACAAATTTCTTGCAGCAATGTTTCTAAAATCCGCACTTCCCCTTACGTCCGTTATCGGAGTAAAATCATTATCAATGTATTGCATCGCTTGTTCAATAATTTCTCGTTTCCACTCTTTACCGATGAGGAACTGTTCAGTTTTTGTCGCTCGCTTAGTAAGCTCTGCCATTCCTCCATACGCAAGTGTTATCGACTTGACTTTATTCCTATCAAGCTCTAATCGGAAACCTGCACTCACCGTTGAAATATCTAAGTCCTTCCGCTTCGATATCTTGTACGATTTAACAATCACTCCATTCAAAATCTTCGGCATTACAATAGAGGTGATTAATTCATCGGGTTTGCGTACTGTTTTACGATAACCAGTGATGTAATTAGCCAAAGCAATTTCACGTTGCCCATTTAAACTTTCGCGCACAACTTTGGCACCGTATGCCATCAACACGGGAAGTATGTCGCCGACTGGAGATGCTGTTCCAAGATGCCCGCCAAGTGTTGCAAGATTTCTGATTTGCTTTGCACCGAATACGGAGAGCATTCCATACAAAGCTGGAAAATCTTTTTTCACTTTTGGAATAATATCATTCATCGATACGCCTGCGCCAATTATCATTGATGATTCGGTTTCAACAATACTCTTTAATTCCTCAATATCAGAGAGATCGATAATTTCTTTTAGTATTTCATGACCCTTGGTAACACGAAGCGCAATGTCGGTTGCTCCACTGATGATGATGGCTTCAGGATGTTGATGCTTAAGAGAGATTGCTTCACCCAAACTTGCAGGTCGGAAATAGCGTTGATTATCGGTTTGGATATGGATCGTTTCCTGGAAAATTGATTTCAACATCTTAATGATATTTGGTTCATCATCTGTGAAATGATCTTTACAATTGTGAACACACGATTTTGCTGCCGCATCGACTATTGGTCGGTAGCCAGTGCAACGGCAGAGATTGCCGGTCAGAGCTTCATCGATTTGCTCTCGTGAAGGATAATTATGATTCTTATAAAGTTCAAACATCGTCATGATGATTCCCGGTGTACAGTAGCCGCATTGGCTTCCATATAGATCTACCATCGCTTGCTGAACTGGATGAAGCTCACCAGTTGGAGTTTTCAAATTCTCAATTGTAATTAACTGCTTGCCATGGACCATTGGTAAAAAAACAAGGCATGAATCAACGGCTGTGTATCTGATTTTGTTTTCGCCATTAAGCTCACCCAGAACGACCGTACAAGCCCCACAATCACCTTCGGCGCATCCCTCTTTAACACCTTTATGTGCCCGCAGACTGCGAAGGTAGGTTAAAACGGTTGTTGTCGGTGTAATTCGCTGGGAATGCTTGAAGTCAAGCTCGACCTTCTTCCCATCAAGTATGAATGAAATTGTAGAACGCATGAATACCTGTCGTTTAAATTAAATTTACTAAACAATATTGTGTAGTTTAACAATTTTGGGGGCAAGTTTCAAGTTTGGAGAAGCAAGGGCGAATTAGGATTATTTGAAATTAATTTCTCAATTGAAAAAACTAAACTTTTTCAGTATCTTGGAGGGCGTTTACAACTAACAACACCTAAACATTGTATATTTGAATTGAATCTCGCACTTATCAATATTAAACAATTGGTTACCGTCGGCTCAAATGGTGTGCAGGTTAAGACCGGAAAAGAGATGCAAAATCTTGGCATCATTGAGAATGCAGCCGTGCTTATTGAGAATGAAAAAATAACGTGGCATGGTAGGATGGAAGAACTTTCGATGGCAAGCATTAAAGAGGCAGACGTACTTGATTGTCTTGATAAAGTTGTCATGCCTGGTTTTGTTGATCCACACACACACTTGGTTTTTGCTGGCAGCCGCGAGAACGAATTCGCTATGCGAAGTGCGGGCTTATCTTATCAAGAGATTGCTTTGCGCGGCGGTGGAATCATTAGTACAGTGCAGCAAGTTCGCAATAGCACAAAAAAGGATCTTAAAAAAAATGCACGCAAATATCTAAATGCATTCCTTCGTAATGGAACCACAACGGTCGAAATAAAAAGTGGATACGGTCTCGATATGGATAATGAAATTAAGATGTTGGAGGCAATCAATGAGCTAAAGGATGAAGAAGTTCTAACAATCGTTCCAACATTTTTAGGCGCTCACACTGTACCACC
>Ga0315283_10007010_pt1 | contig 10113 bp, 9 predicted proteins | sample YL17G09_0_MG_FD_204541 | JGI IMG/M metagenome (GOLD analysis project Ga0315283, IMG submission 204541) | Sediment microbial communities from Yellowstone Lake, YNP, Wyoming, USA - YL17G09_0 | ecosystem: Environmental > Aquatic > Freshwater > Lake > Sediment | place: USA: Wyoming | collected...
TTTTACGTTTTTTTCCGCTTTCAAATATCCTCTGGCGGGAGAAGTAAGCTTGGCGGCTGACTTGGCAAAATCCCTGGAATTTTCCTCCGATTGGGGGCTTGAGGTGGCGATGATTTCCCAAGTATATCATCATCTAAAACCCAGGCAGGTCGCCCAAGTCGCCTTGACCTGCAATTATGATCATAAACACCAGGATCTTTCCCCCGATGATTCCGCCAAAGGGCTGCATAAAATGGTGTTAAATATTGCCGCCTTTTTCTCCCATTTTTTGGCATCCCATGACATTGTTATCGACGAAACGTTCAGGGCCCTTCTCTTCCGGGAATACGCCAAAAGCGCAGCCCGATTTATAGATTTTTACTATGCGGATGCGGCTATCAATTCTCTCTTTTATGACCGGTTTCAGGAGGAAAGCACCGTAAGACGTTTCCAGGAGTTTCTGCAGAATGGCTGGGGGAAAGATGCCGGACCTTTCCAAACGGGCCTCCTCCCCTCCTGGAAAAATGTCACCTCAACAATCCCCCATATCCAAAACGAGTTGGTCAAGGCAGTCACCGACGACAACTTTTTACCGAAATATTTTCGAAAACGACAGGACCCGCTCCCAACCGCAAACCACCCAAACACCATTTATTTCCATAATGGGAAGATCTAAGAGAGAGGAGAGAATCATGGAAGTCAGGGAAACAGCGGCCTGCGGAATCTCCAAAAGGGAATTCGCCATTGAATTTGAAGGGAATGAACTTGTCAATGTTTACCGGGTGATGCATTATGCGCAAAAGGGAATCGGCTATTATGATGAAGGTTTCCTGGAAGATCTGCTTTCCCAAATGAGCTTTATCATCGGCGCCGCCGTTTTCGAACCCAAGGAGGAGAATTCAGAGGAAGATTCGATCCGGTGGGAAGATACCGGGATTGGCTACGTGGTATTCTTTAATGAAACAGAAGCGGGGAAATTATTCCAAATCTTCAACGGGGCCAAAACCCCAGGGGAGGGGTTTAACAGAGAGTTAAATCAGAAATTATTAAATCAGATGCTGGAAATAGCGCCCACCCAGCTGCAAAATTTACCGATCATCAATCGCTGAAGGGAGAAAAGAATGAACGTCATAATGATCATAAATGATTCCATGCGTCAAGATCATTTGGGTTGCTATGGAAATGCCTGGATTAAAACGCCCAACCTCGATAAACTTGCGTCGGAGGGCGCGGTATTCGATTATGCTTATTCGGAAGGCCTGCCCACGGTCCCCACGCGAACCACATTTTTTACAGGCCGCTTCACTTTCCCTTTCCGGGGCTGGCAGAGGCTGGAGCCGACGGATCTCCTGCTGGCGGAAACCCTGTGGAACCGGGGCTTTCAGTCGGCCATGGTGACCGATGTGTATCACTTGCACAAGCCGACCATGGCCTTCGAGAGAGGGTTTGATTATACCAAACATATCCGCGGCCACGAGGGCGATCCCTACGTCGTGGATCCGAATATCTCGGTGGACGTGGATAAGTATTACAAAGGGGACGGGAAAGACACCTCCGTCAAAGCCCAGCTCACTCAGTATCTTCGGAATATCCGCCACTGGAAGGGAGAGGATGATACTTTCGTCGCCCAAGTCATGAAGGAGGGTTTGAGTTGGCTGGAAAAACTGAAAAAGAAGGATAACTTCATGCTCTGGCTCGACTGTTTCGATCCCCACGAACCCTGGGATCCCCCCTCCCCTTACAACCGCATGTACACCGACCCTAATTACAAAGGAAAGGATATTATTCATCCCCTTCCGGGGAAGGTGGAGGGCTATCTCACGCCCGAGGAGCTCCATCACATCAAAAAGCTCTATGCGGGAAAAGTAACCCTTTGTGACCGATGGGTCGGCTTCTTCCTGGATGAAGTCCGCCGGATGGGTCTCTACGACAATACGATGGTTATTTACACCAGTGACCACGGCGAGCCCTTCGGCGAGCACGGTTATATCAAGAAAGCCGAGCCGGGTCTCTATGAGGAACTGGTCCGAATTCCGTTGATCATCCGCCACCCCCAGGGTGTCGGGGCCGGGAAACGCTTCGGCGCCTTGGTTGAGACCCCCGAAATCTTCGCCACCATCGTTGATTTCTTGAAAACGGGCAAACCGCCCCGCCTCCACGGGGAGAGCCTTCTTCCGATCATGGCCGGGGAAACCGAAAAGATCCGCGACTATGCTTATATGGGATACTTCAAGAGAACCTGGAGGGTTAGCGACAAAAATTGGAGTTTCGTGTTGAGTCTTGAAAAGGGGAGACCGAACGAGCTTTACAACTTGAAGGAGGATCCGGAGGAAAAATGGAACCTCGTTGAAAAGGATAAACCAAAAGCCATGGAGCTTGAGTTGGAACTCCGGAGGTTCGTCGCCAACCTTCGCTGATTCGGAAATGGCGGGGGATCCGTTCGATTATCGATGATCGGCTAAGTTTGGATTGATCCTTTCGATGGGGACAAAAATAGAATCGATTTGAGCCGAAAATCAATTTCTCTTAGTATTTTTGTGCGGATAATAAGCCGAATAAAAAAGAGTCCTTAGGGAGGGGCTATGAATCTGGTAACCATCATCATCGATTCTTTACGCGCCGATCATGTCGGGATTAACGGAAATTCCTGGATCAAAACTCCGAACCTGGACGCCCTGGGGCGGGAAAGTGTCCGGTTTACCCGCGCCTTCCCGGAATCGCTTCCGACCGTTCAGGTGAGGAAAGCCTTGCACACCGGCAGACGAACCTATCCTTTCCGCAACTGGACCCCTTACAAGCCGGCCCCGATCCAGGGGTGGACGCCGCTCGACGAAAAGGACGCCACCATGGCCGAAATCCTCCAGGGCAAGGGGTATCGAACGGCGCTCATCACCGACCTGTATCATATCTTTCGCCCCGGGATGAACTTTCACCGCGGCTTCGATGAGTGGCGCTTTATTCGTGGCCAGGAATTCGATGTATACCGCTCGGGGTCCCTGGGTGAGATCCGCAACGAAAAATTCCTTACCCCGAAGATGGATCGAAATCGTCTGCCAGCCAAGATGTTGGCAACCTATCTGAGGAATACCGAACTTCGGCAAAGCGAAGAAGACTACTTTGCGCCTCAGGTATTTAAATCGGCGACCCGCTGGCTGGAAGAGAACTACAAAGCGGAAAATTTTTTCCTCTGCATCGATTGCTTCGATCCCCATGAGCCCTTTGATCCGCCTCCGTACTATCGTGACCTATACGACCCCCATTACAAAGGCATCGAAGTGATCCTCCCCTTCTACACGGAGGAACTCGATTATCTGAGTGATGCCGAACTAAAGCATGTACGAGCTCTTTATGCCGGTGAAGTCACGATGGTGGACACCTGGCTGGGCCATTTCCTGCGAAAAATGGAGCAGATGAAAATGATGGAAAACACGGTCGTCGTCCTGATCACCGACCACGGGCACCTCTTGGGCGAAAACCGCCGCATGGGGAAGCCTCCCGCGGGTCTGTATCCGGAACTGACCGACCTGGTATTCTTCATCAAGTACCCGGGGCAGGAACCGAAAGTAATTGATACTTTTGTTTATGACCATGATTATTTCCCGACGCTTTTCCATCTTCTGGGGGAGCCGATCCCGGAACAGGCTGAAGGGAAAAATCTCTGGGATCTGGTTGAAGGGAAAGAACAAAAATTCTACGACTATGGGACTTCGATTTTGAAAGGCTGGGTTTGTGTGGTCGACGATCGGTACCGTTTGATTTGCCGGACGACGGGCAAAGAACCAAGGCTCTATGACCAGAAGCAGGACCCCATTCACACCAAAAATATTGCCGATAAGCATCCGGAGATTGTCCAGCGCATGTTTGCTTTGGCGGTCAAGGATGCCGGGGGCGAAATGCCGGTCTATCCGGATCCAAGGCCCTGGTAAAGAATTGAATTGCGATTCGGTATCGTATTAGTCAGTCCATAATAGTGTAGACATCCAAGACTAAATCCCTCCCCCCCTCCCTTTACAAAAGGGAGGAATTCCCCTCTTTGAAAAAGAGGGGTTAGGGGAGATTTGGGGGGATATGTCTAAACAATTCTGGACTCCTTAGTAACATTCCATCCCAAATCGAAAGTGATTACGATGGGTTCCAATAGTCTATTTCCGGAAGGAGGTTAGGATGATGACCGCACCCAGAAAAAGCCCTTTGGGGCGTACCGGATTTCAGGTCTCTGAGCTTGGTTTCGGGGCCTGGCCGATCGGCGGCATTCAATACGGACCCGTGCCCGAAGCCGAAGCCGTGGAAGTCATTGACAGCTATATTCAGGCCGGCGGAAATTTTATCGACACGGCACGGGTTTACGGAGAAAGCGAGGCTATCCTGGGCAAGGCCCTCAGCAAAGGGAAACTGCGCGAGCAGATCGTCCTGGCTACTAAAACCCTCAAGGGAAACGCGCGCGACACCATCCCGGCGATCCGGGAGGATCTGGAGGAATCGCTTCGTCTTCTCAAGACCGACTATGTTGACCTTTACTACCTGCATCAACCTCCAGACGATCCCGCAGTCATGAATCAGGCGCTCGATCTCCTCGAATCGTTCAAAAAGGAGGGAAAATTGAGGGCGATCGGGGCCTCCATCAAGGGACCGGCGGTAACCGATGCCACCCTGAAGCTCTGCCGCCAGTACATCGACTCGGGGCGAATCGATGCGATTCAGCTCGTATACAGCATTCTCCGCCAAAAAAACGCCGCCATTTTCGATTATGCCCGCCAGAAGGGCGTCGGCATCGTCGTCCGAACTTCCATTGAGAGCGGCTTTCTGAGCGGAAAGTATCGCCCCGGCCAAGTAATCGCCGAGGGGCACCGCAAGCGCTGGACCCCGGAAACCCAGTCCCTGATCTTCAAAAAGGTCATCGAAATGGAAAAGTATGCCATCCAGTCTCCCTACACATCCATGCCCGAGGTGGCGGTACGCTTTTCTTTGGACCCTCAAGGCGTCTCCAGTGTTATCGTTGGGGCGCGGACCCTGGAGCAGATGCAAAAGAATACGGTCATCGTGTCTCTTCCCCCCCTCCTTCCTAAAATCCGGGCGAGACTTGAAGAGGAATTTGGGGGCTTAACGGAGAGCTTTAATCCCATTTGATCTGCAATAGAATTGAATTTTTTCGATTTTTCAAATACCAGATCCGAAGGATATCCTCTACAATAAATACACCAAAAGGAGGTTTCGATGAAAAGAATTTCTTTGATCATTTTTTTGAATTTCTTCGTTGTCTTGATCAGTAATGTTTGGCTTGGGTATGCATTAGCCAAATACCCGGAAAAAGCTGTAACCGTCCTTACCCCCCATCCCGCCGGCGGCGACACGGACACAGTCGCCCGAGCCATTACGGAGGCCTCGCGCAAATATTTTCCTAAAGGGATTGCGGTGGTCAATCGCGTCGGCGGCGGAGGGACGATTGGGATCGTCGAGCTCGTCCGGGCGAAGCCCGATGGCTATACCTTGGCGAGTACCCCGATCGCTCCGCTGGTGGTTGCCCCGCATCGCCTGGAGATCCCGTATAAGACAGCCAATGATTATCAGTCGATTATCAAAATGGTGGCTTCTACCTTCAATCTTGCCGTTCGAAAGGATAAACCCTGGAAGAATCTTCAGGAGTTCTTGGCATTTTGCCAAGCCAATCCCGGAAAAGTTCGGGTCGGGGTTGCCGCCGAGGGAACGATTCCTCACCTGGCTATGGCCCAATTCGTCCGTCTGGCCAAGATCGATTTAACGATTGTGCCCTTCACGGGAGGGGTGGAAAGCGTCACCGCCCTGATCGGCGGCCACATAGATGCAAACTGTCAGGCTATTTCGGAGATCATCCCCCATGTTCAAGCCGGAGGAGTTCGAATTTTGCTTTCTTTTGACGAGACCCGCACCCCCATTTTAGCGGATGTGCCAACCGCCAAAGAAGCGGGATTCGACATGACGGCCATCCTTTATCATTCCATCATCGCCCCGAAGGGCCTGCCTCCTGAGATTGTTTCCTTTCTGCACAATACTTTTAAGACGGCCATGGATGACCCGATCTTCCGCAAAGTAATGGAGCAGAAATGTTACCAGATTGTCTACGAAGGACCGGATGATCTCAAGAAGAGGCTGATGGAAGATTTCCAAGGCTACGGCAAGCTGATCCAAGAGCTGGGACTTGGGAAAAAATAGATCCGGTCCCGGAGGAAATCCCGCATGGCGGCAGGAATCCAAAAGGCCTGTTATATCATCTTTCTCGTTATCGGGATTCTTTACCTCATCGGCAGCCTTCTGCTCCCCATGGGTACCTTAGCGACCCCCAAAGGGGGCCTTTTCCCCCTAATTGTAGCCATTTTCCTGGTCGCCATGAGTATCGCTTTGCTTGCCGGTTTCCTGAAAGGCACGCGCGGGGCTGTGGATGCGATCGAAGCTTTTCCCACAGGCAAAGATCGCAATCGCGTCCTGGCTGTTGCTTCCGCTTTGATCCTATATTCCGTTTTCCTCAAGCCCCTCGGATACTTGCTTTCAACCGTTGCTCTCATGGGCGTCATTGTGCATTTGTTGGGACTTCGCGGATGGGTCAAGGTTGCTTTGGCCGCCATCCTCACCGGGGTTCTATCCTACTACCTATTTGCCTTTATCCTCGAGGTCCCGCTGCCGCGGGGGGAGGTTTTCCCTTAAATTGGAAGCGCTTCAGGGAATCGCCAATGGCTTTAGCGTTGCGCTGACGGGGACCAATATCCTCATGTGCTTTCTCGGTTGCCTGCTCGGGACGATCGTTGGCGTTCTGCCCGGCCTCGGTCCGGTTGGAGCCATGGCGCTTTTGATTCCCTCCACTTATATCTTGGGACCCACCTCGGCCATGATCATGCTATCCGGTATTTTTTACGGCGCCATGTATGGTGGATCCACGACGTCGATCCTGCTCAATGTTCCGGGGGAGGCCGCTTCGGTTGTAACCGCTATCGATGGCCATCAAATGGCCCGCAAAGGGCGAGCGGGTGCAGCCTTGACGGTTGCAGCCGTCGGTTCCTTCGTCGCCGGTACCCTGGGGACCGTGGCGCTTATGTTTTTCGCTCCTCCTCTGGCAGCTTTGGCCTTGTCCTTCGGCCCTCCGGAATATTTTTCATTGGCCCTTTTGGGTCTGATTTTTCTTTCGCAATTAGGGGAAGGATCCCCACTCAAATCTTATTTGATGGCTGCTTTCGGACTCCTCCTGGGAACGATCGGAACGGATTTAATGTCCGGCCTAACGCGTTTCACCTTTGGCAATGTGGAATTGAGCCAGGGCCTAGAGCTTGTGCCCGTGGCCATGGGTCTCTATGGAATCGGCGAGGTCCTGCTGATCGCCGAACGGATTACCGGATTCCCCCAGATCATTAAAGTCAAAATGCGCGAACTTTTTCCGACCGCGACAGAGTGGAGAAGATCAACCGCGCCGATGGTCCGGGGAGGATTCGTCGGCTTCATCATGGGGCTCATTCCTGGCCCGGCAGCTATTCTTTCAACCTTTCTCGCTTATGCGATGGAAAAAAGAATTTCCAAACACCCCGAAGAATTCGGGAAAGGGGCCATCGAAGGGGTTGCCGGACCGGAGTCGGCAAATAACGCGGCCACGGCGGGGTCCATGGTCCCCCTTTTGGCATTGGGCATTCCCTTCGCCCCCCCCACGGCCATGCTGATGAGCGCTTTGACCATTCACGGTGTTCAACCGGGTCCCCTTTTCATGAAGCAGTGTCCAGACATATTCTGGGGGGTAATCGCCAGCATGTATATCGGCAATGTTGTTTTGTTAATTCTGAATTTGCCCTTGGTGAGTGTATTCGCCAGCATCATGCGCATTCCCCAGTATCTGTTAATGGGGATTATCCTGGTTTTATGCCTCGTGGGATCTTTCAGTATCAACAACAGTTTTCTGGATGTTTATATTCTGGTCGCTATGGGATTGGTGGGATATGTTCTGAGAAAGCTGAAATTCGATGTGGCTCCCCTCATTTTAGGCTTGGTGCTCGGCCCCATGATCGAAAAAACCTTTCGTCAGGCGCTATTTATGGCTCGCGGAGATCTATGGCTCCTCCTCCAACGCCCGATCACCGCCGTCCTTCTGACGTCGGGACTTGCCGTCATCCTCTTTTCGGCCTATCTGCGGCGGCGTCGGTCCAGAAAATAAAAAAGAATCTCCTCCCCCGCTTCCGGAATCCGGCAACGGTTTGACCCCTTGGGAAGTCGGGAAAGCCGTATTTCAAAATGCTGCGGAATTCCTATTTGGGGGGATACCCTTTTCTAATCCGCTCGAGGAACTCTCTCGCAGCCGGGTTGAGATATTTCTTTTGTCGCAGAATGATCTGATATTTCCTTTTCTCAAAAAAGCGGCCCAAATCGAAAACCGCAAGCTTGTTCTTGTCTTCCGGGGTGATCGTAAAATCATCCAGGATGCCAACCCCCATCCCCAGTTCAACGTATTTCTTGACAATCTCAAAATTATTAAACACAAAAACCGGGTTTAACTTTAACCCGTCTTCCGCAAATCTTTTCTCAATCAGCGGAGTGATGGTGCTGGTTCGAGGGAAGCCGATATGGGGAACCGAAGCAATCGCCTCCAGGGAAATCTTTTTCTCTTGGAATAACTTTATTTTTTTTGAAGCGATGAGTTTCAGTTCTGTCTCAAATAGGTCGTAAACGATAAGCCCCTGAGGGATTTCCAGGAGGCTGGCGATCCCAAAATCGGCAGTTCCCGTTTCGATACTCGCCAAGATGGCCTCGACCCCACCCCCTTGAATATCGAAGGAGACGTGGGGGTAGGATTTTTTGAAAACATGAACAAATTGCGGTAGATAATATAAGATAAGCGCATGGGTCGCAGCCACGCGAACGATTCCTTCGACGGGAAGGTCGGGATTGCGGACCTTTCCTTTCATCTCTTCAATTAGTTCAAAGAGAGGAACCACCATTGAAAGGAGGACCCTTCCCTCGGCCGTCAGCTCCATTTTTCCCCGGGTCCGTTCGAAGAGAGGAACTCCAAAGGCCTCTTCTAAACACTTTATCTGGTGGCTGATAGCGGGTTGGTTGCGTCTCATCGCCTCCGCAGCTCGAGTGACGCTGCCGGTTCTGGCAACAAAATAAAAACCTCGAAGCCATTGAAATAAATCCCCACCAAATTCCTCAATCATATTACCCTCAACAGAAGCAGCCTCCTCTACCCTTGCTCACCCCAAAATCCGGCCTTCGCGAAGAATTTCCTCTTTAAAGGAAAGGCCGTGCCCAGGCTTTTGCGAAGGACTCATCATGCCGTTCTTTGGCAGAACCGGATCCACCCAAAGGTCATCCAGAAAATCCAAATATTCCAGCATAAGCCCGTTCGGGATGGAGGCCATAATCTGGACCATCAATTCTGGAAAGAGATGGGGAGAGATCGTCAAGCCCCAGGTATCGGCCACGGCGGCGATCTTACGCATTTCCGTGAGGCCGCCGCGCATCACGTCGGGCATGAAAATCGGTATCCGGGGGTTTCTGAAGAACGGCCTAAAATCAAAGCGGGTAAAATGTTTTTCACCACCCACAATTCGGATATTCACCTTTTCGGCCACGAGGAAATACCCCTCGAAATCCTCACAATTCACGGGTTCCTCGAGCCAGAATACATCATAAGGCTCAAACTTCCGGCCGATGAAAATTGCCTGATCCGCCGTCCAGGCCATCGTCGCATCGAGCATGATGTCGATATGAGACCCGAGGGCTTCGCGCATCAAGCAGACTCGCTCCACCTCCGTTTGCCAATTGGGCATGAATCCTACCTGCATCTTGATCGCCTTGAATCCTTGGGCTAAATAAGATTTTGCCTTTTCGATCATTCCTTCAGCTCCAAGACCACGCCAGCAGCCACTGCCATAAGCGGGAATTTCCGTTCGAAATCCCCCCCATAGCTTATATAAAGGTAACCCGGCTTTCTTGCCAAGAAGATCCCACAAAGCGATATCAATGGCTGACATTGCAACCAGGGTTATTCCCATTCGGCCGACGGTGTAGGTAGCCCGCCAGAGGTCCTGCCATATGCCTTCAATTTGCGTTGCCTCTTTTCCAATCAATCTGGGAACGATCAATTCTTTAAGACACATTCCGATTGTTTCAATTCCCCCC
>Ga0315283_10007012_pt1 | contig 10112 bp, 13 predicted proteins | sample YL17G09_0_MG_FD_204541 | JGI IMG/M metagenome (GOLD analysis project Ga0315283, IMG submission 204541) | Sediment microbial communities from Yellowstone Lake, YNP, Wyoming, USA - YL17G09_0 | ecosystem: Environmental > Aquatic > Freshwater > Lake > Sediment | place: USA: Wyoming | collected...
CGGGCCGCCCATCGAGCCGGAGCGGTCGAGGACGAGGGCGACGTTGATGGGGGCGCGGCGCGCGGGCGCCTCGCCGGCGAGGGTGACGAGGACGCCCACCTGATGGGCGCCCTGGGCGGTGAGGAACTTGGTGGACAGCCGGACATCGGTCTTCATCGGGAGCCTCCCTGGTTGTCAGGGAGGATACGGAGGGGGTGTGACAGTGGGGGCACTTCAGGTAGTTCGTCCGGCTTGACGCAATCCAACGAATGGTCGAGCCCAGGGTCATGCCTCAGGCCATCAGCCCTCTTCCACTGCAGATCCCAGGCCGTCCATCAAGGCGGTGCATTCGCGGCGAAGCACCGGCACATCGCGATCGATGATGCCCCATACGAGCATGTCATTCACGCTCGGGTACTCATGCGTGAGTTGGTTGCGGAAGTCAACGATGCGCCGCGCCTCGGTGATCGACGCGAATGCCTCAGGGGCGAAGTGCGCCAGCGCGGTCATCGCCTCGCCGATGATCGTGAACTCGCGCTCCACGGAGGAACGGATGAGCCGGTTGGACCGATAGCCGGCCAAGTCGAGTCCGTGCACCGCCAGCACGATGGCGTCGCACGCCTCCAGGATGTCGGCCAGATACGCCCGCGCGTCACGCGGCATAGAGCATCTGTTTCGTGCGCTCGATGTCGGCCGCGATGAAGCGGTTCTTGACGGCACCGACCATGACGAGATCAACCTTGACGGCCAGGACCGCGCGGAGTTCGTCGAGGAGGCCGAAGTAGGCATCCACGAGATCGTGTGGGTTGTTGGAGCTGAAGTCGACGAGCAGGTCCAGGTCGCTCTCTCCAGGCCGGAAGTCGTCACGAAGCGCGGAGCCGAAGATGTCGAGGCGTGCCACCCCGAATCGCACACATGCCTGAGCGATTGCTGCTCGCTGGTTCCCGGTTACATCTACCATGTCGCACCTCCATGGACCAGCGTACCTGGCGCGACAGCCGAGCTGCCAGTGACACAGGCCGCAGCCAAACGTCGAGTTGGCCTAATAGAAACGCCTTCGCCCCGATCCGAATATCCGGGCGGGTCGTCGGCGCGTCAATGAGGCTGCGGGTCCGTGGCGAGGGGCGGGCCGCCCATCGAGCCGGAGCGGTCGAGGACGAGGGCGATGTTGAGGGGGGCGCGGCGCGCGGGCGCCTCGCCGGCGAGGGTGACGAGGACACCCACCTTATGGGCGTTCTGGGCGGTGACGAACTTCGTGGACAGCCGGACGTCGGTCTTCAAGGGGAGCCTCCCTGGTTGTCAGGGAGGAAAGGGAGGGGGTGTGACAGCAGAGCCGGGCCCAGCTTCAGGAACCGGTCCCTTGCTCGCAGGTCATCTGCGACGCATATGTGACAGTTGCGCCGTCGGTGAGCGTTCGAAGCGCTTGCCACGCGCGGTCTTGGACGCACTACCACAGCCCGTTGGCCCGGTCAATCACGAACTGGTTCACTCGAGAGAGGCATTGTGGCAGAAGAGCAACCTGCGATTGGGTCTCTACCAAGCTCTGCAGGTGACGGGAGTCTCATGTTTGAATCGATGTGCAGGAGCATCAGAAGCGCTCATGCGGATCTTGGACACTCATTGGGGTGGAGCTTCCTGTACACGCCGAAGGAGAGCTTTCGACCAAACCAGCAGTTGCTGTTCGTCGGACTGAATCCTGCGGGCAATGCGTACAGTGAGGACTATGAGTGTGAGGAAGGCAACGCGTATCTGTGCGACGACTGGGGTTCGGGAGCCGGCAAGGCCCCGCTGCAGCAACAGATTCAGATGTTGTACCGGGCGATTGCGGACGAGTCCGATGGTCACGTCGCGTTCGAGGTTCTGATGGAACGCACGCTTGCGGCCAACTACGTGCCGTTTCGTTCACGGAATTGGCCCTCCCTGCGAGATCCAGAGGGCTCGCTGTCATTCTCGAGGAGCCTCTGGTCGAGAATCTCGGATGTCGTGCAGGCACGTGTCGTCATTGCCATGGGCACTGTCCCCTATCGCGAGTTGCTCAGCTTGCTGAAGTCCAAGGCTTGGGCTTTGGCGAGTGGAGACGAAGGGAATGCTCGATTGGAGTGGGGAAGGCAGACCTACTCATTGGCCAAGCTGCAGAATGGTGGCAAAGCGATGCTTCTCGTTCGCTTGCCACATCTGTCCCGCTACAGACTGTTCTCTAGGCCGCAGTGCAGGCCTGCCTTGACCCTGATAGCCCGAGAGGTTGCTGTTGCCCTGAATGCGTGCAGCCTGTGAGGTCTCTAGGACGTCATCCAGTCGAAGCCGTGACCTGAATCCCGGTTGACTGTCCCACCCTCCCCCTAACCTTCCCCACGTCCGCAGCGCAGTGGTTTGCGGCCCCGCTCTGATCTTGAGCGGGGCCTTGGTTTTCGACGGAAGGAAGTGGGGAATGGATACGGCGTTGTTCACACCCGACGGCAACGGGCTACTCAGGGAATGGGTCGAGGCCCTCCGCGCAGCAGCAGAGAGCATCGGCCTCCGTCGAGACGTGATGCCGATCCGCGGCTGGCTCGGCGGCGCGATGCTCGTCGCCTGCGTACGCCGCCTCGGCGGCACCGTCGAGCCGCTGAAGCCCTTCTACGGCTGGACGCTCCAGGGAAAGAACTACGAGGACGACCTCGTCGAGCTTCGCGAATGGGCGCCGGAATTGGACGGCGGCGGCATCGGCCTCCGCGACTTCCACGGCGTCGTCGCGATTTGCCTCCCGGACGAAACGTTCATCGCCCTGCGCACCGACGAACCCGTCACGCACCACCACTCTGAACGGGTGCTCGTCCTCGCCGGCCCCTCACGCGAGGCCACACTCCGCCTCGCTGCCCGACTCGCCGACGCGCGCCGCGAACTCCTCGGCAGCCGACGCATCGCCGTCTTCGGCACGCGCCGCAAGCTCATCGACGTCACCCCCGTGGACGAGCAGGACCTCATCCTGCCCGCGGACTTCAAGCGCGAGCTGCTGGGCTTCTTCGACGGATTCGAGCGCGCCGCCCGCGTGTGCGGGCAGATGCGCCTCTCGCCCTCGCGCGGCGTGCTCCTCATCGGCGCCCCCGGCACCGGCAAGACGCAGACGGTACGCCACCTCTTCGCGCGCCTGACCGGCGCCCGCTTCTGCGTCCTGTCGCTGTCGGTCGTCGAGAACCCCGGGATGGCCCAGCAGGTGTTCTGCGACCTGCTCGAGGCCGTCGCCGAATCGTCGCGGCCCGCGGTGGTAGTCATCGAAGACATCGACCGGCTCTTCGAGTCCGGCTACCTCACGCCGCAGTTCTTCCTCAACGCGCTCGACGGCCTCTTCCGGCCGCGCCAGCCGGTGCTCTGGGTGGCGACATCGAACGATCCGCGCGGGCTGGAGCAGAACGTCCTCGACCGCCCCGGGCGGTTCGACCAGGTCTTCGTGTTCCCGATGCCGGGCGTGGAAGAGCGCGCGGCGCTCATCGAGCGCTACGCCGCCTGGCCCGTGGACACGTCGATTGTGGGAGAACTCGCGCGCGGGACCGACGGCCTCTCGGCGGCACACATCCGCGAGGTCTGCTATGCCGCCGCCCTGGCCAGCGCCGACGCGCCAGCGGGGTTCGCCGACGCCCTGCGCCGCCAGGTGGGGCGGGTGCTCCACCAGCACCGGCGGGCGCGGAGCTACGACTTCGGGATGGGCGCGCGCATGGCGGGGTTCGCGTAGCAGTTGGCCGAGCCGTTGTCACAGGGGTCCGGCACATTGCAGGGAGAGCCAGCCGCCCGTGCGCATCCCGCGCCCGGGGGCCGCCGTGCACCCATACCTCGGACGCGCCTATGGACCGCCGCGGATTCGTCGCCAGCCTGACCCTCGCCCCGCTCGCCTGGCGCGGTGCCGTCGCCACCCAGCCGGCGCGCCGCTGGAGGGACGACGTCCTCCTCGTCGGCGTGGGATACGCCGGGATGACTGTGCTCCAGCTCCTGGAGCGGCGTGGCGTCACCACGGCGCAGTGGATGATCTGGTCGGGGGAGCGCGGCTGGCGGGAGATCGGCGTGGACGAGTCGTGCCTGCACCGGGACCTGCGGGGCCGGAGCCCCGTCCTGACGGCCCGGCACGAGGTGTGGGAGCGGCTCTCACACTACCGCAAGATCCCTCGCACGTCGGTCGTGACCGTCGGCTTGGGCGGGCTGACTGGCAGCTCGCTGATCGGTCCGCTCGTGGAGCAACTCACCGAGGAATCCGCCGTCCACGTCGTCGCCACGACGCCCCTGCTGTTCGAGGGTCGGGAGCGGGCAACACGTGCGGAGGATGCGCTGTGGGAGATCCGCCAGAGCGACACTGGCTACACGGTCTTCGATCTGGAGCGAGTGAAAGACGAGATGCAGCCGGTGGGGCGGTACAGCGAGTTCCTCAAGGCGGTGGACCGCAAGCTCGCGGGAGCAGTCGTGCAGGCAATGGCGGAGCCGGGATTGCGTGCGGTGAACAAGGTATTGGAGCAACCCGCACCGATCGAGAGTGCCGACGAAAGAGACCTCGCCTGGTTTCTCAACTGCTCTGCCTACTGCGCGGACGGGCGGCATCGATCACCAATCTGGTAGCGGGCCTGCGCCGCTCGGACCACGCGCCCGCGCGATCATCATGCGGCCAACTCCCACAACCGCTCCAGCAGCTTCACCATCGCCCAGGTGTCGAGCTTGCAGTATTCCAGCAGTTCGCGACGCAGACAGCCTCGCTCCGCATCGGACACGTCGGCGCCGCCGAAGAGGAGCCGCTCCAACTTCGCCCCCGCCTCGCCGCCACCCGTGATCTGGACCAGGTCGCCGTAGCGCATCCCCTCCACGAGCGCCGGCAACACGGCCTTGATGCCGACGCTGCCGTCGAAGTCCGGGTGGTAGACGTAGCGCTTCACCACCGGCAATAGGTCCACGAGCTTCGCGTCGAGAGCCAGCAGGTCCACCGAGAGCGCCGGCACGGCATGAGCCAGGTCCCGGATGCACCGCCTCTCGTAGCTGGAGTACATCACGACCCTCTCGACATCGCGCGTCAACTCCAATAATCGCGCAGCCAGCTCAGCGCGCGGATCGCCAGGCCCATCTGCCAGGAACTCGGCGTGAGTGTACGGTCCGCCAACCGGGCCCTCGTGATAGCTGAACTGCGCGGCGATCGCCTCCCTCGGCCTGGTGCCATCCCACACCGGCACAGCAGGAGCGATCGTCTCGAAGTCCAGGAAGCCGAGCCGGCCCTGGAACCGCGCGAGCGCCTCCCTGAGGCCAGGCTCGACCACGAGAGTCCCGGTCTCCAGCGCACGCCGATGGCGGCCCTGTAACGCATTCAGCCGGTGCTCGGCGGGAAGGTCGCGCAGCAGACGCGCCCCGCCATCGAAGAGGCGGAAGCGCTCACCCCAGTCGAGCCCCGGAATGCGCAGCACGCCGTCCAACTCCGGCGGCCAGCAGCGACCCTGGAACGGACACGGCCTCGGCGTTCCGCAGTGGGGGCCGATCGCGACGTCCGGCATCGGAGCCGCCAGGACGTCGAGCTGTGCCGCGATCGTATCGGGGATCGTCGGCAGAAGCAGTTCGACGCGCGCCGTCACGTCGGTGCGGAGGAAGAGATCGGCCGGCCCGGGGTGGACGTAGGCCGGGTTCAGGCACATCACCTCGACGCGGCGGACATCGATGCCGGCGCGCCGCGCCACGTGCGTCTGCACGGCCGCGTCCAGCACGTGCTCGTCCTTCACCCGCAGCGTGGACTTCACCTCGATGAGCGTGAAGCCGCCCTCCTCGGCAAGCAGCACGTCGATCGCAACATACGTGCGGTCGGCGATGAAGGTCGCTTCGAAGATCGCCGGCGCGCCCGCCGCGATGAACTCGCGGGTCCGGAGCTCGCGCGTCGGGTCCAGCGGATCCAAGTCCACCAGCACGCCGCCGGGGAACCGCGCGCGCGCCAGCTCCCCGACGTTCGTGCCCGAGTCGAAGATCGCCTGGAGTCCGGCGTCAGGGACGAGTTCCGGGGCATCCGGCTCGAACGTCTCGAGCCAGAGGCGCTTGTGACACTGGCATCCCTTGACGAACCGAGTCTTCGAGAGGCCCCTGGCCCGGGGCGGTCCTGCGGTCTCACTCATCTGCACTTCCCTGCACTTCCTGGCGTCATCCGAGACAAGCTCTCACCCACGAAGGATCGCGGTGGGGTGTGACAGCGGGCGCGCGGCTAGCCGAGCAGCTTCGCGTAGGTCGCCTCATCGAAGCCCACGATCAGGGCCCGGCCGTGCCGCAGGGTGGGCGCCCGCAGATTGCCCGAGGGCCCGAGCAGCACGCCGAGCAGATCCGCTCGGGAGGGCTTGAGCCGCGCGAGGTCGAAGTGCACGACCTTCTTGCCCTTCGCTGCCCAGATCTCTTCCACGCCCTCGAGCAGCGCCAGCGCCTCGCGCTCCGCGAAGCGCACCTTCTTCGCGTCCACCGTCTCAGCCGGCAGCACCCTACGCTTCGCAAGGAACCCTTGCGTCTTGGCGCAGGTGATTCAGCCGGGGCGGAGGTAGGCCCAGTCAAGCTTCGTCACGGGGAGATCGTCAGTTGCGAGGGAGGCTGAGAGCCGGCTGGCGGAGCAGCCAGTCGATCACGTCAGGGAGCACGGCGCCTACCACCAGAGTGTGGCCGTAGCCGGGAATGACGCGGAACTCCGCGGCGCGGCCCGCCGCGCGCGCCTCGGCCGCCAAAGCCTCGACACGGGCCGGCGTGGCGAGCGGGTCGAGTTCACCCACGACGGCGAGGAGCGGCGGCACCCGCGGCGGGGCCGGCGCCGGTACGCTGCCGCAGACACCCGCGATGCAGACAACCGCCGCCACGAGGTCCGGCCGCAGCCGGGCCAGGTTCCAGGCGGCCGCCGCGCCGAGCGAGTGGCCGAGGAGATAGACCCGCGCGCGGTCCACGGGCAACTCGGCGGCGACCGTGTCGATGAGACGGGCCAGCGCGTCCGGCGCGCGCAGCATTGGCATAGTGAGGGGCGTCGCGACGATGAACCCGCGGGCGTCGGCGAGGCCGCGGATGGCGCCGGCGCCGTACGCCTCGAGAAACATGTTCTCGTCGCCGCCCGCGCCGTGGAGGGCGACGATGAGCGGCAGGCGCACGCCCGGTGCACGGCCGGCGGGAGCGTGGACGCGGTACGGAATCGGGGCGCTGGATCCGATCGTGAGCGTCCGCGTCTGGGCTGAGGTCGTGGCGAGTGCGCGGGCTGCAACCGCGCGCTGAGACGCGCGCACCGTCGAGTCGGGCTCCACCGCCATGGTGAGGGAGTCGAGCGCGAACACGGCTTCGGCGAAGCGTCCCGCGAAGAACTGGAGCGACAGGCGGTCGAAGGCGCGGTTCACGTCGGGCATCGCCGCGGCGGCGGGCGGGCGGTCCCGCAGCGCGTACTCGAGTCGCAGGAGGCCGGCCGCGAGCTGGTCGCGGGAGGCGGTCGCCGACGCAGCGGCGGCGCCTGGCGCCTGCGCCTGCAGCGGCGTGCCGGCTGAGGTGAGGCTCAGCCCAAGGAGGGTGAAGAGAAGGATGGCGAGGCGAGGGCCGAAGGGCACCGCGAACGCTCCAGGATGGGACGCCTCGAAGCTACTCGCGCCGCACAGGCAGTCGCCACCTGGGGCGAGCGGGCGGGGGTGGCATCTCCCCGCGCGACTCGCGGGGGCTCCTCGTCAGTGGCGCGGGTTGTAGGTGCGGCCGTCGTCGATCTGGATGGCCGGGAAGCGCTTCCACAGCAGCGACGAGTCGACCGACTCCACAGCGACCATCACGAACACGTAGCCGACGAACAGTGCCACGAACGAGCCCGTCGTAAAGAGGTCCACGCGCACGCCGGTAGCCTTCACATAGTGGAAGAGCGCGACCACGACGATCGCCGAGAAGAGCACGACGACGGCCCGATAGTCCAGGCCGACCAGGCCCGCGATGTCGCCCAGTTCCCCGCCCCATCTCTTCAGCACTGAGATCAGACCGCGGAGCACGAAGTAGAACACATTCGCCAGGACCAGAGCGGACAACACGTCCTTCCCGCGCGGCTCGTGGGCCGGCCGTGCGAGCAGCCACACGCTCGCCGTCAGCAGAACCAGGCTGGCGAGCGGGCCACCGACGCATCCGATGGCATACTCGCCCGCCGTGATGTCGCGGAGCGGGTACTCCTTCACCAGGGACATCCCGGCGGGAATGCCCTGCAGCCAATAGAAGACGCAGTGACCGAATTCGTGGAACACCGCCGAGACGATGCCGGCGACGAAGACGAGCAGCGCGAACACGATACGACGGATCATCGACCCTCCCGATGCCGAAGCCTACGGGCAGGCGTCGGAAGGGGTTTCGCGGCTAGACCGCCACGCGTGTCCGGAAGCGTCGTCGGGGCGGTGCCGCGCGAATAGGCTTGATGCGCCTGATCTGCTTGGCCGCCGGCGAGTGGACGGCGTGGTACAGGTCCCAAGCCAGTTGCAGGTTGAGCCAGAATTGCGCTTCCATCCCGAACAGCCGCTCCAGCCGCAGCGCCGTGTCCGGTGTCATCCCGCGCTTGCCGTGGATGAGTTCGTTGATGCGCGGATACGAGACGCCCAGGCGCGTCGCCAAGTCGCGCTGGGTCACGCCCAACGGCTTCAGGAACTCCTCGAGGAGCATCGCGCCCGGGTGGGTCGGCGGGCCGTGGGTGGGAATGCGGACCATACGGGCAGTATATCGGATATCGTTATACGTGGCAAGTGGCGCCCTCGGCACACGGACCTGTGGCGTGAAGGCGGCCCGCGTCCGGCCGGCGGGCATTCTACGCCGCCCCGCCCAGATCCAGGAACTCCGCCAGCGCCCGCTTCACTTCGTCCTGGAGGAGCGCGGGTATCTCACCGAGATCCTTGCGGAAGAAGGTGTGGTCCCAGGCGAGGATCTGGTCGATCATCAACTCGCTGTCGCGCTCGAGGCCGCACGTGCCGGCGGGCACACGCACGCGCAGTGGGTACGCTTCGGGTGGCAACAGTTGCGTGGTGAGAGGCAGGATGACGGTGCTTCCCAGCCCGCCCTCCCGGAACTCGTCGGGCTGAATCGCGAGGCACGGCCGGTGCTTCCCTGGCTTCGTGCCGACCCGGGAGCCGAGGTCCACGACGTAGAGGTGCCAGCGCCGCGGCGCGTCAGGCAAGGCGCTGGAGCCGGCGCCGCGCGCCCGGCCGGAACTCGCGGTTCACTTTCGCGCTGCTCTGCGCGACGAGTCGTGCGGCGTGGCGCCACCGCACGATCCGCTCCTCCCGGTCGGCGTGGGCCTCGAGCAGGTCCAGGGCGGATCGCACCACCTGCACCTTCGACGGCGCCCCGAGTCGCGTCTTGAGGCGCTCGATGCGCCGGTCGTCGTCATCGCGCAGCATCAGCAGCTTGCCCATGGGCGGAGTCCGGTTGGCTATATATGTCATAGTCTATCTCTGTATATAGCTCCTGTCGAGTGCCCGTGATGGCTACGCCGCCGTTCCACAGCGAACCGTACACGCCCGAGCCAGCGGTCTGGTACCGAAGTACTGCGCGCCATGGCGCCGTATGGCGCCGTGTTGCGCCGCCGCCCACACGCACCGGGGGCGCGGCGGCGGGGCTCGGCAGGTAGGTTGAGGCTTCGCACCGCAACGTGAGGGACAGACCGATGGCGACGGAATCGGGCCGATCCGAACTCGATAACCTCGCGCGGCAGCTCGAGGAATCCGGCGACTACCGCGTGCTGCGCCGGCTCGTGCCGCCGCGGCGATACGCGGAACCGGACGCGCTGCCGCACCGCACGGCGATCGCCCTGGATGTGGAAACGACGGGGCTCGATCCCCGTGCCGACGCCATCATCCAGCTCTCCGTGGTGGCCTTCGAGTACTCCGCGGATACCGGCAGGATCTTCGAGGTGAGCGAGCCACTCACCTCCTTCGAGGATCCGAAGCGCCCCATCCCCGCCGAGGTCGCGAAGATGACCGGGATCACCGATGCGGACGTCGCCGGGAAGAGGATCGATGACCAGGCCGTCGATGCCCTCGTCCGCAGCAGCGGCCTCGTGCTGGCCCACAACGCGGCGTTCGATCGCCCGTTCCTCGAGCGGCGCCTGCCGGTCTTCAAGGACGTGGCGTGGGGATGCTCGCTCGCGGATGTGCCGTGGCGGAGCCTCGGCT
>Ga0315283_10007014_pt1 | contig 10111 bp, 5 predicted proteins | sample YL17G09_0_MG_FD_204541 | JGI IMG/M metagenome (GOLD analysis project Ga0315283, IMG submission 204541) | Sediment microbial communities from Yellowstone Lake, YNP, Wyoming, USA - YL17G09_0 | ecosystem: Environmental > Aquatic > Freshwater > Lake > Sediment | place: USA: Wyoming | collected...
CATAGTAATGCTTTCGAAATAACTTTCCCAAAACTCTTTAAAAATTTCACATTAAAAATTTAATGATTTTTGAAAACTCAATTAATGAATGTAATTTTTAACAAATATATCGTCCCTACGGGACTTTATTATGACTCGTATTTTACTTTCTACCAATATCTTGTCCCTACGGGACTGTCCCGTAGGGACAAGATATTGGTAGAAAAATAAGTTTCCCCATTGCCCAAAGTCCCGTAGGGACGAGATAATAATCAGCCTGATCTTAGTTGAATTCATTCACATCTTTAATTTGAATTGGGGAAGTTATTTTGAGATCTTCACATAGCTAACAATTTAAGCATTGATAACCTAATAATCCAAAGAGAATGAAAAAGAAGACTTTTATACTGGTGTTTATATGTACTGCATTCTTACTTTCATGTGCTGACAGAAAAGTAGAATCAAATAAAATTGAATTCAGTAAAAACTGGAAGTTTTCGAAAGGAGATGATCTCGCATGGCCAAAGCCCGACTTTGATGATTCCAGATGGGATACAGTAGCAGCCGGAACCGGTTGGAACGATATCGGGCTATTTGAATACGATGGCTATGGATGGTATAGAACAAGAATAACTATTCCTTCATCATTAAAGGAAAATCATGTTTTAAAGGACAGCCTTAAAATAGATTTAGGATATATTGACAATTTTGACCAGGTTTTTTTAAACGGTTCTCTTATCGGCGAAAACTATAGAACTGTTAAAGCCGGCACCGTTGCCGACACTTTATTCAAAAATGAACTTAATGTAAACCCTGGGCCCAGGAGCTACGTTATAGCAACAAATGATTCCCGGATTTATTGGGATAAGGAAAATGTAGTTGCCATCCGTATATTTGATTTGTTTGGCGACGAGGGGTTATTTTACACCGACCAGAGTATTCGTGTAACAGATGTTAATGATTATTTAAGTTTTGATAACACCAGCACTATTCAGTTTGGAGTAGATTCGGTTAGGACGAAAGTTGAACTTTTAAGTAAACTTATTACAACTGAAGTGCAGGGTACGCTGACAATTAAAGTGCAATTGCCCGAAAATGAGAGTGAATTGTTCAGCTACAAAAATGAAATAACCCTGAAACCCGGATCAGCGTTAGAAATACCGCTTGCTATACAAACACTTCAGGAATCAGCGGTTATTCAAGCCAGTTTTATAAGCAAAAATTTGTCTGTACCACTGATTTATTCGCGGTATATCCCATACATCTTAACACCAAAGCCAGGCGATATGCCTAAGATAAACGGTGCAAAAGTTTTCGGTGTACGGCCGGGCAAACCAATTTTGTTTACAATCGCTGCATCTGGCATCAGGCCTATGGAGTTTGATGCATATGGCTTACCCAAAGGTGTATATCTTGATAGGAGAACCGGTGTTTTAAGCGGAAGTATTAGTAACAAAGGCGGTTATAAGATACAGGTCACAGCCAGTAATAGCAAAGGGAAAGCTGTTGATGAATTAAGAATTGTTGTGGGTGATAAACTTGCACTTACACCACCCATGGGTTGGAACAGCTGGAATTGCTGGGGAGTGACCATTGATCAGGATAAAATGTTGAATGCCGGACGGGTTTTTGTTCAAAAAGGTCTTGTAAATTATGGCTGGAGTTATATTGATATTGACGACGGATGGGCATCTCCGGTTAGAAAACCAAATGGAGAGGTTACCACAAACAACAAATTCCCAAACATAAAGGGTTTAGGAGACAGCCTGCATAAAATGGGTCTGAAATTCGGCATTTACTCTTCGCCGGGTCCTGCTACATGTGGCAATTGTTTGGGCAGTTACCGGCACGAAAAGCAGGACGCTCTTACTTTTGCCAAATGGGGTGTTGATTTATTGAAGCACGATTATTGCAAATATGCTTATATCGTAAATCATTCAAAAGAAATAAGCGATCTGCAAAAGCCATATTTCATTATGGATACAGCCTTGAGTCTTTGCGATCGAGACATTGTGTATAGTTTGTGTCAGTATGGCTTGGGCAATGTATGGGAATGGGGTTCAAAGGCAGGTGGTAATTTATGGCGGACAACCGGCGATATCAGGGATAATTGGGAAAGTTTAAGAGAGATTGGTTTTGCTGATAGGAAAAATGCAAGGTATGCCGGGCCCGGTGGCTGGAACGATCCGGATATGCTCATAGTTGGGAGACTAGGTCTAGGATATGGTCCTGACATTCATTATACTAACCTTACACCGGATGAGCAATACACGCATATAAGCTTATGGGTGCTGCAAGCGGCGCCTTTACTTATCGGATGCGATTTAAATTATCTGGATGATTTCACCCTTGGTTTATTAACAAACGAAGAGGTTATTGCTGTTGATCAGGACCCACTTGGCAAACAGGCTGTGCCTGTTTTTATTAATGCATCTTGTCAAATATGGATGAAGGATATGGAGGATGGAAGCAAAGCAATGGGCGTTTTTAATATGGGAAATAAGCGTCAGAAAATTACTGTAAACCTGAAAGAGTTGGATGTCAAAAATAAAGTTTCTATCAGGGATCTGTGGCGCCAGACTGACCTTGGCGAATTCGAAGATTCTTTCGAAACCGAAGTTTACGCGCATGGCGTTACTTTGCTTAAAGTGTCAGTAAAAAAATAAACTTCTGAACAAATACTCGTGACTGTCTGAAAAAGGCAGCTTCTTTTCAATGTTAAAAAAAATAATAATGCAATCGATTGCGCATTTGATAATTTTATCTAAATTTGTATCCGATTAACCCTCTTAAAAATAAAATTATGAACCGCCTTGGAGTTATTGCCTTAAGTTTGACAGTTCTTATACTGAATGTTCAAAGTGCTTTTTCACAAAACACTTTTAATTCGAAATTTGATAAAATCGTTTTTGGCTGTTACGCCAATGACATCAAGGACTTTGAAAGTTTTGTGAAACGGGCAAAACAATCGGGAGCCACGCATATCAACCTGTCGAACGAGGATCTTCCGTTTGCCAAATGGGAGTACGATACCGAAGGCGACCCATATCCTTCCTGGGTATTTACTAATATGGGGCTACTCAAAATCGCCACGCCTGCGGCATTAAAACCTTATCTGCCCCAGGATTATGCCGAAAAAGTAATGAGTATACTTGAAGAGCGCTGCAAAGTACTTCGCAAATTTGGATTAAAAGCGGCTTTTAAAACTTTCGAGCCTCAAATGCTGCCGGAGAAAGTATATGAAGATCACCCTTTGTGGCGTGGCCCGAGAGTGGATCACCCGAGCCGTTCCCGTGTTGCACGATGGGCTCCTGATGTTGATAATCCTGAAGTTTTGGAACTTTACAGGGAAGCTTTTGCTATTCTGTTGAAACGTTGCCCTGAAATTGAAATTATGTCTCTGACAACCAATGATTCAGGTACAGGATTAAGCTGGAGTGGCGGACTTTACAGCGGAGCAACCGGGAATACTTTTACCAAATACCGGCCCACCGAAGAGCGTATCGCGAGTTTCTTCGCCGTTTTTAAAGATGTGGCAAAAGCGAAAGGAGCTACTCTTGACGTTGATTTTTTTGGTACAAGGGAAGACTTTCCCGAGAAAATCGCAGAAAACCTCACTGCCGGCATGGCTATTGAAAACCTCGAAGGACCCAATGCTAGACCTTTTAAGTCGGAAGTAGGATTTGTAATGGATTACTATCAGGTTTTTTATCCGGTGATTGGTGTGCCCGATCCGGTACAATTTCTGGAAGAACTCGAAAATGCCAATAACAGCACGGCAAAACGGCTTTTTGTACTGTTTGGCGATCGTTATAATAAAGATTTGTACTTCAATATTTACGATCAGTTTAAAGCCAAACCTACTGGCGGTGATCTGATTTCAAGATTAATGTTCCTGAAAAAAATAGCTGCTGCACAAGTTGGCGAGCAAGCGGCAGATCATTTGTTCAACATCTGGCTGTCGCTTCAGGACGCCAGGAAAGCGGCAATCCTGACCGACAATGGTGGGTATATTTTCTACCTGGGAGCGGTTCAGCAACGCTGGCTTACCCGGCCATTTGTCCCTTTTCCCGAGGAACTCAGCGCAAAAGACCGGGATTATTTCCGAAAGTATCAGTTTCAGGCCCGAACGGAAGAAAATGCGAATGACATGGCCGACCTTCAGGCATCACGAATTTTTTCGGGCTGGAGCGGGCGGTCTTTTGTCTGGAGATTGATGAATATTATGAAAGGATCAGTTTCGAAAGCAAGGAGAGAGCTTGCAATCCTCCAGAAATCAGAGCTTAGCGCCGCGCAGAAAAAGGAATTTGAGGTTCTCGCACTCCGGCTTAAGGCACTTGACATGCTCGCAGACAATTCAAAAAATGCGATCAGCTATCAGGCACAACTGGACAGAACAAAAGCAAATAGCTGCGGCCCCGATAAAAATACGACTATCGGCACTTCCTCAAGTGGCGAACGGACAATGATGCTCGAAACTGCCCGTCAGGAAATTGACAATACCGCTTTGCTGATTCAATTACTTGAATCGTCAAACGAAACTGTTTTGGATATCGCTCCAACCAAAGAACTGGAAGACATCCGGCGTTTGGGTCCTGATTTCAAGGATCAGCTAAAGTTGAAACTCCGGATTATGAACGAACACTGGCAGGATTATAACCGGTTGTTTACTATTCCGAACAAATAATCAGAATCTTTCAAAACTACTTGAATATGTATACTTCTAAAAGAGATAACACAAGTATCGCAGGTATTCTGCTTGTTGTCTTCCTTGGTTTCTCAGTGCCGGTCTTTTCGCAGCAGCCTGAATACCAAACTCAAGGGGTCAACGAATATTTACCTGTGTTTTATCAGAAACTGGCCGACCGTCAGGTTTATCCGCTTTCCTGGACTCAGGGCGACAAAGGCGATTACTCTGTTTGGCAGCAGAAAGCAAAGGCTAAAGTAATGGAGAGTTTGCTTACTCCGCCTCCGGTTGTGTTTTATAATGCTAAAGTTATTTCGGAACAGGATCGTGGAACTTACATTGCACGAAAAGTTGTATTTAATCTGACAGGAGACAGCCGGGTATTGGCATTTATGCTGGTTCCAAAATCGCCTGGGCCACATCCTGCTGTGTTGCTTTTGCACGATCATGGCGGACGGTTCGATATCGGCAAAGAGAAAGTGGTGGAACCCTGGGACGAGCCTGTTGAAAAGATGGAATCGGCAAAACAATGGGTGAAAGATTGTTATGGCGGACGTTTTATTGGTGACGAACTGGCAAAAAAAGGCTATGTCTGCTTTGTTACCGATATGCTGAACTGGTCCGATAGAGGTGGAGCAGGTGCTGATGGGCAACAGGCCCTGGCCTCAAACCTCCTTCATTTGGGAACTTCTTTTGCCGGCCTAATTGCATACGAAGATATAAGGGCAGCCGAGTTTCTTTCGAAACAACCCGAAGTAGATCCTCAACGCATTGCTGCCATGGGACTTTCTGTGGGTGGTTTCCGAACCTGGCAGGTGGCAGCTCTTTCGGAACATATTTCAGCCGGGGTTTCCATATGCTGGATGTCTACTTATAAAGGCCTGATGATACCAGGGAATAACCAAACAAAGGGCCAATCGGCCAATACCATGCTTCATCCCGGCTTATCACATTACCTCGATTATCCTGATGTGGCCAGCATTGCATGCCCAAAGCCCATGATGTTCTGCTGTGGCAGCCGCGATCACCTCTTTCCTGTTGAGTCAATCAAAGATGCGTTCGCGAAAATGCGCCAGGTGTGGGATTCGCAGAATGCAGGCGACAAACTGATAACCAAACTTTACGATTCACCACATGAATACAACCTGATGATGCAGAAAGATGCATTCAGTTGGCTGGATAAGACCTTTAAAAACAAGTGAGAATCTTGAAATTGTCAGAAATGAGCAAATAGCAGATGGTATGTATTGCTTCACTGTTAATTTTTAAAGAATCGGATAGAGTAAAACTTGTCACTAATCAGTTAATCTAAAGCATTGACAAACAAATTATATGGGACTAGTTGTTAATTAAATCATATGATGAACCCAACGAATATAACCTTATGATGCAGAATGATGCATTCGAATGGCTTGACAGTATTTTCAACATGAAAACAAAAAGATAACCGGATCACAGGAATTGGCCATTGTAACTTTCTTTGCCAGCTTCGAGTACCTGACAACTTTTGTGATTATTGGTTGGGCTTATAGTATTCAAAGGCTGCTCTGGAAAATCTAAGTAGGATAATGAAATGCCAAAAAAATCAGATGAGTTTAAAACCCTTAAAACAGATATGATGAAACCAGTAAAGATAACTTTAATAGTTTGCCTCTTCATTTTAACAGGAGGCTTAAGCACTGTATCAGCTCAATTCAGTTCCATAAATTCCGATATTGAGGCTGTAAAAAAAGTTGCTGACAACATTTTGAAGAACACAACCTATGAATTCAAAGTGGTGGATGAAAATAAATTGTACAAAACTGTAAATGTAAAAGAGAAAAAAGGTAATATTAGAGCAAGTCATTATACAGAGTGGCGTTATTGGAATGGTGTTATAAACCTGGCCATGTTGCAGTTAGCCAATACGTTGAATGATAAAAAATACCAGGAATTAGCTGTAAAAAATTATGCTTTTGTATTTGATAACCTTTCGCTTTTTAAGGATTTGGTTGGCACCGAGGACAGGCAATATCCGTTTTATAATCTCTACAAAACCAGGTATTTAGACGATTGCGGAGCAATGGGAGCAGGTTTAATTGAAGTAAATCGTTTTGCACCTCGAAAAGAATACGTTACATACTTCGACTCCGTAGCCTACTTTATCAATAACAAGGTAAACCGATTATCCGACGGAACATTTGCCAGGCTTGAACCATTCGACAAAACAGTCTGGGCTGATGATTTGTATATGAGTCTTGTTTTTTTGAGTCATTATGGAAAATGGACCGCTGATATACGATATTTTGACGATGCCATTCTACAGGTCGAAAACATGACGAAGTATTTGTACAATAAAGAAACTGGCTTGTATTATCACTGTTATTATGATGACATTAAACAAAATGGAGTTGCACATTGGGGCCGATGCAATGGTTGGGTAATGATGGCTCAAGCCGAATTGCTGGATAATCTGCCGAAAGATTTTTTAAGAAGGGATATGCTGGTCCGGACGCTGGAACAGCAAATCAGAGGAGTTTCACGGTATCAGGATATATCAGGCATGTGGCATCAACTTATAAATAAGAACGACTCCTATCTTGAAACATCTTCGACTGCTATGTTTACTTATAGCATTGCAAAATCTGTAAATAACGGAAGTATCGACAAGAGATATATTTCCATTGCACTTCAGGCATGGGAAGGACTTAAGCAACAAATCAGGGATGACGGGCAGGTACAGAATATATGCATTGGAACCGGAATAGAAGATGACCTTGTGTTTTATTATAAACGACCGTCTCCACTTAACAACGAACTCGGATTAGGTGCATTTCTGTTGGCTGGCTCTGAAATAATAAAATATATAAGAATGCATCCAGATATAGCACAATAAAACTTGGCCTACTGATAGGTACCGGTACGTTTGCAAAGAATTTAAATAATAGGAAGCTATGGGTTTCACAAAATATGGGAGACTGGTTGGTAACTAAATTGTATGATTCGCCACATGAATATAACCTGATGATGCAGAAAGATGCATTCGGGTGGTTGGATAAATTATTTCAAAAGCCATGATTTATACTGATCAATCAAAAAAAACAGTGCTTAAAACTACAAGAGTTTTTCTACTTGCCACAGATTACGCAGAAAACACAGATTACACAGATAATAACTTAATACACAAAACAATGAAGTTAACCAGAGCAATTATAAAAAACCGCATTTTATCAATCGGTAGGGCAGCTATTATTATTTCATCTTTTCTGTTTGTGCTTGCTTTTTCCGAAAGCTGTACAAAACAGTCGAAATTGATGATAGGTATGGCTGAAGTAAACTATACACCGGAAGTAGGTATAGATTTAATGGGAAACTATCGTGAAAAGGACTATGCTTCGCGCGGCATACATGATTCACTTTATTCGAAAGCTATTGTTGCTGTGGGCGAAAATGGAGTTAAAGTTGCAATTATCTCAGTTGATATTTGTGTAGTTCGACGCAGTTGGGTTGAATTTATGCGCGCTCATATTGCGTCAAAAACAGATATTAAAGCTGAAAATATTATGATAACAGCCACCCATACCCACAGTGGACCGCAAATAAACTTTGATAACCCGGAACATAAGAAATACCTGTTAAAAATTGCCGATGCTGCCATAATTGCAAATCAAAGATTAAAACCTACTGTTCTTTCGGTTGGCAGAGCTAAGGAAAACAGAATATCGCACAACCGCCGGTTAAAATGTATAGATGGTACAACACACATGTGCTGGGAAAAATTTGAACCTGGCTTTGTTATTGAACCTTGGGGCCCGATAGATCCTGAAATTATTACAGTGTCAATGCACCAGGAAGGCAAACCAACCGGCGTACTAATTAATTTTGGTTGCCACGCTACTACACTAACCGGCAACAATTGGTTAATTTCAGCAGATTATCCGGGATATTTGTCAGAAGCTATAAGGAAGGTTAAAGGCAAAGACTATTTCCCGATGTTTTTAAACGGTGCCTCAGGAAATGTTACTCAGGTTGACTATCGTGTTGGTTTTCCCGATACCTATCAGGAATGCCAGCGAATAGGATATTTATTAGGTGTTAGTGCTATGGAAGCAATGGAAAATGAAGAAATTATGACGGACAATACTGTTGCAGTTTCAAAAGAAATGGTTCCTTTAAAAAAGATGTCGATTTCGGATGGACAATTAGCCTGGGCAAATGCAATAATGAAAAAAGTTGAAAAAGAAGGTATGCCACCCATTCAGGCCAATGGAATACCTGAAGCAGTTTACGCCAAAAGTTGGATTGAAATGAGAGCAAAACAAGATCAGATTGACAGCATTGAGCTAATGGTTGTCCGAATAGGCGACATTGCTTTTACCGGAATTCCAGGTGAGCCATTCTGCGAATTTGGTTTGGATATAAAAGCTCGTTCGCCATATAAAAACACAATAGTTATGGGAATAACTAACGATTCCTGGGCATATTTCCCTACAAAAGTTTCATATACACAGGGTCCGAAAGGTTTTACCCCATATATTACCGGATATGAAACGACTCCGGGATCGTCTAAATTTGAAATTGGGGCAGGAGAAATATTGGTTGAATCCGCAATTAATCAGATTAATTTATTGAAGAAATAGGTTTAATTTAATATCCCGCTTATCCCGATGATGCGAGTATTGCCTGCCCGAAATATAAGATGTTTTTCAACGGGCTGAGGATGAGCTTTTTCCATTGAAGTCGATAAAAAATGTCTTTGCTAAAATCAGGAAGGTATGGGATTCACAAAATGCTGGTAATAAATTAAAAACTAAAATTTACGATTCTCCTCACGAATATAATCTCGAAATGCAAAAAGATGCATTCGAATGGTTAGATAATGTATTAAAAAACAAATAATTAAGTATTATGAAACAAATAATAATTCTTGCATTTTTAGTAATTGGTTTTGCTCAAATTCAAGCTCAGGAAAAACCAATGTCCGAAAAAATTGCGGCCACCATTATCGATACTTGGCCAGATTCAATTATGCAGCTAACATGGAAACGTGCCGATTGGACATACACCACAGGCCTTGTTTTAAAAAGTATCGAAAATGTTTGGATGCGTACCGGAGATGGAAAATACTTCGATTACATTACCAAAAATATCAACTTCTTTATGCAAGAAGATGGAACAATTAAAGGTTACAATTTATCGAAATATGATATCGATAAACTACCTCCAGGTCGCATTCTACTTTCGTTATTGCAAATAACCGAACAGAAAAAGTATTTAAAACCATTGCAATTGCTGCGAAGCCAAATAAATGGGCAACCACGTACTGTCGAAGGTGGTTTTTGCCACAAAGGCGAATATAAAACACAAATGTGGCTCGATGGATTGTATATGGGCGAACCGTTTTATGCCGAGTATTCAAAGTTTTTTAACGAACCGCAAAATTTCGACGATATTGGCAATCAGTTT
>Ga0315283_10007017_pt1 | contig 10106 bp, 7 predicted proteins | sample YL17G09_0_MG_FD_204541 | JGI IMG/M metagenome (GOLD analysis project Ga0315283, IMG submission 204541) | Sediment microbial communities from Yellowstone Lake, YNP, Wyoming, USA - YL17G09_0 | ecosystem: Environmental > Aquatic > Freshwater > Lake > Sediment | place: USA: Wyoming | collected...
AGGGCTTCTTCGGAGGCCCGGTCGATCACCTCACGGCAATGCCGGTGCTCGAGAACTACGTGCGCGCCAACGGGCAGGCTCCGGTGATCGTGTCGCCCGATGCAGGCCGCATCAAGGTGGCCGAGCGGATGGCACAGCACCTGGGCGACATCGGCGCCGACCTCGCATTCGTCTACAAGCGCCGGCCCAAGGGCACCGCCAATGTGGCGGTGGCACTCGATGTCATCGGCGACGTCGAGGGTCGGCTGTGCGTGCTCACCGACGACATGATCGACACCGGCGGCACCATCACGGCGGCCGCCGACCTGCTGCTCGATCGTGGAGCAACCGAAGTGTGGGCGATGGCCACGCATGGCGTACTCAGTGGGCCGGCGTGCGATCGGCTGAAGAACTCGCGGATCAGCCGGGTGGTCCTCACCAACACGCTGCCACTGCCCAGCGAGAAGCAGATCGACAAGATCGAGGTGCTGTCGATCGCGCCGCTCATCGCCGACGCCCTCAACGCCGTGTTCGACGACACCAGCGTCAGCGAGATCTTCGGCGGCGAGAACCAGGGCTGACCCCTGTCAGGACTGGGCAGTGATTCGGGGTCGCGACTCGGGGTGGCGATTCGGGGTCGTGCACGGATAGGCTCGACAGCCGTTCTAGATCGCCGCTGATCGTTCTCGAGGCCCCCCATGTCGCAAACCACACTCGTCGCCCACACTGGCCGTGCCACCGGCTCGCCGGCTTCTCGCCGCCTCCGCTCCGAAGGGCACATTCCCGGCGTGCTGTACGGCCGTGGCATGGCCCCCATCAGCGTCACCGTCGAGCGCCGCGAGCTGCGCCTCGCCCTCAGCGGCCCGGCCGGCGCCAACACCGTGCTCGCCCTCGAGGTCGACGGCCAGAGCTATCCGGCTGTGGTGAAAGAGCTGCAGCGCCACCCCATCAGGCGCACGGTCAGCCACATCGACTTCCTGCAGGTCAACATGAACGAGGAGATCACGGTGCACGTCGCCGTGCGCATCGAGGGTGAGGCCAAGGCCGTGCAGGCCGTCGGCGGTCTGGTCGATCCGGCGGTCGACACCATCGAGGTGTCGTGCACTCCCAGCAACATGCCCGGCGAGTTCGTCATCGACATCACCGAGATGCAGCCCAACGACGTCATCCGGCTCGCCGACGTGCCGATGCCCAAGGGCGTCACCCCGCTGGGTGATCCAGAGATGGCCGTCGTCACGGTGCTCGTCACCGCTGGTGGCGATGCCGCCGCCGCAGCCGAGGAGGCCGCCGCGGCAGAAGCGGCCGCTGAAGCCGCAGAGGGCGGCGAAGCCGCCGACGACACCGCCGCCGAGTGATCGACGACGCGTGATCGACGCGCTCGTCGTCGGCCTGGGCAATCCCGGCAAGGAGTACGCGCGTACCCGCCACAACGTGGGCGAAGAAACCGTCTCGCTGCTGGCATCACGCGCCGGCGAGAAGTTCAAGTCGGGTCGTGATCGTGCCCTCGTTGCCGAGGCCCGGCTTGCCGGCAAGCGAGTGGTGTTGGCCTTCCCCACCACCTTCATGAACGAGAGCGGCCAGGCCGTCGGCGCGCTGATGCGTCGGCACAAGCTCACCGACCCGGCCCAGCTCATCGTCGTCCACGACGAGCTCGACCTCGAGCCCGGCGTGATGCGGGTGAAGGTGGGCGGCGGCCTCGCCGGCAACAACGGGCTGCGCAGCATCACCCAGTACCTGCACACGCAGGACTATGTGCGGGTACGCATCGGCATCGGCAAGCCACCGTCGAAGGAGCGCGGCGCGTCGCACGTGCTGTCACGCATCCCGCTCGCCGAGCGCGAGCTGCTCGACGTGGCCATCCAGCGTGCAGCCGACGCGGTCGAAGTGCTGCTCGCCGAGGGCCCCGAGGTCGCGATGCGCCAGTTCAACGCCCTGTAGATCTGCTCCGCACCGCACTGCACCGGACCACACCGGACCGAGCCGGACCGAAGTTTGGCGTTGAGTGGTCGCTCGACGAGATCTCACGACCGGAGTTGGTCGGGGTGGTGGATACCCTTGATCGCCCCATGCGCCTCGATGCCCTCCCCCCGCTGCTGCGCGCCGAACCTGCGCTGACCCAGGCGTTCGGCAACCCGAACGGGTTCATCGCCGTCCCCGAGGCAGCACGTGCGCTGAGCATCGCCGCGCTCGCGCAACTCAGCGATCGGCGACCCCTGGTGGTGGCGTGCCCCACCGGAACCGACGCCGGCCAGCTCTACGACGACCTGGTGAGCTACATGCCCGACGGCGAGGTGCTGCTGTTCCCCGCATGGGAGACACTGCCGTTCGAACGGGTGAGCCCCAGCGTCGAGACGATGGGACGCCGATTGGAGGTGCTGTGGCGGCTGCAGTCGGCCGACCGCCAGCCGGCGATCGTCGTTGCCGGCGTGCGCGCCCTGCTGCAACGCCTGGGTCCGGGGGCTGCGGAGGTGCAGCCAATCCGGGTCTGCCCCGGCGACGTGCTCGACCCTGATGCTCTGCTGCACGCCCTCATCGCGTTCGGTTACCGCCGCGAAGAGCTGGTCGAGCACCGCGGCGAGGTGGCTCAGCGGGGCGCGATCATCGACATCTTCCCCTCGACCGCCGAGGCACCCATCCGGATCGACCTGTGGGGTGACGAGGTCGAGCGGCTCACCGAGTTCGGCGTCAACGATCAGCGCAGCACGAACGACCTCACCGAGGCATTCGTCTTTCCAGCTCGCGAACTGCTGCCCACACCCGAGGTCCGCCAGCGGGCCGCCGCGTTGGTGGCGGAACAGCCGTGGGGCCGCGAGCAGTGGGAACGACTGGCGGAGGGGTTGGTGTTCGACGGCATGGAGAGCTGGCTGCCCTGGCTGGTGGGCGACGGGCCGACAACCGGCGATCTGCTGCTCACCGACGTGCTGCCCTCCACAGCGAAGGTGGCGCTGATCGAGCCGCGGAGGATGCGCGACCGCGCCAACGATCTGCTGGCCGAGGAGGACGACCTCGCACGCGCCCTGGCCAGCACCTGGGCTCGCGACGCTCAACTCAGCTTTCCCCGGCTGCACGCCGACACCGACCGACTGCTCGGCGCACAGCACAGCACGTGGACGCTTAGTTCCGCACCCGAGACCCCCGACTCGCCAATGGTGGGCGCCAGCGGCTGGGGTCCGGTCGTGGGCGATGGCGAGGGCCTCGCGAACCGCTTCGTGCAGCTGCTCGCCGACAAGTACCGCGTGGTGGTGGCCGCCGACGGCGAGGGCTCAGCACAGCGCGTGGCTGCGCTCCTACGCGAGCGCGGTCTCGAGTTCACGGTGCTGCAAGGTGATGCGACTCATCAGGATCGCACCGTCGACATCACCCGCCCGGGCGGCTACATCGTGGTGGCGCCGTTGCACCGGGGCTGCACCGTGCCGGCGGCGAAGCTGGCGGTGGTGGCCGAGGCCGACCTCACCGGGCGTCGTCGCGCCCACCGTCGAGCCCGACCGCGCAAGCGGCAGGGCACTGGGCTGTTCGAGGACCTCAAGCCCGGCTACTACGTGGTGCACTACCAGCACGGGGTTGGCCAGTACCAGGGCATGGTGAAGCGCTCGATCGGCGGCGTCGAGCGCGACTACCTCCTGCTGGCCTACAAGGGCGGCGACAAGCTGTACGTGCCCAGCGACCAGATCGACGCGCTGCGCCAGTACGTCGGAGGCGAGACCCCCTCGCTGCACCGGTTGGGCGGCGCCGACTTCGCCAAGGCGAAGTCACGCGTGCGCAGCGCCGTGCGCGAGATCGCCCAAGAGCTCGTGGTGCTGTACCAGAAGCGGGTGAACGCGACGGGATTCACGTTCGGGGACGACACGCCGTGGCAGCACGAGATGGAGGACGCGTTCCCGTTCGTGGAGACGCCCGACCAACGCACCGCCATCGACGACATCAAGGCCGACATGCAGCGGCCGTACCCGATGGACCGCCTGCTGTGCGGCGACGTGGGGTTCGGCAAGACCGAGGTGGCCATCCGCGCGGCGTTCAAGGCCATCCAGGACGGCAAGCAGGTGGCGGTGCTCGCGCCGACGACGCTGCTGGCCACACAGCACGGCAACACGTTTGCCGACCGCTTCGCGGGCTACCCGATCCGGGTGGAGGTGCTCAGCCGGTTCCTCACCAACAAAGAGGCCAAGCGGGTGATCGACGGCCTCGCCAGTGGCGAGGTCGACTGCGTGATCGGCACGCACCGGCTACTGCAGGAGGGCGTGAGGTTCAAGGACCTCGGCCTGCTGGTCGTCGACGAGGAGCAACGGTTCGGCGTGCAGGCCAAAGAGCAGATGAAGAAGCTGAAGGTGAACGTCGATGTGCTCACCCTGTCGGCGACGCCCATTCCCCGCACCCTGGAGATGAGCCTGGTCGGCATCCGCGACCTGTCGCTGTTGCAGACGCCGCCGGCCGACCGGCAGCCCATCCTCACCTTCGTCGGCGGCTACGACGAGCGAGTCGCCGTCGAGGCGATCCGGCGCGAGTTGCTGCGCGAGGGCCAGGTGTTCTGGGTGCACAACCGCGTGCAGAGCATCGACATGTGCGCGTCTCGCCTACGCGAGCTGGTGCCCGAGGCACGCATCGCCGTCGCCCACGGCAAGATGGACGAAGGCTCGCTCGAGCAGGTCGTGGTCGACTTCTGGGAGGGTCGCTTCGACGTGCTGGTGTGCACCACCATCATCGAGAGCGGCATCGACATGCCGACGGTCAACACGCTCGTGGTCGAACGCGCCGATCTGCTGGGACTCGGCCAGATGCACCAGCTGCGCGGCCGAGTGGGCCGCAGCGGTTCGCGTGCCTACGCCTATCTCTTCCATCCCCCCGACGCGAGGCTCACCGAGGAGGCCTACGAACGCCTGCGCACCATCGGCGAGGCCACCGAGCTGGGCAGCGGGTTCAAGATCGCGATGCGCGACCTCGAGATCCGTGGGGCAGGCAACCTGCTGGGCGAATCACAGTCGGGTCACATCGCCGCGGTCGGCTACGACCTGTACTGCCAGATGGTCACCGAGGCAGTGGGCGAGATGAAGGGCGAGCCGCTGAAGGAACCGTCCGAGTTGAAGCTCGACGTGCCCACCGACGCCTACCTGCCCACCGACTACGTGACGAAGGAGGAGCTGCGTCTCGAGGCCTATCGCCGCCTCGCAGGGGTCACCGCCGCCGGCGAGGTCGACGACATCCGAGCCGAGTGGGAGGATCGCTACGGCCCCGTTCCCGAGCCTGCCGTGGCCCTGCTGGCCGTCGGCTCGTTGCGGGCCGAGTGCCACCGATTGGGATTGCGCGACGTGTCGATCTCGTCGAACCAGGCCCGCCTCGGCCCGATCGACCTGAAGGTCAGCGAGGAGATGCGGCTGCGCCGCCTCAGCCGCGATGCGTTGCACAAGCCCGACCAGAAGCAGTTGGTCATCCCCATCAAACGCGGCCTCGACCCAGCCGAGTACCTGGTGTCGTTGTTGCGCCAGCTCGTGCCCCCATCCTCTGCCGGCTGACCAGTCCGGGTCGCCTGGGGAGCAGCTCGGCCGCCCGGTAGTGTCACCGCCGTGATCCGTCGTCCTGCCTTCAGCATCTGGGCCATCGCCGCCTGCGCCATCGTGGCCGTCAGCACGCTCACTTCGTGCAGCACCCTCAACAGCAACGACACCGCTGCATCCGTGAACGGAGCGGAGCTGTCACAGGACGACCTGCAGGCCATGCTCACCAGCGACCTCGGTCAGTCGCTGCTCGGCGCGGAGGTCGTCGACGGTGGCATCGACGGCGCCAGCGCGCGCAGCCTGATCGAGGCGTGGATCGCGCTGACGGCGCTGCAACAGGCCGGCCTGACGGATGGAGTGGACACCGCAGCGATCGAGACCGGCCTTGCCGCGCAGTTCGACACGGCGTGGAATGACGCCCCCCAGGTGATGAAGGATCTCGCCATCCTCAACGTCGCCGTCGGTCAGCTCATCCAAGACGGCACGATCGAGCAGACGGCCGGCAAGACGGCGATCTCCGAGGCTGCTGTGTTCGTCGACTCGCGCTACGGCACATGGGATCCTGTCACGGGCGCGATCGCCGTGTTCGGATGACGTGAGCCTTCCGCGAGTCGTGCCCCCTCGAATTGTCATCGTCGGCCTGGGGCCGGCGGGTCCCGAGTACGTCACGCAGCACACGTTGCACGCCGTCGCGGCGATTCCTCACCGTTACCTCCGCACCGCTCGCCACCCGTCGGCCAGGTTGGTCGACGGCGCAGTGACCTTCGACGACGTCTACGAGTCGGCCGACACCTTCGCCGACGTGTACGCGGAGATCACCGAGCGGTTGGTCAGCGCGGCCGCGGTACACGGCGAGATCCTCTATGCCGTACCCGGCTCACCCCTCGTCCTCGAGCGCACCGTGCGCGCCCTACTCGCCGACGATCGCGTGCGCTGCGAGGTGCTGCCCGCCATGTCGTTCCTCGACGTCGCCTATGCGCGCCTCGGCATCGACCCGGTCGAGGTAGGTCTCCGGCTGGTCGACGGTCACGAGTTCGCAACGGCCGCAGCCGGTGAGGCGGGGCCGCTGCTCGTGGCCCACGCCCACGCCAACTGGGTGCTCAGTGAGATCAAGCTCGCCGTAGAGGGTGCCACCGGCGACGAACCCGTCGTCATCCTGCAGCGGCTCGGGTCACCCGACGAAGCAATCACCTCCACCACCTGGGCAGAACTCGACCGTACGGTCGAGGCCGATCACCTGACCAGCATCTACATCCCCCGCCTCGCCGCGCCGGTCGCCGCCGAGCTCGTGCGCTTCCACGCGCTGGCGCGCACCCTGCGCGAGCAGTGCCCGTGGGATCGCGAGCAGACCCACCGCTCGCTGGTGAAGTACCTGCTGGAGGAGACCTACGAGGTGGTCGATGCGTTGCAGGCGCTCGACCCCGACGATCCGGCCACCGACGACGCACTGATGGAGGAGCTGGGAGACCTGCTGTACCAGATCGAGTTCCACGCCACCATCGCCGAGCAGGAGGGTCGGTTCACCATGGCCGATGTGGCACAGGGGGTACACGACAAGCTCGTGCGGCGGCACCCGCACGTCTTCGGCGACGTGCACGTGGCCGACGCGGATGCCGTCGTCACCAACTGGGATGCCATCAAGCGTGCAGAGAAGAACCGCACCTCCGTGTTCGACGGGGTCCCCACCGCGCAGCCGTCGCTGTCGTACGCCTATGCGGTGCAGCGCAAGGCAGCCAAGGTCGGATTCGATTGGCCGTCGGTCGAGGGCGCGTTGCCGAAGATCGTCGAGGAGGCCGACGAACTCCGCGAGGCCGCCGCCTCGGGCGTACAGGCGCGGGTCGACGACGAACTGGGCGATCTGCTGTTCGCCGTCGTCAACGTTGCCCGTCACCTCGGCGTCGAGCCCGAGGCCGCGCTGAGGGCGGCTACGCAGAAGTTCCGTCGCCGCTTCGAACACGTCGAGTCGCTCGCCACCGAGCGCGGTGTCGATCTCCACGACACCGACCTCGCCACGCTCGATGCGCTGTGGGACGAGGCCAAGCGCCGCGGCGCCTGACCTACGTCAGCCGGACCCCTGACCGGCGCTTGCCGGACGAGGGACCTTCAGCTCGAACCGCAGCGCAGCATCATCCTCGATGTGGTTGTGATGGAACGCCTTGTCGGCGGTCGCGGCCTGCAGGCTGCGGCTGGCATCGGCCGCCATCAGCACCATCATGCCCACCACCATGCCGTTCACGAAGAACATCGCTGCCGTCCGGCCGAGATCATCCGCCGGACCGGGCGAGGCGAGATCGATCGCGCTCGTGAACACCCGATGCACCACGAAGGCGAGCACCGCAGCGAGGTACCAGCGCCGGAAGGGCGAACGTTTCCCACCGACCTGCTCGGCGGCCCCACCGAGCAGTCCGAACGGGAGGTACATGACCACCGCTTCACCCGCCAGCAAGAACATCGCGAGATGCAGGATCCCGGTCGAGCCCCCGAAGGTCGCCAGGCCGACGAGCAGCGCAGGAGCGATCAGCCAGGCGAGCGCAGTGAACACCGCGCTGCGCGAGCTGCGAGCCGCGATGCGCACATTGGTGACGGCCACGAACGACCACAGCATCGTCAGGACGACCGAGCCGAGCGCGACGGAGATCGTCAGTGAGCGCAGGTTGTTGAGCAGGTCGTCGAGCCGCACCGCGTCGACCGCGTTCCAGGTGCCCCGGTTACGCCTCCCACGCCACGCTTCGGCGACCACCGCGCCGGACCCGACCTCCAGGAAGGCGAGGCTGGCTGTCAACGTCAGCATCGCAGCCCGCAGCGACCCGATCGGGAAGAGCCGCACTGGTCGCTGGCGTTGGGGGGTCACGCTGCACTATCGGCAGGTCGTCGCATCGTGATGAGCATGTTGTCGAAACCTTGATACCTCGAGATGCGCCTGGCATCTACGGGCACCGTGACATCAGTTCGGACACCAGTTCGGAGACCGGTATGCCGCTGGCTACGGTGGGGACATGAGCGAGATCATCAGTGTCATCGGCCGCGAGATCATCGACTCGCGGGGCAACCCCACCGTGGAGGTGGAGGTCATGCTCGAGAGCGGCGCAACCGGCAGGGCCGCTGTACCCTCCGGAGCAAGCACCGGCGAGCACGAGGCCGTCGAACTTCGCGACGGTGGCGAACGCTACGGCGGCAAGGGCGTGCGAACCGCTGTCGGCTACGTCAACGGTGAGATCGCCGAAACCCTCGAGGGCGTCGATGCGCTCGAGCAGCGCTTCGTCGACAACGAACTCGTCCTGCTCGATGGCACCGACAACAAGGCCCGGCTCGGCGCCAATGCCATCCTCGGCACCAGCTTGGCCGTGGCCAAGGCCGCCGCCGCTGAACTCGAGCTGCCCCTCTACCGATACCTCGGCGGGCCCAACGCCCACGTGCTGCCGGTGCCGATGATGAACGTCGTCAACGGTGGCGTGCACGCCGACAACACCATCGACATGCAGGAGTTCATGGTGATGCCCGTTGGGGCACCCAGCTTCCGCGAGGCGCTGCGGTGGGGCACCGAGACGTACCACACGCTCAAGAAGGTGTTGCAGGAGCGTGGGCTCTCCACTGCCGTGGGTGACGAGGGAGGTTTCGCTCCGAACCTGGCCACCAACGAGGATGCCATCAGACTGCTCGTCGAGTCCATCGAGCGAGCCGGCTACACGCCGGGCAGCGACATCGCCATCGCGCTCGATCCGGCGATGAGCGAGCTCTACCGCGACGGCAACTACCACCTCGCGGGTGAGGGCAAGGTGTTGTCGCCCGATGAGATGGTGGCCTACTGGGCGCGCCTCGTCGACACCTACCCCATCGTCAGCATCGAGGACGGCATGCACGAGGACGACTGGGATGGGTGGGCCACGCTCACCGAGAACTTGGGCACCAGGGTGCAGTTGGTCGGCGACGACCTGTTCGTCACCAGCACCGAGCGCCTGCGAATGGGGATCGATCGATCCGTGGCCAATGCCGTGCTCGTGAAGGTGAACCAGATCGGCACACTCACCGAGACGCTCGAGACCGTCGAGCTGGCCACCCGTCACGCGTATTCGAGCGTGATGAGCCACCGCAGCGGTGAAACCGAGGACGCCACCATCGCCGACCTCGCCGTCGCCACCAACTGCGGTCAGATCAAGACCGGCGCGCCCGCCCGCAGCGACCGGGTGGCCAAGTACAACCAGCTGTTGCGCATCGAGGAGGCATTGGGCGAGTCCGCTGCCTTCCGCGGCCGCGCCGCGCTCTCGCCCCGCTAGCACCTCGCCACCCCGAACTTCGGCGTTGATGAGTCGCTGTGCGCCCTGTGGACGCCACGACGCGAGTGGTGGGACCGCACGGCGCGACGAGCGAGTGACGCGGTTCCGGACGGATCAGCTGCGAGAATGCCAGGCGTGACCGACGGACACCGCACGTCAACGATCCCGCGTCCGCGCGATGCGACACGGGCTCGGCCTGCCACTGCTGCGGACCCCACGGCATTTGGCGACCTCACGCGGCCCATCGCCGTCGAGAAGCAACTGGTGAAAGGTCGGGGCAAGCGCTTGTTGCTCGCGCTCGCCGCAACCGTCATCGCTGCCGCACTGGTCGCTGCGCTGTTCGTCCTGCCGGTCAAGGCCTGGC
>Ga0315283_10007021_pt1 | contig 10100 bp, 10 predicted proteins | sample YL17G09_0_MG_FD_204541 | JGI IMG/M metagenome (GOLD analysis project Ga0315283, IMG submission 204541) | Sediment microbial communities from Yellowstone Lake, YNP, Wyoming, USA - YL17G09_0 | ecosystem: Environmental > Aquatic > Freshwater > Lake > Sediment | place: USA: Wyoming | collected...
ACACTCGCAAACCTATCGAATCGCGGCCGGTCGGGCGAAGGCGAGATCGACCGGCGGCGCTCCCGAGACAACCGCCTGTGTCTCACGCGCATGCAGCAGGGTCGTCCTCACGATGAGCTTGGCACGGGCAAAGTTGTCGAGCTCCGTCGGCACCGGACCAACGCGCTTCCCGAGGGCGTAGCCTGCGGCGTTTTGGCCCATCGCGCGGTAGCTCTCGAGCGAGTAGAGCGGCGCCATCCCGAACAGCTCCAGGTTGTCGAGTGGCTGGAGGTCGGCGCGGTGAATGACTGCTGTCCCCTTCGACTGGATTCCGAGAGCAATCCCCGAACCGGAGAGCTGCGCCCCGTCGTGCGCGATGAACGCGACGTCGGCGACCCTTCTCACCCGCACGATCCGCGGCAAGGCTCCCGCCTCCTCTGCACCCTCGATGATCGCCGCGAGAACGTCGCCGTGGTCGAGTCCGTTGATGGTCTCGCGAATCGCGTCCGCGAAGGCAGGCCCGACGGCGATCACGACCTCAGCGGGATCCGTGCCGGCGATCGCCTCCCCCACGACGGCGACGACCTCGTCCACCGTGTTGCCGCCCATTCCGAGTTGGGCTGCGTCGACCACATGTGGCAGCGCCTGGAGCGCTTCCCAGCGAGCGCCCTCGAGCCGGTACCCCGTGCCAGGCCCTGTGTACAGGTTCGGATCGTTCACGGCCGATCGGACGAGCCCGTCCGGGTCGATCACGGCCGAGGTCTGGAGGTAATCGGCCGACACGCGCTGGCGCTGCATGTCGACGATCGCACGGGCGATGTCGTCGAAGCCTTGCCGGTCGAGAGCAAGTGCGACGTCGAGGCCCGACACCTTCCGCTCGAGCGCCTGGTCGGCAGCCTCGACGTCGGCGGCGCGATCGCGGTCGGGCATGTCGCTCGCGTCGTAGCCGACCGTAGCGGCCTCCACCTCAGCGTCCGTGACCGAAGGGAGTCCAAGCTCTGCGAAGACGGCCTGCACGGCCCGCGCCGCACGTTCCCTCACGCGCGTCACCTCCGCCTCACCGACAGGCTCTATCCCACCGTCGATCTGCCAGTCACGCTGGATCGTCAGCCACTCGTCGAGGTCGTCCGCGTCGTAGTTGCCGCCGCCGAAGGTGTTGTCGTGCCGGGGCATCACCGAGTAGCCGGAGGTGACGAAGTCGGTTCCCGGGAGGAACTGCCCCATCAGCTTCGCCGTCTTGCGGATTGCGGAATGCGAGGCGATCGCGTCATTGCCCGACGCAACCTCGAGGTCGAGCCAGGCTGCGATCACGTTCTCGGCGAGGATCGCCCGCGTGCCGCCCGGCAATGAGAGCACGAGCGCCACACAGGAGATCGATCCGTTCTGCACACCCTGGGACCCGGCCGCGCGCACGACGGAGATGCATCGCGCCTCGAGATAGAGCATCGACATCCCCTGCGAATAGCCCATGAGTGCCTCGGAACCTGTGCCGGAGGTGAACCGCACCTTCACTCCGCGCGATGCATAGGCCGCTCCGAGGAACGCCTTCGACCAGGGCGTGTCGTCGCCGTCGACGAAGACCTGCTCCGTGCCGTAGACCGACAGCGTCTCGGCGTACGTGACGAGCCCGTTGATCGCGAGCTCGAGATTGCGACGCTCCTCGACCGCACACTGGGTCATCACCCCGGGACGCCCCGTCTGCGAGCCGACAAGCAGCGAGATCGCGTTCAACGGGGCGTATCGTGCCACCCCGACAGTGGTTTCCAACTCGGCGAAGCCCCGTACCGACGCCTCGGCCGCGTCGGCCGCGAGCAGCGCCGGGCTCTCCTTGAGATTCGTCACGTGAGCCTGATTCGCCGGTGCGCGGCGGGCGCGCAGCTTCTTCAGCGCAAACATCAACTCGACCGGGTCGAGGAGGCCGGCAACGCGCGCGAGCTTCGCGGGAGTCAGGCCCCGGGCGAGCCGAACGACGTCCGAGCGTGCGACATCGACGTCGACGAGCATCCGGGCGATCTCGAGATCCGGCAGGGCCATCGCCTCGGCGGCGATCTCCAGGTCGAGCCCGTGCCCGACCAGAAACCGGTCGATCACATCGAAGTCGGCGGTGGCTCGGCCATCCATCCGCACGACAGCACCGTTCTCGATCACGAGCTCCGGCTCGGGGTCGTTCGGGCCGTTCGCTGCCACGAGGCCGAGCTCGGCCAGCGGTGCCACGAGCAGCTCACGCCGGAGCTCCCTGGCAGCACGCGACGCGAAGCGAGCGGATGACCGGGCGGGAGATTCAGTCAAGAACGAGCCCTCGATCGACATATGCGACCGCTGCCTCACGAACGAAGGCTGCCGTCAGGGGCGCCTCCCAACCGTCGAGCCGCTGCGCCCATTCCTCGAGCTCACCGGCGGTCGAACGTCCGGGGCGAAGGGCCGTGTAGATCTCGAGCAGCTGATCGTCGGGTACCCCGGCAAGCTCGGCAGCGCGGCCGAGACTGTCCGCCAGCTGCCGCCGCCCTGCCACCCGGGCCACCTCTGCCTGCCGCCGCAATGTTGCAGGGGTCGCACGAACGTCGGCAGCAACGAGCGTTCCCGAGCGCGCTGCCTCGAGCGTCACCTCTCCGAGCGCGAGCCCGGACGGAGTCTCGACGAGATCCGGTCGCCGCGTGCCCAGCGGATAGTCGACGGTTGGATCGAAAGTCATCCGTCGAAACTTTATAGGCTGCGAGCCATGACAAACGATCATCGATTCTTTGGCCGTGTCGCATTCGTGACCGGTGCCGCCAGCGGCATCGGGGCCGCCACCGCCCACAGGCTCCTCGCCGAGGGAGCGAAGGTAGCGACGTTCGATCTCAACAACTCGGATGTGGCTGGCGGGCTTGCCCTGACCGGCGACGTATCCGCGTCCGCCGACGTTACTGCCGCGGTCGCCACGGCAACCACCGAGCTCGGCCCGATCGACGTTCTTGTCTGCTCCGCCGGCGTTTCCGGCAACTCACTACGAACACAGGACGTCAGCGACGAGGAGTGGAAAAAGGTCATGGCGATCAACGCCGACGGCGTCTTCTGGTGCAATCGGGCCGTCGCACCGGGCATGGCCGAACGTGGCTACGGCCGCATCGTCAACGTCGCGTCGATCGCCGGCAAGGAGGGCAATCCGATGGCGGCTGCGTACTCGGCGTCAAAGGCGGCAGTGATTGCCCTGACGAAGGCCGTGGGCAAGGATTTCGCGCGCACCGGTGTCTCCGTCAACTGCATCGCCCCGGCGGTGATCGAGACTGCCATGCTGGGGGACATGTCGCAGGAGCACATCGATTACATGGTCGAGAAGATCCCGATGGGCCGGATGGGCAAGGCCGACGAGGTCGCGGCGTTGATCTGCTGGCTCGCGAGCGAGGAATGCTCGTTCTCGACGGGAGCCACCTACGACATCTCCGGCGGCCGTGCCGTCTACTAAGCCTGGGTCCACCGTTTTGCGTGATCGCGGGGCGCTCGTCCGGCGCGTCAGGACGCGCGGGGAAGGGATTGTGCAGGCCGGGCGCCTGGATGATCCCTTCCCCGCGCGGAGCGCACCGTCCGGGTGGGATCACCCCGGTAGGGAAGAAACGTGTCCCACCCGGACGGGGAGCGGCCTGACGGGCCGGACGAGATGCAACGCCCGCGCAAAACGGTGGATCCAGGCTCAGGGAGCGCATTGTTGATGGCACGGTTCCGCTGATGCGCCGGGTCCGCTTCCAGACTGGTGACGGAGCGATCCACGACGGCGTCGCCGCGACCCGCGATGGCCGACTTTGCGTTGAATCAACAGAAGGTGTCCGGGCGTTCGTCGCCGACGAGCGCACGCTCGCCCTCGAGGGGCCCGCCGTGCTCATGCGGCCGATCGACCCGCCGGAGGTGTGGTGCGCGGGGGTGACGTACGAGCGGAGCCGGGATGCGCGGATCGAGGAGTCGGGGAGCGACGTGTACGCGCTCGTGTACGACGCCGACCGGCCCGAGTTGTTCCTCAAGGATGCCCAGTGCCGTCGCACCGTCGGCCCGAACGAGCCGGTCGCGATTCGCTCCGACTCGACGTGGAACGTCCCCGAGCCCGAGATCGGTGTCGTCCTCGGCGATGAGCTCGAGATCGTCGGCTACACGATCGGCAACGACGTCTCCTCACGCGATATCGAGGGTGCAAACCCGCTCTACCTGCCGCAGGCGAAGGTGTTTGCCGGGGCATGCGCGCTCGGACCGGCGGTGTATGTGCCCGATGACTGGGACGCCCCACTCTCGATCGAGTTGACGATCCGCGATGCGGGCGACGCCGTGGTGTTCGAGGGCTCGACGTCGACGGCGAGAATGAAACGCACGTTCCCCGACCTCGTCAGCTGGCTCGTGCGCGACAATCCCGTCCCCGCGGGTAGCGTGTTGCTGACAGGCACGGGTCTCGTGCCGACCGACGACTTCACCCTTCTCCCGGGTCACGTGGTCGAGATCCACGTTCCCGGGATCGGCACCCTGACGAACCCCGTCGTCGTTGCCACCGAGCTGCTCGGAAGGAGCCACCGATGACCGAGATCCTGTCCGCAACAGCCGCCCAGAACTTCATCGGCGGGAAGTGGAGTCAAAGCGAGTCGGGTGAGACGTACGAGAAGCGGAATCCGTGGCGGCCGTCCGAGGTGACGGGCGTGTTCGCCGCATCGACCTCGGACGACGCACGGGCCGCAGTGGGCGCGGCCCACGACGCGTTTCCTGCCTGGGCGGCTCTGCCCGCGCCGGCGCGAGCGGCGTTCCTCTTCCGGGCTGCCGATGCGATCGAGGCCCGCGTCGAGCAGATCGCAAAGGACATGACCGCCGAGATGGGAAAGCCGCTGCGCGAGGCCAGGATGGAGGCGGCGCGGGCGGCCATGATTCTCCGGTACTCAGCGGGCGAGGCCTACCGGCCTGCGGGCGAGGTGTACGAGCCCTCGGTGGGCAACCAGACGCTCTACACGCGACGGAGGCCGATCGGGGTCGTCGGCCTGATCACGCCCTGGAATTTCCCTGTCGCGATCCCGGTCTGGAAGCTTGCCCCAGCATTGATCTACGGGAACACGGTCGTACTCAAGCTCGGCTATGAGGCACCGCGCACCGGCCTCCACATCGCCGAATGCTTCGCCGAGGCGGGATTGCCGCCCGGAGTGCTCAACGTGGTCACGGGCGCGGGCTCGAAGGTCGGGGCCGAGCTCGTCTCGAACCGTCACGTTCGCGCGCTCTCGTTTACGGGATCGGTCGCCGTGGGCCATGCGGTGCGCAACGAGGCGACGGCGCGCAACTGCCGGGTGCAGCTCGAGCTCGGCGGCCACAACCCGTTCATCGTGATGGCAGACGCCGAACTGGATCGCGCAGCCGAGGCCGCCTTCGCAGGCGCCTTCTGGTCGGCCGGCCAGAAGTGCACGGCAACGCGACGGGTCCTCGTGCAGGACACGATCTACGACGCATTCCGCGAGAAGCTCCTCGCGCGGATCACTGCCGCCAAGGTCGGCGACCCCTCCGATCCCGCAACCGAGGTCGGCCCCGTCGTTGCAGCCGGGCCGTTCGAGGAGATCATGGCGGCGATCGAGCGCGGCAAGGCGGAGGGCGGCACGATCGCAGCTGGAGGGATCCGCGCCGACGACGAGGGCTACCTGATCCCCCCAACCGTGTTCGAGAACGTCGCCGACGACTCGTTCCTCGCCTGCGAAGAGGTCTTCGGCCCCGTTACCACGCTCTACCGCTTCTCCACCCTCGACGAGGCTCTCGAGCGGGCGAACGCGGTCGAGTTCGGGCTTTCGGCCGCGATCTTCACTCGCGACCTACACGCCACCCAGCGCTTTGCAAACGAGCTCCAGGCCGGCATCCTCCACATCAACTCGCAGACCGCCGGCGCCGACGTCCACGTCCCCTTCGGTGGCCTCAAGAGCTCCGGGTGGGGCCCCCACGAGCAGGGCCGGGCCGCAATGGAGTTCTACACGGAGACGGTCACCGTCTACCAGGACGCGCCACTTGCCTGAGCGCGTCCTCATCACCGGTGCGCTCGGCTGCCTCGGCGCCTGGGTCTCCCGCTGTGTGCTCGACGACGGCGACACCGTCGTCGGCTACGACCTCGGCGACGACCGGAACCGCCTCGAGCTCGTGCTGGGCACCGACGCGGACCGGGTCGAGCTGATCAAGGGCGACATCACCGATCTCGCCGCGTTCGAGCGCGCGCTCGACGAGCATGCGATCACCCGGGTCGTTCATCTCGCCGCGCTCCAGGTGCCGTTCGTCCGCGCCAACCCCCCACTCGGCATGCACGTCAACGTCGCCGGAACGGTCAACGTGTTCGACGCCGTCTCGCGCCGTCTCGACCGGATTCCCTGCGTGGCGTACGCGAGCTCGGCTGCGGTCTATAACACCGCGGACCCGTCACCGGCGCCGGAGTCGGGAGGAACGAGCCCGGCGACGCTGTACGGGGTGTCGAAGCTTGCCGACGAGGGCATCGCACGCGTGTACCGCGCGGAGTCGGGCGTTCCGTCAATCGGGCTGCGACCCTACGTCGTCTACGGCCCGGGTCGTGACCAGGGCATGACCTCCGGGCCGACGATGGCGATGCTCGCTGCGACGCGCGGCGAGCCGTTCCACATCGGCTTCTCGGGGACGGCCCAGTACGACTATGTCCCCGACGTCGCGCGGGCCGCAGTCGTGGCTGCCCACGCGTCGACCGAGACGGCGGGTGTCTACAACGTGCCGGGTGCCCTCGCCGACGTGGCGGACGTTGTCGCGAGCATCCAGGCTGCAGTGCCCGATGCCGAGATCACGTTCAGCGGCGACCCGCTCCCCTTCCCGCCCGCCCTCGAGGCGGTCGGCTTCGACCGTGAGGTCGGCCCGTTCCCCCGCACCTCGCTCGCCGACGGGGTGGCCGCCACGGTGGCGCACTTCCGGCGAACCCTGGAGTCAGGCTGAAGCCTGTCACCGGTACGTTGTCGCCGGCGTGGTGTCAGGCTTTCGGAGCGGAGTAGGGCGACGCCCTGATCGATCACGGCGAGACAGGCGCCGCGAATCGCGTTTGGGCGCAGGCCTCGCCCGCCACCGTCGAGGTCGCGGCCCTCGACGAGCAGGTACGGAAACGAGCAGCCCGCCTTCAGCTTCGCGAGTTGTGACCACAGGTGCCCGCGGCGCACGGCGCTGTGCAAGTCGAGGACGGCCTTGCGCTCGACGAGCGTGTCGTCACCGAGCGCGTAGTTCCCCGCGTGAAGCAAAAGCACCTCTACCTCGGCGCCGAACTGCTCCAGCAACCCCGGGATGCCGCTCCGCTGCTCGTGTACGTCCACGAGGATCCTGACGTTGTCCGCCATCCGGCGAACGATAGGCGCTCGGGGCACGCCGAGCGGCCAACCCGGGAGACAGGCTGAAGCCTGTCACCGGCGCGGTGTAGTGGGCGCGGTGTCAGGCTTCACAGCGAGTCGCGCAGCCGAACGAGCGCGAGGATCGCGAAGAACTGGGCCGTCAGTAAGCCCACAGCGACCCAGAGCACCGCGTCGAACGAGCCCGTGAGATCGCGAACCCCGCCGAGGATGAACGGCGACGTGCCGGCGATCGTGTAGCCGAGCCCGAGCATCATCGCGACGAGCGCCCCGACCTTCTTCGGCGTCCGCTCGAAGTCGAGCGGTAGCGTCATCACGAGCGAGAACAGGCCGCCCTGGGCGATTCCCGAGAGGAGCGCCCCCCCGTACGCAATCCCTGGTGCGACCACGAGCACCGTTGTGCCGGTGATGAAGCACACGCTCAACCCGAGCAGGAAGGGGCTCCGCCGCCCGGTCCGGTCGGAGAGCCACGGAACGAGGAACGAGGCGGGGATCGCAGTCAGGTTCATCATCGCGAGCAGCACCCCGGCCTCCGCCGCCGTCCAGCCACGCTCGGCGTATGCATCGGGGAGCCACGCGTTGAGCCCGTAGTACGACGAGCCCATCAGCGCGAAGATGGCGACGAGGAGCCAGGCTGTACGGCTTCGCCACGGCAGCCGAGGCACCGTCGCTGAGGGAGACGCATGGGGCTCGTCGCCGCGGGTCAGAACGACCCAGGCGACGAGCGAGAGGAGGGCGACGCAGGAGATCGCGATCAGCGCCCCGCGCCAGCCACCGAACCACGCTGCCAGCGGCACCGCGAGCGCCGCCGAACTGGTCGAGCCGATCTGAATGCCCGTCGTGTAGACACCCGTGCCTGTCGCCGGCCGCTTCTCGAAGTGCTCCTTGACGGAGATCGGTGCCAGCGCGTTCCCAAGGCCCATCCCGATCCCGACGGGCCAGGTGAGGAGGACGACGAGCCAGGCCGACGGCATGACCGCCCGCAGAATCCCGAATGTGCCGATCAACGCCAGCCCGACCGTCATCGCCCGACGCGTCCCTATCTTCGCGGCGAGGTAGGCAGCCACGGGCGCGAACAGCCCCATGCAGAGCACCGGGATCGTGCCCAGGAGGCCGACGACGGCGTGCGATGTCCCGAACGCGTCCTGGATCGACGGGATCAACGGCCCGACGCCGACGATCTGCGGACGAAGCGTCAGGGCGGCGAGGAAGAGCGCGACGAGCGTCGCAGTCGGGCGATGCGTCACGTCAGACGAGCGGGGTCAAGACGGTGCGCTGCCGCGAGGCGAGACGTGGAACCGCCTCTCCGAGCACGAGCTCCCGGAAATGTTCGCTGGCCGAATGGGCGTCGAACGCCTCCTGATCGGCGTAGCGCTCGAAGAGGAAGAACGTGTTCGGCTCGTCCCGGTCGCGATGTGCGTCGTACTGAAGACATCCTGGTTCGGCGCGGGAGAGAGGCGCCATACGCCGGAGAAGCTCAGCCACGGCGTCACTTTCACCCTCCCGGGCGACCCACGTGACCGCGAGCACGACGGTCATCGCTTGGCATCGTCAAGATGATTGCGCATCAGCCGGGCCGACACCTCGACGTGCTTGCGGGCCTCGCGGCCGGCAGCGCTCGCGTTCCCGGAGCGAATTGCGTCGATCAGCTTGACGTGGCGCTCGGCGGCAAGAGTGGGGTCCATGTAGGTGCCGTAGAGCGAAATCGTGATCCGGCTCTCGACGCCGAGGGATTTCCAGCACTGCTCGAGGACCGAATTGCCGGCCGCCTCGACGATCAGCCGATGGAAGGCTATGTCGTGCTCGACGAGCGCCTTCGTATCGTCCTGCTTGACCGCCTTCTTCATCGCCTCGAACTCCACCTCGAGTGCCGACACGTCCCCATTGAGCCTGGCGGTGGCGAGGCGAGCGGCAAGCTCCTCGAGCGAGGCGCGCACCGGGTAGACCTCGATCATCTCCTCCTCACCGAACCGGCGGACCCGGGAGCCACGGAACGGCTCGGACTCGACCAACCGCAGCAATTCGAGGTCGCGCAGTGCCTCGCGAACGGGCGCCTGGCTCGTGCCGAGCTCCTGGGCGATCCTCGTCTCGACGAGACGCTCGCCGGGCTCGAGCTCGCCGCTCACGATCCGCTGCAGCAGGACGTCCTTGACCTGCTCCCTGAGGACAGTACGAGAGATGACCGCCATCAGTGCACTCTGTTAGCCGGCAATCACCGGATTGGTGATCTCGCCGACACCGTCGATCTGGATCGTGACGGTATCGCCCGGCTGGAGCAGCCGCTTCGGGTTCCTGAAGACGCCGACACCTGCAGGCGTGCCGGTCAGGATCAGGTCTCCGGCCTCGAGCGTCGAGGTGCGCGATGCATAACTGATGATCTCGTCGATCCCGAAGATCAGGTTCGCCGTGGTCGAGTCCTGCAGCGTCTCACCCGAGACGATGGCGCGAATCCGCAGCGCGTGGGGGTCGGGCACCGCGGACGCTGGAACGAGCGGGCCGACGGGGCAGAACGTGTCGGGGGACTTGCCACGTGTCCACTGGCCGTCGGCGAACTGGAGGTCGCGGGCCGAGACATCGTTGGCGACGAGGTAGCCGCGCACGGCCTCGAACGCGTTCTCCTTCGAGACGTTCTTGACGGTCTGCCCGATCACGACGCCGAGCTCGGCCTCGTAGTCGCACTGCTCGACGATCGGAGGGATCACGATCGCATCGCCTGGGCCGATCAGGGAGGTCGTGTACTTCGCGAAAAAGAGAGGAGCCGTGGGGAGATCGACTCCCTGCTCCTCGGCG
>Ga0315283_10007022_pt1 | contig 10099 bp, 8 predicted proteins | sample YL17G09_0_MG_FD_204541 | JGI IMG/M metagenome (GOLD analysis project Ga0315283, IMG submission 204541) | Sediment microbial communities from Yellowstone Lake, YNP, Wyoming, USA - YL17G09_0 | ecosystem: Environmental > Aquatic > Freshwater > Lake > Sediment | place: USA: Wyoming | collected...
CAGCGTGTGCTGGCAGTGGACCCCCATAACCTGGTGGCGACCTATGGGCTCGAGCGGATCCATGCCACGACGGGCAACAAATAACTAGATTTGAGGAAATCATGTCGCAAACTGACCACGACGCAGTACATCCCGATCCAACCGCCGGCGTGGAGAGCGCCTCAGCCGGGGCCACGCTCGCTGTGCAGCGTTCGCACCGGCGCCGCCGCGTACTGCTGGTCGCGAGTTTGGTGCTTTTCATGGCCCTGACGGCCAGCGCGGGCGAGTTCTATCGCTACATTGTCAGACCAGCGCCTTTGCCGGAGCTCCTGCTCCCGCAGGTCAAAGTCAACTACCCGCCCCATTACCTGGCCTCCATCTACGGGGTGAACAAGCCGGTGGGTGTGACCGTTTCCCAGGATGGCAAACGCGTATACGTGGCCGAATCCGAGGGCGAGCGCCTGGTACACGCCTTCGATCGCGATGGGAAGCCCCTGTGGACGCTCGCTCCGCCCAACACCAGCGCAGGCGAACGCGCGCCGGTATACCTGGCAACCGATCGCGCCGGCCGCGTGTATGTGACCGACCGCCTCCAGTTCGCCGTTTTCGTGTACGGCGCCGACGGCCGATACGTTGACACCATTTTGGCGCCCAACCTGACGCTGAGCGAGTACATTGCCAACAAGACGGGCGATCGCTCGAATACAAACACGCCGGTCTACAACGTCTACAAAAACACGGTCCGCTACAGGCCGTCTGAGGGCAGCGCCCAGGATCTTCCGTTGCCGGACGTGAAGCCCTGGGCACCCTTGGGTATTCGCATCACAACCAGCGGAAGGATGCTCCTGACGGACGTCACCAAAGACCACCATGGCGTCCGGGAGATCATCCTGGGAGACCTGGTGGGGCAAAGTTCATGGCTGGATTTCAAGCCCGAGAATGCGGAGTTCGGCGCCTCCGGCCAGGGTGATGGCGAACTGATGTTCCCCAATGCGGCGATGACCGACTCACAGGGCCGCGTGTACGTCGCCGACGGCAACAACGGTCGCATCGCAGTCTGGGATAAGAACAAAAAGTTCTTGTTCAACTTTGCGTCGGGGACGGCCGACGGGGCGCTCAACCTGCCGCACGGCCTGTTCATTGATCAGCGCGATCGCCTGCATGTGGTCGACACTGTTGGCCAGAGCGTCCGGGTGTACGATGTCTCCGGTCCGGAACCGGCTTATCTGTTTTCCTTTGGCGACGAAGGGAACGGCGACGGCTTGTTCAACTACCCTACGGACATCGCCCTCGATGACAGCGGCCGGCTGTACATTGCAGATCGCGAGAACAATCGGGTGCAGGTCTGGTCGTACTAGCCCAGACTGGCGCGGTTGGCCGCGATCTGCGTGTGGCGGCGGGGCAAGCTGATGGCTCCCCGCATCTCTATCCGGGAGGTGTACTGGGCAGACAAGGCGTAACAGGCCGTTCGAAAAACGTGCCATCCCGACCATCCCAAATATATGTGAGGAGGATCCCGTGAAGAAACTTCTACTCGCTTTGCCTTTCATGCTGGCCTTTGTGGTGCTCAGCTACGGCATGGCTCTGGCCGACAACGGCCCGCACGGCGGCTTTGCACCCGCCACCGACGCCTGCGCCGGCTGTCATCGAGCCCACACTGCACCGCAGGCGAAGCTTCTGCTGTCATCGAGCACAGCGCTGTGTCAGACCTGCCATAGCAGCACCGGCACCGGCGCCGACACGAATGTCACCGATGGCGTCTACGCCAATCGCGACTTGACCACCGAAGCTCCTCCCGAAGGTGTCGCTGGCCGCAGCCTCAAAGGCGGAGGGTTTGCCAATGCCTTGATGGACACCGACGATGGCACCAACACTAGCGCCCCTGCGAGCAGGCCCGCAACCTCTGCCCACACCTTCGATGGTTCGAACGGCACGGCCTGGGGCAACGGCGCCAACGGCTCAGGCGCAGGCGGGACCATCGCTCTGAGTTGCGGCAACTGCCACAACCCGCACGGCAAGGCTGGTACGGGCGGGACGGCTACTTACCGCATCCTGCGCCCCGTCCCGAATGGCTCGGGCGCTGCCGCCAGTGTGAACGTCGCGGATGAAGCAACCAAGAACTACACGATCGCCAACGCGGCCGCCGACTACTGGGCCGAACCCTATGCCGCCGTCGAGACTCCCTTGACTAACTGGTGTTCGCAGTGCCACACCCGCCATTTGGCCCCTGCCGGCAGCGCAGGCACGAACTCCGGTGACTCTATCTTCGCGTATCGTCACACGTCGAACGCCGGCGGTAACTCCCAGGGTGTGTCATGTACAGACTGCCACGTTGCTCACGGCACGGCTGCAGTCATGGGAGCCAATTCGGGTGCAGTTGCCTGGCCCGGTGGCGCCACAGCGCCCAGTGGCAACGCCCGCAGCTCGTTGCTCCGCCTGGACAACCGCGGCACGTGCTACAAGTGTCACGCGAACCCTTGATCTGACGAGCGGGTTTACCGAAGCAGACCTCGGGCGGATGGCCTCCCAAGCCCACCGCCCTGGGGTCTACTCATCTGGGGAGGGCTACACGACGCGCTGCTCGCGTACTTGATGCTTGGCCGTTCCTGGCCCCCGATAGTATAGAACTTTTCAGGCGTGTCCATGAGATTACGCATCGATTCCGTTCCGGTGATAGTGTTAGTGCTTGCGATTCTGGCGGTTTATTCGCCAATTATCTTCTCGCAGGCGACCTTGACGCGCCCTCGCGCGGTTCCCGGCAAGGCCATCTCGACGCCAGGCGGTTCTCTGCCAGGACTTGTCGCTGAAGGCGATACGCCGACACCGACGGACGCGCCGACGGAAACCCCGCTGCCACCCAACACAGCGACGCCCACTGAGACGCCTACTGCGACGTCCACAGATACGCCTACGGCAACGCTGACCGCCACCCCTGGCGAACCCACCCCTTCCCCTACGCAGCCCGTACCGCCGACAATGACGGTGACCATCACCGCGACACGCCCCATACAGAATACGATGACGCCCACCCCCACGGCGCTGGTGGCGCCCACGCTGACACCGACGACACCGACCGAGCAGCCGACCCAAACACCCAGGCCGACCTCGCTTCCCACGGTACGCGCGCAATCGGCCATCCGGCTCAATGAGTTTCTGCCGTACCCCAGCGAGGTTGACTGGAATGATGATGGCGTGGTCGACGCCGATGACGAATGGATTGAGATCGTCAGTTTGGAGTCAACACCGGTTGATCTGGGCGGCTGGGCGCTGGACGATGCTGAGGCGGGCAAACAAGCCTACGTTTTTCCGGCCGGCACAGTCTTGCTGCCCGGCGGCTTTCTGGTGCGTTACCGTTCGACGACTAAGGTGGCGTTAGGGCATCAGGAGGACACCGTGCGCCTCGTGGCGCCCAATGGCGTCGAAGTAGATCACTACACCTACGAGAAACCTAAGCCGGACCGCAGCTACAGCCGCATGGAAGATGGCGTCGGCACTTGGCAGAATACTTTCCCCCCATCGCCGGGTCGCGCCAACCTGCCGGCTGCGCCGACGAGCACCCCTACCGCCACCCTCACGGCGATTCCGACTGTGAGCCCGACACTGACCCCAGACCCATGGGTGACACCTGACCCATCCTCCACACCGACGCCAACGGAGACGCCGACGCCGACGGGGATGCCGACGCCAACGGGGACGCCGACGCCGACGGGGACGCTCACACCGCTTGAACCCGGAACCGGCACCCCGACGGCAACGGCCACCGATGTGGCACCGACGACAAGTCCCATCGCCCCAACACCGACCGGTACGCTGACCGTGACATTGACACCGACGATGACCGGCACGCTCACACCGACCGGCACGCTGACCGTGACATTGACATCGACACCGACGGGCACGCTCACACCGACCGGCACACTCACCGCGACCCTGACATTGACACCGACGCCTACTGGCACGCTCACGCCGACCGGCACGCTCACCGCGACCGTGACATTGACACCGACCATGACGTTAACGCCGACGCTGACAACCACGCCCACCTGGACGCCATTTCCGGTCCTTCGGATCGGGATTTTGGCCCCACTGGCCACGCCGCCTGCACCGCCGCCGGCTCCCACCAGCGTTCCTGGTCCCAGCGATCCGCATGTGAGCTACAGCGCCGGAACCGACGCGTGCGCCGCCTGCCACCGCTCACACACCGCAACCGGCCCGACTCTGCGCAAGACCTGGCCCGAGGAGAACGTATGCTTCGGGTGTCACACTGGCGGCGGCTCGGGCACCAACGTCCAGCCGGCGTTCACCAGCTACAGCAACACTGCCTCAGGCTACTTCAAGCACGACCTCGCGGCCACCAACGGCAGTCATCATCAGGGAGAGAGCAGCGGGACGGCTTTCGGCGGCGCCAGCCGGCACGTCGAGTGCGAGGACTGTCACAGCCCGCATAAGGCCACGCGCGGCGCGGCCAACCCGCCCATGCTCCAACGGGTGATGAACGGCGAAGCGGGTGTCGATCCGGTTTGGAACTCGGCCGGTGCCCCAGCCGGCTACAACTTTCTGACGCAGGCCGAGCGCGAGTACCAGGTCTGCTTCAAGTGCCATTCGGGCTTCACTTCCTTACCCAATTACACGCCCGACGGCTGGAACGGCACGGGCTTCGTGGCCAATGGCCTTGCGAAGCTCACCGGCGCCAGCGCACAGCAGGTCAAAGATAGCCGTGATCTGGCTCAGGAATTCAACCCCAGCAATGCCAGTTTCCATCCGGTTGCAGCCCAGGGACGCAACCAGGCGATCCCCGCCGGAAGCTGGGCTGCGGGCTGGTCGCAGACGAGCATGACCTACTGTTCTGACTGCCACAACAACCCTAATTCCGGCAGCCAGGGCGCGGGGCCGCACGGCTCGCCCCTCTTGCACCTCCTGGTCGGCGGCGCCAACTACACGACGGTGACCAGGACCTCCAACCCGTCCGCGTCCTCCAGCCAGGAGTTGTGCTTCAAGTGTCACGCGGCCGGAACCTATCTGACCGGATCGAATTCGGGTTCAACGACCAACTTCAGAAAGGGCGCCACCGAGAGCCTGCATAGTAAGCACAGCCAGGAAGGCGCGTCCTGCTATAGCTGTCACGACACGCACGGCAGCGAACAAGAGCGGCTGATCAATTTCGAGCTCGGCCCGATGCTGTCAGTGCCGGCGGGGCGCAATAGCCAGACGGCCTGGTTCGCCGTCGGAACGCAACACGGTTGTGCGCTCACGTGTCACGGTAAGCAGCACAACGGTGACACGAGCTCCGAATACCGCTACCCTTAGACAGGAGAGCCGATCGCACGTTTCTGGACCCCCTGATGCTTCTTCTTGCGAGCTATCCCCGCTGGGGGTGTGCAGCGCGCTGCGCACCCTTATGTCACTCAGTATGGCCCTTCGGTTCCCTGGTTTTGTCTGAACCGCAACCCACGCGGATAGATCTCTGCCAAGGACGCGGGGCCGCAACGGGCGCTGCATTGTCCCCCATCACGAAACCTCCCATGTCGGTTGAGCCACGGTGAAGGCGGTGCCGTCCCCGCGCGTTTTGGAATTGTTGGCGCACACATTGCCCCCGCATCTTTTCCCGGCAAGCTGTGTTATACTCCGCAGGTATGACCCAGCCAAAGCTCACAAAAACATTGGCCATGCGCATCCTCGAGGCGCGCGGCATCCCCTACGAACCGGTCAGTTACGTGGTGCTCGATCACCTTTCAGCCGGACAAGTGGCCGCGGCCATCGGTTTCCCGGCCGAACAGACCTTCAAGACGCTGGTGGTGCTGCCGGAGAGACCTCATGCTCGCCCCCTCCTGGCGCTGCTGCCCGGCGACAGCCAGCTTGATCTAAAGAAGCTGGCAGCCGCAGCGAGCGAGAAAAAGGTGCAGATGGCACCTCAGCGCGAGGCCGAACGCCTCACGGGGTTGGAAAAGGGCGGCATTTCGCCCTTGGCGCTGATGGATAAAGGCTGGTCTATTTTTGTCGATGAGACGGTAGTCCTTTTCGACCGCATCGAGATCAGCGCGGGAAAAGTCGGCATGGGGGTCATCGTGCCCGTGGCGCCATTGATCGATTTGCTGGCCGCGCAGCTCGGGGATCTCAGTATTGCTGCACCGCCAATCTCCCCTTGAGGCAGCGTCCATGATTATCGTCGTCGGTGACATCGCGGTTGATATCGTCAGTATGCTTCGAACCCCCCTCGCGCGCGGCAGCGACGCGGCCGCCGAAGTCCGCTTGATGCCGGGCGGTTCCGGTGCGAACGTCGCCGTCTGGCTGGCGCGGCTGGGTGAGAGCGCCACCTTTGTCGGTCGGATCGGCGACGACATGTTTGGGCGCTGGCTGCGGGATGACCTGCTTGCCGAGGGTGTCGAGCCGGCGCTGATCGTGGACAACGCGCGCCCCACCGGGGTGATCCAGGTGCTGGTGGAGCCAGGAGGCGAGCGGACGATGGTGCCTGACCGTGGGGCGAACGCGGTCTGGGCGCCGGATGAAGTCAGCGAGACGCTGATTGCTGGGGCCGATCTGCTCCACGTCGTGGGTTATGTGTTCTTGGATCGCGAAAGCCGTGCCGGCGCACTCGCGGCGCTGGCCTGCGCGCGCCGGCACGGCATCCCGGTCAGCGTGGATCCCAGCTCCCATGCACCCCTCTTGGGATTGGGGGCAGACGCCTTCTGGGAACTGGTGGGGCCGGTGGACCTGCTTCTGCCCAACCGGCGCGAGGCCCAGGTGCTCTCAGGCCGCTGCGAACCCGAAGAGGCGTTGCTGGAACTGCGAAAGCACGCGGGCACGGTCGTGATCAAGCTGGATCGGGATGGCTGCATCGCCTCGGATACGTGCGACGGCGAGCGCACCCCGGCGCACTCCATCCCGATCGTCAACGCCACCGGCGCCGGCGATGCGTTCAACGCGGGTTTTCTCGCGTCTTTGAGGCTGGGAGTGGGCCTGCGGGATGCCTGTCGGGCCGCGGTAAGCCTGGGCACTTTCGCCGCGACGCTGGCCACCTCGCGCTAGTACACCGCGGCGCAGGTGCGGCAAGGGTTCGTAGCTCGACAATGTTACATTTGGACCGTCACACCGCACCTGCGGCCACCGCAGGTGGGTGCAGGTTTTGCGAGGAGCGGCTCAGCCCCGATCCTCGCAAAACGTTAGAACATAGCTTAGAACATAGCGACGAAGCGATCTCCCACGCTGGTGCATGAGATTGCTTCGCTGGCGAGTCGCTAAACCGTATGCTGATTCGTTAACCCGCTCGCAACACCTGCACCCACCGGCAGGTGCGGTGTGACGAATCTAACATTGTCGAGCTACCAACCGTGGGGATATTTCGGCCGATCTGTACTAGTCACTACACGATCAGTGCCCGGCGCAACTGCTGCAATGTCTTGACCACATCCGCGCGAATCACCACGTCCATGCGGTCATCGAGCGGGGTTGGTGTCAGATTAATCAGAATTGTCGTCGCGCCGCGGCGCTTTGCCAGTAAGGGTAAATCGGCTGCCGGCATCACCTCAAGAGAGCTGCCGATAATCAGCATGACATCGGCGGCCAGTGTTTCGTGTTGCGCGGCCGTGAGCGTTTCGTAGGGCAGGGGTTCGCCGAAAAGGACCACGTCCGGCTTCAGGAGTCCGCCGCATTCGAGACAGGGGGAAGGCTGCACGCCGCCAAGAACGGCCGACCAGAGAGGGTCCGCTGCGACGCTGTGGTGACAATCCAGACAGGTCGCCGTGCGGGTATGGCCGTGCAATTCAAGCACGCGCCGGCTGCCGGCCCGTAGATGGAGTGAGTCTATATTCTGGGTGATGACGGCTGCAAGCTGGCCGCGCTGCTCCAGGGCGGCCAGCGCCATATGCGCCGCGTTCGGCTGGGCTGCCAGCGCCTTGACCATCAAGGGTCGGATCCAGCGATAGAACTGTTCCGGACAGTCGTGAAACGCCCAAATTGAAGCGACCGCCAGTGGATCTGCCTCTAGCCACATGCCAGAGCGCTGACCACGAAAATCGGGGATACCCGAGGGGGTGCTTATGCCCGCGCCGGTCAGTGCGACCGTACGTCGAGAGGCCAACAGCAGATCGATTGCCTGCTCTACAGGCCGCGGCATGGACAAAATCCCCCGGTCTTTCAGAATTCAAGCTGCAATTCAAGTATCTTAATTCTAGCACAAATGACGGATACGTGCAAGCACTGATTGACACCTACCCGGACTCGGTGTATTATACGATACACCGATAAATTGTACCGCGCGGAGGATGTATGGTTGCGAACTGGGCCAGAAAATGGGGCTCATCAGTGATCCGACCGATCGCTCTGTTTCTCGCACGCTTGGGTTTAACCCCTAACACCGTCACGGTGATAGGTTTTCTGCTGACTGCGGCCGTCGCCGTGGTGCTGGCCACTGGACGCACACAACTGGCCGGAGTGCTGCTCATCGGCACACTCGCCTTCGACGCTGTTGACGGCACGCTGGCCCGGCTCATGGGCACCGCGAGCCCCTTCGGAGCGTTTCTCGATTCAACCCTCGATCGCTGGGCGGAAGTCGCCCTCTACGGTGCATTGGTCTGGCTATTTCTGGAAAACGGACAAGACAAGGGCGTGTTGCTCGCCACCGCAGCCATGGCCACTTCTCTGCTGGTCAGTTACACGCGTGCTCGCGCCGAAGGTGTCGGCATTCAGTGCAAGGAGGGGCTCCTGACCCGCTTCGAGCGTATGGTGCTCCTGATCGCAGGTCTGATCTTCAATCAGATCATCTGGGCGCTCGCGATCATCGCCATCCTCGCGGGTTACACCGCCGTTCAACGCATCTGGGTGACGTGGCAAGCGACGCGCACCGCTGTGTAGCCGACATCTGACAGGCGACGGGCATGTCTTTGCTGAATTGGATGGTTTGGGCGTTATCTTTTGCACCCTTCAACGTCATTAAGGGTGATAACGCCGTTCGCACTGAAAACCCAGAGCAGCAGGCGCTGCTGGAGCGGGCCAGCCGAGCGGAGCCAGCCGCGCTGGGTGCTTTGTACGACCAGTACGCTGACAAGATTTTTACCTACATTTATCATCGAGTGGGGCAGGCGGAGGTCGCCGAAGACCTGACCGGGCAAGTTTTCATGCGGATGCTGGAAGCCATCCGTTCGGGCCAGGGGTGGCGCTCCTCTTTTTCGGGCTGGCTGTATCGGATTGCCCACAACCTGGTGATTGATTACTACCGGCGCCGTGGCCGAGTCACACTGGTGGATATCGATGATGCGACGCCGCTAAGAGCGACGCACGGCGATCCGGTGCGCTCGACTGAAACCTTGCTTGATCGGGAGCATCTGCGGGCCGCGCTGTTTCAACTCACGGAAGAACAGGCGCAGGTGATCACCCTGCGCTTCATGGAAGAACGGAGCATCGCCGAAGTGGCGGACCTCATGGACAAGACCGAAGGCGCGATCAAGGCCCTGCAGTATCGGGCCGTGCTGGCCCTTCGGCGTGTGATGCAATCATGACCACAAGCTCCGACGACATTCTGGCCGGGTTGCTTGCCGAGTGCAGCGACTTGATTCTGGCAGGCGCTACGGTCAGGTCTTGCCTGGATCATTATCCTGAGCACGTCGCCGCACTGGAACCCCTGCTGACCACACTGGCAGAAGTGCACGAAATGCGTGCAGTGCCCGTGCGCTCTGCCGCGGCTGCCGCCCAAACGCGTGAGCAGTTCATGACCGCGGCTGTACGCCTGTCTGCAGAACAGCAGCGGGCACCCGCAACCTGGTGGGAACGCCTGGCGGCCTGGTGGGCCGGCTTCGTGGCGCTCCTCACCCCGCCCGCTGGCGGCTGGAGCCTGCCGCGCGGTATGCCGGTTGGGCTGCTTGCCACAATGATCATCGTGATCCTGGCCGGCGTGCTGGTGACCGGCGGCGTCACCGTCTCGGCCAAATCGCTGCCGGGCGACTTCCTCTACCCGATCAAGACAACCACCGAGCGCGTCCAGTTATTCATCACGCGCGATCCTGCCGCGCGCAACATCTTGGAACAGAAACTCTCAGGCCGGCGCATCCAGGAAGCCAAAGCCGTCGCCGAACAGGGCCGGACGCTGGCCAGCCTGTCCCTGGACGGCACGATTGAAGCGATCAAC
>Ga0315283_10007023_pt1 | contig 10098 bp, 6 predicted proteins | sample YL17G09_0_MG_FD_204541 | JGI IMG/M metagenome (GOLD analysis project Ga0315283, IMG submission 204541) | Sediment microbial communities from Yellowstone Lake, YNP, Wyoming, USA - YL17G09_0 | ecosystem: Environmental > Aquatic > Freshwater > Lake > Sediment | place: USA: Wyoming | collected...
AACCCGCCCCCCCACCCCCCCGGGCCCCCTTCCCCTTTTCACCCCCCCCCCCCCCCCCCCCCCCCTCACAATCACAACAGGCGTCGCCGGCCTGGCCGCCGCCCTGGACTGCACCGCCGCAGGCCTGACTGTCCGCATCCTTGAAGCGGCCGACGCCCCGGGCGGCCGCGTCCGCACCGACACCCACGCGGCCGGCTTCCTGCTGGACCGGGGCTTCCAGATCTTTCTGACCTCCTACGCCTCCGCGCGGGCGCTGCTGGATTACCGGGCCCTGGACTTGCGCCCCTTTTACGCGGGGGCGGACGTCCGGTTCGCGGGCGGCTGGCACCGGGTGGCGGACCCGGTGCGGCACCCCCTGGACGCCCTGGCCACGCTGTCCCCGGCCCACCCGATCGGGACGCCCCTCGACAAGGTCCGCGTCGGCGCCCTCCGCCTGCGCTTGCTGGCCCGCCCGGAGGCGTCCCTGTGGTCCGCGCCCGAGGAGGAGACTGCCGCCCGCCTCGCGGCCGAAGGCTTCTCCCCCGCCATGGTCGACCGCTTTTTCCGCCCGTTCCTGGGCGGCATCTTTTTCGACACCGGCCTGCGCACGTCCTCGCGCCTCTTTGAGTTTGTGATGCGGTCCCTGGCGACGGGCGCCAACTGCCTGCCGGGGGCGGGCGGCATTGGGGCTGTGCCAGCCCAGCTGGCGGGCAGGCTGCCCGGAGGCGCCCTGGCCCTCAACTCGCCCGTCGCGGCGGTGGAGGGCGGTGGGGCCGGCGCCCGCCTGCCGCGCGTGCTGTTGGAAGGCGGCGGCCAGGTCACCGCCCGCCACGGCGTCATCGTCGCCACGGACTGGCCCAGCGCCGAGCGCTTGCTGTCCGCGTCCTCCACCTCCGCATCGCCCCCGCCATCCCCGGCGGGCGCGGGCCCGGCCGTCGGGACGGCGTGCGTCTACTTCTCGGCGCCAGGCCCGCCGCTGGGCGGGCGGCCCATCCTCATGCTCAACGGCGGGGCCCAAAAAAACGCGGGCGGCGGCGGCGGCGGCGGCGGCCTGGTCAACAATGCGTGCTGCCCGTCCGCGGTGGCGCCGGCGTACGCCCCGCCCGGCAAGGCCCTCATTTCCGTGTCGACCGTGGGCGCCCACCCTGGACTGAGTGATGAGGCGCTGGTCGAGCGCGTGCGCGGGGAGATGGGCGGGTGGTTGGCAGAGGACGCGGGCACGGACACGGCCGCCTGGGACCCGCTGGCCGTCTACCGCATCCCCTTCTCCCAGCCGGGCCAGCGCCCGCCCACCGCCTGGGGCCGGCGGCAGGGCGGGGCCGCCAGCCGGGGCGCGGCGTGCAGGGGGGGGGGCGTGTTTGTGGCAGGGGATTGGGTGGGGCCGGCGACCCTGGACGGGGCGCTCGCGTCGGGGCGGGCGGCGGCGGGGGCGGTGGTTGGGGCGGCGAAAGGTGGTCTAGATGCAGCGTGAGAGAGACAGAGAGAGAGAGAGAGAGAGAGAGGTGTTGTGAGGATTCCAGGCATTTTCTTCTCTCACACACACAAAAAAAAACACGAACGACGTCGAATTCACGCACCGCGCACCACACACATTTGGCTGGGGCACGCCGTAGCCCTCTTTCTTTGGTGTCCTGGAAGCCCGGCGCGCACTAGGCACGCCCCTCGATGTCTCAGGGACGCGCACGCACACCCAACCACAAACCATGTCTCATCCCCCACCACCACCACCCAAAAAAAATAGCGGCGCACACTCGCACACCTACGCCCGCGCTCTCTCCATCGATCGCCTCTCAGAACGCGTCCGTGTCGGCCAGGCCCAGGTAGGACGCCATCAGGCCCAGCTGGTGCCACATGTCGACGCCCGTCGCAAACTCGGTGAGCAAGCCGACGCCCACCCCAAACATGACCCACCGCCCATTGAGCTTCTCATTGGCGGGCGTCCACCCGAACCGGGAGGTCGTGCCCGCGGTGGCGAGGGTGGCCTTGGCCCGGAAGTAGGTGGTCATGGCCTTGGCCTGGGCGCGCTGGAACTCGACGGTCACGGTGGAGGCCGGGGCGGACGGTGAGGCTGGCGCCGAGGTGGAGGGCGTGGCGGGGGCGGCAGCGGGGGCGGCCGTCGCGGCGGTCGGCTTGACCAGGCCGCCGTCGGAGGCGATAGCGGGGGTGGCCAGGGCGCGGCGGGGCTGTGCCGTGTGGGAAGGGGGGGGGAGAGGAGAGAGGAGGCAGAGGGCGGGACGTGTGAGAGCGAAAAAGGTTGATCGGATCCGAGAGAGGAAAAAGGTTGAGCGCGAGCAGCGGGCGAGCACGGGTCCTCCCGTTGCGCCTCAAAAAGCCCCACGACACCTGCCACCCGACCCAAGAACAAAGCTCTACACATCCCTAACACACCTGGGAAGTCCGAGCCCGGACGGGCAGGCCTGAGAGGGACGGGTGGGAAAGGAGAGGAGCGTGAGAAAAACAGAGGCAAGCCAAGCGCGTGGCGCGCCGTGGGAGGAACGATCGAGGAAAAGCGGCCGCGACGGAAAAAGGATGAACGCGACTGCGCCAATTCTACAGCCATGCGAGTGTGCCACATGTCTCGAGCTACCGACTGGAGGTAAAAAAAAGGCCCAATGCGAGGGGGATCGAGGCGCGTGGCGCGGGCCGAGAGCGTTTTTTTTTTTTTTTTTCGCGGCGCAGCAAGGGGTTGACGGGGGTCGTGCGCTCTTCGCTCTCTCTCGCCCTCGCAGGGGGCCCACACACGCTCTTCCGGCACGCTGTTTCCTCTCGGCCTGGAATCCTACGAAAACTCACCAGCCAAGGCCTGGCGGGAGGACAGGGTGGAGAGGGCGGGCATGGCTGAAGAAGAGTTTTGGGAGAGCGAAAAGTCGGAGTGAGACCTCTGAGCACAGGCCGTGATTTGCCTCAGTCTGCGCTTTTTTGCTGGAGAGCAGAGAGCGCCCAGCGTCTCCATCCCAGCTGAAGGAGAGAGAGAGAGAGAGAGAGAGAGAGCCCGCGCGCCTGGTGCCCACCCCCCTTCTCTCAATGTCCGGCCTCCTCGCCCGCGCCGCCCTGGCGGTCGGCGGCACCGCCCGTGCCCGCGCCGGCGGCGGCCCGGCCAAGTCCTTCTGGTCCGCGGGCGTTCGGGATTCCGAGGGCCGCCTCTTTTCTGAGACGCCCCCGCCGCCGGGCCAGAAGCGCAAGTGGGAGAGCTGGGAGGCGGTGTGGTGAGTTGTGGCGGTGGGTGTGGGGGCAGAGAGAGATGGAAAGGGGGCGAGAGAGCGCGGCGAAACCCAATCGAGCGTCAGGGCAGCTCGCACACGCCTGCCGTGCCCCTCCTCGGGAGATGGCGCAGATGTGGCTGTGGGTGCAGGGCGAGACGCACTGGGACCTGGCCTATCGACCTGTGCGGGCGCTTCGTGCGAGACCCGCCCCCGAGCGAGCCGTGGGGTGGTGGATGCGATAGCGCACACGCGAAACGACGCCCTGACCTCGAAGGTGCCCACCTCAATCATTTCCTGTCCCCCATCCCTCCCTGAATAGGTACCTGACCCTTGCCGCTGCGACCGCCGTCCTGGGCGTCGGCCTGACCGCCCGCCCGGACTCCTCCATCTCGACCTGGGCCAAGGGCGAGGCGGCCAAGGAGCTGGCAGAGGACTGAACGGCGAATGGAATGAGGGGGAAGGGTGTGGCTCTGCCTGCCGCCTGCCCTCACAAGGGGTTTGCTTTCCTTTTTCCCCTTGTGTGCGCCGCCCGCAGTGTCTCATTCCGCCCATTCCCTGTTCCCGGACCGAGCGTGTGTCGCTTCTAGAGCTCTCTCCGTGTGGTGGTGGTGGTGGTGGTGGTGGTGGTGTGTGTGTGTAGAGTGATTCTTTGGATGGTGTGATTAAAACAAAAACAAAAACAAAACAACCCCATTCACGCCGTCTTGATCATGCCCTGCTGGCGGGCGTACTCGAAGATGCCGCCCGCATCGATGACGGGGCCGGCCTGAGAGAGAGAATGGGTGAGAGAGGGGGTGTGAGAACACGGGACGAGAAAATAAGGGCCCATCCCCCATCCATCCCCCAACCCCCATCCCATTCCATTCCATTCCATTCCATTCCATTCCATTCCATTCCATTCCATTCCATTCCATTCCATTCCATTCCATTCCATTCCATTCCATTCCATTCCATTCCATTCCATTCCATCCCATTCCATTCCATCCCATTCCATTCCAGCTCCTCACCTCGCCCAACGGCTTCAGCTGGAAGACCTTGCCGGTGCTGGCCACCTTGAGGGTGTCCGCCTCCATGTCCACCTCCACCTCGTCCCCCGTCTTCAGGACGTCGCACAGGCGGGTGCCGTCGGCCGCCTCGACGGGGTAGAGCTCGCCCGTCGCGACACAGTTTCGGAAAAAGATGCGGGCGTAGGATTGGGCGACGACGACCTGGCCACCCGCCGCGCCCATGGCGACGGGGGCGTGCTCCCGGGAGGACCCGCACCCAAAGTTCTCACCCCCGATGATGATGGGGTAGGCCGTCTTCATGGCGCCCGGGGCGACGAAACTGTGTGTTGGAGAGGGGGGTGGTTTTGATGTCAGAGAATAACGGTGAGAAACCGCCTGGAGGAGAGGCGCGCGCCTTCTCTCTCTCTCCCTCCCCCCACTCACCGTTCCGGGTACTCCTCGTCGGGCAGGCCGATGAGCGCGTACGAGCCCAGCTTCTCGTACTCGTCGGGTTTGGAGGGGACGAGTGTGAGGTACTCGGCTGGGATGATCTGGTCAGTGTCGATGTTCTGATTTTTTATTTTTGTGTGTTTTGTGTGTGTATGTGTGTGTGTGTGCAGCGCGGTGTGAGTGTGAGTGGACTGGTGGATTTGAGTAGGAGTTGAGACCATGGTCGTGTGCGCGGGGTCCCTCCCTGGCCGGATAGTGGACAGCACAAGCAGAAGGGTGTGCCGTGTGGGGTTGAGACAAGAAGGGAAGAAGAGAGGGAAGGGGCGGGGCGGCTGCTAGCCAGCGGTGCGCTCTCGCCGCACGTCCCTCTACTCGGCATCTCTGCTCGCACATGCCGCAAACACACACAGACGGGCATGCGCGGTATCGCTCTGTTGGCCTTGACGGGCCCGATTGGGCCCGCGTGCACACACGCGCGCACACAGTGCCCCCCCTCGGCTCTCCGATTTCCTTCAACGCACGTCCCGGGTCACAAACACGGGCCCCTTGATCACGCGAGGTCCGACCAGCTGTTTCCCCGCGGCCGCGCAGGCCACGCGGCGAGTGGCTGGGGCGTGGATGGTGGGCGCCGCCCGGGCCAGGGGCGAGGGGGCGGTGGTCGAGGCGAGCATTTTTGGCGCGAGCGAAGAGTGGGGAGAGCGCGATAGCCCGACCTCGACCTCTCTCTTGTGTCACAACTCTCTTCGACTTTTCAAGGTGCGTCGCCTTTTGTCTGCCCTCCGCGCGCGCCCCGACCGCGCACCCCGCTCCCTGCACGGTCCAGCCGTGCCCATTCCTTCTCTTGTGAACCTCGCGCCATGCGCCTCCAGTGAGAGTGCGCGCGCGAGGAGCCCAAAAAGCAGAGGCTTGGGAGCAAGTCGATCGAGCAAAACTCCTCTCGCCGCCGTCCCGGGCGTGGTGTGCCAAAAACTCGCACGCACTGGCGCCACGTCCTGACCTGGATGACCAGTGATCGATGACGCGCCAGCCTGGCTGGGCGTTGGACGGCAGGCACAATTTCTCTGCGTGTACGGACGCATGCAAAAAAAAGAGCGGCCGTCGATTTGGCCGACGGCGCCGCCGCCGCCTCGCCGCTCTCACGCCCGCTCCCCGCCGCCTCACACCCACCATTTCCATTCATCCACATACACAAACATACAAGCAGTCGGCGCACACTTTCTGTACATCCCACCCGACACCCCGCTCCTCGCACGCCACCATGCCGGCCGGCCACGGCCTGCGCTCGCGCACGCGCGACTCGTTCTCGCGCCCCTTCCGCGGAAAAGGTTTCATCCCGCTCTCCGTCTACCTGCGCACCTACAAGCTGGGCGACTACGTGGACATCAAAGTCAACTCGGCCGTCCACAAGGTATGGGAGATAAGGGAGACTGGGCGGTGGTTGGTTGGAGAGGAGAGAGGAAGAAGAGCAAGCGGGGAGTGATCGGCCCACGCCGCCGCCCTGTCTTGTGTGCGAGAACGCGCTGTGGCACACCAGGGTCACCGCCCTGGTCGCCCGCCGCGACACTCGTGGCACTGCTGATGCCTCGGCTTGCCCCTGGCGTGCGGGGCATGCCCCGCGAGCCGCGGCCACGGCCTGCCACTGGCGACGCAAGGGCGCCGCTTGATCGGCGGCTCTCCCCTTTTCCCTCAACCCGCCGCCCCCGGGCTGCCGCCCTGTCATCGCTCCGCGCACTCACACACACGCCACCCGCCCGATCCCTCCCCTCCCCATCAAACAAACAGGGCATGCCCCACAAGGGCTATCACGGCCGGACGGGCGTGATCTGGAACGTCACCAAGCGGGCGGTCGGCGTGGAGGTCAACAAGCAGGTCGGCAACCGCGTCATCCCCAAGCGCATCCACGTCCGCATCGAGCACGTCGTCCCCTCCCGGTGCAAGGAGGAGTTCCTGAAGCGGACACAGGCCAACGATGAGGCCAAGCGGGCGGCCAAGGCGGCGGGCGAGCCCTTGCCCAAGACGAAGCGCCTGCCGCGCGGCCCGCGCGACGGGTTCACGACCACCGACGCCAAGCCCCAGACCATCACCGCCATCCCGTACGACATCGTCAAGGACGCCAAGATTTGAGCAGCGTTGCGCTCCCTGTGTCTTTTGCGTCCCTGGATGTTTGTGTGCAGGGGGGGTGGAGAGAGTGGTTCAGAGGTTTTGTTGTTTCTGCTGGGTGAGAGAGGAGGGGGGGTTGAGGACGGCGATTGTAAAGTTGTCTCACTCTCCCTCCTTGTTTCTCCAATCGCGATTTTGATGTGGTCGTGCACGCGCGGGCGCGTATGCAGGTGCGGTAACGGGTGGAAGCGAGCGCAGGCGGGATGGGCACGACGGGACACGGGGGCGAGAGAGAATGATGGAAGAAGGCCAGGTTGGGCGCGTCCACTCACTCGCAATTCGGTGCGAGAGAGAGAGCACGCCCCACTCTCTCTCTCTCAGCGCACAAATACACACATACACAAACCGAACATGAGCGGCGCCGCCGCGCCCGGCCCGTCCGGGACGACCACCACCGTCGCGGTGGGCGGGCAGGCGCAGGCGCAGGAAGGATGCGCGCCGCCGGCGCCAGCGGCCGGCCTGTCCACGAGCGGGGTGCCAGGTAAAGGGGGAGAGGGGAGGAGGACACGCTCTGCGCACCGCTCTGTGAGCCCGTGCTGATGAGTTACCTGCGTACGCAGAGGTACAAGTGTACTTTATAGCGCACGGGCGGCGTGCGTGGCCCTGGCCACGGAGGGGCATGCGTGTTTGTTTGTTCTATCAACCTCTCGTCCTCCCAACCTGCTGCACCATGGTCAACGCTCTCACTCCACCCGCCCCACACCGCCCCCATCCTCTCGACCCAGTCGCCGAAGTCCTCACCCTCCACCTCGTCCCTCGCCGCAAGAAAAAGAAAAAGGTCTGCACACAAACAAAAGACGACACGTGTTTGAACTGGCACCTTTCTATCTTCTCACACGCCGCACCTCCCTCAAACACACTTTCCAGGCCGTCCAGTGGGCGGAGGACACGGTGGACAACGAGTTTCTGGGGCGCAAGAGCTCGAAACGTAAGCGCAGGCGGAGATGGGAGAGGTTGTTGAGACAAGAGGTTGTTTTCTCCCTCTCCCTCCAGGCGGCGCGGCGGGGTTTGAAAAGCTCTCACCTCCATCTCTCTCCTCCATCCTCTTCTCTCCCACAAAAAAACAGAGTGCTGCATCTTCCACCCGACCCGCCCCTTTGGCGAGTGGTCGGACGAGGAGGATGGGGGCGGGTGCCCGGACTGCGGGCCGCCCGGGAGTGAAGGGCCGCCGGGCTCATCACCGCCACCACCGCCGGGCGCGCCCGCTTAGTGAGGAGGAGGAGGAGGAGGAGGAGAGACAGGCTGGGGCGTGCGGCGCTTTTTTTTGCCTTGTTCTCGCCACGCACGCACCGCCCCTAGGCAGCACGACATTAGAGCTAGACGTAGAGTGTGTGTGTGTGTGTGTGTGTGTGCGTTATTTTCCATGTCACATCCCACCTTCCTCCTCCGCCTCACGCAGCCGCAGCCACGCACCCAGTCGCCGGTACTTTGCCCGCGCCCGCCATGCCAGCACGCCCGCCATGACCGCGCCCACGGCCTGCAGGCCGGCCAGGGCCACCAGGGTGGGCCCGAAACAGGCGCCGCCCACGCACTCCCCGCCGGGCGACCCCTGGGCCGCCGCCGCCCGGTCGTAGACCGTGCCCGCCAGGCCCCGGGCCAGGAGCACGGACGCCAGGGCGGGCGCGGCCTGGAGGGCGGCATAAATGGATGCAAAGGCGGGCGCGCCAAACAGTTCGGGCAGGGCGGCCGCGGCGACGGCCCAGTGCCCGCCAAAGGCCGCGCCAGCGCCCGCCGAGGCGAGGGGCAGGGCCCAGGGCATCGCGGGCTGGCCGCCGGCCGTGGCCAGGAGGGCCGCGCCCGCGCCCAGGGCCGCCGCCCCTGCCAGCCAGGCCGGGCGGGGCACGCCGTACGCGTGCAAGGCCGCTTCGGAGGCGTGGCCAAAGGCCAGGCGCCCCACGCAGTTGGCGACGGAGAAGAGGGCGACGAGGGCAGAGGCGTCGACTGCTGGGGGGGGAGGGCCGGGTGGTGGTGGTGGTGGTGGCACAGGCGGGGGTGGCGCCGGTGGAGAAGGCCCCGGCGGTTCGTGCTGCTCACCATACCCGCCCGCCGCGGACGCCGCGATGGCCCCCAAATTGTTGATGACCGTCAGCCCCGCCCCCATGCCGGCAAAGCAAATGAAGGCGAGCGCGAGGAAGGCGGGGCGCCGGGCGGCCTGGGCGGCCGTGTACGCGCGCGGGGGCCGCTCCATCGGGCGGGGGGGCAGGGAGGGGCGGTGGAGGAGGGGGCGGGCGGACGCGTCACCGACCGCGGGGGTTGTCTCGCTGTCGCCGTGGCGGCGCTGCCCGGCTTCCTCGTCGCCGGAGGAGGAGGAGGAGGAGGAGGAGGAGGGAGAGGCCAGGGCGGTCGAAGCGTCGTCACCGTCATCGCCGTCGCTGCCTCCACCGCCCTCCTCTCCTCCCCCTCCCTCCTCCTCCTCCTCCTCGTCGTCGTCGTCGTCGTCGTCATCGTCGTCGCCGACCACGCAGTCCAAGGGCCGGGCGGGCGCGGCCCCCGACCGGACCGCCCACAAGCCGCCCCCCGGGCCGCAGGGCACGGCCGCAAGCGTCGCGATGAGGCCCACCAAGCCCGCCACCAGCAGGGCCCGGGCGGCGGGGTCGAGGGGGGGGGGGGAGGGGGAGGCGCCGCTCCCACCACGCAGGGCCAGGGCTGCCGCCGTCTCGTAGGCGGCGATGGCCAGGATGGCGTGCCCGGCCGTCGCAAAGCGCGCGGCCGGCAGGGCGGGCGGGCGGCGGTACGGTGGCGGTGGAGGTGTGGTGGGGCGATGGGACGACCGCCCCGCCCGGACCCGGTGGCGGGCCGCCCGCTCGGCCGCCGCGGCCGCCGCCTCGTCCGCCTGGGTGAAGGGCACCAGGTTCACGCCCGCGCAGGCGACCAGGGCGACGAGAGGCGGCAGGATGGCGAGGCCTTTGAGCAGCGAGGCGATGGGGGTCGCGCCAGCCGACCCGCTCCCCGCCGCGGCCGTCCAGGCGGTCGCCCAGCAAGCGCCGGACAGGCCGAGCCCCGCCTTGGTGACGCCCACGGCCGTGCCCCGGTGGGAGGGGTGGTTGGCGACGGCCAGCGCCAGGGCGGCCGTGTCGAGGAAGGCCGCTCCAAAGCCGCCCAGGGCGGCCGCGGCCGCGACAGCCGCGTACGGCGCGGGCGGCCCGGCCGCTGCCGCGCGTGATAGCCACCCCCACCCACTAGCCATGAGGATGCACCCTACCACGATCGTCGCGCGTGGCCCCGCCCGGGGGTGCCGGCCGCTCAGGGCGTCAAACATGAGGCCCGAGGGCAAAGACGCGTACCCGCCCAGGTTTGCAGCCGTCCCTATGCCCGCGATC
>Ga0315283_10007024_pt1 | contig 10098 bp, 9 predicted proteins | sample YL17G09_0_MG_FD_204541 | JGI IMG/M metagenome (GOLD analysis project Ga0315283, IMG submission 204541) | Sediment microbial communities from Yellowstone Lake, YNP, Wyoming, USA - YL17G09_0 | ecosystem: Environmental > Aquatic > Freshwater > Lake > Sediment | place: USA: Wyoming | collected...
TGATGCAAATAGCCGAGGGCACTAATGAGATACACACCGTATTGATTGCCGAGTATATCCTGGGATATCGTACAAAATAGGGCTATTGCTCCACCACATAAAAAAAGCAATACCTACCAAATCAAACGAGAGGCAAATGAAAATGAACGGGCAATTATATGAATTAATGAGAGAGCAGATTTTAGCATTTAATGAGGAAGAGTTGCTTAAAACAATCGATGACGCCATAAATTTGGGGATAAGTCCGGCGGATATCATATCAAAAGGACTCTCCCCGGGTCTTGAGATTGTGGGTGACAAATTCGTGAAGGGCGAATTTTTCTTGCCGGAATTAATGCTCAGCGGAAACATCATGAAGCGGGTCCTTGACAAGATTCGGCCCCATATGTCGTCCTCGACTGGAGAGCCTTCAAAAAAAGTATTAATCGGCACGGTGCAAGGGGATATTCACTCTATCGGCAAGAACATCGTCACAGCGGTTTTGGAAGGTGACGGATATGAAGTACACGACCTCGGAGAAGATGTGCCCCCTGCTGCGTTTCTGGAAAAGGCCGGGGAACTGGACCCGGATATTATCGCCATGTCTGCTTTGATATCCATTTCCGTTTCAAAGATGGCCGAAACCATTGCCGTTCTTAAAGAGAACAGCAGCCGGGCACCTATTGTCGTCGGCGGCGCCGCCTTGACGGAGGAAAATGCAAAAACCATCGGTGCAGACGGTTTTGGTTTTGACGCCTGGCAGGGCCTTCGGATTATACGAAAACTGACGGGCAGATAGGAGGTAAAGTGATGCATGATTATGCAGCCAGCCTGGCAAGATTCGCAACGGCGATATTTGGCGGAATCCCCGACAGGGTGCCGGTAGTTTTTCTGACTTCGGAAGACGTGGCAGCGAGGATATCCGGCCTGACCATCAGGGAAATGATGTCTTCTCCGGAGATATTGGCGGAAAAGACAATACTGGTGAACAATTTCTTAGGCGGGGACGGCATGGCGCTGGTGGTGAATCCTTACTGCGGTCCTTTTGAAGGCCTGGCATGGGCCAGGGCCAATGGAAGAAACGATGTGTTTGTATGGAAAGACTACACAACCCCTTTTATCCGTGAAGGCCTTCTCTGCAAGACTGAAAAAGATGTGGACAACCTTATCATTCCGGACCACAGCAAGGTGGAGCCCTGGCCCACGCTTTTCAAGGCCATGAATATCGTACAGGAAAAGACAGGGATGGGCCGCAGCCTTGCCCCCAGCCTGACCTGGTCCAGCGTCCAAATGCTCAGAGGCGCTCAGGCATACATAGATGTCAAACGGAATCCCGATCTTCTGATGAAACTTTGCGAAAAAATTTATGCGTCTCAATGGGATTATTATCAGGCCTACAGCAAGATGGTCGAACCGCCTCCGACGGCGTTTGAGTGTTGTTATGCCTTTAATCAGCATATGCTGAGTTTTGAAGATGCCTGGAAATTTGAAGGCCGGTTTATCGTCAGATTCGCAAAAGAGTCCGGACTGCCGCTGATCCTTCACAATTGCGGGTTTAAACCGTATCACATCGAGTTAATCGAAAAACTCCGGGAAGAAGGCGTTGTGATTTTAGCCGTCAATGGCAGTCATCCCCTGGATATCGACTGGTGGGTTGAGTTCAAGAAAAAATTTCCGGATATCACCATCATGGGGGGGCTTCATGTTAGTGCCGAAATGGAAAACGGCACCGAACAGGACGTGGAGAACCGGGTAAAGGAAGTCATTAAAAAACTGGGGGGCAACGGCAGACTTGTCATTACGCCGACCTGCTGTATGCCCTGGCGGATACCCTTGAACAACATAAGAGCGGTCGTCAGGGCAGTGGAAAAATACGGTCGGTACCCCATTAACATCGATTAGCGCCGCATCCGGCAACCATTGACATTTTAAAAGAGTTTTTTTACCCGTCTGCTGACAACCACCATGGCGGGCATGAAAACCACCCGGGAAAGGCATAACGTCATGGGGGATAGAATTGTACTGGACACCATTCCGTTCAGTTCTGATTTTGAAAACCTGATGAAACAGGTCCGGGTAAAAAGAGGCTCCCGATATTTTGAAGACCTTGTGTCTCTGTGGCACGAAGCGCAGATCATTACCGGACCCAAAGCCCTGTATAAGCCTGCCTTTATAGAAACCGGCGGTGAGGATCAGGTCATTGTTGATGGTACGCTGCTTAAAAGTCGGGTGCTGAAAGTCAATCTGACAAATTCCCATCGGGCCTTTCCTTTTGTGGCGACATGCGGTATGGAGCTGGACAACTGGGCGAAATCTCTAAAAGACATGCTGCATTCTTTTTTTGCTGAAACCATAAAACAGATGGCGTTAACAGCGGCACTACATTATTTGGAATCTCATGTTAAAGACAATTTCAGTATCGGTAAAATCTCCTTCATGACACCGGGGTCCCTGGAAGACTGGCCCATTTCCGAGCAGCGGCCGTTGTTTGAAATACTTGGGGATATTCAAGACGCCATCGGCGTTCAGTTGAAAGACAGTTTGATGATGAGCCCCGTACAAAGCGTATCCGGCATTATTTTCCCGACGGAAGCGACGTTTGAAAGCTGTCAGTTGTGTCCCAGGGAAAATTGTCCGGGTAGACGGGCAGCGTATGATAAAAACCTCTATGAAAAGAAGTATAAGTCAAAACCGGAAAAAGACCAAAATTAGCGGCGGGAAAGATCTCTGCGATTTATGCTTTTAACTTCTTTGCGTGGTACTGCTGATGCTGAATTTAAACGAAGAAATAAAAAAACTTTGAGGGCGTCTGTAAAATAGATTTCGAGCCCGTTGGCCTGAGAGGCCAATGCCCATCCGGCCTATCACTGATTGGCTGTGTTTTTCATTGACTTGCGTTTACCTTATCCATTATCCTTGCTGCACCCCAAGGGGGAATTCCTAGCCAGAGACGACGGAGGGACTGCAGATGAGCATGAAATTGAAAGGCTACAAAGTGATCCTCGAACCCGAGGACGAGTATTGCCACAAACCCGATGAAGCCAAAAACTACAACGAGAGCATGTACTTCAATGTGTTCGACCCGGCGAAAAAGATCGGCGGCTGGTTCCGCCTCGGCAATCGCGTGAACGAGGGGTACGCCGAGATGACGGTCTGCCTCTATCTGCCCGACGGGCGGATCGCGTTCATGTACGGCCGCCCGCATATCGACAACAATGATGAGATGAATGCCGGCGGCATGCGCGTCGAAGTGACCGAGCCCTTCAAACGGCTGCGCGTGAGTTACGACGGCAAAGCCTGCCTGCTCGCCAATCCTCTGGAAATGGCACATCCGGCAAGAGCATTTAAGAACAACCCCCTTGTCGACTGTAAGGTCGATCTCGATTACCGCGGCATTGCCCCGATGTACGGCGGCCTGATCGTCAAAGAGGACGGGTCGGAAATCCCCATCGATCCCGAGAAATCCTTCGCCAAGGCTCACTACGAGCAGCACATGGCCGCCAAAGGCAGTTTCGAGATCGACGGGCAGCGTTGGGAGATTGAGGGCTATGGCCTGCGCGACAAGTCATGGGGGCCGCGCTACTGGCAGAACCTGTTGTGGTACCGCTGGTTGCCGATGAACTTCGGTCCCGACTTCGGGATGATGATCTCCCTCATCGGCACTGCAGACGGCGAGGTGCGCCGCAGCGGGATGGTGCTGCGCGACGGTGAATACGTCATGATCGACGACGCCCGCATCGAGAGCGAATGGGACGAGAACTGGTACCAGACTAAGTTCCGGGCCTGGGCAAAGACGGAGGAACGCGAGTATGAGGTCCAGGGCAAAGTGATCTCGATGATCCCGTTACGCAACCGCCGCGTGCTTGACGATGGTACTGAGCTCGTCACGCGCATTACCGAGGGCATGACGGAGTATACCTGCGACGGCAAGACGGGCTATGGCCTTTCGGAGTATCTCGACCAGATCATCGATGGAAAGCCTTCCGGTCCGGATGTGAAATGATCCCTGCAATGGCGCCGGCACAATCACTGCAGCCATATTTAAATGATACACAAGGCGCCCCATGGTCTGTTTCCAACTCACAGAAGCGAGTTCCTATCAAAACAGTGTTGCTGGGATTGGCGCTGCGGGCTTTCACGCAATGAACCAAGGAGGTGAAGCATGCGACTGAAGGACAAGGTGGCCATTGTGACCGGTGGCGCGCGCGGCATTGGCGCAGGTATCGCGCGCTGTCTTGCCGCAGAGGGTGCGCGCCTCGCACTCATCGACATCGACGGCGCAGAAGCCGAAGCAACCGCGAAGATCCTCGGTGTCGCCGCCATCGGCATCGGCGCAGATGTCTCCGACGAAGCGCAGGCACGCACGGCGACCGAGCGCGTGGTTGCCAGTCTCGGCGGCGTGGACATTCTGGTCAACAACGCCGGTGGTGGCGGCCAGCTCGCCGCGGGGGGCATCGGCAACCCCTTCACCAATATGACGCAGGACGGATGGGACGATTGGCTCGCCATTAACTTGCGCACCACTTTCGCCGCGACGAAGGCGGCGATTCCCCACCTGCAGCAACGCGGCGGTGGCTCGATCGTCAACATCGCCTCGATCGCCGGTCTGATGCCCTCCGTGGCAATCCCCGCATACGGCGCCGCAAAAGCCGGTGTCATATCACTCACCAAGACCCTGGCGCTCGAGCTGGCGGCGCACAACATCCGCGTCAATGCCATCTGCCCCGGCTTATTATGGACCCGCCCCTGGGAGATGGCGGCCATGATGATGAAGTTGACCCAGCCGCAGTATGCCGACATGGAACCGCGCGACATCTTTCTCGATCTTGTCAAGCGCGGCGTCCCGCTGGGCCGCGAGCAAACGCCGGAGGACATCGGCAAACTCGTCGTCTTCCTCAGCAGCGCCGAAGGTGAGAACATCACCGGCCAGGCCATCTCAGTCGACGGCGGCATCACGCTGCGCGTCGGCGCCATTTAGTCACACGGTGCACAACGCTCAGGTCGAGAGATCCGCTGTCGCTCGCAGGCACGCCAGGAGCAGCAGACTCGTCACAGCGCCGACGGGTGGGTGAAGAAGTGCGAGGAGGAGCTGACGGGGCTATGACGGGTTGAGTATGTCATTAGAGTGAAAATTTCCTTATGAGAGCAATGGAATACAAGATCAAGGAGTAAACATGAGCGAAGTTCACGGCGGTTATCTGCTGGTCAAGGCCCTCCAGCAGGAGGGAGTCAAGGCCCTGTTCACCCTGTCGGGAGGGCATATCTTACCGATTTATGATGCCTGCCTGGACGCAGGCATCCGGATGATCGACACTCGCCACGAGCAGGCTGCCGGTCACATGGCCGAGGGCTGGTCCATTTTCACGGGTCAGATGGGAGTGATCGTGGTGACCGCGGGCCCCGGGCTCACGGATGCGGTCACGTCCATTGCCAACGCCTACCAGAACAACACGCCCATGCTTGTCCTGGGCGGTCGCAGCGCGCTTTCGGCAAACGACGTCGGCTCCCTTCAGGACATCAACCAGATCAACCTGATGCAGCCCATCACGAAGTGGGCCCGGATCTGTCACCACACCCACCGCATACCGGAATACGTCTCGATGGCGTACAGGCACGCTCTGAGCGGCCGTCCGGGACCGGTGTACCTTGAACTGCCCATGGACATCCTGTACGCGAAAGTCGACGAATCAACCGTCCGATTTCCGACTCACTACCGGAGTCAGGCGAAGCCGTCCGGTGAACCCCGGTTCGTGGAAGAGGCGGCGCGCCTGCTCGCAGAAGCAGAACGGCCCCTGATCCTGGCTGGGACCGGCTGCCTGTGGTCCGAGGCGGGACAAGCTCTGCAAGCTTTTGCGGAACGAACGGGAATCCCGGTCATCACCCGCACCGGCGGCCGCGGCGTGCTGCCGGACTCGCACCCTCTTGCCCTCTCGGGCGCCATGATGGCCGTGGGATTTGTCATGAGCCAGGCCGACACCATCCTCGCGCTGGGAACGCGTTTCAACTTCTTGCTCATGTACGGCCGCATGTTCGAACCGCCCAGCAAGGTGATCCAGGTCGACATCGAGCCCACCGAACTCGGCTTCAATCGGGGGCCTGACGTAGGCATCTTCGGCGACATCCGACTGGTCCTGGAGGATCTTACCCGCCTGATCCCCCAGACGCCGGACAGGCCATGGGGCGCTCAGGCAAAGGCGATGGCAGAGTCGACCTCAAAAGCGATCGAGTCAGGCTACCCTCTGGACAATTACCCAATTCACCCGAGGCGCCTCGCGGAGGAGGTGCGGGATCTGGCCGGAAGCGAGGCGATCTATGTGTGTGACGGAGGCGACAGCATGATCTGGGGCAGCGAAGCTTTCCCTGCGGAGCGGCCAGCCAGCGTGGTGGGCTCGGGCCAGTTCGGGTGCCTTGGCTGGGGGCTGCCCTATGCCCTCGCGGCCAAGCTCGCCCATCCTGAACGCACCGTTGTCCTCTTTTCCGGAGACGGGACCTTCGGCCTGAACGGCATGGAGTTCGATACGGCGGTCCGGCACAAACTGCCTATCCTCTGCGTGGTGTGCAACGATCAGGCATGGGGTATGATCAAGCATGGCCAGGAGTGGATCTTCGGTTGCGACCGCAGCTGCGGCTGCGATCTGGGCCGGGTCCGCTATGACCTCCTGGCCCAGGCCCTGGGCGGGTACGGGGAACTCGTGGAGCGGCCGGAAGAGATCCGGCCGGCCCTGGAGCGGGCCCTGAAGTCCGGAAAGCCGGCCTGCGTCAACGTGTTTACGGATCCGACCTTGGCTCACCCGATCACGAAGCTCGTAAGCGAGGGCGGGATCTTATGATCGCGCCGGGGCCGGCCGCCGGAGCCGGGCACTTTTTTCAAAAAGCGCCTGCGGCCGCCGGATCTGTGAAACGGAATATGACGTGATGAATCTGATCAGCTGAGGAGGAAAAGCCCAATGGCCCAAGACAGGCCAACGGCAATTGAACTGCTCGAGGCAGATCGAGAATTCATTCCTGCTTCTACGTCTTCTGTGGCAACTGCAAACCGTCAGATGTGCATCCCTCCGGATACATTCAAGAGGATGCCGGTGATAAAAGCGGCGTCGGCAGAAGCCAGAAATAGAATCGGTTTGGCAGCATCTTCGGGGGTCATTATCTTGAAACCGCCCCGCTCCAATAACTTGTCCCTCAACTTCTTGGGTATGCCCATTGTCTGGCCGAAAACCGCCTCGCCGGACTCCATTTCCCCGCTCATCCGTGTATGCACCCAGCCTAATGCTACGGCATTGCAGGCGACATCGTATTTCGCCCATTCCCGGGCCATGGTTTTAGTCAGCGCTATGATGCCGGCTTTGGCAGCGTTGTAGTTGAGCTGTCCCGCCGGACCTATCAAAGCATCTACGGAGCTTATATTGATGATCCTTCCCCCGTGTTCCGGTTTCATCATGAATCTGGATGCCGCTCGAATACAGTTGAAGGTCCCCTTCAAGTTGACATCGACACAGGTATCCCATTGCTCATCCGTCATGGTGTCTACCGGAGCACTGCGGGTAATTCCGGCGTTGTTGACCAGGATGTCGAGTCTGCCGAATTTCTCAACGGCGGTATCAATAATCTTCCGTGCCTCTTCGGACTTGGATATATCGGCGACGCACGCCACCGCTTCACCACCTGAGTTCCGAATCTCCTTCACCGCTTCCATGGCCGGAGCCTCGTCGATGTCGTTTACCACAACGGCCGCTCCTTCCCTGGCAAAAAGAGAGGCAACGGCTTTACCTATGCCCCGTCCGGCACCAGTGACAACGGCAATCTTTCCCTCTATTCCAGAAGCATTGGAGTTTCGATAGGTCCGGGGCAAATGACGTTTATGTTTATCCCGTACCTCGCCACTTCTCTTGCCAGCGCTTTCGTGAAGGCTATGACCCCACCCTTGGTTGCTGAATAAACCACTTCCCTTGCCGAACCCACTTTGCCGGAGGCAGAAGCGAAATTGATGATCCTCCCGTAGCGCTGCTCGATCATCGCGGGTAGCACGGCCTTCGTCGGCAAAAAGGTGCCTTTGAGGTTGACCGCCATGAGCAAATCCCACATTTCTTCGTCGCCGTCAACGAACCGCTCGTCTCTGTGTATCGCCGCGCAATTGACCAATATGTCGATCCTGCCCCAGCGTGCCAAAATGGCCTGAACAGCGGCGTTGACTTCTTTGCTCGAACTGACATCCACCCTGACGGCGGTCACATGACTCGTGTCTTTCCCGGACTCTTTCGCCACCATCTTGGCCGCCGCCTCATTCAGGTCAAGGACGGCTACGCCGGCACCCTCTTTAGCAAAGAGCAACGATATGGACCTGCCCATGCCACTGCCGCCGCCAGTGACAACAGCTACTCTGCCGGCAAGTTGACCGGCAGCATTTTCAGAATTCATCGCAAACTTCCCCAACAAACGAGATATGTGTATCTATCCTCAACAAGCTCGCCATGTCGGCCATATGGGAACGCGCCTGAAGCTGGCTCACACGGCACGGCCGAATTCCCTCCCCTCGGCCACGGCGTCCAAAAAGTGCCGCTGTTTCCGTGCGTTGCCGATTAAGTGGACCTCCCTTGTCCCCTCCTGAACGAGTTCGGCCAAGCCGCCCGCCGGCTCGGCAAGGAAATCCGCCGGCTTTCAGCCGGAACCGCCCCCACCAATATTCATTATTCAGGGGTTCAGGTCATCTGATCGCGGTGACCAGGGGAAGATCGGTCAGAGAGACAAATCCCGGGGATGCCGCCACTACCCGAGGGATGCAGTTCACCGCATGGAATCCAGTTAGGGGTCCGACCCAATGCCACCAGTCGCCGGTCAATGTAAGGCCCACCGTGGGACGGCTGTCGATCCAGATGGAATTGGATCCCTCCGGCTCTTTCACCTTGTCGGGACATACCTTGAAGACTTGTTCCAAAGTGATGACGACATCTTCGCCCCGCATGCCATCCATGATGAGCTTTTGGGCACAGATGGTCCCCGGCTTGATTTCACCCAGGGCGACCTGCAGTGTTTCCGTCGCGGTATAATATTCGGATCTCGACTTGATTTCGGTGAGTTCCCAGCCGAGGGCATCGGCGATGCAATAGAAGCTTTCCGCATAGAAGTTGATCAGGGCGTTTTTGATCTTGCTGGTTCCCTGAGCCCCTATCTCTTCGATACTCTGGCCGTAACCCAGGTAATGGAACCAGGCGGCGGTGACCGGCGTATCATCCTCCCATTGCCGGATCAGGACATGGTTCACCCGGGCGACCGTACCGGAAAGGACCAGGGGCAGGAATTCGGGATGGAATCCCGGGGCGGCGCCGGTCCCCAGAAGGGTCACGCCGTTTTCCTTTGCCACCTCGTCGAGCTGCCGGCACATCTCCGGGCAGGTTCGCCAGGGATAGACAAACCCCGACGTGGTAATGACGTTTTTTCGGGCTTTCAAGGCCACGATGATTTCGTCCCTGTTCTTGTCCCAGTTTCCCACCTCCATCATGGACGATGAGGTCATATGGATGACCACATCGGCATCCCTCTGGAGGACCTCCCCGATGTCGTTCGAGGCCAAGATGCCGACCGCTTTGTCGCCGGCCAGTTCTCCAATGTCCCTGCCCGCCTTTTCCGGACGATTGACGATTACCCCCACAACCTCGATACTCTTCTTCCGCAGCATCATCCGCACCGCCGGCGTGCCGCAGAGGCCCATTCCCCACTGAATCACCCTGTATTTTTCTGACATAGAATCCCCTCCTTTATTTTCTGGGGTAACCCCCCCCGTTCTATCGTTGTATGACCGAAGTCTGATCCTTCTTCCGTTAATATGAACCCATTATTTTGTCGCTACGACCTTCAAATGGGGCCTCACCTGTTCCTTTTTCATCATCTTCCGGATTTCTTCCTTCGCCGCCGGGTCTTTCATAAGGGACGTCATCATCTTGTTGAATGCATTTGCTCTCTTGTCTCTCTGGGGGAAGTCGAACATCTTGTTCTTTTTGTAATATCTGTAATCGGCCTGGAAGACAGAACGCGCACTCCAGACCAGGTCCCGGAAGATCTTGTGCCCGCCCACGTATAGGAAGCTCGGCGGTCTGACGTATTTCCGCTCGTCGAACCACATCA
>Ga0315283_10007026_pt1 | contig 10097 bp, 5 predicted proteins | sample YL17G09_0_MG_FD_204541 | JGI IMG/M metagenome (GOLD analysis project Ga0315283, IMG submission 204541) | Sediment microbial communities from Yellowstone Lake, YNP, Wyoming, USA - YL17G09_0 | ecosystem: Environmental > Aquatic > Freshwater > Lake > Sediment | place: USA: Wyoming | collected...
CACTGACCGCTTTTTCTTCTCCTAACCCGGCCCGCCGCGGCGGTTTTATTTCATCATCATTCGTCTTTTAGCCGGACACCGGACACCGTAGCAGCTCTTGACTCCCCCTCTGCCCCCCCCTCCTCCCCCCCCTCCGCATTCTCTTACCTTACCGTTGTGTTGTGCGCGGCGCGCGCAGGGCGCACGCTTCCTTTCTTCCTTTTGAGACCCCACCAAACCACGCGCGCGCTCGCGCGCGCAGCCGCTCGTGCGCTGCGTCCTTTTGGTGCCTCTCGCCTCTCCAACCGCGACCGACACCTCCGGTTGTTGCACAATTCAAATCCCCTTTTTCTTCCTTCCCCTCGTAGCCTGCGTGCGCGGCGCCCGGCGCGTGTGTCCTTATCCCCGCCCCCTCAGTGCCACGACGCCCTCTCCATTTCATTGGAGAGAGGCGCATGTGTGTTTCCGAGGCGTTTGGAGAGCCGAGGCGCCCTTCCTTTTCCTCTTGGTGTGTGAGTGCGGTGAGAGAGAGAGCCCGTCTTGGGGAGAGAGCAAAGCATAGAGAAGCGGTGTGTGTGTGTGTGTGAGAGGAGGGTTTTTTTTTTTCTTGGTCAAGGTTTATCTTCCCTTCACTGTTTGTTTCGCGTTGCGAGACCTCTCCCACACGACACCCCTTCCCGCCGCAACACCTCCGCACTCCTCTCAAATAATCACCATGTTTGTCCTTAATGCCACGCGCGTGGCGGTGCGTTTGGCGTGGGCGGGCGGCGGGCGCGCGCGGAAGAGAAGACGAAGAGAGAAGGCTCTCTCTTCGTCGTGCTTCTAGCCTTTTTTTCCCCCATCATCACGCTAACACGCCGATCTCTCTCCATCACCCCTTCCACAGGCCACCCGCGCCATCGCGCCGCCTGGCTCTAACCGGTGAGTGAACGGCGTGCGCAGGAAAAGGAGAGAGAGTGAGCCGTGCCGACGAGCACGAAAGAGCCGACGCAACTGCAGCAAGAAAAAAAAAAAAACTCTCTTCTCTCACCCCGACTCGTCTCCCCACCCCCTCACTCAGCCGCCCCGCCACCCCTGTCGTGGCCCGCCGCGTCGTCCGTGTCTCTGCCGTGGAGGTGGAGGCGGAGGCGCCCGCGCCCCCGACCCCATCCAACGCGGCCTCGTCGCCTGAGCCCGCGCCCACGGCGGCCGACGCCGGCGCCGGCGCTGACGACAAGAAGGAGCCCCGCACGGTCCGGGCCAAGAAGACGGGCGGCCGCCCGCGCCGCGTCGTCACCCTGAAGTTGGAGGACATCGTGGTCGGGCAGGAACTGCAGGGCACGGTGGTGAGTTCGGATTAGAGAGTCGCCATTCGGAGAGAGAGCTGGCCAGGCGGGCGCGTGGCTAAACCGGGCCCGTCGGTGTTTGGAGAGGAAGGAAAGAGAGAGAGAGGTTTCGGCCGGCTCTCTGCACGCAGGCTACCCACGTATTTGCTTGGGCTGGCATGAGCAGGCAGCCGCCTTGCCATCGACGGGCAGCTTGGGTATCGCAACGGCTGGCAAGCTTGCTCAATCGGCGGCGGCGGCGGAGGGGCTTTCTCACAATTCAAGCGCGAACAGCCCCCAAGCGGCCCAGCCGCCGGCCGGCCCGGGCGTTGCCCCCCCCCTACAGACCCTCCTATCCATCTCTTCCTCCCTCACACACACACGCACCCTCTCTCACCCCAACCCCAACCACAGCGCACGGTCGTCGACTACGGCGCCTTCGTGGACGTCGGCTCTTCCTCCGACGGCCTCGTCCACATCTCGCACGTGTCCGAGTCCTTCGTGTCGGCGGTGGCCGACGTCTTGGCCCCCGGCCAGGCCGTCACCGTCCGCGTCCTCTCCTGCGAGCCCGGCGCGGGGCGGCTGGCCCTATCCATGCTGCCCGAGGGCGCCGCCAATGGCCGCCGCGGGGGTGGCGGCGGCAGGCGCGAACGGGAGGAGGAGGGCGGCGGCGGCGACGCCGGCGGCGACGCCCCGACCCGTGGCAAGGTCGCGACACGCAGCAAGGCGGGCGGCAGCGGCGGCGCCCGCGGCGACTCCCGCCCGCCCATCACCGTCAAAAAGGGTGAGGAATTCTCGGGCACCGTCGTTGGCGAGCCCGCGCCCTACGGTATCCGCGTGGAGCTGGCGGGCCAGGGCGGCGTGTCTGGCGTGCTGTCTGCCGACATGTGCGATGGCCCCCTCCCCGCCGCGGGCGAGGCGGTCACCGTCCGCGTCCTGGCCGTCGACGCCCGCCGCCGCCGCATCGACCTGACCACCCGGTCGGCCGAGGACCTGGCGGCGGAGGCCGAGATCCGGGCCAAGGGCGCGGCGGCGGGGGAGGTGCCCCCGGGGGCGCTCTCGCTGCACGCCGCGCTCGCGCGCGCGGGGGTGACCCCGGCGTCTTTTCCTAGGGCCGCCTCCGAGGCTCCCGCTGCGGCGCCGCCCGCCGCCTCTGCCGCCACCAAGGCGGTGAAGGCGGCGGCGGCCCCGGCGGGGGAGGCACTGGCCGACACTCCCGCCCCGGCGTCCGTGGCCGCGGCGGAGCCCCAAATGAAAGCGGCGGCCGCCACCGAGGCCGCTGCCGCGCCGCCGCCCGCCGCTGCTGCGGCTGGCGGTGCGTCCATCTCAGCCGCGACGGTCAAGGCCCTGCGCGACCAGTCGGGCGCGGGCATGATGGACTGCAAGAAGGCGCTGGCCGAGTCAGGCGGCGACCTGGAGGCCGCTGCGGCGTACCTTCGCAAGAAGGGCCTCGCCTCCGCCGACAAGAAGTCGGGGCGGGTCGCGGCGGAGGGCGAGGTCTCGGCCTACATCCACGCGGGCGCCCGCCTGGGCGTCCTGCTGGAGGTCAACTGCGAGACCGATTTCGTGGCCCGGGGCGACGCCTTCAAGGAGTTGGTCGCCGACCTGGCCATGCAGGTCGCCGCCTGCCCGGACGTGACGGTCGTTTCTGTGGACGACCTGCCGTCGGACTGGGTGGCCAAGGAGACGGCGGCGGAGATGGCGAAGGAAGACATCCTGTCCAAGCCCGAAGCCATTCGGGAGAAGATGGTGGAGGGCCGGGTGGCCAAGCTGAAAAACACGCGCGCCCTGCTGGAGCAGCCGTTCATCAAGGACACCGACAAGACGGTGGGCACGGTCGTCAAGGAGGCCGTCGCCACGCTGGGCGAGAACATCAAGGTCCGCCGCTTCTCCCGCTTCGTGCTGGGCGAGGGCCTGGAGAAGCGGTCGACCGACCTGGCGGCGGAGGTGGCCCAGCAGACGGCGGCCATGCAGGCAGCCGCGGCGGCCAGAGCTGACGAGGCGCCCAAGGAGGAAGAGACCGCGAAAGCGGCCGACTCCGCCAAGCCCGCGGTCGCCGTGTCTGCCGCCACCGTCAAGGCCCTGCGCGACCAGTCGGGCGCGGGCATGATGGACTGCAAAAAGGCGCTGGCCGAGTGCGGCGGAGACCTGGAGGCGGCCGCCCTCTACCTCCGCAAGAAGGGCCTCGCCTCCGCCGACAAAAAGTCGGGGCGGGTCGCGGGCGACGGCGCGGTCGGCGCCTACATCCACGCCGGATCCCGCCTGGGCGTGCTCGTGGAGGTCAACTGCGAGACCGACTTCGTCGCCCGCGGCCCGGCCTTCCAGGAGCTGGTCGCCGACCTGGCCATGCAGGCGGCCGCCTGCCCGGGCGTGACGTGCGTGTCGGTCGATGACGTCGACCCGGCGTTCCTGGCCAAGGAGCGCGAACTGGAAATGCAGCGGGAGGACCTGCAGTCCAAGCCCGAAGCCATCCGGGCCAAGATCGTGGAGGGGCGGGTAGCCAAGCTCGCGACGGAGGCGGCCCTGCTGGAGCAGCCGTTCATCAAGGACACCAACGTCACCGTCGGCGAGCACATCAAAGCCTGCGTCGCGGCCGTGGGCGAAAATATCCGCCTGCGCCGCTTCGACCGGTTTGTGCTGGGGGAGGGCATCGAGAAGAAGGCCAACGACTTTGCGGCGGAGGTCGCGGCCCAGACGGGCGGGGCGCCGTGAGAACGGAGAGAGAGAGAGGATGGTTGATGCATGGAGATTGAGAAAATGATGATGGATGGAGAGAGTGGTGTGTGCCCTTTTTTTTTTCCCGCCCCGCAATTCTTTTGTGTGTGTGGAGAGTGTGTGTGTGTGTGCGGAGAGAGTGTGTGTGTGTGGAGAATGTGGGTGTGCGCGTGTGGATCCCGCCCCCCCCTTGTGGCTGTGGCGGGCGGTGAGGGCGTGGTGTTGAGTTTTTCAACCTCCTTGAACTCTTAATAATCCTCAACGCCCCGACGCCCTGCATATCCTACTTCTAACAAACAGTTTATGTCACTCTTATTGGCAGTTTTGTTCATGCAGCCTCCTCCCCACCACTGGCCTCGGGCTTGCCGTCGTCGGAGCCCCACAGTTTGGCCACCCACCCACGCGCGCGGCGCTGGGCGGACCGGCCGCCACCGCGAGCGCTGTCCACGTCGCCGTCCTCACTGGGGCCCGCTGCCCCAGCAGCGGGGGCGGCAGCAACAGCAGACGCACCAGCGCTCGCAGCTACTGCCGCTCGGGTGGCCGCCCGGCGACTGCTGGCCGCGGCGAGGCCTGCGGCGGTCGCAGCGACGAGGGCGAGGCAGGCCGCCGCCCCCGCCGTCGCCGCAAGCGCCACCACCGCCGGCTTGTGCTGGCCCGCCGCCCGGGCGCTGCTCGACCCGCTGGCCAGCCCCACGGGGCGGCTGCCGCCACCCCGACCGCCCACCCGCCGCGCCGCGCTGCCGCAGGCGACCGTGACGTTGACCAGGGAGACGGCCATGGGCAGGTCGATGTCCGCCCGGTGGCAGGCAATGGTGGCGGCCGTGAGGGAGAGGACCAGGCCCGCCGGGGCCGTGCCGGGCGGGGGCGGGGCGCCCCCCGCTCCGACGACGCCGTCTGCGGACACGTGGACTACGGCGGCCTTGGCCGGGCTGCCCGCCTGGGCGACGACTGCGGCCGCCATGGCGGCCAGGCCTGGCGTGCAGTCCTCGTACTCGATCGCCACGCCCTCAAGAGACAGGGACCCGCCGGGCTCCGCGCCGACCATGCCCGCGGGCAGCAGGGTCCCACGCAGGGAGTCCGGCAGCGGCGCCGCGGACCCGTTGACGCTGCAGGCCGCGGGCGGACCCGGATGCATGAGCGCACAGCCTGGGTTGACGGCCGCCAGGGTGAGGTCGGCCAGCACCACGCTCCCGCCCTGGCCCGCCCGGAGGAAGGGCTGCTTGCACTTGCGGCCCATGTCGGCGGGGTGGGCGTCGCCGGGAGGGACGGGCGCCAGCGGGATGATGACCCGAGTGGACGCGGCGTCGGCGTCGGCGCCCTTTGCCGCCTGGTGGCAGTGCTCCCGCCCCCGCAGAATGATCTCCCGGTCCTGGATCAAGGCTTCCGGCCCGTCCAGCGCGTCCGTGACGGGTTCGGGCAGGGCAAGGGCGTCATTGGACAGGACGATGGTGCGCGACCCCGTCCGCCCCAGCGCGGACGCCAGCTCCGGGCCGGTCCACACCCGGGCAATGACCCGGGAGGCGGCCCTCCTCGCGGCCGCGCCGCCCGCGTCGCCCGCCGCGCCCAGCACGCCCGCCTCCGCCCAGGAACACCAGAGCGTGGTGTCCTTAAGGATGACGACGGCCGCGCCCGGGCGGGCCTGGGCGGCGGCGGCACCGGCTGCCGCCGAGGCGGGCGGCGCCAGTCGGAGAACGTCCACAGGCACGGCCGCCTGGGAGACGGCCACCCCGTGGCCGCCCGCCTCCCCGCCCCGGGCCCCACTGCCCGCGGGCGCGGCGGTGGCGGCCGCGCCCGGGTCCACGCTCTTCAACCAGGCCAGGTTGGCGGCGTCCGTGGGCGCGCACGAGCCGGGCGCCAGGCGGACGTCACAGCCGGTTACGAGCGCGGCCGCGCCGTCTGCCAGGGAGAAGGCGGAGAAGGGGCGCTCGCCGGCCATGTGCGCCTCCACCAGGCGGCTGGCGCCCGCAATGTACAAATTGGACAAGGACACGGTCACGCCCGGCGGCACGTCCACGTGGCGGGACAGGAGGGACGAGGTCTCCAGGGTCGCCCAGGCCACGCCCGCCGCCGAGGTCAGGCTCACGTTGGTGGTCCGGGCCGCGTTGGCGTTGCCCGGGAAGTCGCCGTCGTGCAGGGTGACGACCCCGTCCAGCAGGATGGTAGCACAGCCACTCTCCCCCAGGGCGGCGACCAGCTCAGCGCCGGTGGAGGCCGCGCACCCGCCGGGCTGAGGGGTGGCCAGGGCAGGCGGCGGGAGGAGGGAGAGGGCAGCGGCGGCGGCGAGGAGAAACAAGGACCTTGCCGCCCACTTGTGGCCTGGCCGCCGCGCGCCACGCACCGGCCGCCCATCCGATGGTGTCATCTTGGTGGGCAAATAGACCTTGGTGATTCGCGGGCGGAAACGGGAGCGAGAGGCGCGTGTGTGCACGGCGGCGTCGTATGTGGAATTCACGCGGCGAGCAGAAAAGCGTGAGAAGAAAGACGCGCACAGAAACACGCCCGCACTCCGGCCCTGTGCGTGCGTGTGCGTGTGTGTGTGCCTCAGGACAGGGTGACAGGGCACGCTCCACGGGCGATTGTGTGCGGGTCCCGGGAGGTGTGTGAGCTGTGCTCACTGGGGCGCGAAAAGATTGAGAGTGGAGGCTATCTAGCCAGTCTTTTCTTTTCCGGGTGCGCTTTTCCGCGTGCACACGGGCTGGCCCGGAACCCTGCGTCCGGCCACGCCCCGATTCCAGGGGCACACGCTGGTACTTTCTCTCCCTATCCAGTGCATTCAAAACACACAAAAAAGAGCGCGCGCGGCTGCGTGCGGGAATGATGGCACGCCCTGTTGCCCCGCTGCATGGTTGCCGGCGGCGGCGGCGCGGTGTCACGCCCTTCCTCGCCGCCGTCCTGCTCCTCCTCTTCTCTCCGCGCGCGGCCGCGGATCCAGGTGCATTTTGTGGCGGGCCCGCGTGTTGTGCTACCGGCGGGAGGTGCGCGCGGTGGCCGAGCGCGGGCTGGCCCGCTTTTTTGACCCCACGCAGCCGGCGTTGTTGTAGTAATTCTTTTCTTGTGGTTTGTCGGCCCGCTTCCGGCGCCCCACGCTCCACTGCTTCCTCTGCCTTGGCCGCCAACCCAGGCATGGAGCTTGGAACTTTATGTTCCCGAGGACGCCGATCCAGGGTCTGGGCCCTCATGCCGCCTGCCGCCTGCCGTATAGCCGCGGACAAGCCCCTCCCCCCCGTCCTTTTATTCTCACCCCCCTCTCTCTTCTCAGCCTCTGACCCGGCCGCCACGTTCACCATCCGCGCCGTCCTGATGCTGGACGGCCCGGGCTTGATCCCGTTCTCCGAGGTCTACCGCAGGGTGAGTTATTAATTTTTTTTGTGTGGGGTGCGCGGTGCACGGGAGGAGCAGCTTTCCACAACGCAACTCCCACGGTCCTTTCTTTACTCACGTCCTTTTCACGCACACTCGCACGCGCGCGCAGTCCCTCGTCCTGGCCATCAATGCGTCGGTCGCGACTGTCGGCATGACGGAGATCACCCTGGTCGCGGTAGAGGAGGTCCTGCCCGAAGTAGGGCCGGCCGCGGAGAGACTGTCAACGGTTGCAGGCCGCTCGCCGACGCCGCCGATGCCGCCGATGCCGCCGATGCCGCCGGTGCCGCCGATGCCGCCGGTGCCGCCGGTGCCGCCCCGCCGTGCCCTGGCCCAGGCCGCCGTCGCCGACGCCCCCACTGGCCGGCGGGGCGCGGCCGGCGGGTCCCCGGACGAATTTCCGCACGTGCACGCGTCCCTGGTGTTGGAACCCCCCGCCGCGGCGGCCGGGGCTGTCCAACGCGAGCTGCGGGCGGCCGTCGCGGGCGGCAGCCTGGTGGCCGACTTGCGGGCCCGGGGCGTGCCCGCGACGGGGGCGTCTCTGCTGAAGCTGACGGCCGCCCGTACGTCCCGGGGCACCCACAGCGAGGCGGACGGGGCGGCGGTGGCGGTGGCGGCCGCGGCGGCGGCTGAGGGTGGCGGCGGCGGCGGCGGCGGCGGCGGCGGCGGCGGCGGCGGCAGCGGCGGGGCGACCCCGGCCACCCCCTCCTCCTCCTCCCCTCGCGCCCTGGTTGTCGGCCTGTCGTCCGTCCTGGCCGCCGCCGCCCTCATCGGCCTGGCCGCGGCCAGCTACGTGGGCGTGACCCGGGCCCGCCGGGCGCGGGCGGCGGCGGGCGCGGGCGCGGGCGCGGGCCGGCGCGGCGGGAGGAAGGCTGGCAAGTGGGATGAAGAGGACGCCACCCCCTCGAAGAAGCAACAGCACGCGGCCGCCAGCCCGTGGGCAGCCTCGCCCTTTGCGCCGTCCGTCCGCCCGGCCGCTGTCGGCCTGAGTGGCGCTGGCGGCGGTGCCGTCAAGGCGCCCGCCTCCCCGGCGCCCGCCGTGCCCACCTGTCCGGGGTGCGACTGTGCTGCCATCGGCAGTGACGACGCGTCTGGGTCGGGGTCCGCCCCATCCGCGCCCACCTCCTTCACGTTCGCGCCGCCCACGCCCGCGCCGCCCGGCGAGGACGTCCCCTTCTCCGAGCTCACTCTCGTCCGCCCCGTCGGCGAGGGCGCGTTTGGGCGGGTCTTCCTCGCCCTGTGGCGGGAGACGGCGGTCGCCGCCAAACTGCTCGCGCCCCGCCCTGTTGAGGAATGGGGGGAGCGGGCCGCGGGCGTCGCCTGTGGGCCCGGGCAGCCCGGGGACGGTGGTGCGTCCGCGGACGCGTCGCCCGTCGGCGGGTCCCTCAGCCGGCGCGCCCCGCCCCCGCCGTCGGGGTTGGACGCCACGGCGGACTCGGCGGCCGCCGCGGCCGCCGCGACGGCCTTGCTGGCCGCCGTCCGCCGGGAGGCCGCGCTCATGGCCCGCCTGCGCCACCCGCACGTCGTCCAGTACCTGGGCACCGTCTCCCTGCCGCCCGCCGTGCTGTCGGAGTACTGCCCCAACGGGTCCGTCGCGGACGTGCTGGCCCGGGCGGGCGCCGCGCCGGACGCGGCCGCGGCGGCGGCCCTCCTGCCCTGGGCCCGCCGGCTCAGCTTTGCGCTCGGCGCGGCCAAGGGCATGCTGTACCTGCACGCCCAGGCGCCGCCCCTGCTGCACCGGGACCTGAAGCCCGCCAACCTGCTGGTTGACGCCAGCTGGCGGGCCAAGGTCGCGGACTTCAACCTGGCCCGGGCCGCGGACGGCGGCGGCGGCGGCGGCGGGCCCGCCGCCGCCGCGGGCCCGCCGCTGCCAGGCTCAGCCTCCCCGGGCGGCGGCGCGGCCGCCCGGTCCTCCCTGGCCGCGGCCGCCAACCCGCGCTGGGTCGCGCCGGAGGTCCTGGCCGGCGGCCCCGCCTCGCCGGCCGCGGACGTCTTCTCCTACGGCGTCGTCCTGTGGGAGCTGCTGACGTGGCGCCTGCCCTGGGCAGACCTGGGGCCGTGGCAGGTCGTCCTCGCGGTCGTGGAGCGGCGGGCCCGCCCGCCGCTGCCCGGGCTGATGCAGGAGGGCGGGGGCGGGGGCGGGGCGGGCGGGCCGCCGCCCCCCCCGCCTCCCTCGCCCTCGCCCACCCTCCCGGACGCCGCCCTCCCGCCCGGCGGCCTGCCCGCGGCCGCGGCGGCCTACGGCGCCCTCATCCGGGCGTGCTGGGCGGACGACCCGGCCGACCGCCCGGGCTTCGGGGCGGTCATCGCGGCCCTGCGCCCGGTCCTGGCCGCCCAGGCGGCCGCGGACGGGCGCCGGCGCGGGGGCGGGGGCGGGGGCGGGGGCGGCGGCGCCCGCGCGGCGGGCGCGGCGTGATTCGAGAACGACGTCCCCCCCCCCCCCGAAAAATGAGGGGGGAGGCGGGCGCCTCGTGTGTGTCCCTTTGGGGACCCCCCCACGGGGGGGCGCCCTCTCCCCCCCCCCCTGCCCCCCCCCCACACACCGCGTGTGTGCGTGTGCGTGTGCGTGTGCTTTACTAATTCTTTTTGCTCCCTGCATGCTTGGTTCGGGCGTGGTGCGCGCCCCCGTGCGCGCCCCGCCCCGCGAGACCATAGGGCCTCCGGGTGGGGGGGGGGGGGGGGGGGGGGGGGGGGGGGGGGCGGGGGGGGGGGGGGGGGGGGGGGGGGGGGGGGGGGGGT
>Ga0315283_10007028_pt1 | contig 10097 bp, 10 predicted proteins | sample YL17G09_0_MG_FD_204541 | JGI IMG/M metagenome (GOLD analysis project Ga0315283, IMG submission 204541) | Sediment microbial communities from Yellowstone Lake, YNP, Wyoming, USA - YL17G09_0 | ecosystem: Environmental > Aquatic > Freshwater > Lake > Sediment | place: USA: Wyoming | collected...
TGCACCTTCCAGTCCAGCACGCCGGTCCGGTCTGCCCACTGTTGGTAATCGCGAGCCATGCGACCCACGAGTCGCCGATTGCGCGGCGCCAGGTTTCGCAGTTCCGTGCGGTCCCGCTCCGCTGATTTTCATTCGACCCATGAACGCACTTGATCTGTAAGCTTCGCTGAACCATTCCATTCCGTGCGTCTGGTACACGCGTGCAGCCGAAAAGCCTTATGAATCAACGGTAGTGGGCTCACTCTTAATCAGTAGGTCGTAGGTTCGAATCCTACACGGCCCACCACTTTCAATGACCTGCGCGCGGGTACCCCGGATCCGCTGGTACACGCCCTGCGTCTTCCTTGCGCCTACCCATCGACAGGCCCTGAAAACCGAGGCGTTTTCGTTTATTTGCTGTCAGTAAGTCGTGAATGCGGGTTCTGCGGTGCAGAGCCAGGTCGCGGACGTGTAGCCGGATCGCAGTCCGCGATTACTACCAATCCATGAACGTGAACGGCGGTCAGGTTGCGTCGTCTGCACGTCGGCCTGCCGGTCGTATGCCGCCGGTGCGTTCCGGTCGGTCCTACGTATACTCGCTAACAACCAGTCGCCATCCGGAGCAAGGGTGCCTGCGATGCCGGGACCGCTGAATAAACCGCTTTCCCTGACCGGAACGTGTCTCTTCGCGTTGCTCAGCATCGGACGCTGCCTGGCCGCGGATTCCAGCTTCGGCGGTTCCCTGGTCGCCACGACCGACTACGTCCATCGCGGGCTGTCGCAGACAGGAGGGCAGGCCGCGCTGCAGGGCGACCTCCATTACCGGGCCGAGGCGGGGTGGTTCGCCGGTATCTGGGCGTCCAGCCTCGCGTCCGACGACAAGTACCTCGGTAGCGTAGAGATGAACGGGTACGCCGGATGGGGCTGGGCACCGTCGCCGGATTGGAGCACGCGAATCAGTTACGTGCGTTATGCCTATCCGGACTCGACGGCGAGCGCGAATTACGATTACGGTGAATTGACCGGCACGGTGACCTACCAGGACAGAGTGTTCGCGACGATCGGCTGGTCGCCAGACGTCGTCCGCGCAACCCGCTACGGTCTCGGACGGCGGGGCAACGGGTACTCGTACGAACTCTCGGCGCGCCAGCCAATATGGCGCTGGTTTGCGGTGGCCGCAGGCGTTGGCTACTACGACCTGACTGACGTCATCGATGACAGCTATTCCGCATGGAATGCCGCGTTCACTGCGTCATTTGGCAGCGTCGAGATCGACCTGGCCCGATTCGATACTGACGCCACGGCCCGCGACCTGTTTGGTCCAGACAGGGCAGGTGACCGTTGGGCGTTGACGGCGATCTGGCGCTTCTAGCGCGGATTTCGCGTTCGACCGTTGAACCTCTGGGCTCCAGAGGGGTACATACGATCGACGGAATGCGTCCGATCGCCCCGTCTGCTGGAGGGCTGACTTTGGAACTCGCGGACCGACGCGCGGAGACCGCTGCGGCGAAAGAGCAGAGCAACGAGCACGAGCTCGGATTGCTGCGCCGCACGACTGCACGCGACCGCGACGCATTTCAGGAACTGTACCGCATTTACCACCGCCGGCTCGCCCGGTTCCTCACCCGCATGACGCGCCACTACGAGGTGGCGGAAGAGATCATCAACGACACGATGTGGGTGGTGTGGGAGAGAGCCGCGGACTTCCGTGGCTCGTCGCAAGTGTCCACCTGGATCATGGGGATCGCCTACCGTCGTGCACTCAAGACGCTGCGCCGAGCCAGCCTGCAGATCCAGACGTCCGACGTGGAAGCGGTCGAGGAGCCCGGCGACGCATGGGCCGCAGTGAATGACCAGGACCTTCGCGACCTCGTCGGCCGCGCGCTTGCGCAGTTGCCGATCGAGCAGCGACTCGTCGTCGAATTCACGTACTACCTTGGCCACAGTTGCGCCGACATCGCGGAGATCATGGATTGCCCGGTGAATACGGTGAAAACCCGCATGTTCCATGCACGCCGTAAGCTGCGCCTGATGATGCCGGAGTTGTCCGGCTTTGCGGAGGACTGATGACGTCGATCATCGACCTGGAAGCATGCGACAGCGAAGCCGCGCGGCTGCTGCCCTGGTTCGCCACCGGTCGCATCGACGCCGAGGATGCGGCGCGCGTCGAAGCGCACGTGGCCACTTGTCCAGTCTGTCGTGCCGACCTGGCGACCCAGCGAACGTTACACGGTCTCATGCAATCAGAGGAAAAGGTCGAGCACGCTCCGCAGCCTTCGTTGCAGAAGCTGATGTCGCGCATCAACGAACTTGACCGTGAGATCCCCATGGCTTCAGCGTCTGCCGCTGAAGCAGCCATTGCTTTGCCCAGGCCGACACCTGCCCGCACGGGTATGCCACGCTGGCTCGCTGCGGCGGTCGTGGTGCAGGCCGTCGGACTTGGACTGCTCGGCACTTTACTTTGGCAACATGCCGGAGGGCGCCATGCCGCCGCCGAGTACGTGACCCTCAGTACGGTCGAGGTGGGCCAGGAAACGGCGCCGAGGGTACGGGTGGTTTTCGTCGCCGACATGACGCTCGGCGGCATGGCCGCTTTGCTCGGTGCGCTACACTCTGACATCGTCGGGGGGCCAACAGAGGCCGGTGCATATACGCTGGCGCTGCGACCAGAGACAAACAAGCCGGTCTCGGTCAATGCCAGTCTTGCCCGTTTGCGAGCCGATCCGCGCGTCTTGTTCGCCGAACCGGTCGTCACCGACGCCGCTCCGCCGCGATGAAGCGTCTTTCGGTTGCTCTGTTCCTGATGGCGCTGGGCCTGGCGGCCTGCGTGACCCCGGGACGGCCACCGGCGAGCACTGTCCTGCCCGCGGCGGCACGACAGTCGCCCGAACGCTACCTCGTCGTCACCGTGCGCAACGACGCCACGAGCGGTGGCCAACGCGCGGCCGGCACCGCACGTGGCTATGACAGCGTGTCGCCGTATGCGGCGACAAGCTCAGCGCGCGCGCTGGCCGAAGTCATTGCGACCGACTACGGGCTGCAGCAGGCTGCGAGCTGGCCGATCGCGCTGCTCGGTGTGCACTGCATCGTGTACCAGGTGTCCGCGGCCGATGATCCGGCTGTATTGATGCAGCGTATGACACGCGATCGCCGGGTCGAATCCGTTCAACCGCTTGCGACGTTCGCCACGCAATCCGCGGCCTACAACGATCCTTACGCCGGCCTGCAGAAGAGCCTTGCGCAAATGGGCGTCGCCCAGGCACAGCAGTGGTCGCGGGGCGATGCCGTGCGCCTGGCGGTCATCGACACCGGCATCGACTCGCGTCATCCTGACCTGCGCGGCCGCATCGCCGAGGAGCGCAATTTCGTCGATGCGGATGCATCCGCGTTTCATGCAGACCGCCATGGAACGGCGGTGGCTGGCGTGATCGCGGCGGTCGCCAATAACCACATCGGTATCGCCGGCATCGCGCCCGGCGTGCAATTGCTGGCGTACAAGGCCTGCTGGAAAGATGCCTCGGACAATCGTCCGGCGGTCTGCAACACGTTTACGCTGGCCCAGGCACTTGCAGCAGCCATCGACGCGCGTGCGAACATCGTCAACCTCAGCCTGGCCGGGCCGGCCGACGCGTTGCTCGAGCGCATCGTCGAGCATGGGCTGCGGCGCGGCATTATCTTCATCGGCGCTGTCCCGCCGAGCGGCGCCAATTCCGGATTCCCGGGTGACGTCCACGGCGTACTGACCGTCAGTGCGCCGGGCCATCATGAGGGGGCGCCGGCTGCGTTGACCGCGCCCGGCAACAACGTGTTGACGCTCGTGCCGGGCGCCCACTACGATTTTGCCTCCGGCAGTTCATTCGCCGCGGCGCAGGTTTCTGCCGTCGCGGCGTTGCTGGTTGCACGTGACCGCAAGTTGGACGGCGCCGCGGTACTGCGCTTGTTAACTCGCACGGCTCAAGACGTCGCGACACCCGACGGAAGCTACGCCCTGGTCAATGCCTGCGCCGCAGTGGTCGCCCTGCAGAAGCAGGGGTCGTGCGTGGCCGAGCCGGTGCCAGAACCTTCGGACGAGCCGGACCGACTGCAGCGTGCGGCGCGCACCGTAGAATGAGACCGGTGCCCGCGGCTAGAAAAATCCGTGAAACTCCGCGAACAGCAGATTCCGGTTGTCGAGATCATTCTGCGGAATGCCGTCGTACGTGCGCCATCCGGCGCGTAGTTGCAGGAACGGCAGCGGCGTGTATTCGTAGACGACGCTCCAGCGCGTCTTCTGGTCTTCATTGACGTGCTTGTCTGGATCGAAATATTCGCCGGTCAGTTTCAGGTTGTGTCCCCTGCGGATCGCCCAGTTCGCTTCGGCGAGGCCCGCAAGCAGTGTCCGTGTGCCCTCGGGGTATCCCTCATCGCGGATGCAGTCGGCCTCGGCCAGCCAGGCGATCGGGCCGGTGCGCAGTCCGCCGAACACGCCAGTCATGCCGCGATTGCCTGCGTCCGATTGCGTGTACGAGGCCGCGACGCCGAGGCGTCCCCGCGGTTGCACCCACGCGACCTGTCCCGTGAACGAATTGCCGGAGCCGAGGCCGGTGTTCGCGGCACCGTTGGTGTAATCGAACTGCATTGACCACGACGGAGTTTCCAGGCCGAGCTCCATGCCTTCGTCCGGCGTCAACATATTAATGCCGGTGACCTGACGGACGAACGCCGTGTTGTCCTGCAGGCGCCAGCCGAAGGGCAGGTAGAAGCGACCGCCTTTCAGGTACCAGCCGCGGTCGGGGTCCGAGTAGCGCACATAAGCTTCGCGCGTCTCTGCATTGCCGGGCGCCACGGCTTCGTCGACGAGCAGGGAGAGCCGCCCCGGAATCACGTCCATGCTCGCATAGATGCGCGCCTGCTCGAGCTCCCAGCCTTGCTGCCTGTCCTGGTTCGGGATGTCCGTAGTGCTCCAGGCGCCACGAAGGTCGCCGCCGAGGCGCAGGAAATCGCCGATCCGGCCAGTCCACACCGGGACGTTCGACGGCAGCAACGACGCAGGCATCACATTCGTTGCGAAAATGATGCCGAAGTCGTTGCGCAATCCGCCACCGGTCGGATTGACGTGGCACGACGAGCACTTGTAGCCCTGTTGGACGGCGAGGTACGGCTCACTCCGCGCCGCATGCGGGAGACCGGCGACGAGCAGGACTCCCAGCAACGTGCCGTAGCCAGCGGTTGTGACTCTCATGGCTGCGTTCCTATCTGGAAGGTCATCAGGGTCGAGTCGCCTGACGAGCCGGACAGCAATGCGGCACCGGACAGGTCGGTGATGGCGCCGTCCCGCACTTGCAGCGCGTAGCGGCCGGATTGGAGTGGAACGAGTGGTGTAACGACCAGAGCCGACGGATTCGCGTCGATGACCGCGACGGTCGCGTCCACGGCGCGTGCCTGACCACCCGGACTGACCGGTAGCGCAACCAGCTCCACGGTAGAACCGTCGATTCGCGTGCGATCGAGTTCATGCGTGAAGCCGAGGATCAAGTTCGCGGGTGCTTCGGCGAGTACGTCCCCAGGGCCCGGGCTCATCGCCGTGAGCGTGAAGCCGACCTTGTCGGTCGCGGTCGGCGAGCGCAGCGCGCCGTCCGTGATCCACTGGCGAATCATGTCGATCGTCGCCTGGTCGAGGTATGGGCCGCCAAACGGCATGCGTGCACCCACGGCCGCGTGCCCTTCGATCTTCTGGATCAGGTAGCTGTGATCGGGATCGCCGGGCTTTACGCGCAGCAGCGATGACACTTCGTTGCTGCGGACGCCAACCAGCAGGTCGTAACTGTTGGTCGAGTCGAGCCGCAGCCCCTGTGGGGCATTCGCGCCCGCGTGGCAAACGGTGCAAATCGGTGTGAAAACGTGGTTCTGGATCGACGTGAAATCCGCGGTCAACGGCCCGCTGCCACCGGAGCTCTCGCCGATCGGGCGGCCGTTGTTATCGAGGCCCTGTCCGTTGCCCGCACAGCCGACGAGGGCCAGCGTCGAGACGATCATCGACACACGAAGGGTTCGTCGTGAGTGCATGACGCGTGGTCCGCTGTGAGTGGCGACATGCGTAAGTGCCTCGTGCGCGTCAGTCGGTTCATTCGCGATGCGCCAGCAGGTGATTGAACCGGAACGTCGCCAGCAGGCACTCACAACTGCGCAATCACACATGTGCAGTTCTCAGTCGCGAATGAAGGAGGAGATTCGACATGAAAGGAATCGATCGATTTTCAATGCGCATTGGCGCGCTCTGCCGCGTCGCTATCTTGATTGCGCCGTTCGCGCTCACGGCCTGTGGCGGCGGGTCTGGCGGCGGTGGAGGCATGAACCAGAAGCCCACGGTGAGCCTCACCGCGTCGCCTGCGTCGATTACGCTCGGTCAGTCGAGCGCTCTCAGCTGGACTGCGAGTGCCGGTACGACATGCACGGCCAGCAGCAGCTGGAGCGGTGCCAAGGGCGCCTCCGGCAGCGAAAGCGTGACGCCAACGGCCGCGGGCAGTGCCACCTACACACTCACATGTACTGGCGGCACGTACGGCGGCAGTGCGTCCGCCTCGACGACGGTGACGATCAACCCGCCGAGCGGATTCGCCAAGACGACGCTCGTGACCGACGCGGTCGGCACCACCGCCGTCTCAACCGACCCGAACCTCGTCAATCCATGGGGTATCGCATTTGGCCCAACGTCGCCGGCGTGGGTGGCAAACAATCACACGGCCTCGTCGACGGTCTACGACGGCAACGGCAAGCTGCAGCCGCATGCGGCGCCGCTGGTTGTGCACTTTCCACTGAGCGCGGGTGGCGTCGATTTCGATCCCACCGGGATCGTGTTCAATGGCAGTGCGGATTTCATCGTGACGACGGGTGGTAAGACCGGTCCCGCGCGATTCATCTTCGACGGCGAGGGCGGCATGATCGGAGGTTGGTCGCCGTCGGTCGACCCCGGGAACGCGATCGTCATGTACGCCGATACGGGCGGCGCCATCTACAAGGGCCTCGCGATCGGCAGCAACGGCACGACGAGCTTGCTTTACGCCGCCGACTTCCATAACAACAAGATCGACGTGTTCAACTCCAGCTTCCAGAAGCAGACTCCGACGGCGACGAGCTTTGCGTTCACCGATCCGACACTGCCCGCGGGCTATGCACCATTCGGCATCCAGGCGATCGCCAACGGCACCGGCGGTGCGACGCAGGTCTACGTCGCTTACGCGAAGCAGTCGCCCCCAGACAATGCCGACGAAGTCGGTGGGGCAGGCCTCGGGCTGATCAACGTGTTCGACGCGAACGGTGCGCTCGTGAAGCACCTGGTCGTGGAAGGCGGCAAGCTGAATGCACCGTGGGGTATGGCGCTTGCGCCCGCCAGTGTCGGCACGCTGAGCAACGCGCTGCTGGTCGGCAACTTCGGCGATGGCAAGATCAACGGTTACGACCCGGCGAGTGGCGCTTACATCGGTAGCGTCGTGGATTCAGCCGGACAACCATTCAGCGTGCCGGGCCTCTGGGGTATCGCGTTCGGCAATGGCGTGGACAACCAGCCGACCAACACGCTGTTCTATGCGGCTGGGACAAACGACGAGGTGAACGGGGAACTCGGCCGCGTCGATCTTGGCGCGGCACCGGCGTTGAACACGCCGCCGAGCGTGGCAATCACGGCCCCAACCGGGACGGTGAAGGGCACGACGGCATTGACGGCCACCGCGACGGCTACCGTGAATGTCGCCAAGGTTGAGTTCTTCCTGAATGGCACCACGTCGCTGGGCTCGACAACCACCGCACCGTTCTCTGTGTCCTGGGATTCGACCACCGTCGCCGACGGCACCGCCAACCTCACGGCCACCGCAACCGATGTCGATGGCAACGTCGGCACGTCACCGGTGGTATCAGTGACCGTGGCGAACGTGATTGCGGCGACAACCCTGACCGAACTTCAGACACTCGTGTTTACGCCGAAGTGCTCGAGCTGCCACGACGGTAGCAACGCACCGGGTGGATTGCTGCCCGGTTCGCAAGACTTGCGGTCGGGTCACACCTACGCCAGTCTCGTCGGCGTGGCGAGTCTTGAGCTACCGGCGCTGATGCGTGTGAAACCAGGCGATGCAGCCAACAGTTATCTGGTCCAGAAACTCGAGGGTGCCGCGGGCATTTCCGGCTCCCGGATGCCGCTCGGCGGTCCGTTCCTCGACCAGGCGACCATCGACAAGGTCAAGTCGTGGATCAACAGCGGGGCGCCGAACAACTGATGCCCCGATGAGGCAGGGTGCGCAGCCAATCCTACTGGCTGCGCATCTTGCCGCTCCCTTCCGCTGATCACGCACGGTACCGATACGCTCGAGGCGACCAGCTATTTTCTGAGCCTCGTCACGCCTGGCAACAAGCCAGTTGTGATGGTCGGCTCGATGCGCCCGGCAACGGCTATCAGCGCCGACGGCCCCGGTAACATCTATAACGGTGTGGCCGTCGCTGCGGATCCCGGCGCCATCGGGCGCGGCACTCTGGTGTGCCTGAATGACGAGACTTACTCCGCTAGCGATGCGGTCAAGAACGGCACGAGCAACCCCAGTGCATTTAGCAGCATGGCGCGCGGGCTCGCAGGCGCGACGACCGACTCGCTGCTGCGGCGCTGGGCCGTAATATCCGCGTGCAATTTGCGGCCCACGCTTCGCTTTTCGAACACGTAAATTCTGTCTCGCCGAAATCGGCATTGGCAGTAGTTTTCGCATCGCTAGAGGTTTTGGTACACGGATATCTGTAAGCCCTGCTACACGGATCTGTACGGGAATGTTGGTATGCGCGTGCGGCCGAAAAGCCTTATGAATCAACGCTCCTAGGCTCACTCTTAATCAGTAGGTCGTAGGTTCGAATCCTACACGGCCCACCACTTTTCAAATGCTTACGTGCGTTTACCCCGTTCTGGCTGGTACACGCAGTGCGCTTTTCATGTCCCCACCGATCGACAGAGTCTGAAAAACAAGGCTTTTTTCGTAAGTCTCCGTCAGCAGGTCCTGGGCGCGGGTTTTCGCTGTGCAGAGGGCGGTAGCCAAGCGCCTCGAAGGTCGATGTCGCTTGCAGGGGTGTATCTATAATGATACAGTCCTTGGCGTGACATTGCCCACGTTAGCGGTCCGGTTTTTCCGCAGCTCGCATGGCAATGAACCGGTTCGTGACTGGCTGCGATCGCTCTCCGCGGTAGACCGCAAACTGGTCGGCGAAGAGATCCGCACCGTTCAACTCGGCTGGCCGATCGGAATGCCGATCGTTCGCAAGCTCGAAACAGATCTGTGGGAAATCCGAGTACGCGTGAAGGACGGCATAGCACGGGTGCTGTTCACGATCGAGGCGCAGGAGGCGATCCTGTTGCATGGCTTCATCAAGAAGTCGCAGAAGATTCCTGCGGATGAGCTTCACACGGCGCAAGTGCGCCTGAAGCAACTGCGTGGCGCAAGGCGCCGCTGAGTCGAAACGACGGACGAGGTAATAGTCATGGCACGCAAGAAGCACAATCCGCACATTGGCAGTGATTTCGAGGACTTCCTCGCCGAGGAGGGACAGCTCGAGGGTGCGACTGCTGTCGCCATCAAGCGCGTGCTCGCGTGGCAGATCGCCCAGGCGATGAAGGATGAAAAAGTCTCCCAGGCAGAGCTGGCGCGCCGCATGAAGACGAGCCGGGCAGTGATTCACCGGTTGCTCGATGCCGACGATCCATCCGTGACTTTGTCGACGATCAGTCGCGCGGCGGCGGCGCTGGGACGCAATGTGCGCGTACAGTTTGCGGCCTAGACCGCGCTTATCGACGGCGTGATTTCTGCCTCGCCGATATAGGCATTGGCAGTGGCTTTCGAATCGCTAAGGGCTTTGGTACACGCGGTAGCTATAAGCCCCGCTAAACAGATCCAAGCCGGAATACTGGTACACGCCACCAGCGAAAAAGCCTTGGAAATCAAGGAAGCTGGGCTCCCTCTTAATCAGCAGGTCGTAGGTTCGAATCCTACACTGCCCACCATCTCATCGATTTCGCGCGAGTACCAGACGGAACTGGTACGTGGGCTATTGCGCCCGCCAGATTCAATCAATTCAGTGCCTCGGCACGCTCCAGATTCAGCAAACGAGGG
>Ga0315283_10007031_pt1 | contig 10095 bp, 7 predicted proteins | sample YL17G09_0_MG_FD_204541 | JGI IMG/M metagenome (GOLD analysis project Ga0315283, IMG submission 204541) | Sediment microbial communities from Yellowstone Lake, YNP, Wyoming, USA - YL17G09_0 | ecosystem: Environmental > Aquatic > Freshwater > Lake > Sediment | place: USA: Wyoming | collected...
TGGTGTTCTGCGCCTCGTCGAGGATAACGAGCGAGTTGTGCAGCGTGCGGCCGCGCATGAACGCCAGCGGCGCGATCTCGATCACGCCGAGCTCGATGTAGCGGCGCATCTTGTCGTACGACATCATGTCCGAGAGCGCGTCGTACATCGGGCGCAGGTAGGGATCCACCTTCTCCTGCATGTCGCCGGGGAGGAAACCGAGGTTCTCCCCCGCCTCGACCGCCGGGCGCACCAGCACGATGCGGTCCACGGTCTTGCGGCGCAGCGCGTTCACAGCCGCCGCCACCGCCAGGTAGGTCTTGCCGGTGCCCGCGGGACCAATGCCGAAGACGACGTCGAACTCCTCGAGCGCCTTCATGTACTCGGCCTGCGTGGGCGTGCGCGGGCGCACCGCGCGCCGGTCGAACGAGTAGCCCGGCGCGCCTTCGTAGGCCTCGGCGAGCCGGGCGCCCTTGCCATCCTTGCTACTGGAGCCGAGCGCCGTCGCGACGTCGGCCTCCTCGACCACCTTGCCGCGCTCAGCCAGATTCACGAGCTGCTGCAGCGCGTCCGCGGCCGCGGTCACCGCCGCGTCCTCGCCAGAAACAGTGATCGTGCCGTCGCGTAGCGTGAGGCGCACCGGCAGGACGCGCTCGATGTGCCGCACGTTGGCGTCGTTCTGCCCCAGCAGGGTGATGGCGTCGAGGTGTTCGATGGGGAACTTGCGGACGATCACGATGGAAACCTCCGGGGCGACCGCGCGGAACGGGGGGCGGTCACAGGGACCGCAGCCGGCATCTGTGCTGCCGGGAGAGACACCAAACTCCTGACCATGGAGGCCCGGGGGCAGGGCGGGACAAGAGCGCAAATGGCGGTCTGGCGGACAAAGTCGTTCGTGGTCAACCTGTTATGGTCCAGTGACTTGACTTACCTCTGCAGAGAACTGCAGCCTCGTGCCCCGGCGGCCCGCTCCGAGTGACGAATCGACCGTAGCATGGGGGTCCGGGAGCGTCAATCCTGATGATTTCGGCCTTTCGGCGCTTCCCCACAGGGGTATCGGCAGGTCCGAGGCCGTGGCTTGAGGGCCCGAGCGCTGGCTTGCCGCAGCCCCCTGGGTTCCGGTGCCCGAGCTCGCTTTCCCGGCAGGCATGGAGGCTGGTGGCCGGCTCAATCACGGTGCGGACTTCGGCGGCGCGCTAGGGGCAGGGACAGCCCGGTGCCGGAGGCAGAAGCCGCGGGCCATCTGCGCCACGGGGTCGTCCGGAAGCGCGAGAAGCGTGGCTTCCGCGAACCACTCGGCTTCGTCGAGCCGACCAAGATCCACGAGATTCACAACCATGGCCTCGACGAACGGGCGCAACCGCTCATCGTAGACCCCGGCAAGACTGCCTACCCAGGGGGCGGGCTGCCCGGGGGCAGACCATGGCGCGCCGCCCTCCCACCGGGACCCCAGCACCCCGGTTGCGCGCCGACGGTACTCGGCCGGCACACCAGCCACCCACCAGAGCGGATCCCGTGGACCCGAAGCCGCGAGCGCCGCATGCGCCCGTGGCCCCAGGCGGTAGACGACGATCTCGGGCCCGCCGAGTTGATCGTGCGGTGTGATGCGCGCCACCACGGTCGCCGTCGAATCGAGCACCCGGTAGAAGCGGCAGACGGCCGCATGGCGCACCGAGTCGGCCGTGAAACGCCCGCGCACGGAACTGCTCGTCACGACGACGTCCACCCCCCCGAAGAGCGACCCGTGGTATGCGACCCCGTTGAGATCGACCGCGGCAGGGAATACTTCCACGTCCACCGCGCCCCTGCCCGGCGGCAGCACGCGGCTCGACACGCGCCCTGCGACAAAGAGCGGCAGCGGGACGGCGTGGAACCAGGGCCGCTTCAGATAGCGCCGCTGCGCCTCGGGACCCGCCGCAGTGAAGATCGGGCTCGTCTGTACCAGCACACGCGCGCTGACCGAGGGGAGCCCCGGGCCCCAGGCCTCCTCGACCACCAGGTCGCGAACCGTGAGGTGGGCCTCCAGCCAGCGTCGCGCCTCGACTTGGGTGAGACGCCCCCCACGCGCGGCCGCTCGCGTGCCCGAGACGAACGGTGGGATGAGCAACCCCGCCAGCAACAAGGCCGTGAGGGCCACGCGCCACCGCTGAGCGGCTCTCGAAGCCAGCTCGAGCGCGGCCGACGCAGCCAACGCCGCCGCAACCGGGATCACGGGCACCAGGTAACGCTCGGCCCCGAAACGCGCGCCCGCGATCGGCCCGAGGAAGACCACCAGGTAGAGCCACACAGCCACGGCGATCGTCCGCGTGGCTCTCGGAATCATCAGAGCAACCGACGCTCCGAGAAGCCCCAAACCCGCGGGACCCAGATCGCGCAGCAGGTTGCGGATGTGGAACGGAAGCCCGACGCCCGTCGCCTGGCCGAAGTGCCCGCTCGCCACGTGCAGGCTCTCGTAATCAAAGTCGCGCCGGAAAGCTGTGAAGTCCAGGAGCGCGTATGGCGTCGTGACCAGGAACACGCCGAGCGCCCCCACCGCGCACCACGGCCAGAGCGCGAGACCGCGACCCCGATCGCGCGACCACAGGATCCATGCGAGCGGAACGAGGACCAGCGCTGCCGGGTACTTGGCCCCCGTCGCGAGTCCGATGAGCACAACCACGGCGACGAGCCGCCGGGTGCCGCCGTGCTCGCGCCATGCCAGCATGCGCTCGAGCGCCCCCAGGGCGAGTGCTCCCATCACCGTGTCGGTGCTGATCGAGCGCGCGGTGGTGAGAAGTGTGACCGAGAGCGCCGCCAGGAGCGCCGCCGGCACACCCGCTCCACGGCGCAGGCGCTCGGCCACGAGCCCGGTGAGCCCGACCGCCAGCGCGTCGAAGGCCACATGCGCGATCCGGGCCGGGATCACCAGGCCGGAAGGCTCCGAGAGATAGAACAGGAACCAGTCGGCCGGCGTGCGGGCGAGACCGGCCGCGTGGGCCACGATCCAGCCCGACTTCTGGAGGAAGAAGTGCAGGTAGAGGGTGAGCGACGGGTAGTTGAAGAAGTGTGGGTTCCAGTCGGTCGGGTCTCCCTTCCACGACCACAGGCCGAGGGCGGACCTGAAGGGGATGGCTTCTTCGAGGAAGCCGGGCAGATCGGCGGCAATGTGCCAGAGGCGCAGGGCCGTGGCAGCGAGTACGACCAGCAGGAGACCGACCCGGAGGCTTCTCGCATTCATCTCTCGCCACTCCTCTCACCCGTCCGCCCACCGACTCCGCGCATCCCGCTCAGGGAGCGGGCGCCTCGTACACCGTCTCGCCCGCCACCACCGTGCGCAGCACGCGCGTCTGCGGGAGGTCGGCAGGCGCGCCGAGGATGGGATCGTGGTCCACGACGATGAAGTCGGCCTGCTTGCCGATCTCGAGCGAGCCGAGGTCGCGGTCGCGGAAGGCGAGCCACGCGCCCCAGATCGAGAAGCTCTTGAGCGCCTCGCCCGCGGTGAGGCGCTCCTGCGGCCGCCAGCCGCCCGCAGGCAACTCGCCGGCGAGGTCGCGCCGCGTGATCGCAGCGTAGAGACCCAGCATTGGGTTCACGCTCTCGACCGGGAAGTCGCTGCCGTCGGCAAAGCGCGCGCCGGCGTCGAGGAACTGCCGCCAGGCGTAGGACCAGTTCACGCGCTCCGGGCCCAGACGGAGAGCGGCCCACGGACCGTCCGAGGTGGCGTGCGTGGCCTGCATGGAGGCGACCACGCCGAGCCGCGCGAAGCACCGGATGTCCTCGGGACGCACGACCTGCGCATGCTCGATGGCCCAGCGCAGGGCGGGGCGCGGCTGCCCGCCGAAGGCGCGCTCGAAGGCATCGAGGGTCTTCGTGTTCGCGAGGTCGCCGATGCAGTGGACCCGCACCTGCAGCCCCTTCGCCCGCGCCCGCACGGCCACGCGCTCTAGGCTGTCGAAGGGGAAGGTCTCGAGCCCGCGGTGCCCCGCCTGGTCGCTGTAGTCGGCGGAGAGCAGCGCCCCGCGCGAACCCAGCGCCCCGTCGGCCACGAGCTTGAGCGCGCGCAGCATCAGCCGGTCGCCACCCTGCGGCCCGCGCGCCAGCAACTCGTCGGCGAGGTCCCCTGGCACGCTCGCCATGGCGTTGATGCGGATCGGGAAGGTGCCGCGCGCGAGCAGCGCCTGGTAGGCGTCCCAGGTCTCGCGCCCGATGCCCGCGTCGCCGACCAGCGTGAGACCGTACCGCGCGCACTCGCGCATGGCGGCGAGCAGGCGCTCCTCGCGCTGCGCGGGGCTGAGCGGCGGGATGAGCGCGGTGACGAGGTTCTCCGCGTTGTCCACCAGCACACCCGTGGGCTCGCCGCTCGCGTCGTGCAGGATCTCGCCCCCCGGCGGATCGGGCGTTTCGCGGGTGATGTGCGCAAGTTCGAGCGCGCGGCGGTTGACGAGCAGGGCGTGACCGTCCACGCGCGTGATCGCCACCGGGTGTTCCGGCACCGCGGCCGAGAGCGCGGCGTGCTCGGGGAAGGACTTCTCCACCCAGTCGTTCTGGTCCCAGCCGCGACCCTGGACCCACTCGCCCGCGGGCGTGACGGTTGCGCGCACCCGCACCGACTCGACCACGGCCTCGTACGAAGCCGTGCCCGTGACGTCCACCTCGGCGAGCAGGTCGCCGAGCCCCAGCATGTGGCCGTGCGAGTCCACGAGCCCGGGCAGCACCGTGAGGCCGTTCAGATCGAGCACCGTGGTGCCCGCACCGATCAGCGGCGCCACCGAAGGCTCGTTGCCAATCTGGATGATGCGTCCGTGGCGGATGGCCATGGCGGTGGCGCGGCCCATGCGGGCTGCGGCGGTGTGGATGACCGCACCGCGGACGACGAGGTCGGCAGGCGGCACCCGCGGGCCGGCAAGGCCGCCGCCGTGACCGTGGGCGAGGACGACGAGCATCAGGGCGATCGCCGTTGCGTTCATGACACCCCTCCGGGTTGGCGCTGCGAAGTGGCGAGCCTACGACGCCGCAACCGCTGCGCGCCACCACGAACCCGCCACGGTCGGGAGCCGCGACATCCGACTGAGTCCTCGCGGCAGAAGTGGTAGCGTGACATCGTCCAGCTTGGAATCGATGTTCGGTGAATGCTCGGAGGTCCCGAATGCGCCGCTTCCTCTTCATCGCCGTTTGTCTGGCGACACTGACCGCGTTCGCAGCATGCGCGGCTGAGCCCGTCGCGGCCGAGTTCCCCGGCCTCGAGACCATTCGCGCGGCCGGCCTGATGAAGACCGTCGAGTACCTGGCATCCCCGCGCCTGGCGGGACGCCTGGCCGGAAGTCCGGGATACATGGCGGCGGCCCGCGAGTTGGCGGCGCGTTTCCGCCGGCTGGGTCTGAGACCGGCCGGCGACGCGGGCTTCTTCCAGCGCCTCGAGGTCGAGTACGCGGAGATCGACACCTGCCGGCTCGCACTCGTGCTGCCCGACGGCTCCGCGCGCGAACTGAAACTCGGCCCGGACTTCGTCTCACGCGGTCTGACCGGCTCGGGCGACTTCACCGCCCCGGTCGTGTTCGCGGGTTACGGTGTCTCGGTGCCCGAGCGGGGCTACGACGACTACGCGGGGCTCGACGCGCGCGGCAAGGTCGTACTCGCGTTCAAGGTGCCTCCGCCATTCCCGCTCGACTCGACCGGCTGGGGCGACCGCATCATGCCGCGGCCCAGGGGACGGGTCGCGGCAGAGCACGGCGCGCGGGGCCTGCTCCTCGTGGCGTCGGCCGACCCGGAGGGCCTGACGAAGCCCATCGGCAGCGTGCTCGAAGGCCCGGGGCCGCAGGACGAGCACTTCCCGCGGCTGATGGTGGACGTCCCCGTCGCACAGGAGATGCTGGCTGCCACGGGGCTGCGGCTCACGGACCTGAAAGCGGCGATCGACTCGACCCGGCAGCCGCACTCACGCGATCTGAACGCATCCGTCCACGTGGAGGTGAAGGCCCGCTACCAGGCGAAGCAGCCCTCGGTGAACGTGATCGGCATCCTGGAAGGCTCGGACCCCGCGCTGCGCGACCAGGTCCTCGTGATCGGCGCGCACCTCGACCACGTCGGCAGCCAGGGCGACATCTACTTCCCCGGCGCCAACGACAACGCCTCCGGCGCGGCGGCCGTGATGGCGCTCGCCCGGGCCTTCGCGCGCGGTGGCGGGCGGCCGAAACGCTCGGTCGTCTTCGTGCTTCTCTCGTCCGAGGAGTCCGGGCTCGACGGCGCAAAGCGTTTCGTCGAGCATCCGCCCGTGCCGCTCGGGAAGATCGTCGCCTATCTGAACCTCGACTGCATCGCCGTCGGCGACTCGATCCAGCTGGGGAGCGGCAAGACCTCGCCAAAGCTCTGGCAGCTGGCGCGCGACCTCGACGCACGCGGGGCACGCCTCACGGTCGCGGAGACCTGGGGCGGCGGTGGCGCCGATGCGACGCCCTTCGCCGAAAGGGGGATCCCCACGCTCTATTTCGCCTCGCGCTTCTCCTACACCCATCTCCATCAGCCGGGCGACATGCCGGGCACGCTCAACCCGCGGCTCTACGAGGCTCTCACGCGACTCGTCCACCGGACCGCCTGGAAGGTGGCGGAGGGCGGCTACCCGGGCGAGTGACTGGCGACTGAGGCGTTTCCGGGAATTGGAAAGGGGCCAAAGCGCACAAGCAACGTGGCTCCGGCCCTCGCCCTGTCCTCCGGGCTAGATGCCGCGCGCCTTCCGCAGGTGGATGCTGCCGTTCACCGTGGAGAGGTCGATCTGCGGCCCGCCGCGCCCGATGGTGCCGCGCAACTGGTGTCCCACGAAACCCGCCCGCCTGACCGTGACCGGGAAGTCGGTTTCGATCCCGCCATTCACGTTCCTGGCCGTGACTTCAGCACAGGCGTCATTCGGCAACTCCAGCGTGATGCTGCCGTTCACGGTCGAGAAGTCCAGCGACTCGTTCACGCCCATCGAGCCCAGCCGGGCACTGACCGAGCCGTTCACCGTCGTCGCCTCGGCGCGGCCCCGCGTCTCGAGCGTCACCGAGCCGTTCACGGTGTGTGCCTCGGCGTCGGCGTCGAGACCGCGGGCCTCCACCTCGCCGTTCACCGTGCGCGCGGCGAGGTGCACGCCGGCCGGCACCTCCACGTCGAAGTCCACGGCCACGTCGTTGTTGTCCGTGTTCATGTGGCTCCGACCGCGGGGCGCGCACTCGTTGCGCTGGCCCCGGGTGTCCGGGTAGCGCACGCATAGCGTGATTCCACCGGCGTGCTCGATGACCTCGACCGTGACCCGGTCGGGATCGCTGCGCCGGGCGTGCTTCCGGGCATGCACCACGACGTCCTTCCCCGCGGCTCCAGTCGCGCGGATCGCGCCGTTCACGCCCTCGATCTCGAGGGTCTGGCCCGGCGCCAGTCGCCAGGACCAGTAGTAGTCCGTGGTCCCGCGTCCGGAGTGGCCCGCGATCGTGGCCGCCACCATCTGCGGTGCGGCCGGCGCGTCGCCCACGGCAAACCCCACCGTCGTTGCGGCCACGACCGCGAGCACTCCGAAGAATCTCCGAAGGGAAGGGTCCACCAGACTGCGGCACCGGGTCTTCATGATGGGTCTCCTGTCGTCCTTCACTTGTCCCTGCGGATGAAGACAGAGCGCGCATGTCCGGCGGGCTCGCCCGCGCGCGTCAGGATCATCACGCCGGAGAATGACTTCATGCTCAGCTCGGCACGGCCGTCCCCGAGCGTGAATTCGAATTCCTTCCCCCGCCCCCTCACCGACGTGAACGTGGACTTCGACTGGATCGGGAAGCTCGATACGAACTCACCGCTGTAGGTGTCCACCGAGACCGTCACGTCCGGGCGCTCCGGCAGGGCCACGGTCACATCTCCGCTGTGGCTCTCGAAGCGGTAGGAACCGCCCGCGCGGAGGACACCCTCGTAGCGCAGGTTCCCACTTACGGTGCTGGCTTCAACCGCCTCCGAGACGATCCCGAACAGTTCCACGCCTCCGTTGACGGATTCGGCCCGCACGCGCCCTTCCACGTCCCGCAGCGTGATGCCCTGGTTCACCGATGAGGCCTCGACCGACCCGCGCACGCCGGTGGCCTCCACCACGCCGTTCATGGATTCCAGCCGGATGCTCCCGCGTCCACCACGGACCACCACCGACCCGTTGACGACCTCGGCACTCACATCACCATTCACGCCCTCGACGGAGATCGACGAGTTGAGCCCCGAGAGCCCGAGGCTCATCCAGCGCGGCACCGTCAGCCAGTAGTCCACCCGGGAGGGGATCTCGATCTCCTCGACCCGCGCATGCCGGCGATCGCCGAGGTCGGGCAGGCGCAGGTGCGTGACCGCGCGCACGACGACCGTGGCCGGACGAACGTCCAGGTGGATCCGCGTGCGGGGCTCGTGCCCGGCCCGGATGCGCACCGTGTTCCGGTCCCAGCCGGAGACCACGATGTCGCCGCTGAAGTTCTCCAGCGCGAGCCGGGACCGGGCGGGCACGGACAACGTGGTGTCGGTGCTCACCTGCTCGTCCTCCGCCGCCGCTTCAGGGGCGTGAGGCCGGACCGGAGGCACCGGACGGACGGACTGGGCCCTGGGCGCATCACCCTCATCGGCGTAGGCCCCGGCGCTCGAGACCAGCAGTGCGATCAGTGCGAATCGAAGGATCATCGTTGCGTCTCCTAGCCGCGGACGGCGACGATGGCCGTCGCCTGCCGCAGCAGTGTCAGCTTGTGCATGAGTTGCGCGGTGAGGTGTCCGTTCAGGTAGCGGTTCGCCGGGTCGGCAGCCAGGGCCTTGCGCGCCTGCGCGGTCGCCTGGTCAATGATGAGCAGGTTCTGCTCGATGACGCGGACCGTGGCCGGGTCCAACTCGCTGCGGTGCTCGCGCAGTACGCGCTCGAGGTCGGCGATGGCCGCGTCGTAGCGGGCGGACTCGAACCCCGCCGGCTGGACGAGGGCGGCGACCGGGATCGCGGTTGGCGGATCGGACAGCGGCAGGACGGCGGCAGGACGGCGAGAGATCACGGTCCACATGGTCACGCTCGAGAGCATGACGAGCAGCACTGCCGCGGCGGCCAGTTGAGGGAGTGTGAAGCTCCAGCGGTGCGGTTGCCCCGCGCCGGACCCCGCCGCGCGGGATGCCCTCCGCCCGCGCCAGTCACTCAGGTCGAGCACGCGCGCCTTGCGCGGGGCGGCGATCCGCGCCTCGATGGCGGGCCACAGATCCGTCTCGGGCGCGCTCGCCTCGAGCGCTCCGGCGCGCTGCAGCACCGCGCGCAGTTCCTCGACCGTGCCGGCGCAGCCCTCGCAGAGTTGCAGGTGCACATCGAGCGCCGCGCGCTCGGCGGGATCGAGCTCGCAGTCCACGTACTCCGACAGGCGGTCGGTCCAGGCGTCCCGGTTCGGGTTCATCGCCCGGTCCCCAGATGTCCGCGCAACAGCATGCGCGCGCGGTGGAGTTGGGCCTTGGTCGTGCCCGAGGTGACGCCCAGCAACCCGGCGATCTCCTCGTGGCGGTAGCCCTCGACATCATGCAGGACGAAGATGTGCCGCGCCCCCTCGGGCAGGCGGGCCACGGCGCTCTCGAAATCGAGGCCAAAGTCGCGCGACGCCGGGCGGGCGGGCAGGTTCTCCAACACCTGTTCCTCCGCGATGAAGCGGCTGCGGCGCGTGCCGAGTTGCGCCCGGCGCGTGAGCACCACGTTCACCGCCAGCCGGTGCAGCCAGGTCCCGAAGGCGGCCTCGCCGCGGAACGTCCCGATCTTCTGCCAGGCTCTCACGAACACGTCCTGCGTGACCTCCGTCGCTTCATCCGATCCCAGCATCCGCCGGACGAGTCCGTGGATGCGCGCCACGTGGGCGCGGTAGAGCCGCTCGAACGCACGGGTGTCCCCGGCCGCGGCCAGGGCGGCCTCCTGGAAATCGGTGGCCACCGGGGCCACTTCTGGCGTTCCGCTGGCACTGGTCACCCGGGGCGACACTCCATGCAACCTCTTCGACGGCCCGGTCGGGCAGAAGGTTGGAAGGCAGGACAGCCAGGCAGAGGCGGGCCGCAGGGCAGGGACGAACCTGGCCCGCCCGGGGCCTCACATCCACTCTACGTCCGCCGCCGGCCGCAGGTTGCCAGGGCCCCGGC
>Ga0315283_10007035_pt1 | contig 10093 bp, 12 predicted proteins | sample YL17G09_0_MG_FD_204541 | JGI IMG/M metagenome (GOLD analysis project Ga0315283, IMG submission 204541) | Sediment microbial communities from Yellowstone Lake, YNP, Wyoming, USA - YL17G09_0 | ecosystem: Environmental > Aquatic > Freshwater > Lake > Sediment | place: USA: Wyoming | collected...
GCGCCTACAGGGTAGCGTCCGGTTCCGTCAGCCGCCTCGTTGCGAGCGCTTTCCCTGCTCGAGCTTCCGCAGCCCACCCGAGAAGCCGAGAGTCTGCTCGCCCGGCTGCTTCTGTTCGAGTCGCCGGAGGCGCGCCTCGACCTCCGAGAGCTCCGGGCCCGCCCACTGGCCTTTGCCGTCCTCGCGGTCGTCGAGCTCGCGCTCTCGTTGCGCGACGAGGCGCTCCCGGGCGGCGACTGCCTCGCTGCGGGGCGCGAGCTCATCGCGGGTGCGGAGGAAGAGCTTCTCGGCATCGCGCAACTCGGCCAGCCGGGCCTCGATCTGCGCAAGCCGTGCCGCGTCGGGGTCGGCCGGCGGTAATGCCGCGATCTGCTCGGCACGTGCCTCGAGCCCCTGCTCACGTACCTCGAGCTCCTGCTCGAGTGCTGCGAGGGCCTGCTCGCGCTCGAGCAGGTGGCGTTCGCGGCGCTCGGCCTCGAGCGCGTCCTCACCGGTATCGGCCTCACCGTCGCCAAGGACGGGCGCCGGAAGTGTGGGCGTCCCTGGTCGGGGACCGCCTACTTCGTCGAGTGCGTGGTGCAGCTCGAGCTCCCGCTCCCGGACCGCGGCGACCCGCTCGGCAAGCTCGCGCTTCAGATCTTCGAGCGCGGCATGCTGGGCCCGCAACGCGTCGCGCTCGTCCTCGATCGTTATCGGCTCTGCGCGTCGTTTGAACGCCATCGTCCGATTGTACGGCGGGCGCGCAAGCAACCCTGCTGCACTCCCGCCGAAAGTCGCGTCAGGCTGCGCGCTCCAGGCGCTCTTCCGCTCGAGCCCGCTTCACGATCTGCTCCGGCTCACCGAAGCGGATGCGGGCGCGGATCGCGCGATGCTCGTTCCACAGGGAGCCAAGTTTGGCGTCCAGCGCCTTGATCTGCTCGACCACCTCGGGGTTACGGCCGTCCGAGAGCCGGTGCCAGAGCTCGGCACGGCGCTCGCTGACCTCGCCAATCTCTGCCTTGATGGTTGCGATGATGTTGATGGTCATTCTTCGTCCAACGCTTGACCCAACCTGGACATTCCCGTCAGTCGGGACCACGCAACAGAAACGCAACTATTGCGAATGCGCCGGCCACGAAAGCTATCCAGAGGACGATCGTGAGCATGGCCATCACTCGTAGCCGAGCTCGGCGAGGCGTTCTTCGCCGAGGCCGAAGTAGTGGCCCAACTCGTGGAGCACGGTGATCCGGATCTCACGCTCGAGCTCCTCCGGGTCGGTGAACTCGTCCGTGAGCGGCAGCCGAAAGATCGTGATCCGATCGGGCAGCTCGCCCGCCATGTCGCCGCGCTCGGGCAGCGGGATGCCCTCGTAGAGGCCAAACAGGTCGGGGTCGTCCGGGTGCTCGTCCTCGATCACGATTGCGACGTTGTCGAGTGCGGCCGCAAGGTGGGGCGGCAGCGAGTCGAGGGCTGCCTTCACATGGTCGTCGAAGTTCACAAGATCACGGTCAGCGGATGACGAGTGCCATGACCGCCTTCTGGGTGTGGAGGCGGTTTTCGGCCTGATCCCAGACGAGTGACCTGGGCCCGTACAACACGTCCTCGCTGATCTCCTCTCCGACGTGCGCTGGGAGGCAATGCATCGCCACCGCCTCGCGGCTCGCGACCGACAGCAGTCTTCCGTCGAGGCTGAAGCGCTCGAGATCGAGGAGTCGTTGGTTGCGCTGCTCGTCCTGGCCCATGCTCGTCCACACGTCGGTATAGAGCACGTCGGCGGCGTCGGATCCCTCGATTGGATCGTTCGTCAGCCGCACGGAGCCGCCGCTCACGGCCGCGTCTGCTTGCGCGGCGGCCACGACCGACGCCGAGGGCTCGTACCCCGCCGGGCAGGCGGCGGTGAAATGCATGCCGAAGCGCGCCGCGAGCCGCATCAGCGAATGGCACACGTTGTTGCCGTCGCCGAGGTACGTGAGGCGGACACCTTCGAGGCCGCCGAGCCGCTCGCGAATCGTCATCGCGTCGGCGAGCGCCTGCAGCGGATGCGCGAGATCGGTGAGCCCGTTGATCACGGGGATCGACGCATGCTCGGCGAACGTGTCCACCTCGGCCTGATCGAAGGTGCGGATCAGGAGGGCGCTGACGAACCGTGAGAGCACGAGCGCGGTGTCGCGGTAGCTCTCGCCGCGTGCGAGCTGCAGGTCGGCGGCGGGGAGGTACAGCGCCATACCGCCGAGCTCCGCAATCCCGACCTCGAACGCCACCCGGGTACGGGTCGACGGCTTGTGGAAGATCATCCCGATCGTCCTGCCCGGCAGTACCCGCAGCTCCTTGCGGCGAGCCCGCTCCTGTTTCAGCTCGTCCGCCAGGTCGAGGGCGAGCCCGAGCTCGCCGCGCGACCAGTCCGACACGCGTGTGTAGCTACGGCCCTTGAGGCTGTCAGGGATGCCTGCCATGCATGGATGCTAGCCCGGCTCGCTAGATTCCCTTCCATGACAACTTTCCAGGAGAAACTCAACGAGCAGATCGCGTACGAGTTCGCGGCCTCGCAGCAGTACATTGCGATCGCCGTTCACTACGACTCGCAGACCCTGCCGCAGCTCGCGGCCCACTTCTACCGGCAGTCGGTCGAGGAGCGAAACCACGCGATGATGATGGTGCAGTACCTTCTCGACTCCGGGGACGACGTGATCACCCCTGCGATCGCCGCCCCACAGACGACGTTTGTCGACGACGTCGCGCCCGTGGCGCTCGCGCTCGACCAGGAGAAGCGCGTCACCGCGCAGATCTCCCAGCTCGCCGTGACCGCGAGGGAGGCAGGTGATCTCGTCGCCGAGCAGTTCATGCACTGGTTCCTGCAGGAGCAACGCGAAGAGGTGTCGTCCATGTCGGCGCTGCTGCAGGTCGTGGAGCGGTTGCGGGACAATGTGATGCTGGTCGAGGACTATCTCGCCCGCGAGTCCGGCGGTGCCAGCCCGCTCGAGGTCGGCGCTCCGCCTGCTGCCGGCGGCGCTCTCTAGACGCGGCCGTGGTCGAGCTCCGACTTCAGACCGAGCGGCAGAGCCAGCTCGTCGACATCACGCGGCTCGTGAAGGGCGCGGTCGACGGGAAGCGGGGCGCGGCCGTGCTCGTCTACGTCCCGCATACGACGGCGGGGGTCACGATCAACGAGCACGCCGACCCTGCGGTCGCGCGCGACTTCGAGACGGCGCTCGAGCGCATCGTGCCGGCCGACTGGTCGTGGCAGCACATCGAGGAGGGTGAGGAGAACGCGCCGACGCATATCCGCGCCGCGTTCATGGGGCCAAGCGTCCTGATCCCGATGCGGGATGACGGCTCCCTTGCGCTTGGCGTCTGGCAGGGGATCTTCTTCTGCGAGTTCGATGGTCCGCGCGAGCGCAACGTGTGCGTCTCCGTCCTGCAGTAGCCCCGAGTCGGATCACCGCTAGGCTCCGCCCGTCATGGCTGCCCCTGTCCACACTGGTGAGGAGCTCGAGCTCCACGTCGACTCGCTCGCCTTCGGTGGCAACGGCGTCGCGCGTCTCAATGGTTTCGTCGTGTTCGTTCGCCGTGGCCTGCCCGGCGACACGGTGCGCGCGCGCGTTACGAAGGTGAAGCGCGGGTTCGCCGAGGCAACCGCGCTCGAGGTCATCTCGCCCGGCCCGGACAGGGTTGTCGCGCCGTGCCCTCATTTCGGTGCCTGCGGCGGCTGTCGCTTTCAGGATTATGCGTACGACCGACAGCTGGAGGCGAAGGCCGCGCAGGTGCGCGACGCGCTCGTGCGGCTGGGCGGGATCGCGGAACCGCCGCTCGAGCCGATCGTGCCTGCGGCGTCGCAGTACGGTTACCGCAACAAGCTCGAGTACTCGTTCACCCAGACCGAGGACGGCCCGGCGCTCGGGTTCCACCGCGCCGGACGTTGGGACGAGGTGCTCTCTCTGGAGGTGTGCCTCCTGACGACCGACCTCGGAAACGCGATTCGGGACGCGGTGCAGGCCTGGGCTCGCGAGGAGAAGCTCGAGGCCTACGATCAGAGCACCCACAGTGGCTACCTCCGCCACCTCGTCTTTCGCGAGGGCCGGAACACGGGGCAGGTCCTCGTGCAGCTCGTCACCGGCAAGGGCAAGAAGTTCGAGGAGGGGTACCTCGTCGAGGTGCTGCGAAAGTTCCCGGAGGTGCGGTCGATTCACTGGGCAGTCAACGATACGCCGGCCGAGGTGACGAACCTGCCGACCGTGCTGCTGTGGGGAGAGGAGGCGATCGAGGAGGAGATCCTCGGGCTGCGATTCCGGGTGCGGCCGAACGCCTTCCTGCAGACGAACACCGAGATGGCCGAGACGCTGTACTCGATCGCGCGCGAGTTCGCCGGGCTGACGGGCAGCGAGACGGTGTACGACCTCTATTGCGGCACCGGCACAATCGGGCTCGCGCTGGCTCCAGAGGCGCTGACGGTATGGGGTGTCGAGATCTCCGAAGAGTCCGTTGCCTGCGCGATCGAGAATGCAGAGCTGAACGGGATCACGAACGCAGCGTTCTTCGCCGGGAACGTGTCGCTTGCGCTCGAGGAGCTGCACGAGCGAGCCGGGGCACCCGACGTGATCGTGGTCGACCCTCCGCGCGCCGGTCTCGCCGGGAAGGCCCTGCGGAGGATGGCGAGGTTGCGGGCACCGCGTATCGTGTACGTCTCCTGCAACCCGACAACGCTCGCCTCGGACCTGAAGGTTCTTCGCGAAGACTTCGGCTACGAACTGCGCCGTTGTCAGCCGGTCGACATGTTTCCGCATACGCCCCACATCGAGAGCGTCAACCTGCTCGAGCTCGTCGAGCGGGTTGCGGCAGATCCTGCCACCGTTCCAGCCCCCGACGACGCCTGACCCGGGAGACAGGCCGAAGCCTGTCGCCGAGCGGTCCCGGGGCTCAGCTGCTCCCTCTCTCGAGACCGCGCTGCCGCCAGGCTTTCCAGAGCAGATCGGCGTTCGGCAGCAGGAAGCCGATCGCTATCGCGGGGAGGGCAGGAAGGCCGTTGATCTCGAAGGCGGTCGTCAGGATCAACGTCAACCCGAGCAGCCCGACCATCGTCAACCACGTCCAGCGCACCCGCAGTCCGAAGCGGTCTGCAGCGGCCAGAAAGAGCGCAAAGAAGAGGATGTCGGGAGGACCGATGTTGGCAGACCCTTCCTCGCCCGGCAGTCGAAACGCGATCGAAACATGGTCGAAGAGGCTCGGCTGCTCCGACACCACATACTCGGTCGGGCCACGCCACACCGACAGCGCGTCCACCCAGGGGATGATTGCCGCGATCAGCACCACCCAGGAGAGCGCTTCGAAGAGCCGCATGAACCAGAAGCCGACCGCGGTCAGTGCCAGCAACTTCACCACGTTGAAGAGAGATCCCATCCCGGCGAGGTCGAGCAGGGCGGCGAGCGCCCCCAGAGCGACGGCGATCGGAAGAACGCCTCGGGTGCCGGCAGCGGGCAGAGCGATCCACGGTACGGCGAAGGTGAGAGGCACCAACACGAGCGCGACCACGAGGACATCCGGCCAGCTGCCGACATCAGGCAGCACCCCGGCCCCAGCATCCCAGGCGACGAGGACCGCGAGGACAGCTGCGAGGGCCGCCGTCCGCCGTCCGCCGAGAGCCTCTACCACGATGTGTCAGTGGCTCCTAGTACGGCGGCAGCTGCGCCCACCACGGCCCCAGGGCTTTGAATGCGTTCCAGAAGCGCTTCTTCGTGGCCTGGTCGTCGAGCGCCATGTCGATGTCCGGTGTGACGAGCGCCTCGATCGTCGGCGTCAGGCGCCGCACGACCCCCGGCTCCGCGTCGGCGAGATGGTCGGCGAGCGGGAACTGCAGCGCGTCGAGGAACTTCACCGCGGTTTCGCCCATCACGACCAGCAGCCTGGGCTGCACGATGTGCAGTTCGCGCGTGAGCCATGGCGCAGCCTGCTCGTCCTCCTCCGTGCCGAACTTGAGACAGTTCGTGCCGTAGATCGCAAGTGGGTCGACATCGAGCCGTTGCAGCGACTTCAGTAGCGCGTTCCCCGACCGGCCAAAGAACGCCACCCCCTCGGTGATCTCCGCTTGCTGTGGAGCGTGCTTCAACAGAAAGACGTCGCCCAGCGGATGTCCCGATCCCAGCACGGGAACGTGCGTCTCGTCGGCGAGGGCGAGGAGCTCATGCTGCAGCTCGTTGATCTCGCCGATCGCCTTTCGGAGATAGCGTTCGTAGATCTCGTCGGTGGGCACAGCAGCAGTCACAGGAGGCCCCACCACCTTCTGCTCTAGCGGACCTTCTCCTTGACCTGGGCGGCCCACTTGAGCGACTGCAGGTACGCGAGCGACTTCGGTCTCCGGAGTACCTCGGCGCTCCGAAGCGAGAGGAGAAACTCCTCGGGCCCGTTGAAACGGCGCATCCGGAGAGCCCCGGTGCCCACGCCCTGCAACACGTGCGCGTCGGAGCCGGCGCCGGCGAGAAGCCCGTACTTGAGCTGGAACCGAAGCGCTTCATCGTTGTAGGCGTCGAACAGCAACCGAGCGTTGTACACCTCGAACACGTCGATCTCGGCGATATGGCGCAGGAGCGTCGCCGCCGACGGGATCGCGTGCATCCTGTCGAACGGATGGGGGACGTAGACGATCCCGTCCTGCTCGCGGATCGCGGCGATCGTGTCCGCGAACGTCATCCCCCGCGGGATCTCCTCCCGTAGAAAGAGGCCGATCACCTCTCCCTGGTTGTCGGTCTTCACCTCCTCACCGGGAATCACGATCAGCGTTCGTCCGCGCGCGAGCTCGACGGTCTCCAGAGCGCCTCCGAAGACGTTGTGATCGGTGACCGCGATCGCTCCGAGCCCCTCGGCCTTCGCGTGCTCGATCAACGCCTGCGGTTCGATCGAACAGTCGTGCGACCGGTGGGTGTGCATGTGGAGATCGACGACGATCCAGTCGCGGTCGCCGAGCGGATCGCCCTCGAGGCTCGCCCTACCCGCAGGCGGCCGCCGCCGCCCGGTCACCTTTGTGTAGACGCTCTCGAGTCGGGCCGCGAGCTGATGGAAATCACAAGCGCCGGCCTGTGACCGGGCCTCCGCTCCTGACCGTGCTCGGAGTGTGTCGTCCTCGGCAAGCCGGGCGACAGACGCCGCGGCGAGTTCGGGCTGGTCGGCGAGACCTGCAGGGTCGGCGATCGCGCAACCGCAGGACATCGCCTCCAGCAACAAGCGCGCGCTGCCGCCGGGAGCCGGCACGAAGATAGCTGCCTCTGCCAGGGTGGCGCGTCGTGCATCCGGCTTCGCGAGCGATCGCGTGTGCGCCCGCTCGCGCGATGCAGCCGGAATCGTGGGACGGCGCGTGAGGGGTGCCGTACGCGCGAGCACGACCTCCCAGCCGGGCAGCGCAGGGAGCAACCGGAGCACTGCCTTGGCGACGGCGCTCTGGCCGGGCGCCAGTTCCGCAACGATCACGTTTCGTTTCGCTTTGGGAACGAATACCGAAGAGTCGACCCCGAGCGGGATCGTCTCGTAGTCGCCGGGGAACCGTTCCGATGCGCGTTCGATTGCCTCGCCGGACGTGCCGAGCAGCGCATCGACGCGGGCCAGAAGCTTCGCACGCTGGTTCTTCCGGGGCGGGACGGCGATGCGTTCGGTGGAGAAAAACGTCGCGGCCGTCGTCGTCTCCGCCTCCAGCAGTGCCGCGGAGGAAAGGCTGGAGAGACCCGGTTCGAGCCCGTGAACGACGTCGAACGCTCCGATCGCCAGGGTGGCCGCGAGGTTGGCGCGCACACCCATGGGCAACGCGACTCTTTCGGTCAAGGATGTCGGCACCGCGGCTCCGATGGCGACGACATCCCCGACCACGCCCCGCTGCAGCGCTCGGCGACCCTCGAGGAGGTCGGCTGCGCGTGAGGAGGGCGCGATGATCGTGACCGTGTGGCCGCGTCCACGCAGCGCCTCCGCTGCACCACGCACGTGCTCGTTGACGTCGTTCGGCTGTGACCACGAGAACGGTGTCACGAAGCAGATGCTGAGGCTCATCGTGCCGGGATTCTAGCCCCGGCCGGTTCATCTAGAGTGGGCCCGTGGCCGACGTGACGATCCAGGTTCGGGCGAACGGTCCCCTCAAGATCACCGGCCCGTTCACCATCGTGGACGCCGAGGGTGTTCCGTTCGAGCTTCCAGCCGGGAGCTCGGTTGTGCTCTGCCGCTGCGGCCACTCCAAGAACAAGCCGTTCTGCGACACCACCCACCGCGAACTGGGCTTCGAGGCCGCTGACACCGCGCCCCGGACGACCTAAACCTGGATCCACCGTTTTGCGCGGGCGTTGCATCTCGCCCAGCTCGCACGTCCTGACGACCCGGACGAGCGCCTCGCGATCACGCAAAACGGTGGATCCAGGCTGAGCAGGCCTGCAAGCTTCGCGGCCTGCGTCCGGAATCGTTACGAATCGCTAACGCGGGCCTCTCGAACGGCGGCGATGATGGAACCGGCAGAGGCAGTCCCTCTCAAGGAGGCATCGTGAGGAAGTCGCTTTCAGTGCTCGTGGTTGCTGCAGTGGTCTCTGCGGCGCTCGCCTCAACGGGCGTCGCAGGCTCGACGACCATCCTGCCCGGAATTCGCTCGCCGTCGGGAAACATCAAGTGCCTGTTCGTCCCCGGCGGCGGCGGCAGGCTGCTGTGCTCGATAGTGCATTCCAGCTACGCCAGGAAGCTACAGGGCCGGTGCATGGGACCGACCGGCGCGGGTGTCGACTGGCACGGCTTCAACCTCAACCCGGTTGGAAAGGGTCAGATCACCTGCACGGGTGGGATCCTCTACAGCCCGGCGGCCCAGCATCCGCGTTACGTGACACTCCCGTACGGCAAGAGCTGGCGCCAGGGGGTCTTCACGTGCATGTCGCGGATCACCGGGGTCACATGCCGGAACCGCACCGGGCACGGGCTCTTCATCTCCCGGGCCTCGTGGCGAGTCTGGTAGCCGCGTCTCAGTTGTGAGCGGCCCCCGCCTCGGCGAGGGCCGCTCACAACTCTCGCTGCCTCGTTCGCGCTACGCCTTGGCGGCGGTCTTCGCCTTCTTCTCCGCCTTCAAGCCGTACTGCTTGATGAACTTCTCGGTGTTCTCGTGGGCCTCGTCGTCGACGATCTGGACGGGCGGCGACTTCATCAGGTAGCTGGACGGGCCCTCGAGAGCGCCCGAGATGCCGTTGTTGAGTGCGAGCTTCGCCATCCGGACGGCGTCGATCACGATACCGGCCGAGTTCGGCGAGTCCCACACCTCGAGCTTCAGCTCCAGGTTCAGCGGCACGTCGCCGAAGGCGGTGCCCTCCATCCTGATGTACGCCCACTTGCGATCGGTCAGCCACGGCACGTAGTCCGATGGGCCGACGTGGACGTTGCCCTCGCCGAGGTCGTAGTCGAGCATCGAAGTGACAGCGTTCGTCTTCGAGATCTTCTTCGACTCGAGGCGCTCCCGCTCCAGCATGTTCATGAAGTCGGAGTTGCCACCGACGTTCAGCTGCATCGTGCGGTCGAGATGCACGCCGCGCTCGCGGAAGAGGCTCGTCAACACGCGGTGGGAGATCGTGGCGCCGACCTGTGACTTGATGTCGTCGCCGATGATCGGAACCCCGGCCGCCTCGAAGCGCTTTTGCCAGTAGTGCTCGCGGGCGATGAACACGGGCATGCAGTTCACCATCGCGCAGCCGGCCTCGAGGATCTGCTCGGCGTACCACTTGGCCGCCATCTCGGAGCCGACCGGGAGGTAGTTGACGACCACGTCGGTGCCCGTCTCCTTGAGGATCTTGACGATGTCGGCGGTCTCGCCCGGGGCCTTCTCGACCACCTGGGAGAGGTACTTGCCGATGCCGTCGTGCGTCATGCCGCGAGACACCGTGATGCCCGTCTTCGGCACATCCGCGAACTTGATCGTGTTGTTGGGATGCGCCCACATCGCATCGGCGAGATCCTCACCGACCTTGCCCTTGACGACATCGAAGGCGGCCGTGAACTCGATGTCCGAGATGTGGTAGCCGCCGAGGTCGACATGCATGAGCCCCGGGACGAAGGCGTCACGGTCGGCGTCCTTGTAGTACTCGACGCCCTGGAGGAGGGAGTTGAGTACTACAAG